>Ga0302193_10001766_pt1 | contig 18261 bp, 14 predicted proteins | sample II_Bog_E3_3_FD_200228 | JGI IMG/M metagenome (GOLD analysis project Ga0302193, IMG submission 200228) | Peat permafrost microbial communities from Stordalen Mire near Abisko, Sweden - II_Bog_E3_3 | ecosystem: Environmental > Terrestrial > Soil > Wetlands > Peat | place: Sweden: Abisko...
TATGAGCCCTGGTTCTGTTTCGGCGGCCTGTGGGACCACGCCGAGACAGCGGACGGCCCGGTCGACAGCTTCACCATCGTCACCACCGCCGCCGGAACATTCGCGCAGAAGTACCACGATCGCCAGCCGCTGATCCTGGATCGCGATCGGTGGGTGGACTGGCTGGATGTGTCGCACGACGCGCGGGACCTGCTGGGGGTGAGCGAGCGGGCGTTGAGGGTTGCGGCGGCGGTGGGGGAAAGGCCGGACTAGGGGGTCAGGCAGCGCACCCGACCCGCCGGTGGGTCCCCTGGGTCAAATGAGCACGGGCCACTGAATTGGTGGAGCGGTTCTCCGGAGTCACTCTAAATTTCAGAAATGCTTAAAAGGGTGGCCAAGGTGAAGCGTGAGCGGCATGTACGGCAAGGCTTGGCGCTCGCCTTGGCCATGGCGCTCACCGGCTGCAGCGGCGGTGGGTCCGGCGGGGGGGCCGGGTCATCGGCCGCCTCCAGCGTGACCACGCCGGCGCCGATCGCGGCCACGGACGCCGCCCGCTTCCTGACCCAGGCCACCTTTGGCCCGACGGACTCCGACGTCTCCGCCGTGCAGGCCCAGGGCTATGCGAGCTGGATCAGCACCCAGACCGCGATGGCGCCATCGACACCGACGCATCTGTCCTTCGTCAACACCCGGCTGACGGCGCTGAAGGCGGCCAACCCCAACGCGAGCCTGTCGGCCAATGAGTTCGAGGAGAGCTTCTGGTCAGCCGCCGCCACCGCGCCCGATCAGCTGCGCCAGAGGATGAAGCTGGCCCTGTCGGAGATCTTCGTGGTTTCGCTGCAGGAGCCGGGCATCGACGTGGCCGGCGCGGCCTCCTACTACGACATGCTGGGGACGGACGCCTTCGGCAATTTCCGCACCATCCTGCAGGACGTGACCCTGCATCCGATGATGGGCGTCTACATGACCTACGTCTCCAACCAGCCCGACAACCTGGCGACGGGATTGCACCCCGATCAGAACTACGCGCGCGAAGTCATGCAACTGATGACCGTAGGCCTGTGGCAGCTGAACATGGACGGCAGCCAGAAGCTGGACAGCGCGGGAAACCCCATTCCGACCTACGGTCAGACCGATGTGACCGGCCTGGCGGAGGTGTTCACCGGCCTTAGCTGGTATTCGCCCACGCCGACCACCAGCACCTTCTTTGGCAAGAACAAGGACCCCAACGCGACCACCACCCCGATGATCGCCTATCCGTCCTATCACTCGACCCTGGCCAAGAGCTTCCTGGGGGCGACCATTCCCGCCTCCGCCACGCCGGACCCGACCGGCGATCTGAAGATCGCCCTCGACACGCTGTTCAATCATCCCAACACGGCGCCGTTCATCTCCAAGCAGCTGATCCAGCGCTTCGTGACCAGCAATCCAAGTCCGGCCTATATCCAGCGGGTGGCGACGGTGTTCGCCAACGACGGCTCGGGCGTGCGGGGGAACATGGCCGCGGTGATCAACGCGGTGCTGACCGATTCCGAAGCCCGGACCGCTGGCGGCGCCACCTACGGCAAGGTGCGTGAACCGGTGGTGCGGATGGCCAACTGGATGAGGATTTTTGGGGCGCAGTCGGCGTCGGGGAACTGGCTGCTTGGCCTGACCAATTCCAACACCTCGCTGAACCAGGCGACCCTCTACGCCTCGTCGGTGTTCAACTTCTGGCGTCCCGGCTATTCGCCGCCCAACACCCAGATGGGCGCCCAGAATCTGGTGGCGCCGGAGTTCCAGGCCGTGGATGAGGTGGCCGTGGCCGGCTACGCCAATACCCTGCTGGGAGCTGTCAACTCAGGTATCGGCGGCGGCGCCGATATCAGTTCGACCTACGCCACCGAATCCGGGCTCGCCAGCGACGCCAACGCCCTGACCAACCGTGTCAACCAGATGCTGCTGTACGGCCAAATGTCGTCCGGCCTGAACCAGGACATCGTCAATGCCGTCAACAGCATCGCCATTCCCGGCGGAACGGCGACCCAGGCTCAGATCTCGGCGGCCCAGCTCAACCGGGCGAAGCTGGCCATCTACATGACCATGGTCTCGCCCGAATTCTTGGTCCAACGGTGAGGCTGTCATGACATCCAGCGCCGCCGATCGCCGCCAGTTCCTGCGCCTTGGCGCCGCCTTCGCGGGCCTGGGCGCAGCCGGTCCTTTCGCCATGCAACTGGCCGCCATGGGCTCAGCCGCCGCCCAGTCGGCGCCGAACTACAAGGCCCTGGTGTGCATCTTCCTGCTAGGGGGCAACGACGCCAACAACATGGTGCTGGCCACCGACAGCGACTCCTGGGGGCGCTATTGGAGCGCGCGCAACACCGGCGCCGATCCCATCGCCCTGATGCCGGTGGGCACGGCGGCGATCGCGCCGGGTCAGACCTCGTCGGTCACCGGCCGGGTGGCGACGGCCGCCACGCCAGAGGCCTGGGGCGGGGTGCTGCCGATCGTTCCCAGCACGCCCAATCCCGTGCCGCCCGGAACCAACGCCACAACCCGCACCTTTGGGCTGCACCCCTTCTTCGGCCCGGTGCAGAGTCTGTTCAATTCCGGCCGATTGGCGATCATGGCCAATGTCGGGACCCTGATCCAGCCGACGAGCAAGGCCCAGTACGTGGCCAAGAGCGCGTCCTTGCCAGTCAACCTCTACTCGCACAACGACCAGCAATCGGAATGGCAGGCCGGCGCGGCCGAGGGCGCGCGCCTGGGTTGGGGCGGACGCATGGCCGATCTGATGATGAGCTCTAATGGCGCCAACAGCCTGTTCACGGCGGTCTCGCCGGCGGGCAATGCGGTGTTCCTGTCGGGCCAAAACGTGGTGCAGTACCAGATCACCACCGCGACCAATCCGGCGGTGATGTTCAACAGCATCGGCGGGTCTTCCCTGTTCGGCTCAACGAGCGCGCCGGCGCTGATCAAGACGCTGCTGCAGGATTCGGCCTCCCAGGCTAATCTGATGGCGGCGGACTACGCCACGGTCGACACCCGCTCGATCGGCGCGGCGGGCGCCATCAACACCGCCTTGACCGCGGGCGCCGCAGGCTCCATGGCCGCGCCGCCGATCTTCACCAATCCGATCACCGGCGCGACGCAGACCAACGGCCTGGCGCTACAGATGCGGTCGATCGCGCGTATGGTGGCCGCCGCCCCGGGCCTGGGCGTGCAGCGACAGGTGTTCTTCGCCAGTCTCGGCAGTTTCGACACCCACCAGAACGAGAACCAGAGCCAGCCGGTGCTGCTGGCCCAGGTCGCCCAGGCGCTCAGCTACTTCGATACGCTGCTGTCCAACGTGGGTGGCGCAGACCTGCGCTCGCAGGTGACGGCCTTCACCGCCTCGGAATTCAATCGGACTTTCACCACCAACGGCAGCGGCACCGATCACGCCTGGGGCTCACACCACCTGGTCCTCGGCGGCGCGGTGAGGGGGAAGACTATCTATGGCCAGTATCCCACCCTGGGCATCGATCTGGGCGGTTTCAACAACCCGAACATGAGCGGCAATGCGATCATCCCGACGACCTCGGTGGATCAGTACGCGGCCACGCTTGGGGCTTGGTTCGGTGTGGGCCAGTCGGATCTGAACACAATCTTCCCGAACCTGGCCAACTTCAGCCCTAACAACCTCGGCTTCGTGTAGCGCGCCCAGGTTGATCGGCTGGTCCGGGATGGCGCTGCATCACAGCCACGCGACGCTTCGAGGCTCGCAGGATAGCTCCGCGCAGACGTCGCCCAAGAGGGACGCCATGTCGCAATCGTGTCAGAACAGCGGTTCGCCATCGGCGCTGGGCAGCTTGACGCCCAGCAGTTCGGCCACGGTGGGCGCGATGTCGCGCATGTCGACTTCGCCCAGGGCGCCGTGGGCGGCCAGATGCGGGCCGTCGATGATCAAGGTGGCGCGCATTTCGGGGTGCGCGGGAAAATAGCCGTGGGTTCCCTTTTGCGATCCGGCCGTCACCAGCGGGCCTCGCAGTTTGCCGGCGAACTCGTAGCCGATCTTGGCGTCGACAAAGAAGTCGGCGTCCGGCGCTCCGCCCAGGGCCTTGATCTGGTCGCGGCCGATCACCTGGCCGACGCCAGAGGCGGGGTCGGCGGCCAGATCGTTCAGCAGGGCGGCGACCGTGGCGCGCAGGGCGGGGTCTTGCGGGCGCGCCAGCACCACCGCGGCCGAGCCGCCGGAGATCCAGGGCGCGGCGTCCCAGCTGACCGGCTTGCCCTCTGCGTCCAGACGGATCAAGCCGGCCTGGACGAAGGCGGCGCCGAGGTTGATGTCGGACGTCACAGGCGCGAAGCCGTGGTCGGAGACGATCACCACGACTAGGTTCGGCTCGGCGGCGCGGGCGGCGGCGATCAGGCCGCCGACGGCGGTGTCGATCCGCGTCAGCGCCGCATGGGCCTCCGCTGAGCCTGGACCGAACAGGTGCTGTTCGTGATCCAGGCTGGACAGGTGCAGGGTGAAGAAGGTGGGATGTTTCAGGGCGTAGATCGCGGCGGCGGCGCGCGCCTTGGCCTCGTCCGCCTCGGGGGTGGTCGGCGCCACGTCGGCCAGGGTGACGTGGGTTTGGGCCTGCACAGCCTCGGACAGGCCCGGGGTGGTCAGGGCGTGGACCAAGGCCTGGTCGTCGGTCGTGCGCGCGCGCCAGTATTCGGGAATGTCATAATCGATGGCGGGGGCGTCGACCGTCACCGGCCAGCCGAGGCTGGCGCTTGATCCGCCGGCGGCGTGGACAGCGTCCCACAGGGTCGGGACCTTGATCGCCGGCGCGTACCAGTACCAGCCCTCGGCGTTCTGGCGCAGCGGATCAAAGGTGGTGTTGCTGGCGATCCCGTGGCGGGCCGGCCAGACGCCGGTGACCAGGGTGGTGTGGTTGGGGTAGGTGACGCTGGGCAGAGCGTCGCGTACGCCGCTGGCATAGGCGCCCTCGCGAGCAAGGGCCTGCAGCACCGGATCATGGACGCCGCGTTGCGGCGCCTGCAGCACGTCGGCGGGTCTGAGGCCATCGATCGAGATCATCAGCACCGGATCGGCGCGGGCGGCGGCGCCCGCCGCGAGGGCGAGGACGGCGATGATCGCGGCTAGGGTTGGGCGCATGGTTTACTCCGTCGAGAAGGTGGCTGAGGGCGCGGGGGTGCGCCGCTGGCCAAATGGGCGATGGTGCGTGTTCAGACGAACCGACAGGCTCCGCCGACGAACAGGACGCAGGGGCGTGAACCCCGCGTCCGCTACACATTGACCCGTCATCGTCGGCGAATGCCGACGATCCATGCCGTGAACCTCAGCCGGCGCCAGGGCGTCAGCTCAGTTCCGGGCGGTCCGACTCGCCGCCTCGTTCACGGCATGGGTGGCCGCGACAAGCGCGGCCATGACGATTTAATTTATTGAAGTCAGTGATTTACTCGATCCTCGGGGTGGCGGACGGGTCTAGCCGCCCTAGAACTTGGCTTGCAGCGTCACGAACACCATCCGCGGCGCGATCGGATAGGCCTGGTAGCCGCCCGAGGCGCTGGTCACCACCGCGGTCGTGACCCCGGTCGCGCCATTCAGATTGGTGATGTTCAGGCTGAGCTTGGCGAATTTCAACCCGCCGACGCTGGCCGGCGACTGGTAGCTGGCTTCCAGGCCCATCTGGAAGGTCGGGCTGACCGACAGGTCATTGAGGTAGGTGACATAGCGGCGGCCGATATAGTCGCCATTCAGCTGCGCTTCGAACGGCCCATAGTTGGTGCTCAGAATGAACTTATCCAGCCAGTCGGGCGTCAGCGGCACCCACTTGCCGGAGGTGGCCACCACGTTGGGCACGCCCGCGGTCGTGCCGCTGTCGTAGTTCGAATCATAGGTCGACTTGTTGTAGGAGACGGTGTCGTAGAGCTGCACATGACTTCCAAAGTGCAGGGTCGCGGCGATGTCGGCGCCATTGGTGGTCACCCCGCCGACATTGACCAGGATGGCCGGGGCCGGATTGATGAAGCTGTAGGGCGCGACGTTCAGCAGGCGGTTGTGGAAGTCGACGTGGTAGACGCTGGCCTGGCCCTCGACGCCGGTCAGCAGGCCCAGGTCCAGGCTGTGATGGGTGCGCCCGCCTAGCTCATAGGTCCACGAAGTTTCCGGATGGACGGTGTCCTTGAGCAGGTTGAACGCCGCCTGGGTCCCGAGGCTCCAGGGCGAGAAGCCATAGAAATTGCTGCCGGCGCCGTAGGGGATGAACTGGCGCATATTTTCCTGGATATTGGCGAACACCTGCTCGTGCGGGGTCACGTCCCACACCGCGCCGACCTGAGGCAGGAAGCCATTGTTGGAGATCAGCCGGCCCGAGGGGTAGTGGACCGGGACCGCCACGGTGGGCAGGTTCTCCTGATTGATCGGGAACTTGCCTTCAGCGTCCTGCAGGCTGGACTTGAAGCCGGCCTGCAGCAGCAGGGCGGGCAGGATGCGCCACTGGTCCTGCAGGTGAAACTGCAGATCGTTGACGAAGAACTGGGCGTAGTACTGGGTCAGGATCGAGGCCCCGCGGGGCGTGTCATAGGGCGTCAGGTCGTTGTTGGCCGCGCTGAACGGGTACCAGACTCGGTGCTGGGCGTCCTCATTGTGCTCGAACCACAGACCCGCCTCGATCGCATGCGGACCGAGCTTCCAGTCCAGGGTCGACAGCTCGCCCTCGCGATTGATCCGGTATTCGGTGGTTCGCACCTCGTCGCCCGTGCCGCCGAACAGGGCGACAATGTTCTGCAGGGTCTTGGCGCTGGTCGATGATCCGACCACGAGGTTGGGATAGTAGGTGGCGAACAGGCCAGGCAGACCCGCCTGATTGACCGGGCCGGCGACGATGCCGCGGCCATAGTCGTAGTGATAATAGGCCTGGTTGGTCCAGGTGATGTTCGGCGAAATCTCATAGACGTATTTGGCGTAGGTCAGCACGTCGGCGCGCTGGGCGGCGCTGAAACAGTTGGAGAAGTTGTTGCCCTGCGACGCCGGCGGGGCGCCATTGGTCAGGGTCGACGAGCAGGCCGAAAGGTTCGGATAGAGGAACGGACGCGTATAGGGAAAATAGGTCGAGCTGGCGGTCTGCTGATTGCCATAGTTGATCGCGTCCTCGTTCGGCTCGACCTTGGACTGCCAGTCGCCGAACAGGGTCAGCTTGCCGTGCGCGTCGTCGTGCACGTATTTCACATTGACCTGGTCGCCGCGCTGGTGACCGTCGAAGTCCCAGGCGCGGGCGTCCTGATGCAGATAGGAGACATAGGCGCGGCCGTCGGCGAAATCACCGGTGTCGAGCCGTAGGAAGGTGCGGGTGGTGTCGTAGCTGCCCAGGGTCTGGCGGACATCGCCGCCGAATGAATGCGCCGGATCGGCCGAATAGGTCTCGATCGCCCCGCCCAGGTTGCTGGTCGAGGCCACCCCCAGCACGCCGGCGCCAGAGGACAGGGTCACCCGATCGACGTTCTCGCTGGTCAGGGCGCGCGAGACGCTGAGGCCGTTATAGTTGCCGTACTGCTGATCGCCGAGCGGCACATCGTCCATGGTGTAGCCCAGCTGCTGGGTGCTGAAGCCGTGGACGAACAGGGTGAGGTTCTGTTCGTTATTGCCCCAGGGGTCGGCGGTCTCGAACACCACCCCCGGCAGGGTTTCGATCGCCTTGAGCGGGCTGATGCCGGGCAGAAGCTTTTGGGCCTCGTGGCCGCCCAGCTGGACGGCGGAACGAGTGGTCTTGGCCAGGGTGACGATGATGTCGGTCGGGGCGGCCTGGGCCGCAGCCGAACTATTGGTCGGGACGGCCTGAGCGTGGGCCAATCCGCAGGTCGCAACGCCAGCGAGCGTCGAGGCGGCCAGAAGCGCCGCCCGGAAAGGTCGTTTGAGAGCCATCTTGGTCCGCCACAATGTTGAGATGCGAGGCCCCCGATGAACCTCCCGCATCAGGCGTCGGCGTAGCCAGGGACTGTGACAGGGAAGCAAACGACTTGTGTTGGTTTGATAACGGCGCGATTCAGCGGGGACGCGTGGCGGTGGGGCAACAGACCTGCCCAACGCCGGAGTAGTTCTGGGAAGCGGTCGGCCGATTTCCGCCAAGGCGGCGCGGTGTCGCCGGCGCGTTCGCCGCCTAGACCCGACCCTAACGCCTTGGCTTCGCTTACCGCCCCGGTGTATGGGGCCAGCCAATGCAGGATAGGGGAGGCGCGGGTGAAAGCGTTCGTGACGGTCATGCTTTCGATCGGCCTGAGTTTGGCCGCTATCGCATCCGCCCACGCGACCAGCGACGACGCCCTCGCGCCGCAACAGCAAGCCTTGGACCTGGAGCGCGCGAATCTAAACGCCCTGCTCCAGGACGCCGGCGCAGGCGTGCGGGCCGGCATGCTCGATGAGGCGCGCGCGGTCGTCGATGACCCCTCGTTTTCAAGTCTGGAGAGCGACGCCCAGTATAGGGGGTTGCTCATTCTCGGCTCCGCCCTGCACGCGAATCGTCAGAACACCGAAGCTCACGCCATAGCCGTGCGGCTGACATCGATGGCCGATGCTGACGGCCAGGCCTGGCGTTTGCGGCTGGTCTCGGCGCCGATCGGAGATCAGACCGAAAGGCTGCCTTGTCTGGCGCGGATCGCCCAAAACTGGCCGGACCAGCTGGCGAATATCGATCCGTCCTATATCGCCCGCAGCATAGTCACTACGGACAACGAGCCTGCGCTGGCTGATCTGCGGTTCCAACTTTTGCAGGCGCTGTGGGCGAACCACTGGCCTGGCGCCCAATCGATCCTTCCCCCAAGTGAGGTGTGGCTGGCGTTGGCTGAAGCCTATGAGGGACGCGGCGATACCGCCCATGCCCTGCTCGTCAGCGGCTCGGTGATCGACCCGAACGTGTTGATCGATGTGCAGATCGACCGACGCTATGATCGGCTCAAGGCCGCCATGGGCGACCAATTTGATTTGGCCAAGGCTCAGCTTCACTATCTTGATGCGTTGAAGGCGGCTGCCGCGTCGCTACCCAACCAGCTGGGTGTGGTCGCCCTTTTGGTCGCCGAGCTGGGCGACGAGAACCGGATTGGTGAAGCCAGCGGTGTGCTCGACGCCGCGGTCGCCAAGATCAAAGCGGATACCCCGGACCATCCCGCCTATCAGAACGAAGCTCAGCAGCGCCTTTGGATGGACGATCGACGCTCCACTCTGCTGCTGCTGAGCGGCCATGTGGACGCAGCGGTTGCGGAGAAAACCCTCGCCGCCGGCCTGCAGGAGGACGGCCAGCCGAACGTCAGTCAGGCCATCAACCTAGGTGATCTGCTCATCGGGCTAAATCGACCAAAGGCGGCTCTGGCCGCGGTGGCGGGCCTGACCGATGATAACGCCAGTCCGTTTGGCCGTATGCAGCTGTGGAATGTGCGCGCCTGCGCCGATGCCGAGCTGAAGGACGACGCCGATTATCAGGCGGAACTGAAGAAACTGCGCGATCACGAGGCCGATGCGCCCGGCGCCCTGGAACAGGTGCTGATCTGCGCCAATGACCTGGATGGGGCGGCGGCGGTTCTGATCGACCGACTGGGCGAGGCCGATCAAAGGCTGGAGGCCTTGCGCGAGGTGCAGACCTATCTTCAGCCTGCGGTTGAGCTGACGATGGGTCGTGAGCTCGATCGCAGGGAAGAGAAGGTCGCTCAGCGACCGGCGGTCAGGGCGGCGATTGACGCCGTCGGGCATGTGACGACGATTTCGCGGCTGGCCCCAGGGTGGTTCTGAGGCGCGGGTTGGGTCGCCTGCTCCCCCGGGGTGGCCGCCAGCAGAAACGATGGTAATAGCGATTTAAGGCCGGCGCCCCAAAAATGCGGCCATGCCTCGCACGCCCGCGCCTCGTCCGCCTCGGCTGTTCACCGACCGCCAGGTCGAGGGGGCCTACAGCTTTCTCAATCGCGAGGGCGGCGCCGACTGGATGGCGGTCAAGCGGCGGACCCTGGGCAGCGACGCCGAGGCCGATCGGGTCAGCGCGCGGCTGCTGCTGCGGTTGCAGGCCGCCGGCCACGCCGCCGACCTGATCGAGGCCACCCGGCTGATGTTCGAGCTGATCCGTCGGCTCAAGCGCGACCTGGTCCTGGCTCAGCACATCAAGGCGATGTTGGGATCGCGGTCGGCGCCGGGGCGGCGGGCGGGCGCCTAAGCAAGCCGCGCGCCGCCAGCAGGGCGGCCAGCAGCGGCAGCCAGGCGATGCGCGCCTGATAGCGGGCGAAGGGGCCGGACAGGATGCCGGTCGCGGCGGCGTTGAACACCAGGGCGCACAGCAGCAAGATCACGATCGGGCCGACCGCTTCGCTAAAGGCGCGTTCCCGCGTCCGTCGCCAGGCGATGATCACGGCCAAGCCGGCGAGGGCGGCGAGACAGACCCCGCCATGCCAATAGCCTAGGGGTCTTGCGTCGAAGCGCGGCTTGCATCCGCGCTCGTCCGGGTCGCAGGGACCCATGTCGTGCACCAGGTCGGCGATGTAGGTGTCTCGCCAATCCGGATCGGTCAGATAGAAGTGCGGGTTACGCAGCGGGTCCTCCAGATTGACGGTGATCAGGGTGCGCCAGAAATCGCTCGCCGCGGCGCCGGCGGCGCCAGCCGGATCAGCGGCCACGGCGCTGGCGACGAAGGCCAGCTGCTGGCGGTCGATGCGGATCCGCTCGGCGGTCCCAGCCCGGCCGAAGACGCCCTTGCGCGGATCGCCCGACCACAGGATGTCCTGCGAATCGTCCAGCGGCAGGGCGCGAAACCGGCACAGGGCCCAGCGCGTCCCCTCGGCGCAGGATCGCCGCAGATAGGTCCGCCCCGGCCCGTCGGCCAGGATCCGCGCCGCAAGGAACGGCGGCGAGCGCAGGGTGTCGCCGGAGCTGAGCTTGACGGCCAGGCCGTAGCCGGCTTGCAGGGAGACGGCGACGCCCAGGGCGACGGCGACGCGCCAAAGGCCCGGCGCCATCCTGCGCCAGGCCACGCCCCAGCTCAGCCTTGCGGCCAGGGCGGCGAGGGCCAGGGCCGGCAAGGCGGCCATGGCGTTGCTGCGGTGGAAGGTCAGGGCCGCGGCGACCAGCGCGAACAACAGGGTCAGGTCGGCCCGGCCCAGGCGCGCCCGTGCGAAGACCAGGGCCGCCACGGCCACCAGGCCGACGCCGGCCCACAGGTCGGGCATGGCCAGTCCTGCGAAGAACGGCAACGTGGTCCCGGCCGTCAACAGGGCCATCACCGCCAGGTGCTCGGCCGCGCCGCCGCCGATTGCGCCCCGCCACAGCGCGCGAACGGCGTAGCTGGCCGCCAGGCTCTGCAGCGCGGCATAGGCCCAAAGCCCGCCCAGGTCCGTGACCAGGCAGAGCAGCACGCCGAACCAGGGCGAACGCGCCGCCATCTCGGTATGGCGCAGATGCATGTCCGCCGGCGCCTCGTCGGCGAGATCCGGATCATTCGCCTCCGAGGTCGGGCCGCCGATCAGCGGTCCCAGGGCGTAGCGCAGCGGCCGCAGCTGCATATGCCCCATCCAGACATAGATATTGGTGTCGGCGAACACCACCGGCCGGCCGACGGCGACCACCACCCCCATCAGCAGCGCCGCGCCGAAGATCACCGCCGCGGCTTCGGCCGCCGAGGCGCGCAGGCGGGGATGAGGCGGAGCGGAGCGGACGGGCGGCGCTGGCTGGGTCAGAGGGCGGATCCTTCGCGGAGGCGAAGTTACATTGCGGAGAAGCGGGGGTTTGCCTAGGGCCGTTTCGCCGGCTGTGGGCGTGGCCAACCTTTTTGAGGGCCAGCCCTGTTGCGGACGTGGCTGGCCTTTGGCAGGTTCATCCAATGAATGCTGAAACCGCCTTCGCCGCCTTCGCGGATAAGCTTGTCGGACAGTCGATAAGCCACCTCTGGCGCGGCTTTGGCTCGGCTATTTTCGTTGAAATCGGACGCTTGACGCCCCGTACGCGAAGCCGCGGAGCGCCAGGCAACCCCCAAGGGCAGGCCACATTGGGCGTTGAGTGGAGCTGGCGAATCGAGGATGAAACCTCCATCCTGTGCGGAAGCTGGAGTGAAGAAGAACTTTGGGAGTGCGCCTTTGACCGTCTTAGAGGCGCTACGATTAACAGGTGTAACCTCTTTGGCCGCCTACCCGAGCTCGAGTTGCTGACCAGCAGCGGCGTTCAACTCACGACCTTCTCCACAGCGGACGGTCAGCCTCAATGGCACTTGCTGGATCGAGATGCAGACCCTAGCTGCGCGTTTGCGGTCAGCGCTGGGAAACTGCGCCTCAGCCACGGGGATTAATGCCAGTCCGCGAAAAGGTTGACGCACGGAAGTCTTTCTCCTCCCATGCGCGAAGCGCGGGGGAGGTGGCGCGCCGCGAAGCGGCGTGACGGAGGGGGCCTCTCTCCGCCACGCTCATGGCGCCCCACTTGCCCCCTCCGTCGCAGCCTATCGGCTGCGACACCTCCCCCGCTTCGCAGGGGAGGAGAAGAGTCAACCTTATCAGGGGCTGGCGTAAGTCATAGATTGACGTGGCCGGCCTTCGAAGCCCAGAGCGAAGACCGCGAGCAAACCCCTGCCGCAGCCGCGCGCCGCTCAGCCCACCGCCTCCAGCTCGGCTAGAGCCTCCGCCGGCAGGGTCAGCGCCGCGGCCTGCAGGTTCTCGCGCAGGTGGGCGAGCGACGAGGTGCCGGGGATCAGCAGGATGTTCGGCGCGCGGTGCAGCAGCCAGGCCAGCGCCGTCTGCATCGGCGTGGCGCCCAGCTGCTGCGCCACCGCCGACAGCACGTCCGATTGCAGCGGGGTGAAGCCGCCCAGGGGGAAATAGGGGACATAGGCGATCGCCTCCGCTGCGAGGGCGTCGAGCAGGGGGTCGTCCTCGCGGTGGGCGAGGTTGTAGTGGTTCTGCACGCAGACGATCGGCGCGATGGCGCGGCCCTGGGCCAGCTGGGTCGCGGTTATGTTGCTCAGGCCAATGTGGCGGATCAGCCCCTGAGCCTGAAGCTCGGCCAGGGCGGTCATCTGGGCCTCGATCGAGCCCGCCAGCGGGCCGTGGACCCCGCCGACCCGCAGATTGACCACCTCGATGAGCTCAAGGTCCAGGTTACGCAGATTGTCGTGCACCGCGGCGACCAGGTCGGCGGGGCTTCGGGCGGGGATCCAACTGGCGTCGGCGCCGCGACGGGCCCCGACCTTGGTGACGATCACCAGATCGTCCGGATAGGGGTGCAGCGCCTCGCGGATCAGCTGGTTGGTGACGTGGGGGCCGTAGAAGTCGCTGGTGTCGATGTGGTTGACTCCGCTGGCCACGGCTTGCCGCAGCACCGCCAGCGCGGCGGCGTGATCCTTGGGCGGGCCGAACACGCCCGGTCCGGCCAGCTGCATGGCGCCATAGCCGATGCGGCGCACACGTCGGTCGCCGAGGGTGAAGTCGCCGGCGGCGGTGATGTCGGTCATGGCTGGGCTCCTTAGATCGGGTCGCCGCCGGTATGGACCCTTAGCCGTCGCCCGGTAATCCCTCGACCGCGAAATTGACGGGCCTTCGGTCGGTTGGGCCGATGCGCCGGGCGCTCGCCATGGCCCCGACAAGCGTAATTAGTTCAGTAACATATTGTTTTAATTGACGCTGCTGTTGGAACGGGCGGTCGCCCGCGGCGTTGGATTCGCATTCCCACTCAAAGGAGAGGCTGCAATGCCCAACACCAAGCTGCAAGGCCGCAAGGTCGCCGTCCTGGCCACCGACGGCTTCGAACAATCCGAACTCGAGACCCCGGTCCAGGCGCTCAAGGACGCCGGGGCGCATGTCGAGGTGGTCTCGCCCAAGTCGGCCAGCATCCAGGGCTGGGAGCATCACGACAAGGGGCGAATGGTTGTGGTCGACCGCCAGCTGTCGGACGCAAGCGCCGCCGACTATGACGCCCTGGTGCTTCCGGGCGGCGTGATGAACCCTGACGCGCTGCGCCTGGCGCCCGAGGCGGTGAGCCTGGTGCGCGCCTTCGTCGAGGCCGGCAAGCCGATCGCGGCCATCTGTCATGGGCCCTGGACCCTGATCAATGCGGGCGGGGTCAAGGGTCGCCGCATGACCTCGTGGCCCTCGTTGGAGGTCGATCTACGCAATGCCGGCGCCGACTGGGTCGACCAGGACGTCGTGGTCGATCACGGCCTGGTCACCTCACGCAAGCCGGACGATCTGCCCGCCTTCTGCGCCAAGATGATCGAGGAATTCGCTGAGGGCGCCCATCGGCTGGCGGCGGAATAGTCTGACTGGGTCGACGTTCGGCCCAAGCTGCTTATCGCAATGCAAAGCCGCCGCGGGACCCTAGGTCCCGCGGCGGCGATGGTTGTACAGGGCGCTCGCTCGAGGTCTATTGCGGGCTGGCGCCGCTGTTGGGCTCGCGCGGGGTCCCGCCGATCATTCCAGGCGTGGTGGCGGCGGTTCCGCTGCCGGGGGTGGCCTCTCCCGTCGGACCGGTTCCGGTATCGGGCGTCGAGGTGTCGGCGCCCCTTGCCGCATGGCGCCGATGGTGACGCCGGTGGGGCGTCGCGCTCGCCATCCCACGGGAGGCGGACGTGTTCGTCCCATGGGCGCGAGCGTCCGGGGCGGACGTCAGCGCCTCGCCGGGCGAGGTGGTCGTGTCCGGATAATTGCCGCGCGGGGTGGTGGACTGCTCCAAGCCGCTGGGATCGTTGGACGGTCCCGAGCCTAGGACATCGTTCGAATCCCCTCGTCCATTATGAGAAGGGGCGGTGCTGCCGGTCGAGGCTTGGCCGAACGCAGCGACGGCCAGGAACAGACTGGTCGTCGCCACGCCCGCCATCAACAGTGGGTGCTTCTTCATTGGGGGCTCCTTAAGACTGAAGGCGGGCCGTGGCGGACGTTTCGTCAACCTTGGACGGCCTACTGGGGGGTTGCGGTTCCCGAAGCGCCGCCTTGAACGCCGGTGGTCGCCTGTCCGGTGGCTGACGCGTCCGGAGCCGTTTTGGCAGGCTTGGCCTTCTTAGCGCTGGCCTTCGGCGCGACGGTGGCCCCCGTGGTGGTTGCGTCAGTCGCCGAGGTGTCGGTCCCGCTCGTCGTGGCCGACGGGGCGGTCGTTGTGGAGGTCGTGCTGCTCGGCATTCCAGCGGTGCTGCCGGTCATGTCGCCGGGAGTCGTGGTCGCCGGGTCTGGGACGGTCGACTGTCCGATCGGCGCGCCAGCCGATCCCTGTCCCATTGCGCCACCCACTGCGCCGCCGCCCACCGAGCCGCCAACCGGGGCGGCCGTGGCCGAGATCGCCGGCGCGAGCAACAGTGTCGCTGCTGCGAAGCCGATGAGAACTGTCTTGATCGCCATCTGAGGTCTCCCTGTCTGCTGTCATTCAGCGTCAGGTTAACGGTCAGGGCGATGATTTGTTGCAATTGTGAGCGACGGGGGCGTCAGCCTACGGGCGGTATACAGGCTCCGCCGCACGTCATGTCGATCAAATACAGAAGAAAAGCTGATGCTTTCTGGTGCGTTGAACCGATTTATTCGGAATGGGCGCCGACATGGTTCTCACTGTTACGCTTTTCCAATTGGTCGATCAGCACGCCGACATCGCCGTGGGCGTTGTCGATGGTGGAGACGAAGTCCTGTTGCTCGGTGATCGCCAGCCAGACGCCGTTGACCTCGACATCGTAGACCTTCCAACCGCCAGCGCCGTGGATCACCCGCCAGCGGACCGGGACCGGCTGGGCCTGTCCGCCCCCGGCGACCACGCTGGCGACGATGACGTCGCCGGGCTTGCGTACCGTTGAACCCGTCACCCTCAGCGTCTGGCCATGATAGTCATTCAGCCGGCTCTCATAAACACTCGACGCATAGTCGCGGAAGGCGACGGCGAAGCGCTGGAAGTCGTCGGGGCTGATGGTCCGATTGTACTTTCCCAGGACGAAATGGGTGATCGTCGTCACGTCGGCGACCTGGTCGGTGAAGTCACGGAAGGCGCGGATCTTTTCCGCGTCGCTGCGATCGTTCAGAATGCGTAAGGCGCGCTGGGCCTGGGTCTGGACGAAGCTCTCGGCCGTCAGATCGCGCTGGCTGGTCTGCGCGCGGGCGGGCGAGGCCGGAATCAACGGCGACAGGGCCAGGACCGGGCCGAGCGCCATCGACAAGACCAAGATCGCGGCGAAACGGGAGCGGGGACGGACTCGGGTCATGCTAATCCTGCACTGTTCCTAGGAACCACTGGTTTTGGGACCGGCACGGATGGGGCTTAGGCCCTGCTACTGGCGGCGCCTAACAGGTAGGTCGTCTGGCTGCGATTGCAACGCATGCCCGACGTCGACCGAAAAGACACTTTACATAAAGACATAAAGATATCTTTATATGATCCGCATGAAACTGACGGCGGAAGCAGCGGTGGAGACTTTGCGCGCGGCGGGAGAGCCGACGCGTTTGCGGATCCTCGCCTTGCTCAATCGGGAAGAACTCGCAGTCATGGAGCTAGGTCAGATTCTCGAGCAAAGCCAGCCCCGCGTGTCGCGGCACCTGAAATTGTTGACGGAAGCTGGTCTCGTCGAGCGGTTTCCAGACGGCGCCTGGATGTTCTACCGGCTCGCCGCCCATGGCTCGCGCCGCGCCTTGGTGGGCCAGGCCCTGGCCTTGATCGACCCCGAGGACCCCGAATTGGCCCGCGACCGAGCGCGGCTGGATCGGGTGCGCGCCGATCGATTAACCACGGCCGCCGACTATTTCGAACGCAACGCCGCCCACTGGGACAAGCTTCGCTCGCTCTATGTGGCTGAGGCCGACGTCGAGGCGGCGATTCTGGCCGCCTCTGGTCCGGGCCCGTTCGAGCGGCTGGTCGACCTGGGCACCGGCGCCGGGCGCATGCTGACCTTGCTCGGCGAGCGGGCCAGCCTGGCCATCGGCCTGGACCTGTCGCAGCAGATGCTGAACATCGCCCGTCACCGCACCAGCGAGGCGGGGCTGTCGCATTGCGAGCTTCGCCACGGCGACATCTTCGCCACCCGCCTGCCGGACGGCTTCGCCGACCTGGTGGTGGTGCATCAGGTGCTGCACTATCTGTCCGATCCGGCCTCCGCCCTGGCCGAGGCGGCCCGGCTGGTGCGGCCGGACGGGCGGTTGCTGGTGATCGATTTCGCCCCTCATGGCCTGGAATATCTGCGCGAGGCGCACCAGCACCGCCGTCTTGGTTTTTCCGACTCCGAGATCGGCCGCTGGTTCGAGGCCGCCGGCCTGATCGCGACCGCAACCACCGCCCTGCCGCCGGCCGACAGCCACGGGCTGACCGTCAAGATCTGGACCGGCGCGCGCCAAGCCGAACGGTCAAGGAGCGCCGCATGACCCCCGCAAACCTCGCCCTGCTCAGCGAGCCCGCAGTCTCCGCCCTGGGGCCGATCGCCCGCGCCGGCGAGCGCCAGGCCGCCCGCGCCGGCGATCCGCTATCCATCTCGTTCGAGTTCTCCCCGCCGCGCACGCCGGAGTCCGAGGAGGCGCTCTGGGTGGCGATCCGTCGGCTGGCGCCGCTGGAGCCCAGCTTCGTCTCGGTCACCTATGGCGCCGGCGGCTCGACCCGTGAGCGCACCCATCGCACGGTCAAGCGCATCCACGACGAGACCAGCCTCGCCGCCGCCGCCCACCTGACCTGCGTCTCGGCCTCGCGGGCCGAGGTCGACGAGGTGATCGGCGACTATTGGGCCGCCGGCGTTCGTCACATCGTGGCCCTGCGCGGCGATCCGCCCGGCGCGATCGGCGGGGCCTATGTTCCCCACCCCGACGGCTACGCCAACGCCACCGAACTGACAGCGGCGATCACCCGAATCGCTCCCTTCGAGGTCAGTGTCGGGGTCTATCCGCAGGGCCATCCGGAAAGCGCCTCGCTGGATCACGACATCGACGTGCTGAAGGCCAAGGTCGACGCCGGCGCCACGCGGGCGATCAGCCAGTTCTTCTTCGACATCGACGGTTTCCTGCGTTTCCACGACAAGGTGCGCGCCGCCGGGGTCACCATTCCGATCCTGCCGGGGATCATGCCGGTGTCGAACTATAAGGGGCTGGTCAAGATGGCCGGCCCTTGCGGCATCACCCTCCCGCCCTGGCTGGCCGAGCTGTTCGATGGCCTGGACGGCGACGCCGACACCCGCCGGCTGATCGCCTGCTCGGTCGCCGCCGAGATGTGCGCGCGGCTGGAGGAGGAAGGCTTCCACGACTTCCATTTCTACACCCTCAACCGCGCCGACCTGGTCTACGCCATCTGCCGGGTGCTGGGCGTGAAGGAGGAGGCGCAAGCATGACCGACCGATCCGAACGCTT
>Ga0302193_10001785_pt1 | contig 18162 bp, 17 predicted proteins | sample II_Bog_E3_3_FD_200228 | JGI IMG/M metagenome (GOLD analysis project Ga0302193, IMG submission 200228) | Peat permafrost microbial communities from Stordalen Mire near Abisko, Sweden - II_Bog_E3_3 | ecosystem: Environmental > Terrestrial > Soil > Wetlands > Peat | place: Sweden: Abisko...
CTTGTCGATCCCCATCCACTCCGGGCTCGTCACCAGCTCCCACGCAAACGCAATCGCGTCTTTCTTGAAGTAGTCCCCAAACGAAAAATTCCCCAGCATCTCGAAAAACGTATGATGCCGCCGCGTAAAGCCCACGTTCTCCAAATCGTTATGCTTGCCGCCCGCGCGCACGCACTTTTGCGACGTCGTCGCCCGCGAGTACTCCCGCCTTTCCGCGCCCAGAAAAAGGTCTTTGAACTGGTTCATCCCCGCGTTGGTAAACAGCAGGGTCGGATCGTTGGCAGGCACCAGCGAAGAAGAGTGCACCCGGCGGTGCCCTTTCGTTTCAAAGAAGCGCAGAAACAGCTCCCGTATCTCATTTCCCGAGCGCATAAGCATAATGCTTTTAGTGTAACGGCCTGCGGTGGACGGCCCCGCGCTGGCGCGCGGTACAAAGCCCGCGTAGCGGGCATCAGACGTTAGCCCCGGGCGTGAGCCTGGGGTCGACACGCGCAACAGAATCAAAAGCCCGCTTTAGCGGGCGAAAGAAAGAAGCCCCAAGCGCAACCCTCGGGTCAACCTAGCTCCGCCAACCCCGCTAACTCCGCTGCCTCTTTCACTCTTCGCCTCGCTCCGCCTCCAGATTCTCCAGCCCCGCCAGTTCTTCCTCCGGCACATCCCACCGCCGCAGAATCCCGTAAATCGTCGCCGTCTTGAATCCCGCCGCCACCAACCGCCGCACCACGCGCGCTGTCTCCCGCTCGTTCTCCGGCTTCTTGATCCGCTTCCGCTCCAGATGCTCCCGCGCCAGCGTCTCCTCGTTGGTCTCGCCGTAGCGCGCGCCCACCGCTTCTTCGATCACCTCGGCACGAACACCCTTCTGCTGCAAGTCGTTTCGCACTCGCCGCTCGCCCAGCTTCTCGTTCTGCTGCCGCAGCCGCGCGTAGGTCTCGGCGAAGGACCGATCGTTCAAATACCCGTGCTCCTTCAGCCGCCCCACAACCGCCCGCACCGCAGCCTCGCCCTGCTCTCCCATCTCCGCCCGCGCCGCCATCAGCCGCCGCAGCTCAGCCTCGGTACGCATCTGCCGCCCCAGCGCCTTCACCGCGTAGTCGTAGAGGTGCGGCTCATCAAGCGGCACGCGGGCTTTCGCAGACTTCCGTTGAAAGGGCATAAGGCTCAGTCGAGGGGGATCAGTAGATTGAATCGGCGGTCCCGCAGCCATCGATAGCGAAGAAAGTCACTGTCGACTGTGAGAATGTCCCCGCAGTCGAGTTCCCCGGCAAGCACCACGAGACATGCATCCGCAAAATCTGCCGGCACATCTTGGTATTTTTCGAGAACGTTGAGCACTTTGCCCGCCGAACGGGACAGAGACAAGGGTAGCGCCAGCAGGCCCTGTTCAATGCTCGAGAGAAGTGCGATACCTGCGCCCGGCGTATTGCGCAGTAGGTGCAGCGCCTCGGTTACTACGGCTTCGCAGCTGACGAGCGGGCGATTCAGGTCTTCATAAACTGACATGCAGAGGGAATGATAGGCATCTCGCCGCTTGTAGACCGCGACAAGGAACCCTGAATCGACGAGAACCGGCTTCACTTAGCCTTGCCTCGAACCGGCTTCTTTCGGGTGCGGCCCATACTTTTCAAGCCCAGGTCCTTCAGGTACTTCTTGTTCGTAGAGAGGTCACTGGGGCCTCCGCCAAACATCCCTATCCCGATAAGTCTTGGAACGGCTTTTTCACCGGCGCTTATCTCCACCAGTCGAATTCCCTCGCGGAGAATCTCGGACCGGCTCCAGCCGAGGCGGCGCGCAGCGCGCTCCAGTTTCTCCTGCATCTCGGTATTCAGGCGAACCTGCACCATCGTAGCCATACTCATAGTGTACTACAAAACGCAGGATTTGTAATACAGATTCCCAATTCCCTGTTCCCTAGTCCCTGCCCTTCGTCCACTGATCCACCCAATCGTTCACCGTCTTCCACCAGAGCTGCGAATTCTGCGGCTTCAGCACCCAGTGTCCCTCATCCGGAAAGTAGAGCATCTTCGACGGCACGCCCAGCATCTGCAGCGTGTCAAACAGCTGGAACCCCTCGCTCACATCGAGCCTGTAATCCAGTTGCCCGTGCACCACGAGCGTCGGCGTCTTGAAGTTCTTCGCATAAAGCGACGGCGACCACTTGCGATACGGATTCTCCGCGTCCGGCTTGCCGTAGTAGTCCCACGGATGCCCCTTGAACTCCCAGATGTTGAACCAGTCCTCTTCCGTAGTCCCAAACGCCGACTCGGCATCGAACATGCCGTCGTGGCTCACAATGCACTTGAAGCGATTGGTATGTCCCAGCACCCAGTTCGCCATGTACCCGCCGTAGCTCGCGCCCAGTGCGCACTCGCGGTCCTTATCGATAAATGGATAATGCTGCTCCGCGTAATCCAGCCCCTCCATCAGGTCGGTAAACGGCTTGCCGCCCCAGTCGCCGTTCACGCCATCCACAATCGCCTGCCCATACCCCGTCGACCCGCGCATGTTGATCATGATCACGACGTAACCATTCGCCGCAAACAGCTCCGCGTTCCACCGATACGACCAATCGTCGCCCCAGTTCCCCTCCGGGCCGCCATGAATCAAAAACTTCACCGGATACTTCTTCGCCGCATCAAACCCCGGCGGACGAATCAGGAAACCCTCCAGCTTCGTCTTGTCCGCCGCCGTAAACCAGAACGATTCCATCTTCGGCAAATCGAGTGAAGCAATCAGATCATCATTAATATGGGTAATCCACGTCTCCGCTTTTGTTGTCACACTTTCAGAAATGGCGACCTTCCGATTGCCGCCGCCCGCAACGTACTGGCTGCCAGCATCCGGCGTGAAACTGTACTCCGCAAGATAGGCCTCGGCCGGAGAGTCGACTGTCATTTTGGTTGCAACGATCTTGGAGTTTGGAATCGGATGAAGGTCGCTGTAGCCTCCGCTCCATTCTGTGATTCTCGTATGTTCACCATTGAGAGAAGCTTGAAAAAGAGGCGTTTCTCCAGCGGTTTCGCTAGTGAAATATATCGCCTTCGAATCTACTTCCCACGCAAACTCATCCACCCAGTTATCGAACTTCGGCAACAAATCCCTGACCGTCTTCGCCGCGCGGTCATAAAGCATCAAGCCAAACTTATCGCTCTCATACCCCGCCCGCGCCTGGCTCCGCCACGCCAGCCACTTCCCATCCGGCGAGTAAGCCGGCTCCAGGTTCCCACCCGCCGAAATACTCACCTTCACCGGCTTCGCATGCGGATCGGTCAAGTCGAGCGTAAAAATGCTCGCGCTCGTCGACACCGCCGGCACTGCATCCACATTCTCCGTAAACGCCAGCTCTTTCCCATCCGGCGAAATATCGCACCCGCACCCAATCGGATCTGTCGGGTAGTCCGTCGGCACATCGTGCGCATCGCCCGGATTCAAATCCCGCATTCCACTGCCATCAACCGAAATCAGAAACAGATGCGACCGCTTCTCTCCCGTGAAGTGGTCCCAGTGCCGATAAAGCAACTCGGTAAAAATCTGCGCCTTCACCTTGCTGTCCGCCGCCTTGGCATCGCGATCGTAATTGCACTCCGCCCCCGCGCCGTTATCGTCCTGCACAATCGCCGGGCAATCGGGATACACCGCAGCCGTGAACACAATCGACTTCGAGTCCGGCGACCACTTGGCATTGTCCACACCCAGGTCGAGATTCGTCAGCTTGTGCAAGTGCGTAGTCGCTCCGGTTGCGGAATCGAAATCCGCCAGCCAGATCTGATTCGCTCCCGTGCGCCCGCTGATAAAAAGAATCCGCTTCCCATCCGGCGCAAACTGCACCCCGCTATCGCCCGGCTGCGCCACGCCCAGCTTGAACGGGGCCGAGCTCTGGTCAGTCGAACCGGCGGAAGGCGCGCCCGCAATCGCCTGCACCCACAATTCCATTGTTTTGGTGTTTTGGACGAGATCCACGGTCGTAACGGCGTACGCCAGCCACTTCCCATCCGGCGAAACGGCCGTATCCCCCAGCCGCTTCATTTGCATCATGTCCTCAAACGTCATCGGCCGCTTCGCCGCAAGCGACGTAGCCCGTTCGGCGGGCGCTGTCTGCGACCCCGCCGGCGAAGACCCGCCCGCAAGCGCTGTGTTTTGAGCTGAACTGAAGCCGGGAACCGCGAAAACCGCCGCAAAAACCAGGAGAGAAGAAGAAAGACGCATGGAAATCCTCATCGCGCGGAGCAAAGCCTTATCTTCGCGAAGAGAAAGTGTACACCGGAAGGATTGTTCTTAGTTGGCAGCTAACAGTTGGCTCTCGCGGGAGCGCCGGGCCTGCGAACGAACAACGGTGAACTTACCACTAACCACTAGTCACTAGTCACTAACCACTAATCACTAACTACTAATCACTTATTCTCATTCCCGATCAGCCGGAACGTGATCGTTCCCCAGAACAGCCGCGCCCGCATCTGCACCGGCAAATGCCGCTCGTCGTCCGTGTACCAGATCCAGATATTCCCGCGATTCTTCACCACGCCCGCATCCGCGGTGGGCTGCACGCGCAGCGTCTTGAACGTGCCCAACGGCGTCTTGATCTCTTCGCTTCCCTCGATCTTCATCGTCACCAGCACCGTGCTCATGGCGTCGACCACAGGAAGCACGAAGTTATGTCCCAGCGCGATGGGCTGCGAGGAGGCATAGAACACTCCGGTCAGCAAATCGGTGAGGCAGCCGCCGACCTTTGCTTCCAGGTGCTTGGTCTGTCCTGTCACCTGGTTCTTCTCATCCAGAATCGACTTCCCATTCGCGTAGTCCAGCCGCTCCGTGGAGTTGATCTGCCGGCGTCCTTCCACAGTCTGCTTGTCGAAGTCGTACGTGCAGCCCTTTTCTCGATCGAAATCCGACTGGAAGCGGTCCGACACGTGAAACAGCATATTGATGGCGCCGATGGTATCGGCCGAGGCGGCGATGCGCTCGCGGTCGCCGGCCTGCTCAAAGTGGATCACTGCGGTACCCGCGGGAAAGACGCGCCAGTCCACGGCATAGGTGAGGGTCTGCTTCTGGGGAAAGCTATAGCCGGGGCGCGGCGGCGCCAGCATGGTGGCCTGCTGTCCATAGACCGCTGCTGCCAAGGCAAATGCGCAAAAGAGGCTGACTGCGTTCGCACGTGTCTTCAATGTTCGGCACGGCTCCTTGTGGGTTAGACCGTTCTTCTCTTGTTGGACTCTGCGATTGCGGAAAGCGCTTATTGGACCCGATGCAGGAGCGTCTCCAGCACCGGCCGCAGATAAAGCAAACTCAAGTAAAGCAGTGCGGCCCCTAATGCAGCATTGTACTCGCCATGCTTCAGGTAAAGGGCAAAGGAGAAGCCATCCGAAGCCATATCGCCGGCCAGTGCGGCGCTCGCAACTGCCTGATCATCCTGGACTTTGGCCGGAGTCAGCCGAGGCAGAAGTCTCGGCACTTGTCGGCAATACTCCTCGAACTCCGGAAAAGTGTCGCGAAGAAAATGCTCTTCCCCGGCAATCACGGGAACGTAAATGACAGCGAATCCCGCCGCGAGCAGCACCGCCAGCGGCCAACTGAGCAAGGCCACGGCAAACCCTGCGGCCATCAGCATCGAGCCCAGGTAGAGCGGATTGCGCGTGTACGCGTAAGGACCGGTAACGGCAAGTTCGCGATTCTTCTTCACAGTGCCCGACGCGGCGGCGCGCAACATGAGGCCGGGCAATACCAGCACCAGGCTCCACGCAATGGCGGCTGGATGCGCAGGACGGCGAGCCACCTCAAAAACATAAACCGCAGCAGTTACGAAGCCCAGCGGCACACGAATGCGCCGCGCTAACTTCTGCCACGATTGCATCGAGCGGACCTTTGCATGAGATTCGTGGGAAGTCATCCGATCTTCTCCTCGGCCATCAGTTCGTCCGCGGCCTTCAATACATCATCCGGCGCGATGGTCAGCAAACCCGGCTCGGGAGCGTCGCGGCGCGAGTGATCGCGACGGCTGTCGGGGCTACGCAGCACGCGGGCTCTTGTACCGTACGGCCCATTGCGGCTGGGATCGGTGGGTCCGTAGATTCCCACCACCGGCCGGCCCAGCGCCGAGGCCAGATGCAGCGGCCCTGTGTCTCCGCCGACACACAGCGCCACGCGGCGTGTGAGCGCGATCAACTGCGGCAAGGTCGCCGTGACAGCAATCGCGGCTCCGCCCGCCGTAATGGGCGCAGCCAGCTGTTCTTCTCCCGGCGCAGCGTTCACCAGCACCTGCATCCCGCGGTCTTTGAGACCCTGGGCCACGGCCGCGTAGCGCTCGGGCGGCCAGCGTTTGGCGCCCCAACCCGCTCCAGGAGTAAGCAGCGCCAGCGGCCCCGCACCGGCCAGAGCCATGTGCTCCGCCAGCCAATCGCCACACCAGCTTTCGGCCGCGGGGTCCACGGGCAGCAAAGGCTCAACAACTTCAAGCGGATCGCCTGCCACCGCCCGCGCCAGCTCCACGTCCTGCTCAATCACGTGCGCGCCGTGCGTAACAATGCGCTCGGTGAAGAACCAATGCGCAGGCCACTCGCGCGGCCGAGCTTCGCCGATGCGCCGCACGCAACCGCTCATGCGCCCAATCACGGCTGAGCGGATGGCGCCTTGCAGATCAAGCACCGCGTCGTACTTAGCAGCGCGCAGCTCACGGCGCAACTCCTTGATCTGGCTCAGGGTCTTGCCGCTCAACGGATGCCGCTTCCAGGCACGGCTCGCCGCAAAGTGCAGCCGGTCGACAACCGGCATAGCGCTGCCGCGAGCCGCGTTGATCTCTGATCTCTGATCTCTGATCTCTGCGGCCAGCAGTGCCAGCCACCGCGGCTCAATCACCCAGCCAATCTGCCACGCAGGATGCGCCCGCCGCAGCGCCGTCACCGCGGGCAGCGCGTGAAGAATATCGCCCATGGCGCCCAAACGGACCACGAGCACGCGAAAGCTGGATTGCGTGTGCAAAGTTCAATTTTCGCACAAAGGATGACGGGAGACCGGTTTACGCGGCGAGTCCTCCCGTCGGCGAGTCCGCGCAGCCCCACCGGCAATCTCGATCCGCCGCCCCCGCGATTATCCTGAGATGTGGCCGCCAACCCAAACTCAAAACCAGAAACCCCGCGCCACAAGGTCTCTCTGCGCTCAATTCTGCGCGGTCTCGCGATCACCATCGTCGCCTGCTGGCTGATGGCCGCGCTCACGCTCGTAGCGTTCAAGTGGATCGACCCGCCCACCACCGCAGTCCACATCGAGCGCCGCGTCGAGGCCTGGATCCACCACAAGCCCTATCGTCTGCGCTACCAATTCGTTCCCCTCAGCGAGATCTCTCCCAATCTTCAACACGCCGTGATCGCCGCCGAGGACGGGCGCTTCTACGAGCACCACGGCTTCGACTGGCACGCCATCCAGCTCGCCGCCGAAGAAGACGAGAAAGGCGGCCATCGCCTCCGCGGCGGTTCCACCATCACCCAGCAGCTCGTCAAAAACCTGCTCCTCGGCACCAGCCGCTCGTATCTGCGCAAGGCCGCCGAGTTCACGCTGGTCCCCGTCGCCGAACTCGTCCTCGGCAAGCAGCGCATTCTGGAGCTTTACCTCAACGAGGTGGAATGGGGCCCCGGAATCTATGGTGTCGAAGCCGCCAGCCGCGCCTACTACGGCAAATCGGCTCGCAAGATCGACCGCGACGAAGCCGCGCGCCTGGCCGCAATCCTGCCGCTACCGCTCAAGCGCCGCCCCGACCGCATGGACCACTACAGCGAAATCATCCTCGACCACATGCGAGAAATGGGCTGGTAGGAGAAGAGGCAGCGGAGCTAGCGGGGTTAGCGGCGCTAGCGGAGTTAGTCGGACATCGACATCTTTGACAGAAGGCGCATGGAGCCGGACCGCGCGCCGGCGCCAATCTAGCTCCGCCAGCTCCGCTAACACCGCTCGCGCCCTATCTTTTGAACAGATCGATCGGCTCCCTAAAATCCGTAACCCGAATGTGCTTTGCCAACGCCGGATGCTGGCGCTGCAAAGCCAAAAACATCTCCCACGCCACACGCCGATAGCTGAAGTGCCCGGCAGGCCCCGACCGCAACTCCGTAATGTACTGAGCCTCGGCAAAATCCATTTTGAAAAGCGAGCGAATGCGCGTAGCCAGCGGAAAAAGATACTGCGCCGATTGCGCAGCCTCAGGCGCACTGCCGGCGGCAATCTGCGCGGCGGCCGCGTGCGCCGACTCGACAGCAGCGCGATATTCGCCCAGAACTCCAGCCGCAGCCAGGATGTCAAAATCGTTCTGGGGACCAGCCGGCAAATCGCCCGCTCCGGGAGTCTCGTAGCCATGCTGCGAAGTAAATCCCTGGATGATTTGCGTGCAGCGGCGATGCCGGTGCATGTCGCGAAAGCCGCCAATGTCCATGAGCAAATCGAAGCGCAGCGCGGCCCCGGCGTGAAAAGCGCGCAACGCCTCGTCGTGGCGGCCGCGGTGCCTCAGACCCAACTCGATGATCTCCAAAACCCGAGAGCCTGGAAGGACCGAGACAAGATCGCGAATCGATCGATACGAATGGTGGCTCACCGAGTAGAGAAGCGTCGCCGCGAGCTCAACTTCAAGCGATTCCGTCCGCTCCACCAAGTCGACGAGCGGCGCCCACGCAACGGGCAGATTCGTCAGAACCTCCGCAGCCGCCTGCGCCAACTCGGCCTGCGATTGCACGAGGTATGCATTCGGCTGAGCGTATTTCACCAGCGTAGGCGCGGTGCGGATCTCTCGGGTGAACAGCGCTGCAGCTTCCTCGGCGAGAGGGGCGCAAGCCTCGCCGGCGGCAGAGAGTTTGTCAATGAAAGCCTGAGCCGCGCGGGCGTTCAGGTTCCATGCAGGCCCAACGGCAGCGTCGCGCAGCTTTTCACCCAGCAGCCGCACCTCGGCAGTGGGGCTTGAGAGCAGCCGCGACACCTGCGTCTCAAGGGTCCGTGCGCTCACAATCTGCCCCAGTGAAGTGTTGGTCGCCAGCGGCAGCAGGTAGCGAGCCACATCGAAAGCCCGCGCGCGCAGCGTCCGCTCATAAGCCTCGGGCTTCATTCCCTCCGGCCGCGCCACGCGCCCGCGCAGCAACTCCAACACCGCAGCGGAGACGCGCCGGTAAGCGCCGAAAAGATTCTCGATAGTCTCCGAGTAAAGCTTCGTCGAGGCAGAATCCTCGCCAAAACCAGGAAAATACCAGCCTGATTCGAGAAAATTCTGATAACGTGTCGACCGCTCCTGCCCGTCCCAGCGCGCCTCGTCGACCAGAACGACCGCCGCCAGCAGGCTCAGCCGCTCCACCGCGAAGGCGATGTGCGCCAGGTCGGCAATCGATCGATGGCCGTACTGAAAATAGAAAGTATTCAGGAACTGCTCGGCGCGCTGGGCGCTGATTTCGGTCAGGGACTCACGCATGGAGAGCGAAGAGCGGGAGTATTTGGCCATGGCGAACGCGAGGATCTCGGGATCGGCGCCATGGACGGCGAAAACTTCGGACTGCGTACGGGCGCCGGGAGGCACAAAAGATTCACTGGACATGAGGATCGTCTCGCGGACAGAATACGTCATGAGGGACCAGCCGCGCGTGCCAAGGTCTGTTTCCCTCGAATGTGTGATTCACTTTGACGCGTGCGAAGGTGAATAATGGAGGCGGAGCCGGAAGGCGAAGCGCCGCAAGAGCGCGACCCTGGGGGATCAATACAGGAGTTTTTGGTGCGGGAGTTCTTAGTGCGCACGTCGCACAAGCCTCGGCCTCTGCCGCCGGGTCGCTGGGCCATGACCCAGCGCTGGAACGACCTGCTTTTTGCGCACTGGCCCATTGCCGGCTCCGTCATCGACGCGCTGCTTCCGGACTGGCTTGAAGCCGATTCGTATCAGGGATCGGCGTGGCTGGGCGCGGTGCCTTTCTGGCTCGACCGCATTAAAATCCGCGGCGTACCGCCCATCCCGGGCCTGCGCAACTTTCCCGACCTGAATTTGCGAACCTACGTGCGCGACCGTTTCACGGGAACGCCGGGAATCTACTGTTTTTCAGTCGATTCCAGCAATCTGCTGGCAGTGGCGATGGCCCACGTCGTCTATCACCTGCCCTACAAGCTGGCCGAGATGCGCCTGGAGCAACGCTCAGATCGGGAGTTCGCCTTTTACAGCCGCCGCCGCTTTTCGCGGCCCGAGGTCATCTTCAAGGCGCGCTACCGGGGCCTGGGACCGACGCGCAAGACGGCGGAAATGCCGCCGGGATCGCTCGAATACTTCTTTTCCGAGCGCAATTGCGTGTTCAGCACCAACCGCGCCGGACAGCCGATTCGCGCCAACCTGCACCATGTTCCCTGGCCGCTCGAGGAAGCTGAGGCGGAGATCGAGCGCAACGATCTGGCGAAGGCAGTAGGCATTGCGCTCCCCAATCAGGACCCGGTCCTGCACTACTCGCGCCGCCTGGCCGTCTACATCTGGCCGGCGGAGCTGGTCCACTCCGCTCTGGCCACGCGGCCCGTAACGGTAGCCGCAACGCCGACATAAAAACAGCCAGCAGGGAGTAGCCAATAGCCAGTAGAAAGGCAGCTATCAGCCTTTAGCTTTCAGCTTCTCGTGGCGAACTCCGCAAACGCGTCCGTGCCCCATCCATTCGCGCTGTTTGCGAATGGGTGGGAAAGCACACTGCATCCGTGCCCCATCCTTTCCGCGTTCTCCGCGGAAAGGATGGGTGGCCACGTCCTCAATGTCCAGCTCCCTCGCTCCCTTGCTCCCTTGCTCCCTCGCTCCCTTATAATCACCCGTGGAAAGACGCGGACTTCTCCGCGCAGAGGTCAACAAACAACATGGGCGACTTGCAGGGAAGAATTGCGCTAGTAACAGGCGGCGCGCAGGGCATCGGCCGCGCCATTGCCGAGGAGCTGGCAGCAGCCGGCGCCGTCATTGTGCTGGCCGACGTGAACGAAGCCAAGCTGGCTGAGACCGTGACCGAAATGAAGGCCCAGGGCATCGACGCCTCCGCGTTCACGGTCAACGTCTCAAGCCAGGAGTCGATCGAGGCCGGCGCCAAAGCCATCATCGAGAAGTTCGGCAAGGTCGAGATCCTCGTCAACAACGCCGGCATCACGCGCGACAACCTGATGCTGCGCATGAAGCCCGCCGACTGGGACCTGGTGCTGAGCATCAACCTCACCGGAGCTTTCCTGCTGACCCAGGCCCTGCTCAGCCCCATGCTGAAAAATCGCTGGGGACGCATCGTAAACATAGCCAGCGTGGTTGGACGCACGGGCCAGGCCGGCCAGGTGAACTACGCCGCGTCGAAGGCTGGCCTCATCGGCCTCACACGCTCGCTGGCGCGCGAAGTGGCCTCGCGCAACATCACCGTGAACGCCGTAGCGCCGGGATTCATTGAAACCCCCATGACGGCGGTACTCAGCGAAGAAGTGTCCAAAGCCATGCTGGCCACGGTTCCCCTCGGCCGCCGCGGCACGCCCAAAGATGTAGCCCAGGCCGTCAAGTTCCTCGCCTCCGACGCCGCGTCCTACATCACCGGCCACGTGCTGGATGTAAACGGCGGCATGTTCATGGGTGGATAAGGAAGACTGAGAACGACGGAACAAGAGACGGGCTCGCCCCTGAGCGCAGATTTGAAAGAACGGCCCGCCTGACGCCGTAACGTGGCAGATCTGCCGACGTGTCTACAACGAAAGTCCCAGGCAAATCCCCTCAAATTCCGGTGGTGCGTTGCCGATGATAGCAACCGAGGTGCCCATGAGCACCACCGTATCAGCGTCCGAGGGCCATCTAAAGGCCGGAGAGTCCGAGGCTGGAACCAGCATTCGCTATGTGGCACGGCAGCCGATCATGGACCTGCGCGGAAAAGTCCATGCCTACGAGCTGCTCTTCCGCAACGGGCCCAGCGCCGCTTTCTTCGGTGATGGCGAACGGGCCTCGCGCACCATGATCGACAACACAGTGCTCTTCGGCTTGGCGCAGCTAACCAGCGGACTGCCGGCATTTATCAACTGCACTGAAAACATCCTGACTAGCGACCTGATCAATATCCTTCCTTCGAGCACGACCGTGCTTGAGGTTCTGGAAACCGTTGAGCCCTCAGACATAGTAATTAAGGCCTGCCGCGATCTGAAGGTTGCCGGCTACAAACTGGCGCTGGACGATTTTGTGTGGATCCCGGGGATCGAACGGCTGGTAGAGCTTGCCGACTATATTAAGGTGGATTTTCTCATCTCGGGCGGGCAGCAGCGGCAAGAACTGTTGCATCGGCTGAGGGGAACCACGGCGGCGCTTCTTGCGGAGAAGGTGGAAACGCAGGAGGCGTACCTGGAGGCGCGCGATGAGGGCTTCACGCTCATGCAGGGCTACTACTTCTGCCGGCCCGTGCTCATGGAAAACCGCGAGGTGCCAGCCAACCGTCTGTCGCAATTGGAGATCCTGCGGCTTCTGCAAGACGAGACGGTGGACCCGTACCAGTTGGCCCAGCAGGTGAAACAGGATGTTTCGCTCACCTACCGTTTGTTGCGGCTGGCCAACTCGCCCGTCTGGTCCTATCAGCAAGAGGTGCACTCAGTGCGCGATGCGCTCATTGTGGTGGGTGAGGTGAATTTTCGCCGCCTGGCGGCGGTGGCCATTGCCAGCGAGCTGAATGCAGGCCAGCCGCCCGAGTTGCTGCGCATGGCATTCGTCCGCGCGCGGTTCTGCGAGCTTGCCGCAGGATTCTGCGGCCTGAATCGTACCGAGCAATACCTGATGGGAATGCTCAGCCTTTTGCCTGCGATGCTGCGTGTGCCCATGAAGGATCTGTCGCCGTCGCTGCCGTTCCGCGAAGAGATCCGGCGGGCGCTGGAGGGCAAACAGGTGCCGGAACGTGCCCCGCTCTGCTGGCTCGAGGGCCACGATCAGGTTGACTGGGCGGCCTGCGATATGGTCGTCGAAAGGCATGGACTGAATCCCCCTGATCTTCTGCTGTGCTACGAAGAAGCATTGCAGTGGGCTGAAGCTGCGCTGCATTTTGCCTGAGATTCGCCCGTCGCGAGCGCCGCACTTTCGGACAGACCTCAAGATTTCGTCCACCCCGCCGATAGACGTTTCGGAGGGCCACGCATGGCGGCGCACGCCGAAACACCTGTCAACGAAACGCCTGTCAGCGCGCAACATGACCGGGATCTGGCGATGAGCATGCGCTACGTGGCGCGCCAGCCCATCCTCGATCTGCACGGCAAGGTGCACGGCTACGAACTGCTGTTTCGCGATGGTTCGCGCGCGGCGCTCCCTGGCGACGGCGACCTGGCCACCCACACCATGATCGACAATACGGTGCTCTTCGGGTTGGGAAGGTTGACCGGCAACCTTCCGGTGTTCCTGAACTGCACCGAAGAGGCGCTTACCGGCCGCTTGGTCGATGTGCTTCCCGCGGGCATGACGGTTCTTCAAATCCCTGAAATTCTCGACCCCTCACCGGAACTGATCGGCGCATGCCGGCACCTGAAGGCGTGCGGGTTCCGGCTGGCGCTCGATAATTTCACGGGAAAGCCCGGCATTGAGCCGCTGGTCGAGATTGCCGACTACATCAAGGTGGATTTTGCTGCTTCCGATGAGCAGAATCGGCGCGAGCTGCTGCGTCGGCTGAACGGCGCGACCATTGCGCTCGTCGCCGAAAACGTCGAAGCGCAGGAGCAGTACCAGCAGGCGCGCGATGAAGGCTTTACGCTCATGCAGGGATACTACTTCTGCCGGCCCTCGTTGATGAAGAACCACAAGGTCCCAGCCAACCGGCTCCAGCACGTGGAAATCCTGCGCATGCTCCAGGACGAAACCATGGACCTGCACAAGCTGGCGGAGATGGTGAAGCGCGACCCCTCCCTCACCTACCGCCTGCTGCGCCTTGTCAATTCCCCCATGAGCGCCATGCGGCAGGAGGTGCAATCGGTGCAAGCGGCGCTGATCGCCGTCGGCGAAGAGACCTTCCGCCGCCTGGCTACGCTGGCTATTACCAGCGAGATGAACGAAGGCCAGCCCATGGAATTGCTGCGCATGGCGTTCGTTCGCGGACGCTTTTGCGAACTGGCCTCCGTGTTTTGCGATCTGCACCGCACGGAGCAGTATCTGCTGGGCCTGTTGAGCCTTCTACCCGCAATGCTGCGGGTATCCATGTACAACCTGACGCCTTTGCTGCCGCTGCGCAACGAGATCCGCCGCGCATTGGAGGGCGAGATACTGCCGGAGCGCACCTTGCTCTGCTGGCTTGAAGCCCATGAACGCGCCGACTGGGCGACCTGCGATATCGTGACGGGAAAGCAATGCCTCGACGCCGACGATTTGCTGATGTGTTACGAAGAAGCCGTGCAGTGGGCTCAAGCTGCTCTGCATCTTGTATGAACTTCGCCGCCCGCAAGGTTCCTGCCGCGCGCGGCAAAGAGCACCTGGCCGCCGCGAACGTGGATACCGTTAGCGACACAGTGCCAGGCCGCACCGATGCATGAGGATTTTCAGGGTCGCATTCCATTTCCCGGGCGGATTTGCATGAATTTCGCCCGTTCGGCTGAATCCTCGCAGGCCCAGGCACATCTGAGAAAATAATGGCAGTGAACCCACCGCTTCATTTTGACTTCGGGCGGACCGTGCCCGCGTTCCTTCTCCCGCTTTTCGTGGGGATTGGGACCGGGGCTGTGCTTGCGCAGGGGCAGAATCCGACCTCCGCGGCCAATCCTTTCTACGGCAGCGTCACTGTGCAGCAGGTGACAAACGAGCCCCTCAAGTTGTCGCTGGACGACGCCATCCAGCGCGGCCTCAAAAACAATCTGGGATTGCGAGAAGCTGAGAACGGCGAGAAGACCCTGCACGGCATGCGGAACGAGGCGCTCCAGGAGTTTTTGCCGACCATCTGGCTCACCGGCGACACCGGCTATTACATGCACAACCTCGCGGCGCAGGGCTTCGGCCCCAAAACCATCGGCGAGTTCTCGTCGTTGTTTCCCGGCGGCAAGATTCCCGCGGGACTCTCGCTCATTACCCGCGACGATTTGACCCAGGGGCAGATTCACTTTAGCCAGATCCTGTTTTCGGGGCCTGTGATCGAGAGCTGGAAGGTGGCGGGTGCGGCGGAGCGCGCGGCGTATTTCAACAAAATGTCCGCGCGCGGCGAGGTGGTGCAGCAAGTCGCGATCGCGTATCTGCGGGCCATTGCCGACCAATCCCAAGTGGACAACGCAAAGGCGCTGGTGGCGCAGGCGCAGACGCTGCTCGATCACGTGCATGCGGCGCACGAAGCGGGCACCGCGGCCAATCTTGAAGAATTGCGCGCCCGCGTGCAGCTTGAGTCGCAGCAGCAGGCGCTGATCGCTGCCCAGGACCAGCAGGCCAAGGATTTAATTCTGCTCAAGCGCGAGATCGGCATCGATCCCGGACAGGAGATTGCGCTCATCGATCCCGCGCCCTACAGCGACCTGGCCGAGCAGACGCCGGAAGAGGTACGCGCGCTGGCCTACAAGAATCGCCAGGACTACCAGAACCTCCAGAACCAGGCGGTAGAGTACAAAGCAGTGCACGCGGTCTATCGCAGCCAGCGGCTGCCCACGCTCAGTTTTTACAGCTACTACGGCACCAGCACCGTGAACGGAGCGGGCACGCACGGCGATTTCGTTGCCATCGGGACGCTGAACTTTCCCATCTTCCGCGAGGCGCGCCTGCGCGGCGATGAGGACGCCTCCAAAGCCCAGATGAATTCGATCGACGCGCAGCTTGCCGACCTGCGCAACCACATCGACGAGCAGGTGCGCGCGGCGCTGCTCGACGTGAACGCGAACCGGCAACTCGTCGACGTGGCCCGCTCCAACGTCGACCTCGCCACGCGCGCGTTAAGCGACGAAACCGACCGCGTAAATGCCGGCGTCGACGACAACCTGCCCCTGGTAACCGCGCAAGCCACCCTGGCCACCGCCGAAAACAACCTGGTCGAAAGCCTGTATCAATACAACGTCTCGAAGCTGCTGCTAGCCCGCTCCGCCGGGATCTTGGAGCAGCAGTACCGCGCGTATTTGGGACGGTGAGCCGCACGCTTTCCTTTGAACGCCAGCACTCGTGAACCCACTCCTCATCCATTTAAGGTAGTAACCAGAGGAGCATTCCCCATGCCTCAAGAACTGAAGGTCGTCTACCACGTCGAGCCCGATGCCGCCGCCCTCGCCCGCCGCGCCGCGCAATATTTTGTCGAGCAGGCCGAGCGCGCCGTCGCCGCACACGGCCGCGCGCGCATCGCCATCAGCGGCGGCTCCACGCCCAAGGCGACGTTCTCGCTGCTTGCCGATCCCGCACAGCCGTGGCGCGGCCGCATGCCCTGGTCGCACCTGGACCTCTGGTGGGTAGACGAGCGCTGCGTGCCGCCCGATGACCCCGACTCGAACTACCGCATGACGCGCGAAGCGATGCTGGACCTCGTGCCGCTCCAGCCGGAGCAAATTCACCGCATGGAAGGCGAGCTCGAGCCGGAGGCCGCCGCGGCGCGCTACGAGTCAGATTTGCGGCATTCTTTCCGCCTGGAAGGTGCCGAGTTGCCTCGCTTCGATGTCGTGCAACTGGGAATGGGTCCAGATGGACACACTGCGTCTCTTTTTCCCCACACTGACGCCCTGTCCGAGTTGGGTCGCCTGGCCGTGGCCAACCATGTCCAGAACAAGGACGCTTGGCGGGTTACGCTCACCTGGCCGGTAATCAACCACGGTTCGCAGGTCTTCTTCCTCATTGGCGGATCCGATAAAGCGCAGATTCTAAATGAAGTATTTACGGGGCCGCGCCACGTGGAGCGCCTTCCCAGCCAGCTCATCAGCCCCGTTGGCGGTATACTGACTTTGCTTCTGGACCAAGCCGCAGCGGCGCTGCTGCCTGAGCCAGACGCACAAGGCAACGGTGAGTTACTGAGCTAGCGAGTACAAAGTCTCAAGAGCGCCGAATCAAACTCGTCAGGCGCGGTGATTGAATCAGCAAACGAGTTTTGCTCGATCGATCCCTTGTTCTCTTGCTCCCTTGCTCCCTGGCTCTCTTGCTCCCTGTATTGAGAGGATTGAATGATTCTGGCAGGCGATGTAGGCGGCACCAAGGTTCACCTGGCGCTGTTTGATTTTACCGATGGCAACCTGAAGCACTCACGCGACAAGCAGTTCCCGGCTAAGGAATATTCGGGGCTGGAAGCGATCGTGAAGGAATTTATCGTTTCCGAAAAGGTGACTGCGGCGTGCTTTGGCGTGCCCGGACCGGTGCGGGAGGGGCGGCTAAGGCTCACCAACCTGCCCTGGACCCTGGACAGCCGCGAGCTGGCACGCAACTTGAAGATTGATTACGTTTTTCTTATCAACGATTTACAGGCAAACGGCTACGGCATCGCGGAGCTTGGCCCCGAGCAGATTTTCACCTTGAGCGAGGGCGATGCCCGGCAGGTGGGCAACCGCGCGTTGATCTCGGCGGGAACCGGCCTGGGCGAGGCATTTCTAGTCTTTGACGGCCGCAGCTACGTTCCCTACCCCTCCGAGGGTGGCCACTCGGACTATGCGCCGCGCAACGAGGACGAGATCGACCTGCTGCGCTTTCTGCGCCAGAAATACGATGGGCGCATCAGCTTTGAGCGCGTGGTCAGCGGCCAGGGCCTGACCAACTGTTACGAGTTTCTGCGCGAAGTGCGCGGCATAGAAGAGCCCGCGTGGCTCGCCGAGCGCATGACCCAGGAAGATCCGAACGCAGCCATCACCGAAGCGGCACTGAAGGCCAAGAGCGAACTCTGCGAGAAGGCTCTGGACATGTTCGTTTCGGCCTACGGCGCCGAGGCCGGCAACCTGGCGCTGAAGATTCTGTCGGTAGGCGGCATCTACGTAGGCGGTGGCATTGCCCCGCGCATTCTGGAGAAATTGAAGGACGGAACCTTCATGAAGGCCTTCACCGACAAGGGCCGCCTGAGCCAGTTGCTCGTGAATACGCCGGTGCGCGTAATTCTCGAGAGCCGCACAGCGCTGATCGGCGCGGCCGCGTACGCCGAAGCCCGCGCAGCAGAGCTAAGCGGCATTTCGCCCCGCGCAGGCAGCTTGAAGTTCTAATCCGCGGCAAGGCCAATCAGAAGTCGAACCGCGGGTTAGTTCCCTACCTCTAAACTTCGCATCAAAAATACGCTG
>Ga0302193_10001801_pt1 | contig 18090 bp, 12 predicted proteins | sample II_Bog_E3_3_FD_200228 | JGI IMG/M metagenome (GOLD analysis project Ga0302193, IMG submission 200228) | Peat permafrost microbial communities from Stordalen Mire near Abisko, Sweden - II_Bog_E3_3 | ecosystem: Environmental > Terrestrial > Soil > Wetlands > Peat | place: Sweden: Abisko...
TGTGATTCCGGCGCGGTCGTCTGCTCATGTTTTGCTCCTGATAACACGGGGTTATGATGCCCCATTCAGGCCACAATTCCACTTATCAGACTGTTCGAATTCCCGGGGCCAGCTCTCATGGACCCTTCCGCCATCTGTTTTCCAGGCCCGCTCGGTAGCCTCTATGGCTTGGTGGCCTCGCTGGTATTGCTCCTCACATGGTCAGGCAACACCGTGGCCTTGCTCTTCGGGCTTGTGCGCGCGAGCGACAACTCTCCCGGAAAAAGGCTGACCTTGCTGGCCTTGTGGTTGCTCACCCCGGTTTGCTGGGTACTGTTTTGCTGGACGGCTGGCTATTTCACCGGCCCCGATTGCTGCCAGTTCGGGGGCGACTGCTGAGCGCACTCCAAGTGCGCCCGCCCATGCTGGCCACGGCACAAGAAAATCTCGCCACACAATTTATCCCTGTCTTGGCACTGCCACCTTTCAAGCGCAGAATCTGGCCCCACCTAGAGGGGAGTTCGTCATCCCCCACAACAAGTACGCCGCCACAAGGAGCCAGCCGCCATGGCCTTTTCCATTTATGAAGCTTCCATCCCCGTTTTCCAGCAGATGCTCAAGAACCTGTCGGGCCTGCTCGAAAAGGCTGATACCTACGCCAAGGCCAATAACATCAGCGAAGAAGAGCTGGTGAACAGCCGCCTCTACCCTGACATGTTCGAGCTGAAGCGCCAGATCCAGATCGCCACCGACCACGCCAAGGGCGCTGCCGCCCGCCTGGCCGGCGCTGATGTGCCTTCCTTCCCGGATACCGAAACCACCATCGAGTCCCTGCAAGCCCGTATCAACAAGACCCTAGACTTCATCAGCAGCTTCCCGCCCGAGCAGTTTGAAGGCGGCGAAGAGCGCGCCATCAAGCTGGTCTTCCCCTGGGCCACCTTCGAGTTCAACGGCTCGCGCTACCTGACCTACTGGGCCCTGCCGAACTTCTTTTTCCACACCACGACCGCCTACGACATCCTGCGCCACAAGGGTGTGAACGTGGGCAAGGCCGATTTTATCGGCCAGTAAGCTGCCGGTTTGCTTTGAAGAACCAGCCTTTGTGGCTGGTTTTTTGCCTCCAGGGATGGAGGGGACGTCTGCTGGGCAGACGGGGGTGGGTATGGCGCTGGCAGCTCAGGGATGACTCATATACCCATCATCCAGCGTTTTCAGGAAGGCGATGACGTCGGTGATTTCCGTGTCATCCAGCGCCGGTTTCTGGCCGGGATGGCGGTTCATGGGCACGCGGAAATTATCAACATTGGCGCGGTATTTTTCCGGCAGGTCGTCAAATTTCAGGAGCTTTCCGCCCACCTTGGGATACCACTTGCCGGCGTTGGTGTCGCGCTCGACGTAGAAGTGCATCACCTCATCCAGCTTGTGAAAACGGCCGTTGTGGAAAAAGGCCTGCCGGGTGGCGATATTGCGCAGGGTGGGTGTTTTGAAGTTGCCGCAATAGACTGTCTCCCTGCTCATCTCCGGGCGGGCGCAGACGCCAAGATCATAATAGCGGGGGTCACGGTTGGCGCTGATTTCCATATTCCTCGGCACACCCAGTGCCACGTAGCTGTAGTCCGTAAACAGGGGAGGGCGGCCACCGACGCCGGGCAGGTCGAGGTGGCAGGAGGCGCAATTGCCCTTGTCGGGGTTGTTGAACAGGGCAAAGCCGTGCAGTTCCTGCGCGGTGAAACGGGCGTGGCCGGAGAGCACGGCGTCGAACTTGCTGGTAAAGGGGTGGAAGCTGTCGTCTTCGCTTTCAAAGCTTTCCAGGGCCTGGCCCGCCGCCGCCAGCGCCTGATCCGGCTGCTGGAAGACACTGGTGCCAAAGAGCTGGCGTACCTGGTCGGCATAGCTCGCCCGTGCCAGCCGGGTGCTGAAGTCGGTGACGCTGGCATTGGCCATTTCCCTGGGGTTCAGCAGGGGCAGGGCGGCCTGCTCGTGCAGGGTGTTGACACGGCCATCGCGCATGAAGCCGCCGGCCATGCCCTCGTCTTCCACGCCCTCGACATCCGGGATGTAGAGGTGGCGGGTGAAGTAGGGGGTAAAATCCATATAGCGCAGGCTGGGGGTGGCGCGGGCGCCCTGCTGGCGCAGGTCGGGTCCGCCCAACTGCACTGCCAGCGCGTTGGCGGGCGCGTAGGCATGGGCCGGGTCGTGGCAGCTGGCGCAGGACTGGTGGCCCGAGGCCGACAGGGTGGTGTCAAAGAATATCTGTTTGCCGAGCGCGGCCCTGGGGCTTAGGGGCACGTTCAAGGACGGGAACACGACATGGCGCTGTACAGGGTTGTCGGCGATGGGGGCTGAGATGGCCGTTGTTGCTGGTGCTGCCGTCGGTGTAGCGGACGATACCGTTGATGCAGGAGGCGCAGGGCTGCGACCGCAAGCCGCCAGCACCAGCACCGCGCCCAGCAGGGCAATAGCCCCGCCCGATTTACCCCGCATCACGTTCAATACCGACCTTTAGCCATACCCTTTGCCTGAAAGAACACTGCGGGACCCGAGCCCGCCGGTATCCGCTGGCCTCAGAAATTAAACATCGCCATCAAATCACCCACCGCCGAATTATTAACCGGGCGGTAGGGGTCGGCACCAGTAGCTACCGGGTTCGGCTTGTTGTCGCGGCTGCGGTTGGAGAGCGGCTGCAGACGCCAGTTGTGCTCGATAAACTTGAGCACGGAGGCGTGGTCGTAATAGGTGTGGTCCACTGCGCCCTGGCGCGCGTAGGGCGACACGACCAGCATGGGAATGCGGGTGCCGTCGCCAAAGAAGTCCTGGGTCTGGATATAGCCAGTATCGAAGTGGCCGCCGCCTTCGTCGGTGGTGACGAGGATGGCAGTATGCGCCCACAGCGTGGGGTTGGACTGTACCGCGCCGATCAGTTGGGTGAGGAAGGCTTCGTAATAGGCCGGGGCCGAGTAGCCGGGGTGGCCGCTGATGGAGTTATAGGGCACCACGTAGGACACCGCCGGCAGGCTGCTGGTGGCGACATCGGTAAAGAAGCCGGTAAGGCCGGTGAGCTTGCCGGAAAGAGCGGTGTTGGTCATCACATTGCTGCTGGCCACGAGGGGGTCGCCGATGGCGTTGTACTCCAGCGACTGCACGTAAGCCACGGGCGCGTTCAGCTCGGTCGCCTCGGCCTGCACGTCACTGGCCTGGCGGGCGCCGCTATACCACTTCCAGCTGACACCCTTGGCCTGCAGCGCTTCGGCGATGGTGGGCACGGTCTGCGGCGGCAGGGTGTAGTTATTGGCGCTGACCGGCTGCACATTGCCGTTCATGTCATAGCCCAGGCCGTAGTTGTTGACGAGGTAGTAGTTGCCGGGCACGCAGTTGCTGGCAATGTTCTCGCTTTGCAGCAGCGCGAGGATGGGGCTGATGCCGGGCTGGGTCGGGTCGGAGCAATCGACGTAGGAGCCGCCCTCGTAGCCGTCATGCTGGTAGAAGTTGGTGCTGCCGCTGGCCGGCGTCGGGTTTTCGATCTGGTTGCTGAAGGGTACGCCCGGTGTGCCACCGGTATTGAATACTGGCAGGTCGCCGGTGGCGATGGAGAAGAAATTGGCGCCGGTGCCGCCCATCACGCTCTGGTGGTAATTGTCGGCCAGTGCATAGGTCTGGGCCAGCGAGTTGAAATACGGCGCATCGCCCGCCGACATGTTCATGAAGCCCATCAGCTCGCCGCCCTGCGAGGGGTTGGCGGCGGTGATGCCGGTGGTGTCGCCGCCCTGCCCGGTGGTGGTGGCCACCCAGGTGAAGAGGTCGGGCTGGCTATTGCTGCCGTTGGTCTGCTGCCACATCTGGAAGAAGCGGTGCACCGGGTCGCCGGTGCGTACCTGGGCCGAGGCGGTGATGCCGTAGGGCACGTACTTGGTGATCTGGAAGGGGCCGTCGGGCAGGTTGGCCGGGAAGCGCGTGTCCGCCACGCCGGTGCCGTACTGGAACGTGGCGGGGTTCAATATGCCCTCCTGCTCGGGTTGGGGCAGGGTGGCGTAGGCGGTGGTGCGGGCCGGGTTCAGGCCCCAGCTCGTCTGCGTTCCCGCCTGATTTTGCTGGGCGAGGGCAAAGTTGGGGCCGGGAGTGCCATCGGCATTGATGATGCCTTCGGACAGCAGGTTCTTCACGGTCTGCCCGGTGGGGGCCTTATAGGCGCCGTAGAGGCCGTCAAAGGTCTGGTTCTCGCCCACCACCACGATCACGTGCTGGATGGGTGTGGTGGTGCTGCCGGTGTTCAGCGTGGCCACGGCGGTAGCGGCGCCACTGGTGATGGGGCTGCTGGCCGGCAGGTTGCCGGTGGCAGGGATGTAGACGACAACGTGGTTGCTGTCGTAGCCGACGCTGACCTCGCTGCTGTGCACGGTGAAATGCACCAGCGAGAAGAAATTGTCGAGCGGGTCGCTGGTGTTGGCCTGGTAGCTGCTGCCGATGGGGTTCAGGTAGCTGGCGGCGGGCACGTTCAGCGTGGTCAGGGCGGGCAGCAACTGGTTGGCGACGTCCTGTTCGGCCTGGCTGATGCTGGCTGCGCTGACCGAAATCGCCTTCATCTGGCTGCGCGAGAGCAGGCCGGTGACCGACATGCCCAGCGCGCGCTGGGTTGCCAGTGTGGTGAGCGGGTTCAGGTTGGCCGCGGTGTTTGTGCCCACCGGCGCGCTGGCCAGCACCGAGGACAGCAGCACGGGAGTGCCGTCGCTGTCGAGGGCTGGCACGGTCAGCACATAGGGCCCGGAGCTGTTGGGCAGGTTGACAGAGTAGTGGCCGTTGGCATCGGTGGGTGCCGACTGCACGGTGAAGCCGACGCTGTCAGTGACGCTGACCGGCACGCCCACCAGCGGCGCACCGCTGGCCGCCACGCCCGACAACTGGGTAGACGGGCCGCTGCTGCTACTGCCGCAACCGACCAGATATGCTACTGCACATGCTACTGCCAGCACCCGAAGCTTCATCGCGCTACCCTCGTTTTTTGTCAGCCGCAGGCTTTGCCCCCGGCGCATGAGTGGTTTGAGTGTAGGTAGTATTTATGACATCGGGAGGACGATTTGGTGACGGGGGACGACCTCGGGCTCATTGTACTGCGTCAAGCCGTGCACAGACACGTACGTGGCCCAAGCCCCACACTGGCCCGACTACGCCCCGACCATACGCGCAGCGCACCATCAAGGAGCGGCGCTCAGAACGTAGGGCGCAATAACCGGAGGGCATTGCGCCATGGAGGCCGAATACGGCGCAATGCCCTCCGGTTATTGCGCCCTGCCGGGATGCAGGTAGGGCTGCGTTGCGCCGGGGAGCGTGATAGGCCGCCGTACGCAGGAGCTTATGACCGCCAGTCACCCCAACCAGACAAGAGTCCTGGCAAGGCACCGAAATTGCTACTGTATTCGGGGAGAACAGCATCTTCACCCGCAGGAGATGGATTGGCGCCCCTCAAGGACCGATGTTGCCGTGATAACGGCTATGGTAGACCTGTCGAGCACCGCTATGACCCATATGTTCCGCCCTGCAAAAACGGGCACCATCCTGCAGCGCGACGGTGCCGCCGCCGCCCTGTTTGGCGACTATACCCTGCGCAGCGCCTATCAGGCCGTGGTCAGTCCCGCCCTGCTGCGTACCGTTGGCATGGAAGCGCAGTTGCGGGTAGACCGCGACGGCGTAGCCGTGCCCCTGGGCCAGTTCATGGCCGGGCTCAGCCCGCTGGAGCGCACCCACATTGACCGCCTCGCCTTTTCCCTGCAATGCCTCAATATTCCCCAGACCCTGCAGGGCAACGAGTGGGTATTCCTGCCGATACGGGCGGAAGCCATCCGGCAGGAGTTGGGCTCGGCGCAGCAGGCCCTGGTGCAGCTCAATGGCCTTAATGTCGATTCCAGCCGCCTTGTGCTGGAAGTTACCGATAACCCCGGCCTGTCGGAGGCCAACCTGACCGATTTTGTGCGCGAGTACCGCGCCCTGGGCTTCCGTATCGCCATCAACCATTTTGGCGCGGGTGGCTCCAATTTTGACCGCGTGCTGGCCATACAGCCCGATATGGTGCGGCTCGACAGCCGGCTCATCGTCAATACCAGTGCCTCGCCCCGCGCCCGCCGCCTGTTCCCGCACATGGTCGCGCTGTTGCGCGAGACGGCCACGCTGGTCGTGGTGACCGGCATTGCCACCGAGGATCAGGCCAAGCTGGCCGTCAACGCCGATGCCGAACTGGTGCAGGGCGACTGGTTTGCCCCTGCCGATCGCCAGCTGCCGCTCGCCGCCAGTATTCGCGGCCGCGCCGAACAGCTCATGAACCTGGCCAATTCCTCTCCCGCGCGCAGCGAAATCCGTATGCGCGGGCGCTTCATGGCCGTGTGGAACGCCTACCGCGAAGGCCGCCGGCCGGAAGACATCGTGCTGGATATCCCTGAGCCCGAGGTCACCCGCGTCTACTGTATTGATGCTCGCGGCTACCAGATCGGTGACACCGCGCTTACCGCCCACGCCCGTGGCAGGGGCGCCGACCACCCCCTGAGCGATGCCCGTGGCGCCTGCTGGGCCCGCCGCCAGTACTTCCGCAATGCCATCGAACAACCCGGCCGCGTACAGATCAGCCGGCCTTACCTCTCGCTGACCGAGCAGCGACTGTGCATGACCTACTCCTGTGTTGTCACCGGTTCCGGGCCTAACCAGATTGTGTTGTGTATGGATGCGGTGGCTGAGGAATAGTCCTGGTCCTTGATACGGCACGGATGACAGGGCGCTGGGCCCCGCGTTCGCGGGGGCGGCGGAGCTTATTTTATCATTCATTGGCTAAAGAGTGCTGTCGTATGCGGCGCAGCCTCAGCTTTAAGGCTTTTCTTTTATAGCTCAGTGGGTTAGCTGCGCGCAGAAGGGGGCTCCCGAGACCCCGTTTCATGAGTCGAGGAGCGGAGAAAAATCCGGAGCAGGCCCGCAGGGATGCGGCCACTGTGAAGAAGTGCAGGATGCGCCGTCTTCCCAACCCCGGATTTTTCGAGCACCGCAGGGAACCCCGCCAAAGACGGGGCGAATGACCCGAGGCGCGTGGGGATTTTCAAGGGGGCCGCGAAGCACCCTCTTGAATGCCCGTCCGGCATGAGGACGCCCAAGGGGCAATTTTAATCAGAAGCCAGCCAAAAACACGAGGCCCGGCATGGCTTCAGCGCAACCATTCCTCTATTTAACCCCCGCCACCGACAATATATCCCCGTTGTCGCTGCTTCGGGTTGGCGTATTCACTGCCACCAGCTTGCCCGCATCGTAAGCCTCCTTCAGCGCCGAGCGGATCTGGTTGGAGAGCACCGAGTTCACGCTGGCTTGCAGGTCATGCCCCTGGAAGGGCAGGAACACCAGCCCGATATAGGTGCGGGTCGCGTCTTCATTGCTCACGCTGGCCAGGGTCTGGCCGCGATTGTCGGTGACTTCAAGTTGCAGGGTGTAGCTGTCGGTATTGCCACCGGGCACCAGGCCCAGCGACAGGCCAGTGATCACACTGGAAATCATCGCCTCGGTCGCGCTGCAATGATCGTAAATACGCAGGCTCAGGTGCAGGTCGCCGCTGGCGGGCTTGCTGGCGGTGCTGTCGTAGCTCACCTGCTGGAACAGGCCCGACTCATCCACCGTCTTGTGCACCAGTTGCAGCAGGTCGCCCATGCCGGGCTGGCCGGCGGTGAGCAGGGTGGGTTGGTTGCCGGGCTCGCCAGCGAAGAACTGCACGTCCATATGCGCGTTGGGGCGCTGGCCGGGTGTGCCCATATAGGGCATGGTTGTTACCGTAGGTACCTGATGCTGCGGAAATGAGGCACAGCCCCCCGCACATGCCACGGCCCCCAACAACATCAAATGCATCAGCGCAACCGGAAGCCTCATGGCAATTACTCAAAAACCTTGTTGTTAGTATTGTCTTTTCAGCTTAGCAGCCACACACGACAGCGGCGTGACAGGTCATCGGCGCTGGCGACCACCCGGCCGCGACAGGCTGGCGCTGAAGCCCTTCGCAAACCATATGCAAACTTCACACCCTTTTCGGGTCAAGCTGCCCGGCGGTAGCCGGCTTGGCTGGCCGGTAAAGTATCGCAGCAAGGCAGCCCCGGTGGCTGTGCGCCAGCACACCCAGGGTGCAAGAAAGTGAGGGCAGCAACCCGCCAAACCACAGCTGGCACGACTACATAATCCCCGCCAAACGGCAATCGACAGCCCCGCTGCCCCAGCCAATAATTCAGCCCCGGCCATCGTGCCCATCATGCGAAAAGGACGCCGCCATGAGCCTGCCCCTCGAAGACCAACTGCTGTTCAAGCCGCACAAGACCCTCAAGGCCATCGCCGACGCCGGCTGGCCCGTGCACGTATTCATCAACCCGGTGGAGTTCCACGGCCCCCACCTCTCGCTGGGCAACGACCGCATACTCAGCGAACGCCTCGCCCGCCAGCTGCACCAGCGCCTGCAGGCCAGCCAGGGCGACATGCCCTTTATCGTCGGTGGCCACATCGACTTTGGCAGCGACCCCTGCCCCGGCCTCGGCAGCACCAACCTCACCTATGGCCAGCTCAAGCACCTCGTCGTCACCCAGGCCGAAGGGCTGGCTGAGCTGGGCATACAGCGCGTGATCTACCACACTTTTCATGGCTCGCCGTTTCACAACCATGCCATCCACGCCGGTATCGAGCATCTAGAGAGGCGCGGTGTCAAAGCCCTCAACGTGTTCGACCTCACCGTCGCCATGATTCTCGACTTCCAGCCCGAGCGCTACGCCCCCCTGCGCCAGTTCCTGGCCAGCAACGCCGAGTTTGATTTCGTCATGAGCAAACTGCCCGACGACTACCACGCCGGCTATTTTGAAACCTCCGTCGCCCTGCACCTCGCCCCCGAAACCGTATCACCCGACTACCGCGACCTGCCGCCTTGCCCTGAGCTAAAGACCAACCCGCTGCTCAAGCGCCTGAGCAAGGGTCTGGAGTCCGTGTGGAAACAGGCCGGCGAGCTTGAGCACGGCGCCAAGACCCTCGCCTGGATGGCGCTCGACCCGTTTCCGGGCTACACCGGCGTGCCGCATCTTGCCAGCGCCGAAGCGGGTCAGTTTTATGTAGAGCGGCTGATTTTGCCGCAGTATGAGCGCACGGCGCGCAATGTGCTGTGGGGCAAAGACCCGGCGCCAAAGACACCGCTGGGCTGGTCACGGCCGCTGGCGCCGTTGATTGGGGGGAGGGTGTAGGTACTTTCTGCCAAGCTGACGGTTTTGCCCCCTCTCCCCTCGGGAGAGGGCTGGGGTGAGGGGAATCTGGCGCAAAGCTCAAGCATTCCCCATCCCCAAAAATTCCCCGAAATTGCGGCTACTACGCATATCTTCCCCCGTACCCGCCTGCTAGATTTGAAGGCTCGGCCCTCGCCGGCACGCCGCGCGGGCAGCACCTGCCAGACCCGGCAGCAGCAAAACAACAAAGTGACTCGGAATGTGGCGGCCCAACCCCCGCCACAAACCACAAGAGCCCGCCCAAAGGCATGGAGAGGCAGCATGAGCACAAGCCCCACCCGCAAGCACTGGTTGCGCAACAGCTTCGCCACTCTCAGCCTCAGCGTATTGCTTATCGGCACCGCCCACGCCGGCCCCGGCGGCATGATCGCCCGTGCCGCCTTTGAGACCCTGCCGGGGCGCATCGTCCTCGGCTGCCTCGTCATCCTGTTTGCCCCCCTCATCATCTACAACTACATCCTGGAAAAACGCGCCGCCAAACGTGCCCTGCAGGACCTCAACTACATGGCCCGCCTCAGCCCTGCCTTTGACTGGCTGCGTCTGCGCGAGCGCGCCACCGACTGCTTCCAGCGCGTGCACAGCGCCTGGTCCGATGAAGATGTATCCAGCGTCGCCGGCTGGATGGAAGACTGGTACTGGCAAAACCAGCAGCTCGTGCACCTCAACAAATGGCGCAGCGAGGGCCTCGTCAACGTCTGTAACCTCAAGAAGATCAACTCCATCCGCCCCCTGCTGTTCCTCCACAAGAACGAGGAAGGCGAGCACGGCAACTCCACCCTCGTCCTCTCCATCACCGCCAACATGCAGGACTACCTGCGCGAGCGCAACAGCGAACGCATCGTCGAAGGCAGCAAAACCTGGAAAGACGTGGACACCGTCTGGACCCTGCGCCTGCGTGATGGCGTATGGCGCGTGGCGAATATCGAGGAAGGGGCGACGTTTTTGACGTATGTGAAGCTGGTGAAGTTGGTGCCGAGGATTGAGGAGACGGTGGTAGAGTATGGCAATCAGCATTAGTGAAAGGCTTTGTAACTGACTGGGTGGGTGCTGACTGGGGGTTGAGAATGACTAGCGAAAGTGTGGACCAGGAATTGGTGGCGATTGCTCTCGATCGAGTCGATGGATTTGCATTTGAAAGATTTGCGAGTAGCTTTGTATCAGCTATTGAAGGCGGGGGCTTTACCCCGCTTGGTGGTATGCATGATGGCGGAGCTGATGGATTTTTCCGTGAAAATATTCATGAGTCGTCGAGGGCAGGGTCGTTCTATCAGTTTACTATTCAGAAAGATCATCGATCAAAAATACGAGGTACAGTAAAAAGACTAAGAGAGTTTGACCGTAGTCCTCGGGCTCTCTATTACGTTACTTCGATTGATATTCCTCATAGTGATGCTGAGGAGGATTTGCTTACAGAAGAGCTGGGTGTTGTTATTAGAATAAGAGATAGGTCATATATTTCCAGCCACATTAACGACTCTAGTGCGTCAATTTCTGCCTACAATAATAATTTATCTACATATACTAAATTTTTGTCGAAAATTGGCGGTAGTGATGATGTTGGAGTATCAAGACACGTCTCTGATCCGTCAGTTTATGTTTTTCTGCAGCATGAGATTTCGAACAGATTGGGCGAAAGAAAGCTTGTTCATTCTATTATGGATACTTTGATCTTGTGGGCGCTTAGAGATACCGATCCGGATCTTGGTGTTTTTATGGGGAGGGATCAAATTGTTAAAGAGATATTAAATCAATTTCCGTGGTCGCGTCAGTTTATTTCTGCTGAAATAGACCATAGGTTGTCGAGTTTGCGTGCAAAAAGTCTTGATGGGCGTGAGGTTAGGTGGTATTCAAAGAAAAAGAAATATTGCCTTCCGTTTGAAACGCGAGAAATTATTAGAAAGGAGAATATTGAAGAGGAGACCATTCGAATTAGGTACATTAGAAGCTTGGAGATGGTTGCTTCTGAAATAGTAAGAGGGGGTGGGTGTAGTGGCGGCCTTGTGGCTGAGCTGGTCGATAGTGTGATTTTAAAGGCTTTTGAAAGCCAGGGGCTTTTGTTGGCAAATTATATTTCAAGGCAGGAAGATGATGGGCAAATTGTGCTTTCTGACATTGTCGAGGAAGTTCTTGATTTGTCGAGCGTGAAGCCAGAAGATTTTCCTTCTTATAGGCTTTGTGTGGAAAGGGTTTTGACGTCATTGTTTTATAATAGTTCTCCTGATCAGCGTGTTTACTTACAGAGCTTGGCAAAAACATATGTTCTTTTATTTACACTAAAGGCTGAGCCAAGAATTATCGAATTTTTCGGCAATATGGGGTCAAATTTTAATTTATTTGTTGGTTCTGATATTTTGGTTAAGGCGATTTCTGAGCGATATCTTGATGAGGCTGATCAATCGGCGCGTTTATTGTTGGTGGCGGCGAAAGAGTGTGGGATGAAGTTAAAATTGTCGGAGTTGGTTCTTGATGAGGTGTACACCCATATAAGGAATACCAATTTTGAGTTTGTTAACTTCTTTTCTGAGATAGAGCCGTATGTTACAAGAGAGATTGCTAGGAATAGCGATAAGATACTAATTAGGGCGTATTTTTATGCAAAAGAAAGAAGGCTGGTGGGTGGGTGGAAGAGTTATTTAGAGCAATTCATAACATATAATAACATTGCTTCGCAGAGTGGGCGTGAGGAAATTAAACGATACTTGATTTCTCAGTACGGTCTTGTTTTTGTGGAAAATGACTATTTTGAATCGATGGTTGACTTGCAGAAAGTGGGTAAATTGACTGATATCTTGCTTGCAAATGGCGACAAAGAAAATGAAAAATTAGCAAGAAATAGTGCGCTTCTGGTGCATGGTATTTATGGGATAAGACGCAGGCAAAATGAGCAGAACTCCGGTTCTCCATTTGGATTCAATACTTGGTGGCTAACAAATCAGACAAGAATCCAAAGGCATACTTTTGATCTTGTAAGAGCGAATTTCGCTAAATATATAATGCGGCCTGAATTTGTTCTAAATTTTATAGCCTTGGCTCCATCTTGTAAGCAAGTCAGAGAGACTCAAGGTCGTCTTCTTCCAAGTGGCTTGGGTATGCAGTTGGGACATCGGCTTCGTGATGATGTTATGAAGAATGTATTGGGCATGGTAAAGCAATGGAAAGAGCTTCAGCCGGGTAGAATAAACGCCCTAATATCACAGCTGTCCGATCAACTAAAGTCTGATCAGTTTAAAGTATATGAGGTTACAATTGAGTCGCTTAATAAGTTAAAAAGAGAGAGTGGTATTCAATAATATCTCTCACTGAGATATTATTTGCCTTTTGTGTATTTATAGTTATTTATTTTATGATATTATGTGGCTTCGCAGAAATTGTCCGGTCTGTGCGCGTTTATGCTAGTTAGATATGGCTATAAAAATGCATTGCTCAGGCCAAAAACCCCAAAACACACAAATACTGCAACGCACTCCCCGCCAGCACAAACAAGTGCCATATCCCGTGCGCATGGCGCATACGCTCGTCGATCACGTAGAAAACAATCCCCAGGGTATACGCCAGCCCGCCGCAGCCGAGCAGCCACAGGCCGGTGCTGGGCAGGGCGGTGAATAGCGGTTTGGCGGCGAACACGATCATCCAGCCCATTACGAGGTAGATCACCAGCGAGAGTATGCGGCCCTTGTCGCGGCTGATGCGGCCTTCCTGGGCGATGCCGAAAATGGCGAGTGTCCAGTTCACGCCGAATATGGTCCAGCCCCAGTGGCCGCGCAGGGTGACGAGGGTAAAAGGGGTGTAGCTGCCGGCGATGAGCAGGTAGATGGCGGAGTGGTCAAGCCGCTGGAATATCGCCTTGGGCCGGCCCTGAAAGCTGTGATAGAGGGTGGAAGTGGTGTAGAGCAGGATGAGGGTGAGGCTGTAAATAACGAAGCTGACGATAACATCCCAGTGGCGATGGTGCATGACGCCGACGGTAACGAGTATGGCGGCGCCCACGACGCTGAGCACGGCGCCCACGAGGTGGGTGATGCTGTTGAGTCTTTCGCCGTGGTACATGCGGTGCTCCGGAGATGAAGGGGGCTTGTTGTGGTGTCCCAATATAGCGGGATTTTATAGGGAGTGCAGGGGTGGGTGGGGTTGGAATCTTTTGTTTATTCTGGGCAGGCTGATTGGGTTGTTGCCTGGGCCAGTGGTTTCATAACGACCTCGGTCCCTCACCCCTGCCCCTCTCCCGGAGGGAGAGGGGACGGTTTTGCTTTTTTGCATTGGTGCCAGCTTCTACCCCGCCTCCGCAACCACCCCCGTCAAATACTCGGGCGCAAAATCATCCACGGTAATCGCCTCATGCACCGCCTCGGCGGTCTGCGTGAGCAGCGTAGCTTCGGTGGGGCTGATAACACCAGCGCGGACGGCGGCGGTGGGGTTGGTGGAGGTTATGGTGCCGGACTTTATGGCCTCGTGCAGGCGGTGCCTGAGCGCATCGGTGTCGATCACGAGCTGGAAGGCGTAGTCGAGGGCGCCGGCGGCGTCGGCGCGGTTGCGGCTGGTGTAAAGGCCGGCGCCGAGGCGGGTGTAGGTGTCGGTGGGGGCGAGTATCAGGCCGGCCACTTCATGGGCGAGGGCGTCGGAGGGCGGGCGTATGCTCAGGCCCCAGGGGAAGATCATGCGGCGCAGCAGCCAGCCGATGGCGGGCGAGGGGAAGTTGGTCAAGATGCCGTGCAGTTGGGTTTCCAGCTGGTGCAGGCTGGTGGCACAGCAGTAATGGATCAGCGGCAGGTCTTCATGCGGGCGGCTTTCGTCTTCCCAGCGCTTGAGCACGGCGCTGGTGAAATACAGCTCCGACAGGCAGTCGGCAAAGCGGCCCGACAGGCCCTCGCGACGCTTGAATTCGCCGCCCAGAAGGCCGAGCGTGGCGTCGGCGGTGAGGGCAAAACTGGCGGAAAGCCGGCTCATATGGCGGTACCAGCGGGCGGTCGCGTTGCGGGGCGCTTTGGCAAACCGGGCGCCGGTCAGGCTGTGGCCGACGGTGCGCCCGGCATTGCCGAGAACATGGGTGATGTGTGCGGTAAAGGCGTCGTCAAAGGCGATCAGGCCTTCCGCTTTGTCTTCCATGCCGGCGGCCTGCACTTCCTTGAGCAGAAAGGGGTGGCAGCGCATGGCGCCCTGGCCAAACACGATCAGGCTGCGCGTGAGGATATTGGCGCCTTCGACGGTTATGCCGATGGGTATGGCCTGATAGGCGGTGGCCAGGTAATTGCGCGGGCCTTCGCAAATGGCCTTGCCGCCCTGTATGTCCATGGCGGCGTTGAGCGCGTGGCGCATGCGCTCGGTGGCCTGGTATTTCATGATGCCGCCGATCACGGCGGGTTGCTCGCCCAGGTCCAGCCCCACGCAGGTGAGGCGGCGGGCGGCCTCCAGCGTGTAGGCGTGGCCGGCGATGCTGGCCAGCGGGGCTTCAATGCCTTCCAGCTTGCCAATGGGCAGGTTGAATTGTTCGCGTACCCGGCAATAAGCGCCGCAGAGCCGCGCGGCAGACTTGGCCGAGGCGGTGCCCAGCGCGGGCAGCGATATGGAGCGCCCGGCGGCGAGGCAGTTCATCAGCATGGTCCAGCCGTGGCCACACTGCTTTTGCCCGCCGATCACCCAGTCCAGCGGAATGAAAACGTCGGTGCCCGAGGTGGGCCCGTTCATGAAGGCCTGATTGCCGGGGAAATGCCGGCGACCGATTTTTACGCCGGGATAATGTGTGGGAATCAGCGCGAGGGTGATGCCGATATCTGCCTCCGCACCCAGCAGGTGCTCCGGGTCGTGCAGGCGGAAGGCGAGGCCGAGCAGGGTGGCTACCGGCGCGAGCGTGATGTAGCGTTTGTTCCAGGTCAGGCTGATACCCAGCACCTGCTGGCCCTCGAAATCGCCATGGCAGACAACGCCACGGTCGGGCATGGAGGCGGCGTCGGAGCCGGCCTCGGGCCCGGTCAGGGCAAAGCAGGGCAGGTCTTCACCACGCGCGAGGCGGGGCAGGTAATGATTTTTCTGCTCCTCGGTGCCGTATTGCAGCAGCAGCTCGGCGGGGCCGAGGGAGTTGGGCACCATCACGGTCACGGCGGCGCTGACGGAGCGCGAGGCGATCTTGCCGACCACTTCGGAATGGGCGCCGGCGGAAAAGCCCTTGCCGCCGTAGCTCTTGGGAATGATCATGCCGAAAAAGCCCTGCTCGCGCATATAGCTCCACACCTCGGGCGGCAGGTCGCGCAGCTCGTGCTTGATGACCCAGTCGTCGAGCATGGCGCAGAGGGTTTCCACCGGGCCGGCAATAAAGGCTTTTTCCTCCGCCGCCAGCGAGGGCAGGGGGAAGGCGAGCAATTTGTTCCAGTCCGGCTTGCCGCTGAACAGGTCGGCGTCCCACCAGGTAGTGCCGGCCTCCAGCGCCTCGCTCTCGGTGGCCGACATGGGCGGCAATATACGGCGCACCAGCGTCAGCGCGGGGCGCATGAGTAGCTGGCGGCGTAGCGGCGTTACCGTATAAACGAGCAGCACGGCCCAGGGCAGCCAGAGCAGGATGGAGACATCCGTGTGGCGCAGCATCAGCACGGCCTGGACCACGCCCACCACCAGTGTCAGCACGAGCCCTGCCCGCAGGTTCACCAGCATCAGTATGCCGGTGGCGATTATCAGCAGTAATAAAATGCTATTCATGTATCAACTCCTTGATCGGTGAAACTGCCCGGCCGCTGTGGGTGAAACAAACCCGGCAAGGCCCTGGCCAAACCCCATGATGCGGCAAAATAGTCCGCAGGTCGGTACGCCAGCGTACGCTGGAGCCATGGTGGCTTTCTGGTGGCCTTGTGTTTTGTATTGTTGGAATGTTTGTTTTGAGTGAATGGAAGCGCTTTGAGGGGGCATTGGTTCGCCGCGCACCCATCGCTCAGGATCTTGCGTCGGGCCCTGGCGTATACCAAAAAACCATGGACGCTTCATTCCGCCCGGCTGATAGTATGCGGCTGCCGTTTCCCCGCCCGGAGAGCCCGTTTGAACCGTACCCGTTTTGCCACGCTTGCCCTGCTGTTGGCGCTGGGGCTGACGGCCCTGCCTGCCAGCGCCGACTACGCGGAGGCGCTGGCGGCCATGCAGCAGCTTGATTTCACCAAGGCCTTTCCCCTGATGCAGAAAAGCGCCGAGGCGGGCGATACCGACGCCATGTACGGCCTGGGCCTGCTCTACTGGAACGGCGAGGGTGTGAAGCCGAATCTTGAGCAGGCCATCAAGTGGATGACCAAGGCCGCGACAGCGGGCAATGCCGAGGCCATGAATGCCCTGGCCAAGATGTATATGACCGGCGTCGGGCAGCCCAGGGATGTGTTGCAGGCGCGCAGTTGGGCGGAGAAATCGGCAAAAACGGGCAATGCCGATGGCGAGGTGAACTATTACCTGACCGTCGTCAGCGGGCCTGAGCTGAATTACCGGGAAGGCGGCAGCCCCGATATCGCGAAATACAATACGCTGGCCAGACGCAGCCTCAGCGAGCGCACACTCGACCAGCAGGCCTATGACATGCTGGGCAAGGCGCTGGACCAGGGCAGCCCCGAGGCAAGGCTGTATACCGTGGCGGAAATGGTGGACAAGGTGGGGCCGGGCAATCGCAGCCGGGTGCTGGAGTTGATGCAGGAATTACCGGGCTTGCCCAAACCACTGGAAATCGTGCAGGCCTCCCTGCAGAGCCTGAGCAAGATTGGCGACAGTTATACCAATTTTGTCATTTTCGTGAATGCGAAGAGGGTGGCGGAGGCTACGGCCGCTGTCATGGCTAGGCGCGCCGGTTATTTTGGCGATACCTGTGCAAAAGATGACCTGAAAATAAGCGCTACCTCCATTTCCCGCCCGCTGGCCAATGCCGTGTATTTGCCCGCGGCGCAGCATCAGCTGGCCACGGTTTTCCTCATCGCCGGCAACTGGCAGGAAAAATGGGTGTTTGACGCCTGCGGTAAAACTGTGGCAGTGCCGATGGAGTTTCAGGCAGATGGCATGGGGGGCGCTACGTTTCAGGCCATGGATCCCGGCGCTGCATCTGCCAAATAATTTTCAGCCCCGCCGGCTCGCATAACGCGTAATCAACGCATCCAGCGATAATTTTCCCGGCCCGAAAGCCAGCAGCACCAGCAGCGACAGGCCCCAGTAGAAGTGATCGTTGATCGCCGCCGGGCAATCAAAGGTGAAGAGCTGCGGGTAGGAAAGAACCGCTACGCCGTTGACGACAAATAGTGCCGCAGCGGCGGGGCGGGAGAAAATGCCCACGAACAACAGGGCTGGAAAGGTCAGCTCGCCAAAGGCGCCAAAATACGCGGCGGCATGGGGCGGCAACACAGGCACGTGGTATTCCTCCTCGAACAGCGCCAGCGTCGCGTCCCAGTCCGACACTTTTATCATGCCCGCTTTGAAGAATTGCCAGCCGATATACCAGCGCAAAAAAAGCGAGAGCAGGGAGCCAAACCAGGTGGTGATCAGGGCGTCGAAGCGGGTGCTGAACTGGTGAAGGCCCAGGAAGATTTTAATCATGATGACTCCGGTACGGTAAGGCGGGGGTTTCCTTACTGAGTACGGAAGTTGGCATTTGTTACAGTCCGTGCCGACTTCAATGCCATTTAAGCTATACGGCAGGGTGCGCTGTGCGCAGGCAGGCAGGGGTGTTGTTGGGCCGGTGCGTGGTTTGGGCCACGCACGCGTGCGCACAGCGCACCCTTGTGTCTCGACGGTAGCGGTGCGGATCGCTATTGTTGTCTGGAGGCATCCAGACGGAGAGCGGTAGTTCGAGCGCACCCTGAGGTCATCGAACCTGAAACGTAGATCGAACGCC
>Ga0302193_10001820_pt1 | contig 17921 bp, 14 predicted proteins | sample II_Bog_E3_3_FD_200228 | JGI IMG/M metagenome (GOLD analysis project Ga0302193, IMG submission 200228) | Peat permafrost microbial communities from Stordalen Mire near Abisko, Sweden - II_Bog_E3_3 | ecosystem: Environmental > Terrestrial > Soil > Wetlands > Peat | place: Sweden: Abisko...
AGACTATGCTGCCCGGTGCGGGAGCGTTGGTCTCGCGCAGACAAACAGGACCGAACGGTATGGCGGCTATTCCACCGGGCGTGCATCAGGCAATTGGCAATTTTGGCTACAGCGCGGTCGCCGTCGCTGTCGGTGTCGAGAGCGCCGGGGTGCCGGTGCCGGGGGAGACCGCGCTGATCGGCGCCGCGCTCTACGCCGGCACGACGCACGAACTGAACATCGTCCTGCTCGTCGCGGTTGCGGCGGCCGCTGCGATCGTGGGCGACAACATCGGGTTCTGGTTGGGTCGCGAAATCGGGTTTCGCGCGCTGGCGAGATACGGCAGCCAGGTCGGAATGACGCCGCCCCGGATCAAGCTGGGCCAATACTTGTTCCGGCTGCACGGCGGCAAGGTGGTGTTCTTCGGCCGGTTCGTCGCCCTGCTGCGCGCGCTTGCCGCCTTCCTGGCCGGCGCCAACGGGATGGCCTGGCCGCGGTTCCTGGTGTTCAACGCCGCTGGCGCCGTGGTGTGGGCATCGGTCTACGGGTTCGGGGCGTTTTTCCTTGGCGACGTCATCAAGCGCATGGCCGGCCCCGTCGGCATCGTGCTGGGTGCCGCAGCGGCAGTCTTCATCGCCGCAGGCGCTATATTCCTGAAGCGGAACGAACAACGCCTTGAGGCGGAGGCGGAGAAAGCGCTACCCGGCCCGATCGAGCAGACAACCGGAACGTAATGACCGGAATGTGGAGCGTGGAATGTAGGGTGGACCAGCGAAGCGCCGTCCACCATTGCCACAAGCCGCACCGCAAGAGGTGGATGGCGCAAGGGCTTATCCATCCTACAGCTCCACTCCGGACAACTGCAACGCCTGGACGATTGTGTCTGCGCCGAGCACGGGAGACATCGTGCCGCAACGCACCTGCCGCTCTGTGTTCTCCGCGATGGCGCGGACCGACTCCGTCTGACGCAACGTCTTGCGGATTTTTTCCTCGACGAGCGCCCACATCCATGCGGTCGCCTGCTCGGAGCGTTTTGCGCGCAGAGCCCCCGATCCCTCGGCAACGCGCATCCGCTCAACGACAATCGCCCAGATCTGATCGAACCCGGTTCGTTCGCGTGCGCTGCAGACCACGACCTCCGGCAGCTCCTGCGGTTCATGCAGAAGCCCCATCGCAAACCGGTATTGCGACGCCGCGAGCGCGGCATTGGTCGCGTTGGCGCCGTCCGCTTTCGTGATAACGACCAGGTCGGCCTGTTCGAGCAGCCCGCGCTTGATGCCCTGCAACTCATCACCCGCACCGGCCAGCATGAGCACGAGAACCATGTCGGTCATCGTTGCAACGGCAACTTCCGATTGGCCGACGCCCACCGTTTCTATCAGCACAACGTCGTAACCCGCGGCCTCGCAGAGCAGCATCGTTTCGCGGGTCTTCCGTGCAATGCCGCCGAGCACCGACCCGCTCGGCGAGGGACGGATGAACGCGTTGGAATCGGCGCTCAACTTCCCCATCCGGGCTTTGTCCCCGAGCACGCTGCCGCCCGAACGAGCGCTCGACGGATCGATCGACAACACCGCGACGCGATGGCCGGCGGTCGTCAGTCTGCATCCCAGGGCCTCGATAAACGCGCTCTTGCCCACGCCGGGCACGCCGGTGATGCCGATCCGCATCGAACGACCGCTGTACGGTATCACGCGGTCTATCAACGCCTGTGCCATCGTCTGGTGATCGGCGCGGCTCGATTCGACGAGCGTGATGGTCCGCGCCAGCATCGCACGGCTCCCGGCACGAAGACCGGCCGCCAGATCGTCGATCGAAAAGACTGTCCGCACAGACGCCCTGGCGAAAGCCTGCGGGCTGTCAGGGGTTGACACGGGCCGGGCGCCCGAACGCTACGCGCGCCCGGCAAGAAGATCGAGCACCATGGACGCGGATTCAGATATGACGGAGCCAGGTCCAAACACCGCGACCGCACCAGCCGCGTACAGCTCGGCATGGTCCTGTGGTGGGATGACCCCACCGACGACGATCAGGATATCGGCACGGCCGCACTGGTTCAGCGCTGCACGCAATGCCGGGATCAGCGTCAGGTGACCGGCGGCCAGCGAGCTCGCCCCGACGACGTGTACGTCGTTATCCACCGCTGACTGAGCAACCTCTTCCGGAGTCTGGAACAGTGGCCCGACGTCTACGTCGAAGCCGAGATCGGCGAACGCCGAGGCCACGACCTGCTGGCCACGATCGTGACCGTCCTGGCCAAGCTTCGCGATGAGAATGCGCGGCTGCCGTCCCTCGTTCTTCGCGAAGGCGGCGACCTTTTCACGAACCTGCACGATACCGCTCCTGGATTCGCCGAAGTCCCGGGCATAGACGCCGGCGGACATCTGCGGCGCGGACTGGTAGCGCCCAAACACCGTCTCCAGCGCGCCGCTGATCTCGCCCACCGTCGCTTTCAGGCGCGCCGCCTGAATCGACAGATCGAGCAGATTGCCCTCTCCCGTCGCGGCGCATCGGGTCAGGGCGTCCAGCGCCGCCGCGACGGCATCGGGATCGCGTAACGCACGCAGCTCCATCAGGCGCCGGATCTGGGCTGTGCGGACCTCGCTGTTGTCGATCTTCAGCACGCGCACAGGCGGTTCCACTGTCGGCCGGTACTTGTTCAGACCAACGATCGTCTCCTGCCCCGAGTCGATCCGCGCCTGGGTCCGCGCAGCCGCCTCGGCGATGCGCATCTTGGGCAGGCCCGCCTCGATCGCTTTGGTCATCCCGCCGTGTTCTTCGCACTCCACGATAAGCGCCCAGGCGCGATGCGCCAGTTCGTGGGTGAGCCACTCGACATAGTAGCTGCCGCCCCAGGGATCGATGACGGCGTCGGTATCGGTTTCCTCTTGCAGGAACAACTGGGTGTTGCGGGCGATCTCGGCGGAGAAGTCGGTCGGCAGGGCCAGCGCCTCGTCGAAGGCGTTGGTGTGCAGGCTTTGCGTCTCGCCCTGGGTGGCCGCCATCGCTTCCAGGCAGGTGCGCGTGACGTTGTTGTAGACGTCCTGCGCGGTCAGGCTCCAGCCGCTGGTCTGGCTGTGCGTACGCAGCGAGTAGCTTTTCGGGTTCCGTGCATCGAAGGCCTTGATGATCTTCGCCCAAAGCATGCGAGCGGCCCGCATCTTGGCGACTTCCATCAGCACGTTCTTGCCGATCGACCAGAAAAATGACAGCCGCGGCGCGAAATCATCGACCGACAGCCCGGTCTTGACGCCGGTGCGGAGATATTCGAGCCCGTTGGCCAGCGTGTAGCCCAGTTCGATATCGGCCGTCGCACCCGCCTCCTGCATATGATAGCCGGAAATGCTGATGCTGTTGAACAATGGCATGTGGTGGCTCGTGTACTGAAAGATGTCGCCGACGATGCGCATGCTCGGGGCCGGGGGATAGATATAGGTGTTCCGCGTCAGGAACTCCTTCAGGATGTCGTTCTGAATGGTGCCCGCAAGCTGTTCCTCCGCAACACCCTGTTCCTCGGCCGCGACGACGTACAGCGCGAGAATCGGCAGCACCGCGCCGTTCATGGTCATCGAGACACTGGTCTGGCCGAGTGGAATGCCGTCGAACAGGATGCGCATGTCGAGAATGCTGTCGATCGCCACGCCCGCCATGCCGACATCGCCGGTCACGCGAGGATTGTCCGAATCATAGCCGCGGTGGGTCGGCAGATCGAACGCGATGCTGAGGCCCTTCTGTCCGCCGGCCAGGTTGCGCTTGTAGAAGGCGTTGGATTCCTCGGCGGTCGAGAATCCGGCATATTGCCGCACGGTCCACGGGCGGCTGACATACATCGACGCGTACGGCCCGCGCACGAATGGCGCGAAGCCGGGGTAGGAGTCCAGATGCTCGATCCCGATCCGGTCCTCGGCGGTGTAGAGCGGCTTGACCGGGATGCCTTCCGCGGTGGTCCAGGTCAGCTTGGACAGCGGCCGCCGCGCGACATCTTCCGCCGCCTGCTGCCATGCAGCGGCATTTGCCGCTGGCGCCGGCGGGGTCAGCGGGACCGATTTGAAGTTTGGGATCGTTGCCATCAAAGCGCTCCCTCCTCTCGCAGCAGCGATGTCAGGATCGCCAGCACATTGCTTTTCACGAAGATGAAGGTGTCAACGCCAGCGGCGCGGTAGGCCGCTTCTTCCTCGCCGGGCTTGCCCGCAAGGACGACCGTGCGCGCACCCGCCGCCTTCAGCCCGGGCACCAACGCCGCAACGGCGGCCGGATACAGCTTGTCGGCGGAGCAGATCACCGCGATCCGCGCACCGCTGGCGGCGAAGTCCGCCACCGCCTGGTCCGCGGCGAAATTGCCTTCGCGGGCCAGCACCTCGAAGCCGCCGGCCTGGAAGAAGTTGCGCGCAAACGTCTTGCGGCCGAGCTGCTGGGCGATCGACCCGAACCCGGCGAGGAAGACGCGCGGACGATGGCCGTGCGTCTCGGCGAACACATCGGCGGCATCGCGCAGATGCTCGTAGCCCTCGTCGAACGGGTGTGCCGCGAGCGGTGTGATGCGGGCCGGCTCGGTCGCCGGCGGAACCAGCGCCGCGGCAATTTCCCCGATCGTGCCGCCTGCTTCGGCCGCCGCTAATGCCATCCCCGTCAATCCGCCGGCCGGGAGTCCCCCCGCCGCGAGACCAAGCGTCGCCGATGCGTCCGCCAACCGGCCGAGCATGGCCTGGGGCGCATGCGCCCGGCGCCACACCACAAGCCGCTCGATCGAAGCCGCCCGTTGCGCAGCCTGGTCCGCTGCCGGCTCGCGAACGGCCGTGCCGGCACTTAAGCTTGCGTGTTCGCTGATCCCGGTAATGGCGAGCTTGCGGGTTGCGATGTCATGCTCCCGCTTCGCTTCGACAGCGTCGATATGCTGCGCCACCCAGCCGCTGGTCACGGCCGCGATCATGCCGCCCTCGGCCTCGATGTCCTGGAACAGTGCCCACGCCTGCTCGGCGAGCCGCTGTGTGTACCATTCGATGTACCAGGAGCCTCCTGCCGGATCGATGACGTGGTTCAGGTGGCATTCCTCGGCGAGGATCAACTGCGTGTTGCGGGCGTTGCGACGGCTCAGATCCGCGCTGAGGACATCGGGTGCGTCGATCGGCACGGTCGTGATCGCGTCGGCCCCGCCGATCGCTCCGGCATAAGCCGCCGCGGTGTTGCGCAGGATGGTGAGCATCGGATTGCGCGTGGTGATCACGCGCCGCCCCGTTGTCGTGCGCAGCCGAGCCTTTCCCGCCGTCTCGCTGCCGCCGCAGGCTGCCACGACCTGCGCCCAGAGCAGCCGGGCGGCGCGAATCTTTGCGATCGCCTGGTAGAACCGGCATCCAAGGCTGACGCTGAAGGAGACCTGCTGCGCCGCCTGGTCGATAGCGAGCCCGGCATCGGTCAGCGTTCGCAGGTACTCGACGCCGGTTGCCAGCAGGAAGGCGACGTCCTGCGCGGAGGTCGCGCCCGCATCGTGATAGGGCTGCGTGCAAACGCGGACCGAGGTCATTCGCGGCGCGTTCGCGGCCGTCCAGCAGGCCAGGTCGGCCATCTGCCGCAAGGCCAGGTCCAGTGGAACCGGGAGCGAACCCTCGCGCACCAGCGCCCCCAGCGGATCGGCGTCGAACGAACCGAGCAGGCGGTCGAGCTCAACCCCAGCCTGACGGGCGGCTGTCACATACAGCGCGGCAGCCGGAAGGAACGCGCCGCCGGCATCGAGCCAGACGCCCGCGTGGTCCAGTCGCACCCGGTCGAGCGCGAGCCGCAGATCGGACGCGGTCGAGATCATCACGCCGTCGTGCCCGGTCAGCTCCGCCGCGCGGGGATCATCCGCATCCAGGCCGGCACAGGCGGCCGCATCGAACCGCAAGCCGATGGACGTGACGCCATTGGCAAGGTCCTCGTGGATATGCGCGTTCGCCGCCGCCGGATCGGGATCGGCGTGCTCCTGCCGGATGTCCCAGCCGGCAATCGTGGCGCCCAGCGGGCTCGATCCGCGCGCGAACGGCTGAAACCCAGGAAAGCCCGAGGGATCGCCGCCAGTCGCGAAAAGTTCTTCGGTGTAAAGAGGCTGCAGCGCGAAGCCCTCATAGGTCGCCGAGACCATGCGCTTCTCGAACGGCGCCTTGACCTCCTGCTCGACCGCCGCGCGCCAGGTCGAATAATCGATCCTGGGGAATTCAGTCCCCAGCTTGAATTCCTTTTCGATCATCGCAGACCTCCCCTTCGAATGCTGCTACGCTTATGGGGCACTTTAGAACGCGGCCGGCCGCTTCTCCGCGAATGCGCTGAGGCCCTCCTTATAATCGGGACCAAAATACACTTCCCGCCGCAGTCCTTGAATATATTCGAAGGTCGAGGGATTGATGGCGGCATCCTCGCTCAGGATGCGGATGGTCTCCTTGGAAGCGGCGATGGCCGCCGGAGACCGAGTGGCGATGAGTGCCGCCATCGCGTATGTCCGGGCCTCCAGATACGCCGCCGGGACGATGGCATTGACGATGCCCACGCGTTCCGCGCGCTCGGCGGCGATAGGCTCGGCGGTGAAGAACATCTCCTTCACCACGTTCAGCGGCAGCCGGCTCATGAAATTCAGGAAGCCGACGGCGTTGTAGGGGACGCCGAGCTTCGCCGGCGTGACCGCGAAGGTGCAGGTCTCGTCGCCGACCACGAGATCGCACGCCATGATCAGGTCGCAGGCGCCGCCCCAGACCGAGCCATGCACCATGGCGATCACGGGAGACGGGAACGCCTTCACGCCACGGAGCAACTGCTCAAGCGGGTCGCTGTAGGGCAGCGGGTCGATGCCGGCCTTCGGCAGCTCATCGATGTCGTGCCCTGCCGACCACACCTTGCCGCTGGTCGCTGCGCGAAGCACCAGAACGCGCGCACCCTCGGTCTTGAAGCGATCGAACGCGGCAAGCACCTCGGCGATCAGTTCGGCGCTCAGCGCGTTGCGCTTGGCGTTATGGTCGAGGGCGATGGTGGCGATCCGGTCGGCGAGCCGGGTTTGGATAAGGGGCATCAGGCGGACCTCGTGATGTGTGGTTGCGTCCGGCCCATGAGCCGAACGCCGGATAGCGGCCAGTCTCGTCGCTTGCGGCTGAACAACCTTATCCTGACCGGACGATAAGGGTGCGAAGGGATTCTGAAACCGGCGACTGGCGAAGCAGCCGGGCGATCCGTCCGTTGCATGGCGCGGGGCCGAAGGCGCTCCGGGTTGCGCCGGTTGGCGTGACCGGACGAGGCGCCAGGGCCGGTTGGCTGGCGGCCCAAACGTCTGTGGTTTTGGCGCTGTTGAATCCGCGTCAGAGGCCCTGCCGAACAAGGTCTCCATACAACCGCGTGGCGAACAGGTCGATGCAGGCGGGATCGGTTGTGACCTGCTGCCGGGGAATGACCAGCCCGGATGAATACCGAAGCTGTCCCGCCCAGAACACGCCATAGCTCGATCGCAGGCAGAACGCTCCGGCCTCAAGCCCGGAGAACAGGCGGATCTTGTTCGCCGAAAGACTGTTGAAATCGTGCGCGTTTCGCGGCGACCCCAGGTCCACCACCATCAGGTTCGGCAACGCCGCCAGATTGGCGAGCAGACGCGGGGAGGGATCGGCCTGGGCTGGATCGTCACGCTGAACGGGTTCGATGCCGACGAGCCATTGCGTGCGCAAGCTCGTGCGCACGCAGCCCGCGGCAAGGCATGCCGCGAGCGTGAGTATCAGGGCCGGTGCCGTTTTCAGGAGGCCTCCGCCGGATCAACGCCTGCCATGGACACGCCTCACGCCGCCGAGGGCGTATCCCATCAGGCCTGCATGAAGGAATCGTTGAACCCGTTGCGCCCGGCCCGGGGCGCTGAAGCACCCGGCCGACACCGTGGTTTCGATCCGCCGCTGCGGTGCGGCATGCGACATTGGCGGACGGCGCTTCGCCAATTCACCCCAACAGAGCGGCGAGCGCGGGCGTCAGCGATACGCCTGGTAAGGACCATCCCGCCACGGGGGAGCATCCGAGGGGACGATCGTCCGCCCGATCGGCCAAAGCGCAAGGCCTGCCAGCTTGATGTGCGCCCATGCAAACGGGATGCCGATGATGGTGATCGCCAGCGCCACCGCCGTCAGCACATGCCCCAGCGCGAGCCACCATCCGGCCACGACAAGCCAAAGCAGGTTCCCCACGAAGCCAAGCGGCCCGGTGCCGAGATCGTGGCGGCCGGTGTAGTCTGACCGGAGGACCACGCGTTGTCCGAACGGAAGCAGCGTATAGCCGGCGATGTTCAATGCGGCCCGGCTCCAGGGTAGGCCGATGATCGTGATGGCCAGGATGATCGCGGCAACCACCCAGGCCACCGCCATCCAAAGACCGCCGGTCAGAATCCACAGGACATTGAGCAACAGGCGGATCAGGGTCATTGCGCCAGCTTCCTTCCGGAGCGCGGACAGGACTTCAACATCCTGTTCCAGAGGTGGCGTTGCCACCGCCAGAGTTCGAGCAAGCCGGCGATCAAGACTCGTTCGATGAATTGGCCCGCCCAGTGTCCTTCGAGCGCTGCTTTGCCAAATCACCTCAACGCTTGGACGCCTTCGCGCCGTAGCCTGGCAGCCACCATTTCACCGGCTCCGGCGACTTCGCAATGGCGGTGACTGTGCCGGGTGCCTTGCTCGGCTCCGGCTCGTCCGCCTTCGGGGCAGTCGTGCTGGGTGCCGCCGGGGCCGTCTTGACTGTCGCCTTCGCGGCTCGGGTCATCGCGCTGGCTGGCCTGGTGTCGGCGGCATCGGCCACCGCACCCTTCCTGGCGACGGCCGCCGCGTTCTTCCTGGCGACGGCTTTCTGCACCTGGGCAGCGGCCGCGCGGATGGCCGGGACCTCGCGAGGGGGCTGCGCCGGTTGACGCACAGGGGGGGTGGCCTGCCCAGCCTTTGAACCTTTGCGCCCAGCGCCCTGTTTGCCGGCCGGGCTTTTGGCGGCGGGGGCAGGCGCTTTCGACCTGGCAGAAGGGGCGCCCTTGCCGGAGGGCTTGCGGCTGGCACCCGAAGGCTTGGCAGGGGGTGACTTGGCCGCCTGTATTACGCCAACCGCCGCGATCGGACTGTCAGCGCCCGCCATATCCAGCCCGAAGATGCTCGACAGGTCATCCGAATCCAGGACGTTGGCGCCGGGGGCTTGCCTGGACACCGGCAGCGCCTTGCCGACATTGGCCACCAGGTCTGTTTCGTCCACGGCGCGAAGGCGGAACAGCAGTTCCGGCGCTTTATCGAGCCGGGCGCCGACGCCATACAATGTCGCCGCCACGTGCTTGCACATCGTTGCGTGGTCGGGGCAACTGCAGGAAAAGCGGATTTCCGAAGGCTTCGGAAACAGACCGTTCGCCTGGCGGCAGAGCCGCTCCATGACGCCCTTGGAAAGACGGCCCTGCAACAGCTCCACCAGGGAATCGATCCCGCCGGAGCAATCGGTGCAGATGGACTGCCAGTGCGCCGCCGGCACCACGCCAATACTGATCGACACGTTATAGATCGACGACCCGCTGACCATTGCCTTGACTTCGCGCGGTGCGATCTGCAGATCGATCAACGAGCCATTGCGCACATAGGTCCGGCCACGCGGCAGGCGGTTTTCGTAGTCGCGATAACTTTCCAGGTTCTCGCACCACGCCTTGCCCCAGAACGTCGCCGCGATCGTCCGCCCCTCGATATGCACGGGAGAAACGGTCCGGCCGTTCTTCTGCATCTTCGCCACCTCGCGCGCGGCGGCCTGGCGACGCTGTTCCACCGGAACGTAGGGAGCCCATCCTCCATAGTAGCGTGACATAGGCCTCAGTCCTTCATCGCGGCGTTCAGATCGAGGGCGACCAGTTGCAGAAGCTCATTGTCGTTCAGTTCGACCAGGTTGATCTCACCGGCACCTGCCAGCAATTCATTAGACAACCCTCGCTTCGATTCGATCAAGCGGTCAATTTTCTCCTCGACCGTGCCGCGACAAACGAATTTGTGCACCAGAACGTTCTTCTTTTGTCCGATCCGAAAAGCCCGGTCGGTGGCCTGATTTTCCACCGCCGGATTCCACCAGCGATCGAAATGAACAACGTGGGACGCCGCCGTGAGAGTCAATCCCGAACCGCCCGCTTTCAATGACAGGACGAAAAATGGAACAGTCTCGTCGTCCTGGAATTTCTGTACAGCGAGCTTCCGGTTCTTCACTTCCGTTCCACCATGCAGAACAAGGCCAGGGCGCCCAAAGACGCCGCCCAGAAACGAAGCCAGCGGCGCGGTTATTTCGCGGAACTGGGTGAACACCAGCATCTTTTCCTGCCGCGCTGCCACGACCTCGGCAATTTCGCGCAGGCGTGCCCATTTGCCGCTGTCCTCCTCGGCCCAGGCCTTGTCGTTCAGCCACTGCGAGGGATGGTTGCAGATCTGCTTCAGCCGCATCAGCATGGCCAGAACCATGCCCTTGCGCTGAATGCCCTCGGCTTCTTCCAGGCTCTTTTGCAGCTCCTGAACGGCCTGCTCGTACAGCGCCGCCTGCTGCCGGGTTAGATTGCAATACGCCTTGACCTCCGTCTTGTCGGGCAGGTCGGCGATGATGGTCTTGTCTGTCTTCATGCGCCGCAGGATGTAGGGGCGCACCAACTCGCGCAGCGGGCCATAGGGGTTGTGCGGACGGTCGGCCAGGCCTTTCGTGTAGCTGGTGAACTGCTTGGCGGTTCCCAGCAGTCCCGGATTGATGAAGTCGAATATCGACCATAAATCACCCACGTGATTCTCGACCGGTGTTCCGGTCAGGGCGATTCGCGCCCGGGCTTTCAGCGCCTTGGTGGCTTTGGTCTGCTTGGCGTTCGGATTCTTGATCGCCTGCGCCTCGTCCAGAATGGCAAAGCGCCAGGCGGTCTCCGCCAGCGCCGGAATCCGCAGCAGCGACCCATAGCTGGTGATCGCCAGATCAACTTCCGCCGCCTGCTCCGGCCTGAACTGCTTCAGTTCGTCCGCCGTCATGGCCGAGGCATGGACGATCTTCGCCTTCAGGCCGGGGGCGAACCGTTTGATTTCAGCGACCCAGTTGGCGAGCAGGGACGCCGGCGCCACCAGCAGGCTGGGCTGGGGGGCGCTTCTTTGCTGCTGCACCAGCAGCAGCGACAAGACCTGGATCGTCTTTCCAAGCCCCATGTCGTCGGCAAGACAGGCCCCGAGACCGAGCCCGGACAGCAGGTGCATCCACTGCGTGCCCACCTTCTGGTACGGCCGCAACGTCCCGTTCAACAGCGGCCCGGGATCGACGCCGGCACCATCGGGCGAGCGCAGTGCCTTGAGCGTCTCCGCCAGCCAGGGGCCAGCCGTCACGCGAGACCAATCGGCGGCGGCCGAATCCCCGGCTTTGGCGGTGACCGCCGCGCCTGCCAGCATCCGCATGGCCTCGGCGAATGTCAGCCCGTTCTGGGCCGCCAACGCCTCGGCCTCGCGGAATTGCTGCATCGCGCGTTCCAGGCGCTCGCGGTCAACTTCGACCCATTGTCCGCGCAACATCACCAACGCGTCCGTGCCGGCGAGCAGCGTTTGAAACTCCGTGTCGGTCAGTGGCTCGCCGTCCAGCGACAGTTCCATGCGGAAATCGAGCAACCCGTCCAGGCCGAGCGCGGATGGCGGACGCGCCCCCACCGTCGCGGTGACTTGCGGCCGCGGCGGGCGGTTGGCGCGCCATGAAGCCGGCATGCGGACGACAACACCAGCACTTTCCAACTCCGGCACGCTGGACAGCAGCCACGAGGCTTCGTGCGGGCTCCAGCGCAGGGGGTGAAAGATCTCGCCTCGGTCAATCAGCGGCTTGAGCCAGGCGCACTGCTCGGCAGCGCGCTGCACCGGCACGAGCAGCGACAGCAGCTTGTCCTTGTTCGCCGCGCCGGCATATTCGCGCAAAGCCTGGCCGAGCGGCAGGTGCCGGGCTGTGGCCTGCGCCGAAAGCTGCGTTGTGTAGGTCGCCATGAAGGCGAACGGCAGATCAGGGTCCTTGCGGTTTTCCGCCAGATTGAAATGCACCCGTCCGACCAGGTTCCAGGCCGGATTCAGACCCTTCAGAAAGCTCTGCAAGTCGGTCCTGGCGGCAGCAAGCGAGGCAGAGAGCGCCGCGCCCATCTCGGTCCACGCCGCCCGCAGAACCTCCGGCGTCAGGTATTCCGCCCCCGCCATAATGGGCGCCGTCAGCACCAGCGTGGCCAGCTCTCCCTCCGGCGGTGTCGCGACATCCGGCACGGCGGACGGACCGCCGTCGGTGCCGGACGATTGGAGGCAGACGGAGGCCACATAGCGTGCCGAGAACTCGCGCCACCAGCCAAAGGCGGGCGGCAGGACCCGACCGACCTCGCCCGCGCCGAGCTGCAGGAGTCCATGCCCGGTCCCCTGAGCGAACGCCTTGCCGATGCGCGCCGTCGTTGCCTGGTCCATCGCCAGCGCGTCGGCGGCGTCTTCGACCACAAGATGCCCGTGCGGCGTCAGACGCAGGCCGAGTGCGGACATGGTTGTATCGTCATCCTTCCGTTTTGGTCGCCATGCCGCGAAGGGGACGGTCCTGTCCACGGGATATTGGTGCGCCAGTCATAGAGCCTGGCCGCGAGCGGGTCACCGTGGCGGGGGCACTCGTGGGTCTCGGCAACGAGCGTTGCGCTCTTCCCTCGCGGCGGCGTGTTGCGCAGCCCCACACCCCATGCTAGAGGCCCCCGCCGGTCAGGGCTGCCGGTTTGGCTCACGCCCGCGCTCGTGCGCGGCCTTAGACATATGGAAGAACGATCGTGGCCCCAAGTGGGACAGCGACTACCAGCACGACGATCGCGTCCGGCGGCGGCCTCGTCGATCGGTATGCGGCCGCCCTGTATGCGTTGGCCGAGGACAACAACGCGCTCGACGCGGTGGTGTCCGATATCGACGGTCTCGGGCGGCTGATCGACGCCAGCGCGGATTTCCGCCGGCTGCTCGGTTCCCCCCTGATCGACGTCAACGTGGCGCGTCAAGCCGCCCTCGCCGTCCTGGAGCAGGAAGGCTTCGGCAAGCTGGTCCGCGACCTCGTCGGCGTGGTGGCCAACAACCGCCGCCTCAACCACCTGCGTGAGATCGTGCAGGCGTTCGGCGCCCTGGTGGCGGAGCGCCGCGGGATCGTCACCGCACATGTCGCCTCCGCCCACCCGCTGAACGACGTCCAACGCCAGCAGCTCCGCGCCCGCCTGATCGAGGCCGGGTTCGGCAACGTAAATATCCATGAAAGTTTGCAGCCCGAGCTGCTCGGCGGCCTTGTGGTCCGCGTCGGCGCGCGCCTGTACGACACCAGTTTGAAGTCCCGGCTGCAGCGCCTGCAGTACGCCATGAAGGGAGCCGCCTGATATGGAGATCCGCCCCGCCGAGATCTCGGAGATCTTGAAGAAGCAGATCGCCGCGTTCGATACCGAGGCCAACATCGCTGAAACCGGCCAGGTTCTGTCGGTCGGTGACGGCATCGCCCGTGCCTTCGGCCTGCAGAACGTCATGGCTGGCGAGATGGTCGAATTCCCCGGCGCCGGGGTTCGCGGCATGGCGCTGAACCTGGAGACCGACAATGTCGGCATCGTCATCTTCGGCGACGACCGGCGAATCCGCGAAGGCGACACCGTTGCCCGCACCGGGTCGATCGTGGACGTGCCGGTCGGCGACGGCCTGCTCGGCCGCGTGGTAGACGGGCTCGGCAACCCGATCGACGGCAAGGGGCCGCTGACCAACGTCAAGCAAAGCCGCGTCGAGGTTAAGGCGCCTGGCATCATTCCGCGCAAGTCGGTGCACGAGCCGATGCAGACCGGGCTGAAGGCGATCGACGCGCTGATCCCGATCGGCCGCGGCCAGCGCGAGCTGATCATCGGCGATCGCCAGACCGGCAAGACCGCGGTGATCATCGACACGATCATCAACCAGAAGTCGATCAACGCCGGCACCGACGAGAAGAAGAAGCTCTACTGCATCTACGTCGCGATCGGGCAGAAGCGCTCCACCGTGGCGCAGCTCGTTCGCACGCTGGAAGAAAACGGCGCGATGGAATACTCCATCGTGGTCGCCGCCACCGCGTCCGATCCTGCCCCGATGCAGTTCCTGGCCCCGTACACCGGCTGCACCATGGGCGAGTTCTTCCGCGACAATGGCCGGCACGCGGTGATCTTTTACGACGATCTGTCGAAGCAGGCCGTCGCCTACCGCCAGATGTCGCTGCTGCTGCGACGCCCGCCGGGCCGCGAGGCGTATCCGGGCGACGTGTTCTATCTGCACTCGCGCCTGCTGGAGCGCGCGGCGAAGATGAACGACGCGCACGGCGCCGGCAGCCTGACCGCGCTGCCTGTCATCGAGACGCAGGCCGGCGACGTGTCCGCCTACATCCCGACCAACGTGATTTCCATCACGGACGGCCAGATCTTCCTGGAGACCGAGCTGTTCTTCCGCGGCATCCGTCCCGCGGTGAATGTCGGCCTGTCGGTGTCCCGCGTCGGTTCCGCCGCGCAGGTCAAGGCGATGAAGCAGGTCGCCGGACGCATCAAGCTGGAACTCGCCCAGTACCGCGAAATGGCGGCCTTCTCGCAGTTCTCCTCCGACCTGGACGCTTCGACCCAGGCGCTGCTGGCGCGTGGCTCGCGGCTGACCGAGCTGCTGAAGCAGCCGCAGTATCGGCCGCTGCCGATCGAGGAGCAGGTGGTGGCGATCTTTGCCGGCGTGCGCGGCTATCTCGACAAGATCGATGTGGGCCGCGTGACGGCGTTCGAGACGCAGTACCTGTCGGAGCTGAAGGCGCGCGAGCCGGGCATCCTGACGGCAATCCGGACTGACCTGGAGATCAAGCAGGACACCGAGAAAAAGCTCGTCGGCTTCCTCGACAATTTCACCAAGAACTTCACCTGAGGCTGCAGAAGCGAGGTAACCGCCGATGCCCAGCCTGAAGGCGCTTCGCACGCGCATCAACAGCGTGAAGTCCACGCAGAAGATTACCTCCGCCATGAAGATGGTGGCGGCATCGAAGCTGCGCCGCGCCCAGGCCCAGGCCGAAGCGGCGCGGCCCTATGCCGAGCGGATGGCGCGCATGCTCAGCGCGCTCGCCGCCTCGTTGACCGACCCGGGGACGGCGCCGCGCCTGCTGGCCGGCACCGGCAAGGACAACGTTCACCTGCTGGTCGCCGTCACGGGCGACCGCGGCCTTGCCGGCGCGTTCAATTCCAACATCGGCCGCGCCACGCGCACCCTGACGCGCAAGCTGGAGGCCGAGGGCAAGACGGTGAAAATCCTCACTGTCGGGCGCAAGGGCCGCGAATACCTGCGGCGCGAACTGTCGTCGCGGCTGCTGCCCGATCCGATCAGCTTCGCCGGCAAGCGGCGCGTCGATTTCGGCGACGCCGAGACCATCAGCCACCGCGTGACGCAGTTGCTGATTGCCGGCGAGATTGATTATTGCACGATCGTCTACAACCGCTTCAGGTCGGTGATCACCCAGATCGTCACCGAGCAGCAGCTCATCCCCGTGCCGCCGCCCGAAGGCGAGGTCGATGATCTCGGCGGCGCCGCCTATGAGTGCGAGCCCGATGAAGAGACGATCCTGGCGCGGCTGCTGCCGCAAGTGCTGTCGGTGCAGATCTATCGCGCACTGCTTGAAAGCGGCGCCGGCGAGCAGGGCGCACGCATGACCGCGATGGACAGCGCCACGCGCAACGCGGGCGACATGATCAAGCGCCTGTCGCTGAACTACAACCGCGCGCGCCAGGCCAACATCACCAAGGAGCTGATCGAGATCATCTCCGGCGCGGAAGCCGTCTGAGATCATCCCGAGGAGAGGATAAGAGCTATGGCAAGCAACATCGTCGGGCGCGTGACTCAGGTCCTGGGCGCCGTGGTGGACGTGCAGTTCGATGGCGAACTGCCCTACATTCTGAACGCGCTGACCACGCAGATCGGCGATCGCAAGCTGGTGCTGGAAGTCGCCCAGGAACTGGGCGAGCGCACCGTGCGCTGCATCGCCATGGACACCACCGACGGCCTGGTGCGCAGCCAGGAGGTCAAGGACACCGGCGCGCCGATCGAGGTGCCGGTCGGCCCCGAGACCCTCGGCCGCATCCTGAACGTGGTCGGCGACCCGATCGACGAGCGCGGGCCGGTGAACGCCAAGAAGCACTACCCCATCCACCGCGACGCGCCGACCTTCGAGGAACAGGCGACGTCGGCCGAGATTCTGGTCACCGGCATCAAGGTCGTGGATCTGCTCGCCCCCTACCTGAAGGGCGGCAAGGTCGGGCTGTTCGGTGGCGCCGGCGTCGGCAAGACTGTTATCATCCAGGAGCTGATCAACAACATCGCCAAGGCGCATGGCGGCGTGTCGGTGTTCGCCGGCGTGGGTGAGCGCACCCGCGAGGGCAACGACCTCTATCACGAAATGATCGACGCCGGCGTGATCAAGCTCGGCGAGAACGGCTCCACCGAAGGCTCCAAGGTGGCGCTGATGTATGGCCAGATGAACGAGCCGCCGGGCGCCCGCGCCCGCGTCGGCCTGTCCGGCCTGACCCTCGCGGAATACTTCCGCGATGAGGAAGGCCAGGACGTGTTGTTCTTCGTGGACAACATCTTTCGCTTCACCCAGGCGGGCGCCGAAGTGTCCGCGCTGCTGGGCCGCATCCCGTCCGCGGTGGGCTATCAGCCGACGCTCGCCACCGACATGGGCGCGCTGCAGGAGCGCATCACCTCCACCAACAAGGGCTCGATCACCTCGGTGCAGGCGATCTACGTGCCGGCCGACGACCTGACCGACCCGGCGCCCGCCACGTCCTTCGCCCACTTGGACGCCACCACCGTGCTGTCGCGCCAGATCGCCGAGCTGGGCATCTACCCGGCGGTTGACCCGCTCGACTCCACGTCGCGCTCGCTCGACCCTCGCATCGTCGGCGAGGAGCACTACAATGTGGCCCGCGAGACGCAGCGCATCCTGCAGACCTACAAGTCGCTGCAGGACATCATCGCCATTCTCGGCATGGACGAGCTGTCGGAGGAGGACAAGCTCGTCGTGGCGCGTGCCCGCAAGATCCAGCGCTTCCTGTCGCAGCCGTTCCATGTCGCGGAAGTGTTCACCGGCTTCCCCGGCATCTTCGTGCCGGTCGCAGATACGGTGCGCAGCTTCAAGGGCATCTGCGCTGGCGAGTACGACCACCTGCCGGAAGGCGCGTTCTACATGGTCGGCACGATCGAGGACGCAGTGAAGAAGGCCGAGACGATGAAGGTCTCGGCGTAGCGTCATGCCGGTCAATCTCGAAATCGTCAGCCCGGAGAAGCTGCTGCTGTCTCGGCCGGTGGACATGGTGGTCCTTCCGGCGTCCGAAGGCGATATGGGCGTGCTGGAAGGTCACTCGCCCACGATCGTCATGCTGCGCGGTGGCACGATCTCGCTCTACGAGGGCGACCGCATTACCGACCAGTTGTTCGTCGCCGGCGGCTTCGCCGAAGTGACCCCCGAGCGCTGCACGGTCCTGGCGAACGAGATCGTGCCGGTGGCGGAGGTGTCGCGCGCCGAGGGCGAGCGGCGCCTCGCCGAGGCCGAAACGGCGTACGAGGTGGCGGATAAAACCGACACCAGCCTGGAAGATGAGGCGCTGGATCGCATCCAGGTGGCCCGCGCCATGGTGGAGGCCGCTCAAGGGACGTGACGACCAACAGTCTGTGAGCGTTGCCTTCGGGCAACAGACTGTGCTGTTTGCGCGACTGTGAGGCGCTAGCCGGTTTCCGTCCAGGCGTGGAACCGGCTATATGGGCGTGGGAGGGCGTGAGTTGTCGCGCCCCCGCCGGCACTGAACCGATGCAGCAAGCGCGGACCCAACCATGAAGCATTGGCGGCTCGACCAGGTTGCCTGGGACCAGTTCGATCCCAGCAAGGTGGCCCCGGCGATCATACCGCTGGTCAAG
>Ga0302193_10001824_pt1 | contig 17908 bp, 10 predicted proteins | sample II_Bog_E3_3_FD_200228 | JGI IMG/M metagenome (GOLD analysis project Ga0302193, IMG submission 200228) | Peat permafrost microbial communities from Stordalen Mire near Abisko, Sweden - II_Bog_E3_3 | ecosystem: Environmental > Terrestrial > Soil > Wetlands > Peat | place: Sweden: Abisko...
CGTATTCAGCCCGTCCTTCGATCTGATCGAGACCCAGGAGAAATTCACCCTTCGGGGCGATCTCCCGGGCCTTGGCTTGGGCGATCTGGACATCCAACTAACCGCCCACTCCCTCACCATCACCGGCGAGCGGGACGGAGAAAGCCTGATGGCCCCGGATTCCTGCCACGCCATGGAGCGGACCTTCGGCTCCTTCCTGCGCACCTTCCATTTTCCCGACGGCATTGAAGAGGAAAAGGGAGCGGCCGACATGAAGAACGGTGTCCTGACGGTGGTGGTCCCCAAGCGGGTAGTCGATCCGCTTCCCCCGAACCTCCTCGGACGGGGCTTCCAGCCCATCTCCCACCGCACCGGCCAATCCTGACGGTGGATAGCTTACCGACTACACTTGGGTGACACGGATCGTTTCTCCAGGAAGCCCATGTCTACTCCCATGCTCATGCAGGTCGCCACCCTCAAGCGCGAGGCCGGCGACGCGATCCTCTTCACCCGCATGGGTGATTTCTTCGAACTCCACGGCGAGGACGCGGTCCGGGCTGCGCCGGTGCTTGAGATCGCCCTGACCGTGCGGGGCCGGGGCACAGAGTTCGAAACGCCCATGTGCGGGGTGCCCCACTTCGCCCTGGAAAGCTATCTGCCCAAGCTCCTGGCCGCCGGGTTCTCCGCCGCCATTGCCGAACCCACGGCCAAGGCCGATGAAGTGAAGGGGCTGCTGCCCCGATCCATCACCCGGATCATCACCCCGGGCACTTGGCTGGACGATGACGCCCGCTGGCTGGCGTCGGCCCACCGCCAGGGCGAACATTGGGGCATCGCCCTGCTGCAGTTGGCCTCGGGGCAGCTGCGGGTGATCCCGGGCGAAGGCGGCGAACTGCTGGCCGCGACCCTGGAGCGGCTGGCCCCCCAGGAACTGATCCTGGCCGAAGGGAGCCCGGACCGGTTCGAGCTGGAAGCCGCCCGGACCCCCCTGCCCGCCTGGCGCTTCGAAACCGAACGGGCCCGCACCCAGATCCTGGCCTTCTTCGGCTGGACCCACCTGGAAGGGGTGGGGCTGGATCCTTTTCCTGCGGCCATCGGCGCCCTGGGCGCTCTGCTGGACCAGGTGGAGGCCACCCAGAAGGGTCGCCCCGCCCACATCCAGGGGGTGAACCTGGAACTGGGCGCCGCGGGCCCCCTCCTGGACGCCACTTCCGCCCGCCACCTGGAGATCACCGCCAACACCCTGGACGGAACCCGGGCGGGCAGCCTGCTGGTCCTGCTGGACCAGTGCCGGACCCGCCAGGGCACGCGACTGCTCAAGTCCTGGCTGGACCAGCCGCTCCGGGACCGGGCGGCCCTGGAACAGCGGTGGCGCCAGGTGGCCTGGCTCACCGAGGACAGCCATCGGGATCCGCTGCAGAAACAGCTCGCGGCCGTGCCCGACCTGGACCGGATCCTGGGCCGGGTGGCCATGGGCCTGGCCCAGCCGCCGGAACTGGGCCAGCTCAGGGAAGGCCTGGCCCGGCTCCAGGACCTCCCCGAGCTGATCCGCCAGGGCGGATGGTTCCGGGAGGCCCAGGAACTGGAACTCTGGCCGGAACAGATCCCGCTCTGCCCGGACCTGCTGGAGGCGCTGAGGCGCACCCTGGAAGAGGCCCTGCCCCTGGACCTGGAACGGGGCTCGGTGATCCGGGACGGGGTGGACCCGGAACTGGACGCGGTGCGCCGGCTGGCCCGGGACGCCAAGCAGGTGATGCTGGAACTGGAGGAAGAGGAGCGCGCCGCCAGCGGCATCAATACCCTGAAAATCAAATACAACCGGGTATTCGGCTACTACTTCGAGATCACCAAGGCCAACCTGGCCGCCGCCCCGGCCCACTTCATCCGCAAGCAGACCCTGGCCAACGCCGAGCGGTTCACCACCGAAAAGCTGATCGCCTTCGAGCAGCGTCTGGTCAGCGCGGAATCGGACCTGCAGCGGCTGGAGGAGGTCCAGTTCCGGGCCCTTCTGGCTCTGGTACTGGAGGAGCGGAGCGCCCTCACCCGCCTGTCCCAGGCCGTGGCCAAGCTGGACGCGCTCTGCGCCCTGGCCGAGCGGGCCCGACTGTCCGGGTGGACCCGGCCGGAATTGAGCGACGACCGGGAGCTGATCCTGGCCGGGGCCCGCCATCCCATGCTGGAAGCCCGCATGGGGCGGGAGTGCGTGCCCAACGACCTGTCCCTGCCGGTGCACAGGGCCATGGCGGTGGTGACCGGGCCGAACATGGGCGGCAAGTCCACCTTCCTGCGCACCGCGGCCCTGCTGGTGGTGCTGGCCCAGGTGGGCAGCTTCGTGCCGGCCGAACTCATGCGCTTCGGCCTGGTAGACCGGATCTTCACCCGGATCGGCGCCTCGGACTTCCTGTCCAAGGGGCAGTCCACCTTCATGGTGGAGATGACCGAGACCGCCCGGATCCTGAACCAGGTGACCCCCGCCAGCCTGGTGATCCTGGACGAGATCGGCCGGGGCACCAGCACCCGGGACGGCCTGTCCCTGGCCGAGGCCATCGCCCTGCACCTGCGCGACCTGAAGGGCGGGGAACCGCGGACGTTGTTCGCCACCCATTATTTCGAACTGACCAAGCTGGCGGATGATCCGCGCATCCAGAACCTGCACGTGGAGGTGCAGGAGTGGGAGGAACACCTGCTGTTCCTCCACCGCATCGCCGAGGGTCCCGCGGACCGCAGCTACGGCATCCAGGTGGCGCGGCTGGCCGGGCTGCCCCGGTCGGTCATCGCCGCCGCCCAGCGGATCCTGGCGGAGACGCCGGAAACCCCGCTGCCCCTGGCCCGGAAGGGCCGCCGGGGCCCGGCCGAGCCCCAGCAGCCGATGCTGCCCATGTTCGAGCCGGATCCGGATCCGTTGCGGGAGGAACTGCAGGCCCTGGACCTCAACCGGATGACGCCGATGGCGGTGATGAACTGGGTGGCGGAGCGACAGGGAAAGCCCTGAGGGCCTTCCGGCCATGGACCGCGAAGGGCGATGGGTGGGGTTCGCCCGGGACCGGTCCATGAACTGGCCGGCCAGCGCTACCCCATGATTCAACCTGAGCACTCCGGCGAAATCAGCGTCGTTGAGATTGCACACGGCAAGGACCTTCCCGTGACCATCCATTCCCACATGCTCTTTCGTCTGAAAATTTCAGCGGCTGGCCATCCCGAAAAGCAGACCACGCAGGGTGATGCCCAAGGAATCAACGAGATTAGGTCTTATAAACGTGTCGGTGGTCATTCTATTTTTGGTTTTAAGGATGGACCGGATTGAATCCCCATGTCAGCCCATTAAACAAGAGTACTTATGGCTATGTTTAATTTTTTATCTAGATTTTTTTGTTGCATGGCCAAATGCTTGCCTTACAATCGTCATGACCTGAATTCAGGTTCAAATCCTACCTTAATTAAATTAATTTAATATTTAAAACAGTATTAATCCCTTGTTTCATGGGATTGAATGGCATTCATTAAAAGTTTCCTATCAAGAAAGGACTGGATCCCATGCTGATGCCTTACCGAAGGATTGGCTTGTTGGCGACCATTGTCGTATTGGCATGGCCCCTGGTGGCAGCGCCCCCCGCCCCAGGCCCCACCGTACGCCAGGACGGCTGGAACCCGTGTGGCGAGCTCAAGGACCCCCTTGCGCTCTGGAACTGCTGGGCCGGAACGGGAGGAAGCCATGAGGGCGTGCTGGCGACCACCTGCGCGGCCAAGTCGGTGTGCCCGCCCAAGGATCAACGCGGCAAGCCGGTTCTGAATTGCTATTACGAAGACGACTGGAAGACCGGCTACCGGTGCATCCTTTTCTGCAATTATGGCGCAACTTATCCTTGGGGCAGCGACGGTGGCAATGGCTGCAATTAAGCTGAAATTTCATTGCCTGACCTGGGCCGTTCTGTCCGGCCTTATGCCGGCCTGGGGCCAAAGAGCACCGGACCCAAGCCAGCCGCCCAGGAGGATCCACCTGCTGGTTCCCGGTTGCGATGCCGCCCTGCCCCTGGACGAGGGCCATGCCTTTGCGGGGCCCCGGTTCCTGATCTGGGACGACCGGATCACCTTCTTCGAGCAGACTGCGCCATCCGAGGCGGACCGGAACGGGTTGAGCTGGCGAGAGACCGCCAGTGAGCGGCTCCCTGCCGCGCCACCCGCGGCCGGCCTCGGCCGAGCCCGGGTGAAATGGCGGGACGGGGCCCTGTGGATGAAGGTCGGCACCCGGGTCTACCAGCGGGACGCCGCCACCGGACAGTGGTTCGTCATGGCGGACCCGGGGCTGGAGTTCAGGGATTTCGACCTGGACCTCAAGGGCCGGATCCTGCTGGTGGGCACCTCCGACCCCCTGACCCACACCTACCGGGCCCTGCTGGAGGCCGTGAACCCGGACCATCGGAGCACGGAGATCCTGGCCCGGTACCCGGACCCGGATTTCCAGCGCTGGTTCGACCGGATCTCCCCGGTGGCCGCCGCCAGCCTGCTGACCGGGTTCGAATCGGTGCAGATCCAGGAATTCATCCTCTTGTTCAATCCCCTGGCCAGGCGGGTGTTCATCTACCAGGCCCTGGACGGGAACCTCAAGGAAGCGGCCCTGGGCCTCCCGGTGCGGAGCTGGCGGGAGCTTGCCACCACCCCGGGGGAGGATCCGGTCTCCCCCGGCGATCTTTGCTGGCAGGTCATCCCCAAGAGCAATACCGAAGCCTGGATCGTCTATCCCGGGGCCGCCGCCACGGACGGGGATTCGGCGCCCGCCGGCAAGCTCCGGGCCTTGGCCTTGGATCTGCTGGAAGCCAAGGCGGATGAACCCATCGAGCTCAAGGACCGTCAGTTGCCCTTGTTTTTCGATTCCCGGGGCCTCCTGACGGAACTGTCCGCCGCGCTTGAAAAGTTCGGGGCGGCCCGGGCCCAGGCTAATGCTCCAACAGATCCGGCACCAGCAGCCTCTCGGCACGGACCACCACCGCGATGACGAGGGTTTCCCCCCGCACCTGGTAGATCATCCGGCACGGGTGCAACACCCGCTCCCGGAACCGCGCCTCCTCCATCTTGGGAAGGCAGCGTCCGGCATGGCGAAACAAGGACGGAAGTTTAACTCAAGTTCAACTTGGCGCCAGCTTCCGGCTTCAGGAGGGGGGAAGCTTCAACTCTTCAAGAAAAGCCTCGGCCCCTTTCATTTCCGCCGCGGGCCCGTGGGCCAGTTCCCAGTGCCTGGCCTTGCCCCCCTTGGTCCGCCATTGCTGGGCCAGCTCCAGGGCCTCGGGGTTGCGCGGCGCCAGGGCCAGCACCTCCTCCAGGTCGGCCCGGGCCTCCACCGGACGGCCCAGGTGCCGGCGCAGCAGGGCCCGCTTCAGGAAGCCCCAGGTGTTGCCGGGCTCCAGCCGGATGACCTCCCCATACTCCGCTTCCGCCTCCAGGGGCCGGCCGGCCTCTTCGGCGGCCTCTCCGCACAGGAGGTTGGTGACGGCGCAGAACCCGAGCCAGCGCTTCTGCTCCGCGAACTCGGCCGGGGTGTAGACGGCCCGGGGCCGGGTCCGGGCGCTCACCTCGGCCAGGTGGCGCAGGGCCTTTTCCGTGTGGGCATCCACCCTCGCGAAAATCTCGGCGTCGCCGGTGCCCCGGAAGAAGTCCTTGCTGATCCGCCCCTCCTGGCGGTACCGGTCGAACAGCCGGGTGCCGGGATAGAGGGCCAGGGGGGAAACCTGCACGTCGTGGGGGCGGGTGATCCGGATCAGGTCGGCGGTGGCCTCCACGTCCTCCCACTGCTCCCCGGGGATGCCGGTGATGAGGTAGATGCCCAGATTCATGCCGACCTTGCGCACCAGGCCCAGGGCCCGGTGGGCGTGCTTCATGCTGGTGCCCTTGTCCAGGAGCTCCAGCACCCGCTCACTGCCGTGCTCAACGCCGAACTGCATGAATTCACAGCCGGCCCGCTTCATGGCCACCAGCCGATCCTCGTCGACCAGGTTGACCCGGCTCTGGCAGTTCCACAGGGAGTATTGGCCGGACTGGCGGATCAGGTCCATGAGGGTCAGGATCCGGGTCCGGTTGGCGGTGAAGGTGTCGTCCCGGAAGCTGAAGTAGGTGAGCCCGTGCCTGGTCCGGAGCAGGTCCATTTCGCGCAGCACCGCCGTGGGGCTGCGGAAGCGCACGCTGCTGCCCCAGAATTCCGGGGTGTTGCAGAAATTGCAGGTGGCCGGGCAGCCCCGGCTGGTGCTGAGGTAGGAAAGCTGGCCGGGATCATCCAGGAAGTCCGCCGCGAAGTGCTCCACCGGCGCGCCCATGATGTCCAGATCCTCCATGGGCGGCAGCGAAGCGGTCTCCCCCTCCCTCAGGATCAGCCCGGGAGCGCTGCGCCACCCTTCAAGTCCGCCGGGCGCCGCCAGCCGCTCCAGGAGTCCCAGCAAGGGCAGTTCCCCCTCGCCCTTGACGATGGCGTCCAGGGCCGGGCAATCCTCGAACACCTCCCCCGCCAGGTGGGTGGGGTGGGGCCCCCCCGCCAGCAGCACCGCCTCCGGGCAGGCTTCCCGGGCCAGTTGCAGGAGATCGCAGCTGCGCTTGCGGTTGAAAGTGAACATGGAGACCCCGATCACCGCCGGATTGCGCCGGCGCAGGTAGTCCAGGATCTCCCGGCGGCCCTTGCCGCTCAGGTTGGCCAGACGGCAGGGGAAGCCCCGGGAGGCCAGCATGGCCTGCAGGAAACCCAGGCCGATGGGCAGGAAGGTCATCCATTCATCCCCGAAGCCACTCTTGGGGGCGCTGTAGACTAGAAGGGTGCTGGGGCGGGACATTGTCTTTCCTCCGGGGAATGAACCGGTTCCCCTTCCGTCGAGTGCCAATTCGTTCCCGGCCCTTGAATCACGTAGCGAACTCCCTTATGGTTCAGGATTCACCCACCAGGATGCTGATCTTAAACTAAAGGCCCCCCCCAAGACGATAAGGAAGTATTGGAGCCCCCCTTGGCCGCAGCCCTCAAACGACCGGATGAGATCCAGGAGGTGTTCGCCCTGGCCTGTGCCCGTAACGAGCTCCTCATCCTGGTGACCCCGTACCTGAGGTTCGAATCTTTTTTCATGGCGGCCACCGGCGATGAGATCCAGGTGGCGGCCACCATGAGCCGGGAGGACGCCAGCTTCGGCCTGCGCTCCCCCGACCTGAAAATCCGTTTTCCCAGGGGGCTCGGATTCATGGAGGCCCCGGTGAAGCTGCTGGGGTTCGGGATGCATGGCGGCCGGGGCACCCTCCGCCTTTCCGTGCCCAGGATCCTGCAGGAGAATGATCACCGGGCGGCCTACCGGGTGGAGCGGGTGGGCCGGGTCGTGGTGACCTACGGCACCCCCAGGGGCGAGCTGCTCCAGGCCGCGCTGGTCGACCTCAGCGTTTGCGGGGCCCGGATCCACGCCCAGAAGGACCTGGCCACCACCACTCTGCAGGTGGGCTCCATGCTCATGCTCACCATCCCCCTGGCCGAGGGCATTCATATCGAAGCCAGGGGCGAGGTCCGCCACATGATGGGTCCGCGGGGGCTGGGGCTCGAGTTCGTCCCGAAGCTCCCGGACGCGCTCCAGGCGGCCCTCACCCGGTGGGTGTTCCAGCGCCGGGAGGAGGACCAGGAGCGTCTGGCCCAGCGGCTGGAGGTCAACCTGCTGGGCGCGCGCCGGATCCAGGCGGGGGGGCCCACCCAGGGGATCGTCCTGGTCAGCGCGGACGCCGCGATGGAGGAGTCCCTCCGGGAGGTGCTCCAGCCGATCCAGCCGCTGGTGCGGATTCCATGCTCGGCCCAGGCCCTGAAGGACGCCCTGGGCTTGAACCCGCCCCTGGTGATCTTCCACCTGGACGGGCCCGGCCTGGACCAGCGCCGGCGGATCAAGGCCCTGGTGGAACTGGTCGGCGGCAAGGTTCCGGTCCTGCTTCTGGGCACCCAGCTGGAGGGGGCCGTCCTGTTCGAACTTTCCGGCGAGTGGAAGGCCTCCAGCGCCATGGTCTGGAACCCGGCCCGGAGCGTCTTCCTGCAACGGCTCGCCCAGGGCATCATCCGGCGCCACACCCAGGGTGGGGACGCCCCCCTGGCGCCCGCGGAACCGTCCTAGCCATGGGGGCGGCGTGAAACCGGGCGACGGCCAGCGGACCAGGCAGGAAACCCTGCAGGAGATGGCCCTGGACGAGGCCCTGGGCGAGCTGTGCGAGCGCAAGGAGAGCCTGCTCCTGGCCACGCCCTACTTCACCTTCGAATCCCGCTTCATTGAAAGGGCCGGACCCGACCTGAGGGTCCGGGCCACCATGAGCCGCAACGCGGTCCGCCATGTCCTTTCCCAGACCACACTGCGCATGCTGTTTCCGTGGAATCTCACCCTGTTCGGGGGTCCGACCCGGATCCTGGAGTACGAGGAGGGCACCAGCACCAGGACCCTCCGCCTGTCGGTGCCAGCCTGCCTGGCCAAGGACGATCAGCGGCGAAGCTACCGCCTGGAACTGGTGGGCCGGTCCAGCGGGACCCTGGGCAGCCGGGAGCTGCACCTGGTCAAAGTCGCCCTGGAGAACATCAACCACCTGGGCATCGGCGTCTTCTGCGCCGAGCCCCTGCCCCCCACGGGCTTCCAGCGCGGGCGGACGGTGGACATCTCGCTCAACCTGGAACAGGGACCGGCGTTCCAGGCCACGGGCCGGATCTGCCATGGCAACGGCCAGTTTCTGGGCCTGGCCTTCGACCCGCCCCTGGCCGGCCCGGGGCTGGAACAGCTGACCGCATGGCTCCAGCCCCGGCTGACCGAGGCCCAGCGGGTCTGGAACAATCGCGCCAGCCTGCGCACCCAGGCCGAACTGTCGTCCCGTCCCAAGGCCCTGCCGGAGGGCATCCTCCTGGTCTGCGCCGATGCGGAGCTCCAGGCCAGGGTGGGCGCCGCCCTGGGCGGCGTTCCGCCCTTGCGGTCCGTGGTCCCGGCCATGGCCCCGTTCCGGGAGGCCATGACGCTGCAGCCGCCCCAGGTGCTGCTGCTGGCCGTTTCCGGCGGCACCGAGGAAACCCACCGGCTGCGCGCCCTGCTGGAAGGGGTTCCGCCCCAGTGCCCGGTGGTGGCCCTGGGCGTCGGCCCGGACCTGGAACTGAGCCGGGCGCTGGCGGCTGAACTCAAGGCGACCCTGTTCCTGGACCGGCATACCTTCCAGACCCCCTTCTTCCAGCGGCTCATGCTCGGGCTCATCCGGAAACACTTCTCGGGCAGACCCGAGGTGACGTGAAGACTGGCAGAATCGGGATAGCCCGGAGCCGCCATGCCAACCCCCACCGAACCTGCCGTCAATGATGTCCTCGCCCGGAAGCTGGGGTTGTCCGAGCAGGAGTGGCAGGCGGCGGCGCGGCTCCTGGACGGGCGCAAACCCACCTATCCCGAACTGGGCGTCCTCGGCGTCCTGTGGAGCGAAGCCCGCTCCGGCAAGTCCTCCCGGGTCCACCTGGACCATCTTCCATCCGGGAGCCCCCGGGTGCTGAAGACGCCGGGCCCGAATGCCGGGGCGGTGGACCTCGGCGATGGCTGGGCGGCCATCTGCGCCATGACGGCCGGAGACCGCGCCGGCGGCCTCGACCCCTACCGGGGAGCCGCCGGCTGCCTGGGCCAGACCGTCAGCCAGGTCTTCGCCCTGGGCGCCCGGCCCCTGGCCAACCTCAATGCCCTGCGCTTCGGCGACCTGGACGCTCCCCGCACCCGGGAACTGGCCCAGGGCGTCTCGGCCGGCCTGGGCAGCTATGGCAATTGTCTGGGCATCCCCATGCTGGGCGGCGACGTGGGCTTCGATCCGTGCCGCAACGGTACCGTCCGGGTCGGCACTTTCACCCTGGGGGTGATGCGGACCCGCCCGGATTCCGCCACCGAAGGCGGCGGCAAGCTGATCTACATCGGCGCCAAGACCGCCGCCACAGCCGGCGAGGAGGGCCGCCAGCCCCCGCCGCCGGCCGACCCCTTCACCGGCAAGCTGCTGCTGGAGGCCTGCCTGGAGATCCTCCAGACCGGCTCGGTGGTGGCCATCCAGGCCCTGGGCCCGGCCGGGCTGGCCGGCGCCGCCTACGACCTGGCCGCCCGGACGGGGTCCGGGGTGGAATACCAACTCGACCAGATCCCCATGGCCGAAGAGGGCATGACCCCCTTCGAGCTCATGCGCTCCGCCAGCCCCGAGCGCATGCTGCTGGAGGCCCGGCCGGGGTCCGAACCCGAGCTTCAGCGGATCCTGCACAAATGGGGCCTGGCCGCCGTCGTCGTCGGCGAAGCCACCGACTCCCGGCGCTTGCGGGGCCTGTGGTACGGCCAGCAGGTCATCGACCTGCCCCTGCCGGCCCTGGCCTCCGCGGCGCCCGCCCGGGACCTGCCCCAGGCCCGTCCCGCCTACCTGGACGCGGTGACCCCCCTGACGCTGCCCGAGGATCTGCGGCCGGAGGAGGTTGACGGCCAGCTCCGCCTGCTCCTGGCCAGCCCGGCCTGCGCCGGCCGCGGCTGGTTCTACGATCAGTATGACGGCACCGTCCGGGGCAACACCCTGCTGCACCAGGGGGAGGCCGACGCCGGACTGATCCGGGTCGAAGGCACCCCCAAGGCCCTGGCTCTGACCTGCGACGGCAACAGCCGCCTGGCCTGGCTGGATCCATTCTGGGGCGCGGCCCATGCCGTGGCCGAGGCCTGCCGGAACCTGGCCTGCGTGGGTGCCGAGCCGATCGGCCTGACCCATTGCCTTGCCTACGGCGACCCGGAACAGCCCGAGGCCATGTGGGCGCTGGCCCAGACCGTCCTCGGCATCCGCCAGGCCTGCCTGGCCCTGGAGGTCCCGGTGCTGGGCGGCGACGTGAGCGCGGATTCCGCAACCGGCACAATCCACCCCGCCGCCCTGGTCGCCGCCCTGGGGCTGATCGAGGACTGCACCCCGACCGGCGCAGGGAAACCCTACTGCGGCTCCGGCTTCAAGGCCGCCGGCCACGGCATCTTCCTCCTGGGCGAAAGCCGGGACGAACTGGGCGGAAGCGAGTATCTCAGGCAGCGCTTGGGCCGGGTGGCAGGACCCTGCCCCGAGCTGCGCCTCGACGAGGAGTTCCGGCTCCAGGCTTGCGTGAGGGAAGGCATCCGCATGGGCCTGATCCGCAGCGCCCATGACACCAGCGAGGGCGGCCTGCTGGTGGCGGTGCTGGAATCGGGCTTCAACGGCAACCTGGGCTGCCGGCTGGAACTCATGGGCCAGGGGCTGCGCCTGGATGCCCTGCTGTTCGGGGAGAGCGCCGGCCGGATCGTCATCACCGTGGAACCCGAGGATGAAGGCAGCCTGGCCAGGCTCGCCGCAACCCACCGGGTTCCGCTGCAAAAACTGGGCAGCACCGGCGGAACCCGGGTGGTGGTGGCGGTGGACTCGACGGTCCTGGTGGATACCGGTGCGGACGCCCTGCGGCGACTGCACGGCTCGGCCCTGGAGGCCGCGCTCTGACAGGTCCGTGGGGATGCCACGCCGGCGTGGCATCCCCACACCCCCACGCCGTGCCCGGGCGAAGCCCGGACCTGGCGTCCAGTCCTACTGCAGGAGCTTGTGGGGCAGGCTCTCGGTCCGGGCCGCGGCCGACACCTGGATGTAGTTGAGCTTGCGCTGCAGCTCCCGGATGGTATTGGCCCCGGCATAGGTCAACCCGGAGCGCAATCCGCCGACGATGTCGGCGATGATCTCGTCCTCGTCTTCCCGGTAGGGCACCGCGGTGGCCACCCCTTCCGCGGTCTTCCAGCCGGTCAATCCGCCCAGGAATTCGTCCGCGGCCTCCTTGCTGGCCATGCCGCGGTAGACCTTGTGACTGGGTTCACCCTTCTCGTTGAGGACCGGGGCCCCGGGGGTGGGACGGGTTCCGGCCAGCATCCCGCCGACCATGACGAAGTCCGCCCCGAACGCCAGGGCCTTCACGATGTCACCGGCGTAGCGGATGCCGCCGTCGGCCACGATGGAACGGTCCGCCCTTGCGCATTCCTGGATCGCCGTGAGCTGGGGCACGCCAAACCCGGTCTTGATCCGGGTGGTGCAGACACTGCCGGGACCGATGCCCACCTTGATGATGTCGGCCCGGACCGAAGCGAGGTAGTCCGCCCCTGCGTAGGTCGCCACATTGCCAGCCATGATGCATTCATTTGGCAGCATCTGCCGCATGCGCTTGATCATCTTGCCCACGTACTTGGCGTGGCCGTGGGCCACGTCGACGCAGAAATACGCGGCTCCGGCCCCCTTGAGGGCCTCCACCCGCTCCATCTCCTTTTCCGAGGTGCCGACGGAAACGAACACCGGGCCGTGGCATCGCTTGAACATCTGCACATTTTCCTCGATGGAGCAGAACCGGTGCAGGGTTCCGATCCCGCCCTTGGCCGAGATGAAATCGGCCATGCCGTCCTCGGTGATGGTGTCCATATTGGCGGTCATGATCGGCAACTGGAGGGTCAACTTGCCGGTCTTGTCGGTCATGCTGATATCGACGATTCGCCTGGATTCATGGTGATTGTAGGCCGGGACCAGGAGCACGTCGTCGAAGGTTATGGCGGTTTCGGGCATGGATCAGCCTTTCAAGACAAGCACTCAGTCTACATCCGTCCGACCATCCTTGGTCCGGGAAGGCGGCGATTGGTTGATTTTGAACAATTATTTATATTTCTAATATTGAACTTAAACCTAGCCAGTCGGCACTCCGGCCCTTTCCAACCGGGGGGCATGTGCTTTAACTAATTAATTTTTTGAACCTTAAGCAAAGGCAAAAGATAACAGGAAGATAAACCCCTTCCCGGAACAAAGGTTCCAGACCTCGACCATCCTCGGGAACTAATTTATTGTTCATTACAGTTCTTAATGGGTGTCAATTCTATGGAGGAATAATGACAACGATAATCCCAAATAAAGATGGAAACCCATCCATCAAACAGCCGGCCACGTTCGGGAAATTCAAACGAACCTTGACCGGGTCTTCCTTTGCCATGTTGGCCATGACGCCCTTGGCGTTAGGGTTGATAGGTTGCCCTGGCGGCAGGTCGCAGTCAAAACCCAACATCAGCGTCCAAACGTTGAAGCAGGAGGTTTCGGTCACCGCCGGCCACAAGGTGCAACTCGAGGCCAAGGTCCTGGGTGCCGACAAAAACGACACCAAGAAGCTTACCTGGATCGTCCTGGGTGCCAACGGCGGCACGGTTTCCGCCACCGGCCTCTATACCGCGCCCGCCGCTATCGGAACCTACCAAGTGGAGGCCCGGGTCACGGGCGTTCCCGGGGCCACCGACCGAATCAAGGTCAAGGTGATCGCCGCCCCCGAGGCGCTGGAGTTGAAGGTCGCCCCCGACCAGCAGATCACCCTGGGCCAGCACGTGACTCTGACCCCTCATTTCACGGGCGGCGTCGCCAAGATCGAACCGGGATCCGTGCAGGTGGAAGATGGCAAGCCCTACGATTTCACCGCCTTGAACGATACCGTTTATAAGCTTATCGTCACCAACGAGCTTGGCGTCGTGGCTGAAGTGACCGCTCCCATCAAGGTGTTCGGGTCCTCCCCCCAGACCAAGGGCATCCAGGTGGCCGGTCCGGCCAGGGTGGGAGCCAATCAGGTCGCCTGGGCGGAGGTACCGGAAGGCGAGAACCTGGATTGGACCGTTCACGAAGCCGGTATCGCCCGACATCTGGGTAGGGGTTCCAAGGTTGTCTTCGCCCCGCGAGTCACCGGTTTTGAGTTGGTCGCCACCCCGGTTTCCCTGGCCGGCGGCCCGGCCCAAGGAGGCGCCCCCAGGAGGGGCGAACTGCGCTTCCATGGCACCGTCGATGCGCCGGCCACGGACGGCCAGGCGCCGCAATTTGACCTCCAGCCGAAGCTGACCGCCGGGGACCAGATCAAAATCCAGGTCACCGACCCGAAACCGGGTATTGCCTATGAGTGGGCCTTGCGCAATGACGGGGCTACATTCGAAGGTTCGGGCAAATCGGCCAAAGGACGGGAAGTCACCTTGAACGTCGGCCACGGCCCGGCCCTTTACGTCGACTGCGTTGCCATAGAGGAGAGCACCCTCAGCGAGATTTCAAGAATCCGCCAGGTCGCGGGGATCTACCAACCGGCTGAACAGCCGAAGGTCAAACTGGTGACCAAGGTTGACGGGGCCGGCCGGCTGAGCGCGCAGGTTGAATCCGGCAAACCCGGTGTGGAGTATGTGTGGGAATTGCGAGAGGGCAGGTTCCACGGCGGCGACAAGCCCCGTCCGGATCCCCGGTTCAGCGAGGGATCCCGGGTGGAGTTCGAAGTGCCGGCGGAGCAGATCGAATTGACCTGCTGGGCCATCAATGCCGCCGGTGTCCGCTCTGCCCCATTACAGCTGTCGAGTCCGGTGGAGGCGGCAACTCCCGCTTCGGATCCAGCCCCCGACTCGACGCCAGCGCCGGTCCTGGGCTTGGGTTCCGGAGAAGCGAACCCGGAAGCCCCGTTCAGGCCAGAGGGCGCCCCAGATGCATGGCGAGAGCCAAAAAGACCGAATAGGCCGTTCAGCGGCACGGTAGGGGGGTCTGCCACTCCGACGCCTTCCCAAGGGAGGCCGCTGCCCTTGAACCTGGACCTGGACCTCTTGAGTCCAGCAACCTCAGCAACCCCAATTATTCCAGGGAACGTCCCAGCGCAACAACCAGCCCAAGGCCAACCGGATATGCCGACTCTCACCCGGGTGGAAGCGCCTGACGCAGAGGGGTGGTTCACCCTCTCCGTTGCCGCCACGAAGGAGGAAGAACTCTACTCGTGGCGCGTGCAAGGGGGAAGATTCAAAGACAAAGGCGGCAGCCAGAGCTCGGGCAATATCGAGTGGATGACTGTTGGCGAAAGTGCTCAAGTCAAGATGCTTGGGGATGTGGTCACGGTGTCCTGCCGTGCCATCACCAGCCAAGGAATTTCTGCGCCCGCCGAGGTGCGGATAGAGGCCAGCCGCCCCGCCGCTCCGGTTTCTGTTTCCGATCCAGCAGCAGCAGCCGGGGATCCATTCCCGGCCAACCGGGAGGACTCGAGTGAGGACGGGGGGAGCCAAGCCTCATCCTCCCCACGGTCCGAGCGCAGGCACTCCGACGGATGGATCCCCTTCAACGCTGGCGGTTCTGGCTTGGCTTCCGGCGACGATGAGTCCCCGCGCTCCCTCCCAGTGCCCGTGGCAATCCGCCTGTCGCCTTTGGATACGCCATCGGTGAATCCAGACGTCCTGTTCGGCCGTTCGCCTTTACCCTTGAGCTTGAATTCGCCATCCGCCCCGACTTTACCCCAAACCGCATCGGGTTCCGGTCGCCGGTCAGGGGAATCGAGAATACAGGTCAAACCAGCCACGCCGGCGATCACCAACCTCCATTATTCGGCTGATGAGAACAATGGCAGCGCCGAGGCGCATTCCGAGGTGCCCGCGGCAAGATATGGTTGGAAACTGAAATGGGGCAGGAAGGACTCCTCCAACCAGGTGATCCGACGACTTCCGGGACAGAGGTTAACTTTCAGTTTCTCGCCACTGTATGATTTTGTTGATCTGTCCGTCTACGCCTACAACCAGGATAACGTTGTTTCTGATTTCAGCCGTGAAGTGCGGGTTTGGCGGACGGCTTCCGGTCCGGATGAGACCAAGGGTGGGGCCCCGGAACCGGAAAGCCCGCGAAGGTTCTCCGGCGAGCCCGCCGGCTCCGACTTCAAACCGGTACCAGCCATGGATCAGCCCAAGCCCCAGGCGGGAAGCGCTCTCGCCAGCATTCCGACGATTTTCCAGCCCGAGGGCAGTCCAACAGCAGAGGCGGCCCAGGACCGATCGGAAAGGCCGGAAATCGGTGATATCCAAAAACTGGACGAAAATGGCACGTGCAGCATTCGGGTGCTGGACCCCCAGCTTGACCTGACCTACCAGTGGCAATTGGAGGGGGGAAGGTTCAACCACAGCGGGGATCCCCAGAAGTTTGAGGGTCCCAGGGTCGAGTTCAATGTGCCTGGGGATGAAGCCGTGTTGATCTGCCACTCGGTCAACGCCCAAGGGGTCTTGTCCAACCCCACGAAAGCGAGGGTAAGAAGAAAGCAGAAGGCTTCGGAATTGCCCGGGAACTCGGCCGCCCTGGCGGAACCCGGCACCCCAAGACGCCCCCTGCCATTGGACGTGGATTCATCCATGTCGGCCCTGGGCTTGGCATCCAGCCATCCGAAGGAGAGCGAGTTGTCGCCGCTTCGCAGAGCCACAACCCCATCGCCCACCATGGGCTTGGCCCGGCCCACGGAACCGGTAAGCCCCCGGAGCGTCCACAACTCGCCCGTCGGCACCGGCATTATATCGGCGCCACCCATGGGTCAGCCCACCGCCCAGACCGGAAGCGCTCTCGCCTTGGTCCCGGCGGTCGCGATCCCGGCGTCCCTGGGCGGGGATTCCCGTCGCCCGTCCGCGGAACTGGCTGCTCTGGTCAGACCGAAGGAGCCGAAGGTCAGGCTCGGTGGAGTTGATGCAGGCGGCTCCCGGAGCGCCGAAGTGAGATCCATCCGGGCTGAGGATAGAGATCTTAAATATGTGTGGCACGTGATAAGGGGAACCTTCAAGGCTGGCGATACCTTCCGGCAGGAAACCACTATCCAGATAGAGATGGGTCCCGAGGTGAGGTATAAAGAGCCGGCAGGTCTCTATTCACTGACCTGCCAGGCCGTCAACGCTGCAGGCGTTTCCTCAGAGCCCATTGTAAAGAATCTTGGAGGGGACCACCGGGCGGACGAGAAAGCTGCCATTCAGGAGCCCTTGAACGTGGTTCCATTTGCGCCGGCGATGGACGCCGACCGTGAGGCCGCGTCTCGGACCCCGAAAGCTGCCGATGAGAAGTCCCCGGTCCGGGAAGAGAAGGGGGGCGCGGGTCAGTCCTCGACTGTTGTTGCCGCAGCCGGATCAGCCGCATCAGGCCAGGCCCAGTCAGAGCAAGAGCCGGAAGCTGGCAAGAAGAAAAGGCTTAACCAGAGTGCCAGGGCGCGGTTGAAGAAAAAGCAGGCGGCCACACTTCTTCACCACCCAGTCCCTGCGCTCGATCTTTCGGGTTCACTGGACGCGCCGTTACCCGATGGCCCATTCGTCCCGACCGAGGTTGCAAGGATCGAACGCAAAGAAGACCGGGTCAATGCGCAAGAGTCGAAGGCAGCGCAAGAACCGGGGAGCGGGGTGATCTCGAAGACCAGGCAAGAGAAGCAAAAAGACAGGAAAAAGCAGAACAAGAAAAAACGGACCCTGGCGGCCAAAGAAGCTCAGAGACTCCGGCAGGATCAGGGGGCTGGGCAGTAACGAAGTGATCGCCTAGCGCAAGGGCCAGCAAGGGGCCGCCGGGAAACCATCCTGGCGGCCCCCGTCTTTTGAGAACCTAGGTCTTCTTGAACTGTCGGTCGTAGGCTTCCTGGGCGTACTTGCTGGGCGGGACGCTGAACCGGCGCTTGAAGGCGCGGGTGAAGGCGGAGGCGTCATAGAAGCCCAGGGACTCGGCCACGTCCAGCGGCCGCTCGCCGTCCGAAAGCAGCTGCACGGCCCGCTGCAGCCGGCGCTCGATCAGGTACTGGTGCGGGGTCGTGCTGGTGGCTTCCCGGAACAGGCGGATGAAGTGGTCCGGGGTGCACCGGGCCAGCTTGGCCATCTCCGGCACGCTGTTGGGCGCACCCAGATGGGCCTCCATGTGGTCCAGCACCACCTGCAGGGTGGAACGGCTCAGGCGGTAGGGGAACCGCGCCCGGTCCTCCTTCTCGCACAGCCGGGTCAGCTCGGCGCCCAGCAGGATCAGGAACAGCTCCCGGGTCATGAGTTGCAGACCCTCGGGATTGGCGATCTCCTGGACGAAGATGCCGAACAGCTGCTTCAGGCTCTGGCTGCGCAGCACCGCGTAGCTCGCCTCCTGCCACTTCCTC
>Ga0302193_10001832_pt1 | contig 17864 bp, 21 predicted proteins | sample II_Bog_E3_3_FD_200228 | JGI IMG/M metagenome (GOLD analysis project Ga0302193, IMG submission 200228) | Peat permafrost microbial communities from Stordalen Mire near Abisko, Sweden - II_Bog_E3_3 | ecosystem: Environmental > Terrestrial > Soil > Wetlands > Peat | place: Sweden: Abisko...
CACCACTTTCACCGTGACGGTCTCCACTACGGAGATCGTTGCGGCCCTTAAAGCTGCCTTCCCAACCTCTCTGGACGTCCAGGCGTTGGACGCGCGGATCGCCTCGATCGACGTCAACGGAAACTCGCTGACCGTCACGAACATCAAGAAGCGTTCGCCGGCCAACAAGACTCCCGAACCGGAGCAACCGAGTGCCCCCATTTCAGCCTAGCGAGAGCGATCTCGTATCCAAGGGCCCGTGCAACAGGTGCCCAAGCAGCGATGCTTGTGCCCTGTATTCGGACGGACACACCTATTGCTACGCCTGCTGCCACACCGAAAGAGGTGACGGCGAAACCATCCACGATAAGAGGAGACAGGCGTTGTCAACAGGAGACTTTGTAAGCGGCGAAGTGCAGGCGCTGCCGGTGCGAAAGCTGACCGAAGAGACCTGCCAGAAGTTCAGCTACCGCGTGGGGAAGAACCGCGCCGGCAGCAAGGTCCAGATTGCCGAATACTTCGGCGCAGACGGAACGCTGGTCGCTCAGAAGCTGCGCGACGGCTCGAAGAACTTCACGATCGTCGGTGAGGGGAAAGACCTCCCGCTGTTCGGTCAACATCTGTGGCCCACCACCGGCCGCCGTTTGGTCATCACTGAGGGCGAGCTGGACGCCATGTCCGTCTCCCAGGTGTTCGACAACAAGTGGCCGGTGGTTTCGCTACCGAGCGGCGCGGCGTCAGCTAAGAAGTGCCTCTCGCGGAATATAGCGTGGCTTGAGGGCTACGAAGAGATCGTTCTGATGTTCGATCAGGACGAACCGGGGCGCGCGGCGACCACCGAGTGCTGCGAGCTGTTCACTCCAGGCCGCGTCAAGATCGCCGCGCTTCCCGCCGACATGAAAGACGCCTCAGACTGCGTCCAGGCCGGTTTACGCGACGAGCTGCGCCGGGCGGTCTATGATGCTCGGGTCTACCGCCCCGACGGCATCGTCAACCTGGAAGACATCCGCGACCGCGTCCTGGCGAAGATCGAGATGGGGCGGCCGTATAAAGACTCTCGGTTGAACGAGCGGACATACGGACGCCGGGTCGGGGACGTGATCGGCATCGGCGGCGGGACAGGCTGCGGGAAGACTGATTGGCTGAGCGAGCAGATCGAGTTCGACGTCATGACGCTGGGGATCACCACGGGGGTTCTCCTGTTGGAGCAGTCCGTCGGTGAGACAGGCCGGCGGCTGGCCGGTAAAGGTGCCGGGAAGCGGTTCCACATCCCCGATGGGGGTTGGGAGCCGGCAGAGCTTGTGACCGCCTGGGACCGTCTGGAGGCCTCTGGTAAGCTGTTCCTATTCGACAGCTTTGGTGCCTGCGATTGGGCCACGATCAAGGCCCGGATCACTTACATGGCGACCGCGCTGGGCTGCGAGCATATCTACCTCGACCACATGACCGCCTTGGCAGCCGCTGAGGACAACGAGCGCACCGCTCTGGAAAAGATCATGGCCGAGGCAGCGGGCCTAGCGAAACGCCTGGGGCTGGTTTTCCACTACGTGAGCCACCTCGCGACCCCCGAGGGGAAACCCCACGAGGAGGGCGGGCGCGTCATGGGCAAGCACTTCAAGGGCTCTCGTGCCCTGCAATTCTGGTCGCACGCCATGTTCGGCATCGAGCGGGACACGCAGGCTGAGGACCTCGAAATCCGGTCCACCACCACGTTGCGATGCTTGAAGGACCGAAACACCGGACGCGCTCTCGGGCGCACCTGGGGCTACGGCTACGACGACGCTCGGGGGCTTCTGGTCCCCAAGGAACTTATTAAGGAGGACGCCGCAGGTGCCCACGGATTTGTTGATGAAGGAGAGGCCCAGTTCTAAGCGATGCGGAAGCTGCGGCCAGGAGAAGACACTTGGCCACTTCCACGTCCAGAAGAACAGTCCCGACGGGAAGCAGGGACGGTGCAAGGCCTGCTCCTCTGAGCGGCGTCTGAGCTACCATTACGGTCTCGATGCGGGTGTCTATGCCCGTCTGAAGGACGCCCAGGACGGCGCTTGTATCGTCTGCAGGTGCGCGGATCAGAAGCGGCTCTACGTCGATCACAACCACGCCACCGGGGCCGTTCGGGGTTTGATCTGTCACGGCTGCAACGTCGGGATCGGCCACATGAAGGACGACCCCACGATGTTGGTGCGCGCCGCCGAATATCTCGTTCGCACCGGACAAGCCTACCCCACCAAGGCTCTAATATCGCTCATAATGTCCACCAATCCACACTCTGAATAACAGGAGGCACTGTTGGCCGACGTGATTTTCGACACCGAAACCGACGGGCTCCTCGACGCAGTCACGAAGGTTCACTGCTTGCAGATTGGCGACCCCGACGGCGATGACGGCGTTGTCTACGGAGACCACCCACTGTGTGACTTCTCGATGGAAGCGGGCCTGAACCGGCTCGCCGCCGCCGACCACGCGATCGGGCATAATCTGATTGGGTTCGACCTTAAGATCATGCAGCGGTTCTTCCCCGGCGCGCTGTCGTTCGAGCGGTGTAAGGACACCCTGGTCATGGCCCGCCTTGCGGACCCGGAGCAGCGTGACCACACCCTCGACGGCTGGGGCAGGCGGCTGGGTATCCTGAAGGGAAAGTATTCAGGAGACTTCCAGAAGATCGACGAAGAGCTGATCACTTATGCCCGGCAGGACATCCACGCCACACGTCCTCTCTGGCATAAGTTCAAGCACGTCGAGGCCTGGGGGTCGAGCTGCCGGCTAGAACACGAGGTCACCGCTGCAATCGTTGAGCAGGAGCGCCACGGGTTCTTCTTTGACATCGTCGCGGCCGAGAAGCTGGACATGCGACTGCGCAGCGAAATCGACGTCGTGGGCGAGCAGCTGCAGGGGTTCTTTCCGCCCATTGATCGGGAACTCACCCGCGTCATGGGAGCCACGAACAGCAAGTTCGGATACGTCAAGGGCCAGCCTTTCACGAAGAAGTGGGTCGAGACGTTCAACCCAGGAAGCCGCAAGCAAGTCGGAGAGCGTCTCATCGCCCTCGGATGGAAGCCTAAGGCGTTCGGGGACGACGGCATCCCGGCGCTGGACGACAACATCCTCGCCGGAATGAAGCACCCGGCCGCGAAGCCCCTTCGGGAATACTTCCGGCTCCAGAAGAAGATCGGGATGCTCTCTGACGGGAAAGCCGGCTGGTTGAAGCTGGTGAAGCCCGACGGGCGCATCCACGGCCGCGTGAACCCCAACGGTGCCCGCACCGGCCGCATGACCCACTCCAAACCAAACACCGCGCAGGTCGATAAGGACCACGATATGCGCGCCCTATGGACTGTCCCTAAGGGTCGGAAACTGGTCGGCGTGGACGGCGAGGGTATCCAACTCCGCGTGCTGGCTCACTACCTTTTCAAATACGACGGAGGGCAGCTTGCAGAACGCATCGTCTCGGGGAAAAAATCAGAGCGCACCGACCCGCATAGCGCCAACCTCCGCGCTCTCATCGACGCGCGCGTTCTCCCCACCGTGTTTTGGGACGATAAGTTTAATCAGGGCCGGGACGGCGCGAAGACGTTCATCTATGCCAAACTCTTCGGGTCCACCGATGGCGGCCTCGGGAGAACTGCCCACGGTGTCTATCGAGAAGCGGGGTTAATTCCGCCGCGTCTACCGCTGATGGAGCTGGGGAAACTTGGAAACATCGCCCTGGCGCGTTCCATGACGGGCCTGGACAAGTTGGAAGCGAAGGCACAGGGCACGTTGAAGGAAAAGAAGTTCCTGATCGGGCTCGACGGCCGCCGCATCTATTCCACTCAGCCGCGTCTCGCTCTCGTGTCTCTCTGCCAGGGCGGCGAGGCGGCCATCATGAAGAAAGCCCTATCGCTGTTCTATTTCGAGGCCGCGCCGGCTAAGGGATGGCAGCATGGGGTTGATTACGGTCTCGTCGCCAACGTCCACGACGAAGACCAGATCGAAGCCTATGACCCCGCAAACGCCGACGCGATCGGCCTGACGTTCGCAGCGTGCATCACTGAGGCTGGCGTAAGGCTGGGCTTCAAGTGCCCTCTCGCGGGCCTGCATCAGGTCGGAAACAACTGGGCTGAGACCCATTAGGAGACATCTTGAAAAACGATCGTAAGACACCACCGACGAAGACCTCCCCACTCTACACGCCGCCGGCGATGCAGGCCATTAAGAAGGCGGCCTCGGAGCGGCAGGACGATGGCGCGATGCGCTACGTTACGAAGCCCGGCAAGTAGGGTGACCCTCGCCCTAATTGATGGGGACATTGTAGCCTTTCGTGCCGCAGCGGCCCACGCAAAGACGTTCGACTTCGGTGACGGTGTCATCGGGGAGCAAAACGACTTCGCTGGAGCCGCTGCGGCTGCTGTGGATACGATCGCCTCTTGGGCACGCATAGCACGTTGTAAAGACGTTCTGGTGTGCTTTACCGGGCCTCATAACTTTCGCAAGGTCATCCTTCCCTCTTACAAAGCCAACCGCGTCAAGGGCAAGCCGCCCACATACGTCCACACGGTAGAGGCCGTCCACGAGCGTTTCACCACCCGCGTGGTTGATGGTCTCGAAGCCGACGACCTGCTGGGCATCCTGGCGACGACGGACAAATACGCGGACTCGATCATCCTCACCGCCGACAAGGACCTCCGCACGGTCCCCGGCCGGCACTTCAACCCGATCAAAGAGACGCACCCCGTGGTGGTCTCCGAGGCCGAAGGAAATCACTTCTGGATGTTGCAGAGCCTGATGGGCGATGTGACGGACGGCTACACCGGCATCCCAGGCGTGGGCATCAAGAAAGCCGAGAAGCTGCTGGGGCCCGTTGGGCAAACCGAAGCTGGCCTCTGGAGGCGCGTTGTCGAGGCATACCGCGCCGCGAAGCTCACTGAGCGGGACGCGCTGACACAAGCACGCGTGGCGCGGATTCTCCGCCGCTGCGATTACGACAAGTCAACCAAGGAGATTCTACTGTGGCATCCATCCAAGGCCGAGCCGTTAACCCTGGCGACCGTCTGCGCTGCGTAGACCCGACCATCGACCTGACGGTTGGGAAAATATACTTCGCAGAGCAAGAGGTATTCCAGTCCAACGACTACGTCTTCGTCGTTGGGGATAATCCTAGGGAGGGCGTCCGGGCGTTTCGCCTGAGCCGTTTCGAGCTGGTCCTACCACCTGTTCAGGCTGGCAAGTATCCCGACGGAAACCCGAAGACCGCGATCGGTGCCTCGAAGCCGGGCGGCATGGATTGCCTTCCGCCTCTAGCGATATTCAAGATGGGCGAGGTGTTCCAGGGCGGCGCGGCGAAATACGGCAAGATGAACTGGCGCGAGCACGGTATCACCCTGTCAACGTATACCAACGCGGCCATGCGGCACCTCCTGGCGCTGGCTGACGGGCAGGACATCGACCCGGAGAGCGGCGTGGAACATGCGGCCCACGTTATGGCCTGTATGGCGATCCTGATCGACGCGAAGAGCGTTGGGAAGATGGTAGACGACCGTGGGCCGAAGGGCCGGCTGCCGGCGTATCTCGCTGAGAAAACGAAGAAGGTGACGTGATGGGAGACTGCACGGGACCATTAGTGTCGGACGAAGACGCTGACCACCTGAAAATGTTCAACCGGCTTCCCGATTATCTTGACGGGCTGATTCATAAACCTTCGGGGGACAGACAGTGGGGCGAACAAGCCGAGAAGCGCGGCGTTTAGTCATCCGAATAGGCCCGATCGACTATACGCTGCGGGCGATGACTGAGGTGGAGCGGGCCGGTGTTCACAAAGAGCATTGGGGTTTCAACGACGAGGGGCAGCAGGAAATCCTACTCGACCCCACGCCGCCGGCCCGCACGCAGGCCCGCCTCCTGATCCACGAGATCATCCACGGCTGTTACAACGCCACGGGTGACCTTGCGAACAACGCAAAGCTGGGTGAGGAGGACGTCTGCGGATACCTCGACAAGCAGCTCACCGCTGTCCTTCTAGGGAACAGGTGGCTGTTTGACGTTCTCGAAAAAGCAATCCACGAAGACGTAAGGATCGTGTAATGAACCCACTCGCTGCCATAGCCATCATCTGCGGCCCAGGTCTTTCTGGCTGCGGGAACAAGCCTCTCCCGCCTGCTCTAGCTCCCTGGTCCCTAACGGCACCGGGTGTGGCTACGAGCAGCGACGGGCGCATCACGATAAGTTACGACCCCGACCGAGACGTCTACCTCGTCGCCGGCACCGGGTGGAAGCACACCGCGAGCGATCTGGACTCCGCGATGTATGACGCGGACAAGACGCGGGACTCTATGACCCGAATGGGTATGCAGCCCTAACTAGCCGCCGCGTGACAAAAAAACAGGTAGCTCAGCTTCCCCTTCGTGGGTTGCCGGGCTACCTGTTTTTTTCGCCCTGGAGGCCCGCCCAGCGCCACCGGTCCTACCCCACGCGGAGATCGGAAAGGGGGCACTGGGCATCGTCTATCAGGTTTATTTTGCCGCTTTGGCTGACGCTGCCGCCTTACTCGCCTGCACGTTCTCAAACGCGTGCATCCCGCCGACACCCAAGAGGGCCGTAACGAGGTCCATCAAGGTCGCGGAGTCCAGCGTGACGGGACGGTAAGCCGGCCAGTGGAGCATGATAAGGGGATTGCAGAGGGGCGCGAAGAGGAACGTGTAGGCCAGCGAAACGCCGCAGACCCAGATGATGAACGGGCGGGCGCGGCTGGTGAACGGGTCGGCCGATTTGGCCTCGCTGTCATCGACCTGCGCCTGGGAAAGCTGGGACTTCTCAGCAAAGTCCAGCATGGCCATCTGGTAGGCCTGCGCAGCCTTCGCCTTGTCGGCGGGGTCTGGGATGAAGTCGAGAACCTTCGTGAGGACGGTGTTCCCCATCGTCAGCCAGTCGAGTGGGTTGCTCATGGATTTGCTCCGAGGCCGAATAGCGCGGCCAAATGGTCCTTCCCGAGGTATGTCGAGAAGGCAGCGAGGGCCAGCGCGACCCCGTGGAGGCGCGAGGACGCGGTCTCCAGTTTAGCTACGCGCTGGCCTAGGGACGTGTTTGTTTCGAGGATCATATCCAACTTCCCGTCGAGACGACCGATGAGCAGGATCAGGTCCTGAGATGTTTCTTTTTCAGGCACTGAGGCCTCCGTTCGGGGCTAGAAGATGAACACGAAGTATGCAGGAGCGGACGAGGGTAGCTGTGGCCCGTCGGAGGGTTTGGCGAACACGTAAACAACCGATGAGGCACCAAATTGTCCACCGTCCGACCCTACGGCGGGGTCGGTGAAAACCACCTGACTGAACCTGTTGCCCGCCGCGCCCACCGGCCACGAGATGGATGAATAAGCGCCGACGGTGCCGCCGATTAGATCGGTGAAACCTGCTGTCCCGGCGCTAAGGCTATGGGCGTCTAAGAAGCCAGTGCAAACTGCCCACTGGGGATCGCCAGATGATGCGGCTGAGTCTGAGCCACTCAACACTGAGCCAGTGGGCGGGGTGTACTTGATGTTGTTCCGGGCGCCGTAAAACGGATCGAGCACGAAGCCGAACTGCTCAACACCGTCCGCGTCTTGGACAGAGGCACGGCCCTCGGCATTGCCGGTTGTGGCGACCAGCACTTCAACGCGCGAGTATGCGCCGCCGGAAAGAACGAGTGGAAGCGCCGCTGGAAATCCATTCCACGTCTGGTTAGCGAGCACGCCAACGAGCACGGACCCATCCGTGGGGAGCGTCATAGCGGCGCCGTATCGTGGCCCGGTCATGTTGGCTGGGTTGGCGCCGCTCTTGAAGACGAGCGTTTCGATACTCCCCGCCACACCGGACGTTCCGCCGTAAGCGGTTCCAGATGTTCCCGTGGTAACACCTGTGGCCAGCGTCCAGGTGGAGCCGTTATCGGCGCTCCAGTATATCGAGGTCTCGCCCTGGGGGTTAACCCACGCGAACGGAACAGGGCTGGCGGGAGCTACGGGCTGGATAACAGCCTCGAAAGTCCCTGGTGGGTTCCCGAAACCTGCTGGGAGGGGCCAAGGCGGTGGCTCCTGCCCCGCGTTCATGTGAACGACGGCATCCCCGGAATAAACCTGAGCGAAGATGGCGTAGGGGCCGGTAGAGCCTAGCGGGAACCCGCCGACGCCCGCGAGCACCTGAGCCTCAGTCAGCCCAGTCCCGGCCAGTCCGTAGAACGAACCATCCGTGCCTGCGTTAGTCACCCAGAAGCATTGATTAACGGGGTCCACCAGAAGCATGGCGGTTGTCCAGACACCGGGAAGGGTCGGGCCTGCGACGAGGCTGCCGGTGTTGTAAAAGACCTGTCCACCGGCCTGAACGCAGGCTGCTCCGGGGTTTTGGTAGGCTGAGCCGAGGTTATTCCCGACCAGGGACAGGGGAACAATACCCATGTTGGCTGCGAAGGAACTGCCGGAATATCCGGTCGTAGCCGTGAAAGTTACTGCAAACTTTTCAGTGGCGTTGGTCAGGCAGTAGGCGGTGATGTTGCCACCGTCAGACTGAAACGCGAAGCCATCCGAGGATATGTTGCAGGTGTTGTAAGAAGCCGCAGCGACGTGCGCGCCCCCTCCACTATCGTAGAGAAGCCCGGAGAACCGGGCAGGAGCGGCCATTATGCGGTCCTCACGATAGCTGCAGTGATCGCTAGGCCAGCCAAGGTAGCGTCCGCCGTCGCCGGGAGGCCCAGCAGAAGCTGGTCACCCGCAGGACCGGAGGTCTGCGTCACAGTGGCCGTCACGACCGTTCCGGTGACGGAAAGCGAGCCGATTGAGGTAGTAACGCCCGCGCTTCGGACGGATAGCGGGAACACCGTCGGAGCCGTCGCAGCTGCCTCAACGTCGAACTGCGAGAACGTAAGGTTCGTGGGTATTTGATAGGCCACCGGGAAGGCGGGGAACGCGATGTGCGCGACGGCCGGTGCGGTGGACGTAGCGGCGGTGACGGCCGGCGGGAACCCTGGGAAGGTGATCCCTAAGAAAAGCGGAGGCAGACACGTCAGTGTGGCCCCGCTGCCCGTGGATAGCATGGACAGGGCGCCACTAATCGCTGTGGCAACTAATCCACCGCCGGTATTCGTGCCGAGAATGGCCGCGCCGTCGGGCAGGGAGAAGCCGATCGAGGTTGCCTCAGCAGCCGCAGCAGCAGCCTCCGCAGCCGCAGCCGAAGCCGCCGCCAGGGTGGCGCTAGACGCAGCTGCAGTAGCCGCAGAGACCACCGCAGTGACGCTGCCGGCCACGCTGGTGGCACTCTCCGCCGCCGCAGTGGCACTTGTCGCGCACGCCGTCTGGCTGTTGCTGGCGGCCGTCGCAGCCGTCGCAGCCGTGGCCGCTGATACCATCGCGGAGGTGGCCGAAGCCGCAGCCGCCGCAGTGGACGCAGAGAGCGTTGAGGTGGCCGAAGCGACAGCCGCAGCAAGCGTTGAGGTGGCCGCTGTAGTGGCCGTGGTGATCGACCCTAAGGCACTCGCGCCGGCAGCAACAACGGCCGTCAGCGACCCGCTAATCGAAGCCACGTCGGCGTTGCAGGTGACCACGTCGGCTTGGCAAGCAGCCTCAGCAGCAAGAACTGTGGCCAGAAGGTTCTGGAGATCAACGCCTGAGCTTCCGCTAGCCTCGGAAGAAAAGAGGCCCGAGTTGAACTCGATGATTTGTAGTGTCCCGCTCATGTTACTCTCCGTCGCAGTCAGTGTTATACATAGACTGCACCGCAGCCGGGCCGCCGTTCATTTCGAGGTCCTCGGCCAAGGACTTAAGGCTTTCGCGGATGCCTTCGTATTTCGACTCCCACCGATCGGTGTTCGGGTGCTCGAAATAGTCGCCGGCATAGCTGAGGGCGGCGTAGACGATCATGTCGGGCTCGGACGCGGTGATCTCGTTATCCTGCGTCGGATCGCTGATCGCGGTGAACTGGCCATGATAGAGGACCTGCACCGGAGTGCCGGCGGCGACCGCGCCCGCAATGAAGAACAGGTTCTGAAAGCGCGCATAGGAGGTGGGCCACGCCGTAGGGGCCATCCGAACGAGCTGTCGGTATGGAACCTTCTTCAGGGGCCGCATCGTGCCGTCATTAGCGCCTGGAACCAGAATGTCCTGTAGCATCAGAAGATCGTTCGGGACGGGGAACTGCGAGAGCGACCCCGTGGAGGTGATGACCTGAAGGCGTTCCATGCAGGGGAGCCGCACCTCGCGTTGGATGCGGTTCATCGCCTGCTGGACAAAGAGGTTCGCCTGCGCCGCTGTGCAGTCATTGCGGTTGAGTAGCGTGGTGAACGACGCCACTACTGAATTGAAAGACACGGCGCTGGCTCCTAGACGTTCTTGCTGGTCGTGATGAGGGCCTCATAGCCCTCGCTACGGAGGCGCGCGAGGATGTCGCGTGGTTTCGCCTCGTAAATGTTAAAGCCCTCGTTCAGCCACTTGTCGGCCAGAATGGTCGGAACAGAGCATACGCGCTCCATTTCGCGGGACCGACATGGGGCGCTGCTGGCGAGGCGGGCGTCGGAAAGATCGCTCAGGAACGCGCTGTCGATGTCGGTCTTCCGGTGGATGACCATGCGGCCGGCGGCGTCGGTCAAGAACCTTGTGGTGGCGTCTATGAGTTGCATTATTTGGTCAGCTCCGTGACGTTGAGGACACCCGAGGAACCCGTAGCCTCGATCACCGCGATCTGGTCGCCTTGAGTGACGATGGCGATGAGGGGAGGTTGGTTGGCGCGCACGAGCGTGCAGGCACCCGCTACCGCCACGGGAGTGGTTGAGATTTTGACGTAGCAGTCGCCCGTCGCCGTCAGGCGCACTTCGCGGCAGCCAACAGGGATCAAATGGGGGCCGAGAGTGGACGCGCTCGACAGCGCGATGTCGTAAGCAGTAGAAAGACGAAACAGCATGGCTACCTCTGGAAAAAGAAAAGGGGACACCCGAAGGTGCCCCCCTTAGTTGCAGCCTTGCGGCTTCGTTTTAGCTCAGGCCGGTGATCAGGCCCGAGGCGGCGTAGTTACGGTGCTTCAGCGAGAACTCGCCCACGATCTGCACGTTGGTGCTGTCGCCGGTCTTCGCCAAGGTCTCGCGGAACCAGTTACGCAGCACGAGCTTCTTCCACATCGTGGTCTCGAAGATCAGCGCCGTGGTGGCCAGCTGGAAGCGGTTGATCACCACCTTCAGGCCCTCTTCCGAGAACGGCGTCACGTAGACGTCGATCACGTTGTAGAGTTTCTTCGTGCTGTTCTCAACACGGTCGGTGCGGGCAACGGTGCCACCCGGAGCAACGCCGCTCTTCCACAGCGCGATCTTCGGCGCGTCGGAGGGCTTCACCATCAGGATGTTCGGCTCGGCACCCTGCACGTAGCACTCCTGTGCAACGGTAAGCACGTTCGCCTCGGTCAGCGGGCTGGCGGTATTCGTCACCGTCGAGCTGGCCGCAACCTGCGCCTGATAGCCGGCGAACATACGCGCAACGCTGTCGCTGCCGACCACCTGGTTCTGGCCAGTGCCAACCAGGGCGAACTCCAGATCGCGCTTCAGCTCCATGGAGCGCAGGCCCAGCTGGTAGCTGAGTTCCTTGTCGCGGCCGTATTTCCGAACGACGTCCGCAGTGCCAGACGCTTTCGCGGTCTTGGTCAGAATCTGCGTGCTGTTGTTCCGCATCACGGTCGCCTGCGCAACCGCAGTGCCGGCATCCGCGCCTTCGATGGCCGCGTTCGACGCCGGGTTGATCAGGCTGTCTTCCTGCCACTGCGGGTTGGTGTTGGTGCAACCCTCGCTGCCGATCATCGACTGGAACGGCGTCTTGGTCGGGCTGATGTTGGTGATGATGTTGCTGACGTCTTCCTTGATGCCAACAATGTCATAAGTCGAGATGGTGCCGCTGATGGTCACGATATGTAGTCCTTAGAGTGTGGAGAGGTGGAGTTAAGCTGCGCGACGAGAGGTCGCAAAGAACGCGTCGGCGGCGTCGTCGGGGGTTCCGCTACTGGAACGGAGACGGTCGATGACGGACTTCCGATCGCTCGCCTCGCTGGCGGACGTAGCGGACGCGCCAGGGGACAGAACCTTTGTCGGGCGGTTCTGAACCTTCACGACCTGCTCAACGGCTTTCGCCCGGCCGGTGCGGAACTGCATGGCGTCGTGCAGGAGCTTCACGGCCCAGGGATCGACCTGGGTGAGCAGCATGTCCTTCGGAGCGCCATAGGCGGCCACAGCGTGGTCCACCATTTTGGTGTAGAGGTCCGGCGTGAAGTCGGGGATGCCGTTCACGGGGTCCTTTAGAGCAACCAGGGTGGCCTGGGCGCGCGCACGGATGCCGGCGTTGGCTTCCTCCTGGCGCGATGCCGTGGTGCGGCTCAGTTCCTGGGTGAGGTAGTTGTAGTCCGCCATAGCCTCCGAAGCGTCCTTGCGGAGCTGGTCGAAGGTTTCCTGGTCGATCGTCGGATCGCGGCTCAGTGCCAGGAAATCAAGCTGGGCATACGGGGCCCATTTCGCGGTGGCCTTATCGACCATCGCCTTCAGTGCCGTCTCAGCGCGCGCGGTGCGCTCCAGAGAGGTGGCGCGGACGGCCTCAACCTCGGCGGCGCGCGTGGCGACTTCAGACTGCTTACCATACGCCTCTTTGAGCGCCTTCAAGCTGGCCTTACTCTTCGCCGTCCCCTCGCCCCATTCCAGCTCGGCGTCGTCGTCGGCCGGGGTGGGGGTCTTAGGTGCCGCCACAGAACCTTCAGGATCGTTCGCCAGGGCGATGGCGTCCTCTTCCGCTGGGGCAGCCAGCCGGGCGTCGGTAGTGCCGTCAGGGGCCGTCAGCGCGCCATCTTCGGAGCGGGCCGACGTGTTGAAGAAAGCAGCCGCGCCGTTGTCTTCGCCGCCATCGACGTCGTCATAGGTCTCAGTCGTCAAGTTCGGGGTCCTTATCTGCGTCGGCGTCTAAGAAGGCCTGGAGCTGGTCAGCGGCTTGCGCCCACATCTGAACCTGCTGACCAATCTCCGCGACTGCGGTGTGGAGGGTGTGGTGATATTCCCGCGCGTCAGCACCGGACGGGCCGGCGGGGCTGCGGATCATGGCCGTGAGGTGGAAGTTTGAGACCTCGTCGATCACGGAGAGAAACGTAGCGTTGTTGAGGAGTTCTGTGCAGGCCATGCCGCGTTTCAGAACGACCTCGGGATCGGGTCCGATCATTAGGTTTCCTGTGTCAGAGGGTGGGGCTTGTTAATGCGGTGGCCCCGGCCGCAGACGTCCGCTGGTAGCTAATCAGCGGGTAGGCTCTGCCATGGAAGACAGCTTGGCGTCGGCGGCTGCCTGGACCTGAAGCTGAGTCTCAATGGCGTCAATGGCGACCTTATGCGCCAACTGGTCCTGCTTAAGCTGCTGATCCGAGAGCATACGCTGCGTCTCAAGGTGCATCTTAGCGAGGGCGTCCTGTGCCTTCTGCTGGCTCTCTGCGAGCGCCAACTGAGCACCTTGCTGGGCGGCCTCCGCGTTCGCCAGTTTGACCTTGGCGTCTGCGTGTTTGACCGCGAGGTCGGCTTCCTGCATGGGGTCGGGAGGAGGCGGCTGGACTTGGTCGGGCGAGAGGATGTAATCCGAGACGTCCTTGATGCCCATTGCGTTCATCGCTTTCTTCACGACGTTGTAACGCTTCGCCGGCGGATAGGCGATCTTCAGCATGGGGTCGTTCGACAAGTAGGAGTCGAGGGACTTCCACTTCATCAATTCGCGGTCCTGATCGCCGTAGCCGAGGGCGAACGAGACTTCCATCTCGGTGTCTTCGGGCCACTGCGTGAAGTCTATCGGGGTCCACGAACCACCCACCTGAATGACCTTCTGGCGGTTCTCGTTCTCGATCACCAACTGATAGATCATCATGTAGAGATCACGGAGGAAGTTCTCAGCGAAGTTCCGGGCGATGATCTTCTGGCGGATTTGGCTGACCGAGATCAGGTCATTGACCATCCCCTGGCTGTTCTGCTTCGAGATCGCGTCCTTGTTCAGACCCTGGCTGAGGCGGCTGATGCCGGTGATCTCTTCCTTGTCGCTGTCGAGCAACTCGATCGTTTGAAACACGAACGGGTTCAGGCCTGACTGCGGGATCGGAGCGATGCCGTCGGCGCGCTTGACGTTCACGATGCCGCCGATGCGGTTCTCCATCAGCTCCCGAGGATTCTCTACGGTGCCACGGACGACCTGCAGGCGGGGGTTGTTGGTGATCAGCGTGTGGTTGATGATCGACCGCGTGAGGTAGGTGCGAGCGTTCTGCGTCGGGATCAGCATCTTCGCGTAGTTCGTCCCCCAAAACGCATGGGGGCGCGGAAGGGGCGTGAAGACGATAAAGGGCTTCCGATCGACGGGCTCTTTGTCGAGGATGCGGTCGCCGGCCATGGTGATCTTGTAGAGCTGGCTGACGGGAGTATCGTCGTCCCCGTCCTCATTGATCTCCATGTAGCACTCATAGACCATGATCTGGCGCGCGCTCTGCTGCTGCTCTTCCAGACCACGGACGCCGATCATATCGTCCGTCTCCTGCCAACGCTCGATCTGCTCGGGCTCTTGAGAGAGCCACAACCGGTCGGTGTCTTGGAGGGCGGTGATGATGGCGCGGTCGTAGCCGGCCTTGATCAGCTGAGAAACGGTGCGCGGCTCACGGTGGAAGCAGAAATCCGAAGACTTCAAATCCTCCGACATAGGAGCCACACCGAATTGTTCGGGAGGAAGGACCTTAATGCGGACCTGAGAACGATCCTTAGGCACCCGCAGGCGGACGCGTTTGAACGTCTCGCTGTCGCTGCCTTTAGGCTCCACCTGCGTGATCTCTGCGCCGGGGTTCTGCGAGATAAAGGAGGACACCTCTGCGTAAGTGGTCTCGCTCAGGTCATAGAAGTTCGTCGTCTTCTTCTGCTCCCACCACACCTTAACGACACCCGCGCGACCGAGAAGGCCGTCGTCGATCGTGTCCTGCATGATCTGGAAGCCGGGGTTCTGGCGGAACAGGACGTGTGTGGCGTAGTCTGTTCGGACCTGCGCGGCCTGGGCATCCTCACCGTTCACTGGGGAGAAGCTGACCGGCTGGTTGTTCCCTGAGAATACCTCAAGGAGCTGGGCCTTCATGCTCTCGACCGCGTCCCAAACGTCATAAGACACATAGTTGGTGTCCCCCGCGTTCAGTTTGTAGGGACGCTCGCCGTTGTAGAACTTCATGACCAGCTCACGCTCTTTCGAGAGTTTACTTTCCGAGAAGCCTACCGCGAGACCGATCTGATTACTGAGCCGGGCGACTAAGGCTTCGTCTGCCTCGCTGTCTGCCATTACTCGATCCTTTCATACCACGCGTCGTGGTTTATGATGGGCGCATAGAAGCCCTCGTTGATGTGGTCGCAGAGGGCGAGCGCCATTACGGTGTCGTCGTGGCAGCCTTTCTCAGCCTCCATCGTGCCCTTGTCGGTGACGATGAATGACTGCATCTCGGCTAAGGTGGCCCTGTCGTAAATCTCGATATTCCCCTCACGCACGTTCGCGCGGAGCTTGTCGATGATCAGGGGTTTGCTTTTCTCGCTGGTGAAGAAACCAACGAAAGTGGTCTCGACGTCGGTGATCTTGTCCACGACGGTCTCTGTGTAAAAGTTCGGGTAGCCCTCATCCTTCTGGATCACCCGGTTGGTGAGGATGCCGTGGTTGTTCCGCTCGCAGACTATCAAGGCGTCGTTGAAGAGGCGGCCAATGTTTGCCAGCACAGTGCCGAAGTAATCTGGATCGGTGCGATCGGAGCGCCACACAGCGCACTGCCGGCGGTGGCTGTCGAACACCTGGGCGACCGAGAAGTCCTTCCGAACACCCGCGCCGACGTCCGCGCCAACGTAATATGTCTCAGCCTCATCTAGGGGCCGATAGCAGAGGAGGTCCCCTCGGGGGTCATTTTCCCAACGCTTTCCGAAGAGCGCCAAGCGGGCGATCGGCTCCCACCCGAGATCGCTGTCGGGAGACTTAGGGAACATCGCCTTGGCCTTGTTCCGCATCGCGTCGATCTTTTCGAGCTTGAACACGGGTCGCCCGGAGGTTAGGAACGATTCCTCAACATTCAGCGGATATTCCTGTTTGAACAGGTCCTCGCCCTTGCCGGCAATCTTCCTGCGCCGGAACATCAGTTGGCCGTCGTCAAGGCCGTATTGAGCGGCTAAATCAACTTCCTGCGGCGTTTTGCGGAAGTCTGCCGGCACTTCTGCCCGGTAAGAAGGCTCTATATACCATGGAAGGAAGACAAGCTCGAACTCACTCTCGCCGCTTATTGCGGCTTGGCATTGGTCATAGAAAGTGCCGCTCATACCATTCGAGGTGGACTCGATATAGACCTCGGTGCCCCGTGCGTCGGGGATTGCTTCCATCAGGCCGTTATAGTTGGCCAGCGCGGACCCTTTTGGCCAGTGCGCCAGCTCGGATAGGTGGGCGTGGGTGATCGTTTCTCCGCGCCCGATGCCGTCACCGCCCGCCGTGGCCACCATGTAGCCGGCGTCGATGTTGGCGAACTTCAGTTCCTTGCGGGACGAGTATTTCGTCTCAGGCCGAACAGCCTCAGGACACAGCTCGTAAAATCGCTGCGTCATGTCGAATAGGGATTGGGTGGACTCCGCCTTGTGCGTCACCACGATGGCCTTACGCGCCTGACCGGCGAGCGTTTGGGTGACCTGGGAAAAGAGACGGCCTCCCACGTATGTCGAGAGCCCCATCTGGCGGCCCTTAACGATGATGACGCGGACCCGCCCCTTCTCCCTGATCTGACGCTCGACCACCTCGTGGAGGCGGCGTTGGGCTTCATTCAGTCGGAAGGGGCGGATGCCATTTTCTTTCGTCCTGATCTTTAGGACGTTCTCGGCGTAGTAAGCGAAGTCTTCATAAAGTCTGCGGCGCACTGCCAGGATAGATGCGGACATGCGCCTCCAGTTTTATGTTGAGGTCTGCTCCTGTGCGAGGAGAGCCAGGAAATCTTCAGCTTTCGAGACTTTCGCCTCGATCTTCTGCGCCGGCTTGGCCTTGCAGTAGGCCAGGACGGTATTCACCGCCGCCGTGCGCTCACGGGTTGTCTCGGTTGGGTTGAGCGCCGTCGCCATCACGACCTTCAGAGCGGCAACCGCCATCTCCTCATCGGTGGTGAGCGGCGCATCAATGACGCCCTGTTCAATTAGAGTTTCGATGGTCTTTGCTCCTTCGATAGTTGCCTCAGCGCGAGCCGCAGCGACTTCCTCGCCTCGGCCTGCCCAGCCATCGGGAACCCCACGGCGGGTCTTCATTGTTCCCGCTTCCCGCATGGCGCGCACACGTTCGCGCATCCCATCCCGACGTTTCTCGAAGCCTTCCAGGGTTCTCGGGTAGCCCCGAATGAGCCCCACAAGCTCGGGATACCAAACGCCCCGCGTGCGGTGCTTCGTCAGATAGTGCTTTTCCTTCGTCTTGACGCGGCCGGGACGTTTGATCTTTTCGGTCATTTTACATTCCCGGTGGGCGTTGCCCTGGAGCGCCCCCCATCGGAGGCTGCCCCATCGGCGGACGCGGAGGTTGAGCCATCATTGGAGCGCCTGGAGGTGCCCCACCCATCGGCGGGCCGCCCGGCATCGGAGGCGGAGGACCACCTGGGCCACCCGGCATCGGGGGATTGGGCTGCATCTTCCGGCCGATCGCGGCCTTGGTGATGGTGTGCATCGTTTGGATGCCGGCTTGACCTTGGAGGGGGCCGTTGTGGGCGATGAGCGCCTTCCCCTGCTGCGGGGTGAAGGTCCCAGCCTGCGTCAAGCCGGCGATGGTGGAGTGGATGTCGTCGGTGTTCACCGGGACGCCCGCGTGGGCCGCTGCCATGGCGATATGAGATTTGAAGCTCATGTTCGGGTTGGGCGGCATCCCCTGA
>Ga0302193_10001840_pt1 | contig 17846 bp, 7 predicted proteins | sample II_Bog_E3_3_FD_200228 | JGI IMG/M metagenome (GOLD analysis project Ga0302193, IMG submission 200228) | Peat permafrost microbial communities from Stordalen Mire near Abisko, Sweden - II_Bog_E3_3 | ecosystem: Environmental > Terrestrial > Soil > Wetlands > Peat | place: Sweden: Abisko, Stordalen...
CCCTAGCGACCAAGTGCGAGCGACGGGTTGGCAGAGAGTTCAGGCGGGGCAAATTCCTTCGCGATGAAACGCGGCCATGCAGCGGCAGCGATCATCGCGCCATTGTCTGTTGACAGGGCGAGCGTTGGGAAGGACACGCTGACGTTGCGGCGGGCAGCCTCGGCGGTAAAGCGTGTGCGGAGTTCGCGGTTGGCGGCCACTCCGCCGGTCACCAGGATACGACGAACTCCGAGAGATTCGGCGGCAGCGAAGGTCTTCTTCACCAGGTCGCCAACCACCGCGTGCTGAAAGCTCGCGATGAGGTCGAGGGTCTGCGGCTCGCACTGGGCCAGGGCGTCCTCGATGGTTGGGCGGTACGGGGCGTCGATCCCGGTGAAGAGGGCTTCGCGGCGAGATTCGGCTTCAGGCCGAAGGTTGTGGAGCTCCACATAGCGCAGGACGGCGGTCTTGATGCCCGAAAACGAAAAAAGGAAATGCGGATCGAGGTTGGCGATCGGCGCGGTTTTTGCCGCCTTGGTGCGCGGCGCCGCCCCCGCCAGGTGCAGCTTGGTCTTTATCTGCGAAAACGCAAAAGGAACGGCTTTCGGATTTCCGTGCATGGCCAGGTTGTCGATCCACGGACCGCCGGGATAGCCGAGGCCGAGCAGTTTGGCGACCTTGTCGAAAGCTTCGCCGGCTGCGTCGTCAAGCGTGCGGCCGATGAGCGCGTAGTGCCAAGTGCCATTGGCGGGAGTGGCCAGGTATAGATGGGTATGGCCGCCGGAAACGACCAAGGCGAGTGCTGGTTCGGGGGATTCCTGCGACTCCCCGGTCTCAGAAGCGAGACCGGGGGCACCCGGCGTTTTGACGGACTCGCGCTCGTTTAAGAGCACGGCGTGGATGTGGCCTTCGAGATGGTTGACGGCGATGAGTGGCAGGCTGTTGGCGAAAGCGAGCGCCTTGGCATAGGTGATGCCAACGAGCAACGCGCCGGCGAGGCCGGGACCGCTGGTAACGGCGATGGCGTCGATGTCGGCGAGCGTGACGCCGGCATGCGCAAGCGCGGCGCGAACCACGGGAACGATAGCACGGAGATGCTCGCGGGATGCCAGTTCCGGGACCACCCCGCCGTAGCGTGCGTGCGTGGCAATCTGGGATGCGACGACCGAGCTGAGGGTGCGGGCGCCGCGTTCCACCACGGCGGCGGCGGTTTCATCGCAGGAGGACTCAATGGCGAGGATGAGACCGGAGCCGGGCATACTTCTAGTTTACTGACCCTTGGCGGAGCAGGTGCCGATGGCACGGCCCGAAGACGATTGCGAGAGAATGGTTGGATATGCGCGGGAGCGGACAATTCGAGGCAGCGCTGGGAGTTGTGGAGCGGCTGCGCGCGGCGGGGTATGACGCATATCTGGCCGGCGGGTGCGTGCGCGATTTGCTGCTGGGGCGCGAGCCGTCGGACTATGACGTGGCTACGTCCGCTACTCCTGACATTGTGTTGGACCTCTTCCCGAGAACGTTTGCGGTGGGTGCGCACTTTGGGGTGGTTCTTGTCGCCACCTGCGGTGGGGCAGACGCGGCTTGCGACGCTGAAGCGAAGCCGAATTATGTGCTGACGGAAGTTGCCACGTTTCGCTCCGATGGGGCGTATTCCGATGGGAGGCATCCGGATGCGGTGCGGTATACGGCGAGCGCTGAGGAGGATGTGAAGCGGAGGGACTTCACAATTAATGGGCTGCTGCTGGATCCATTGGACGGGGCGGGGTTGTTTGAGGCAGGTCTCCCGCAGGCGGCTGTGGCGAGCGATCCCACTCATCGCGATGAAGCCGCCACTCCGACTCGGAGGGTACCCAGGTACCCCGATGGGGCACAGACTGGATTGCGAGAAGCAGGTCCCCTTCGACCAGCTCAGGGCAGGCTTTCGACTCCGCTCCGCTCCGCTCAGGGTGACAGTCAGGAATTGATAGCCCAAAAGGGTATGCGTACAGCGGTGCTGGATTTTGTTGGCGGCATGGCCGACTTGGACGCAGGGCTTGTTCGTGCGATTGGGCGGCCTGAGGAGCGGTTTGAAGAAGACCACTTGCGCATGCTGCGGGGTGTGCGGTTTGCTTCGCGGTTCGGGTTTGCGATCGAGGAAGAGACAAACCGCGCTATGCGCGCTCAGGCAGGCAAAATTTCAGCGGTCAGCCGGGAGCGGGCGCGGGATGAGTTGACCAAGATGCTGACCGAGGGACAGGCACGGCGGGCCTTCGAACTGCTGGACGAGACTGGACTGCTGACAGAGGTGTTGCCGGAAGTCGCGCGGATGAAGGGCGTGGAGCAGCCGGCGCAGTACCATCCCGAAGGCGATGTGTGGGTGCATACGCTGGGGCTGCTGGGCCAACTTGAGCCGGGATGCGCGGCGACTCTGGGGTGGGGCGCGCTACTGCACGATGTGGGCAAGCCTCCGACCTTCCGCAGAGCGCCCGACCGCATCCGATTTGACGGTCACGTGGAGGTGGGCGTGGGAGTAGCGGCGGAAATCTTGCGGCGGTTCCGTTTTTCGAATGACGACACGCGGCAGATTCTGGCGCTGGTGGAGAACCACATGCGGTTCATGGAAACGAGCCGGATGAAGGCGTCGACGTTAAAGCGCTTTTTCCGCCTGGACAGGTTTGAAGAGCATCTCGCGCTGCACCGGATGGATTGCCTTGCGGGGAGCGGCCACCTGGATAACTGGGAGTTTGTGCGGGAGCGCTGGAAGGCCATGCCAGAAGAAGCCGTTCGCCCCAAGCCGTTGATTACCGGGCGCGAGCTGATTGCAGCGGGATACAAGCCGGGAGCCGGCTTTAAGGAGATGCTGCGCGCCGTGGAAGACGCCCAGCTTGAGGGAACGATCTCCACGGAGGAAGAGGCGCTGTGGCTGGTGAAAAAGAACAGGGAACGGGGATCAGGGAACAGGGAATAGGGCCTACGTATCCGCTGTCTGGGGCGAATCATGCGCGGACACTTTACGAAGACTCGGAGGGTTGCAGGTCGCCTGTCAACGTCCGGGAGCGGATTGGAAGGGCTAAGTTGTTGATATTCAATAGGCTAATAGCAGGTTTTCGGGTTGCATAGAATTAAGGCGCAATTGGCTAAGCTAAGAACAACCCAAGCGAACTGACCGGTAAAGTGAAGGGGATTTCCCCTGTATCTTGCCGGAGAATTGGCGCTGGGCGGGCAAATATTGGCTTTGGGAAGGGACGATTCCGTTGAGGAATTGTCCCTTTTGTTTTGTGTACATGAGATCGGGAAGAGAGATGAGAGACGAATGAAGCAGCCAAGGGACGAGTGGTTCGGCGCGGGAAGACGGCTGGGAGTTGGACTGGGATTGGCGTTGGGAATGCTGCAGATGGCGCTGGCGGGGGTTGCGCTGGCGCAGGCTGTGACCACAACGACGGTTCAAGGGACGGTGTATCTGGCTGGCGGGCAGGTTGGCGCCGGAACGCTGAATGTGAGCTGGCCGGCATTCACGACGGCGAGCGGGCAATCCATTGCGGCGGGACACACGATGGTTCCGATTGCGCCGGATGGGTACCTGAGCGTGAATCTTGCGCCGAACCTGGGAGCGACGCCGGCGGGGCTCTATTACACGGCGGTGTACCAGATGAGCGACGGCACCACGAGTACTCAGTACTGGGTAATCCCGGCGGCGGCACAGGCGTCCTTGGCACAAGTGCAGGCGCAACTGATGCCGGCTGCGCAGGCGGTGCAGGCAGTGAGCAAGGCGTATGTGGACCAGTCAATTGCGGAACTGACGGGGAGCTTGCTGACGGCGTCGGGCGGAACGCTGAGCGGGAATTTGTATTTAAATGGCGACCCGACCCAGCCGCTGCAGGCGGCGGACAAGCATTACGTGGATTCGACCTTTGCCACGGAGGTTCCGATTGCCGGGGGAATCATGACTGGACCACTGGCGGCGCCTGCTGTGAACGGGGTGGAAGCGCCGGTGGCGGGAAGCACGCAGACGACACTGCAGGCGGCGGTGAATGCCGCGGGAACGAGCGGAGCGGTGGAGATTCCGCCGACGTATGCGGGGACGGATACATTCACGAACCCGAACGGCGTGCCTGTGACAGATTTGCGGCAGAAGGGGGCGCAGCAGTTTGAGCGGAGCGTGAAGGAGTTTGGCGCAGTTTGCGATGGGGTTACGGACGATACGAATGCGTTGCAGTCGGCGCTGAATTATGCGGAGACGCATGGGGTGGCGCTGACGATTCCGCAGGGGACGTGCAAGACGCACACGCTGAACTGGCATGGAGAATCGATTGGCGGGCTGGGGAAACAGGTGTCGGCGCTGATGGGATTTCCGGGGCAGGATGTGCTTGCCACTTCGGCGGACAGCGTGAATTTGCTGAGTTATACGCGGCTCCACGATTTAACGATTTATGTGGACCAGAGCGTGGATGCTTCGTGCTCGGCCTCGGAGGGGCGGGCGGCGGCTGGAAGCTGCGCAATGAACCGGCCGATGGAGAGCAACTCGATCTTCTCCGCGGATGGGAATGGGCTGAACGGGACCAACGGAACGGGCGCAGCGTGGGCGGTGGGGAACTGCGCGATTGCCATGCCGGCGGTGACGGGTGCGGGCGGGAACGGGCTGAAGGTTGCGGTGATTGAGAACCTGGAGATTGCGGTGACCGGAGTGGACCCGATGGCGCAATATGCCGGGGCGCACTCGACGCATATCTGCGGGATTTACCTGGCGCAGTGGCCGCGTTGGAGCGAGTTCCGGAACATCGACATATGCGGGCTGAATACGGGAATTGCGATTCCTGCGCTGCCAGGTGCGACGCCAGCGGGGTTGGGCGCAGACTCAAACCGGTGGGAAGACATTACGATTGCGGCGACGCATGGATTTACGGCGGCGGCGGGCTCGAACAACGTGCTGGACAACGTGGTTGTATCGGCAGGGAATTCCGCAGCGACGGGCGAAACGCCGACCGGGCTGGTGCTGGATTTTGCAGGGACGCAGCAGGGCTGGATCGCACGGAACGCCCAGGTGACTCCGACGTGGAACGTGGTGCAGCCGCAACTGACGGTGACGGCGGCGGGCGGGGCGGTGACCGGGGTGACGGTGGGATCGGAGCATGGGCTGGGCTTCGATCCTTATGGGACGCAGGCGCCGCTGGCATTCAGCGGGAGTTGCACGGCGCAGGCGACGGCTGCTGTAGGCGCGAACGGGGCCATTGGGACGGTTACAGTGACGCAGGGCGGGGTGGGCTGCTCGGGGACGACAACGGCGAGCGTGAACGTGGCGGGTACATGGGATACGGCGGCGGTGGTGAACCTGATCGGCGGGCAGAATATGTCGCTGTTTGGGGGAAACCTGCTGAAGGGCAATGGTGGGTACACGGTTTGGAACGCGGCGGCGTCGCAGAGCTATGGGACGCAGGTGGCGGGCGGGGGCGGCACTTTGCCGGGTGGTGGGAGTTATCCCGCGATGGTGCTGAACAACCGGCTGGGGACCAGTTACCAGGTGGACCAGTTTCCAGGGGTTGATTTTGGCGCGAAGCTGCAGGCTTGCCTGGCGTCAGTGAGTTCGAGTTATGGCGGGACGTGCGACGCGCGCAATTTTGCCGGCACGCAGGCCATGGGATCGAACCTGACGATTTCGACGGCGAATGCGACGGTGCTGCTGCCGTGCACAACGATTGCGACGGCCAACCAGGTGATAGTGACGGCGGGGACGCGCAATGTGACGCTGCGCGGCTGCGCGCTGCGGGGAGCGAGCACGGCGAGCGGGAGCCAGGGCGGAACGGTGTTTCTGTATTCGGGGAAATCTGCGATGGTGCAGGTGGGCGACCCGACCTACGCGGCGGACACGTCGGGGTTCCACATGGACAACGCGGTCATCAACACCACTGCGTCGACGAGCGCGAGCGCACGGGGACTGGTGGCTTACCGGACGCAGGAGATGGATCTCGCGGGCCTGTATTTTCTGGGCAATTCGAATCAGACAGGCATGACGCTGGACGGGACGGGGAATTACACGGGAGGAAGTTTTTACGGCAACCAATTCGACGGATTTCAGACGGCGGTGAACGCGATCGGGCACCAGGTTGCGAATCCGGCGACGACGGACTGGATGAATGCGAGCACGTTTGTGCGGCTGCATATCGATTGCCCGACGAGCGGGGGGAATCCAATCAACGGGACGTACGGGATCAACCTGCAGCAGGGAGACGGGAACACGTTCACGGGCGGAGACGTGGAGGGCTGCGGGACGGCGCTGCATTTGGGCGCGAACGCTCAAAACAACACGATTGTGGGGTTGCGGAACGAGAACTCTACCAACCAGGTGGTGGCGGACGCGGGGAGCTCTTACAACAACTGGATGACGGGCGGAACGATGTTCACGGGGAAGCTGACGGACAACGGAACGCGCAACAGCTTTCTGGATTCATTCCATCGCACTTTCAATGGAATGAACGGCGACTGGTACGGGAGCCAGCAGGATGCGACGGTGACCAACCACTGGAGACTAGGAATTGGCACAGGGAACGAGCGCGGGCTGCTGACCGAGATTCAAACGGACTATGGATACCGCTGGGTGGACGGGTACACAGACGCGACGGCGGGCGAGCAGTACTACCAAGTGCAGGATCTGCTGAACAACGTGACACGGCTATCGATTGGGCAGTATAACAACGGGCAATCGAGCACAAATAACCAAACGGTTTTGAACGCGGCGGGAACGGGATCGGTGGTGCTGAATGGCTCGAATAACGCGGGAACCGGGGGCGTGGTGTTCGGGTCGGGCGGCGCGAGCGAGACGACGGTGGCGACGGTGGACAAGGCGGGGAACGCGCAGTTCAACGGAACGCTGCAGGTGGCCGGCGTGTCGACGCTGATTGGGACGCCGACGGTGAAGAACCAGGCGGATGCGGAGATCGACGCAGTGCTTTGGGCGGGGCAGACGCAGAACCAGAAGGAATCGCTGGTCTACAAGGATTTCAACGGGAATAGCCAGTGGTATGCGGAAAAGGACGCGAGCAATAACTGGGAGTTGAACTCGGCAACCGGCGGACTGGACAGCTTCAAGGCCTACCAGAGCACGAATAGCGGCGATACGTATATCAACGCCAGCAATGCGACGGGGCACATCCGGCTGAACTACGAGCCGGGCTCAGGAAGCGAGACGGATGTTTACGGGGGCGGCACGCTGATTGCGAAGTTCAGCGGACTGAGCGCGATTGAATTTCCGGGCCTGGCATCGGCGGGCGGATATGGTTGCGCACAACTCGATGCGTCGGGTTGGCTGACCAATAGCGGCACGCCGTGCAGTACCGCCATCGGTACCGTGAGCTCGGGGAACGCGGGGCAGGTTGCGTATTACACGGGCAATGGTACGGCACTCAGCGGAATGAGTACGGTTCCCGTCACCGCGGGCGGGACGGGTGCTGCGAGCGCTGCAGCGGCACTGGCCAACATGGGCGGCGTCGCGAGTACAACAACGGTGAATGGGCACGCGTTGAGCGGGAATGTGATGGTATCGGCGTCGGATTTGACGACGGGGACGCTGCCTCATGCGCAGTTGCCGGGCCTGGTGAGCGGCGACGTACCGAACAATGCGGCCAATACGAGCGGGACCGCGGGGAATGTGATTGGAACGGTGGCGATCGGGAATGGCGGGACGGGTGCTGCGACGGCGGCAGTAGCGTTGGCCAATCTGGGCGGACAAACGGCGCTGGGTTACACGCCTCTGAAGCCGGCTAACAACTTATCCGATGTGACGGTCGCGGCGACGGCTCTGGCGAATCTTGGCGCGGTTGCGAAAACAATTACGGTGAACGGACACGCATTGAGTGGGAATGTGACCGTATCGGCGTCTGATTTTACGACGGGGATATTGCCACATGCGCAGCTGCCAGCTCTGGTTAGCGGCGATGTACCGAACAATGCGGCCAGCACGACCGGAACTGCAGCCAATGTGACGGGGACGGTGGCGGTGGGGAATGGCGGGACCGGGGCTGCTACAGCGTCGGCGGGGCTAGCCAACCTTGGCGGGGCTCCGACTACGACAACGGTGAACGGGCATGCTTTGAGCGCGAACGTTACGGTGTCCGCGTCTGATTTGACGACGGGAACATTGCCTCATGCACAGTTGCCGGCGCTGGTGAGCGGCGATATACCGAACAACGCGGCGAATACCGCGGGGACGGCGGCCAACGTGACAGGGACGGTGGCGATTGGGAATGGCGGGACTGGCGCTGTGACTGCGGCAATGGGGTTGGCCAACCTGGGCGGGGTTGCGACTACGACAATGGTGAACGGGCACGCGTTAAGCGGGAATGTGACTGTATCGGCTTCCGATCTGACGACGGGGACGCTGGCCCATGCGCAGTTACCGGCGCTGGTAAGCGCCGATGTACCGAATAATGCAGCGAACACGACCGGGACGGCGGCCAACGTGACTGCCCTGTCGAATTCGACTTTGACTTCGCTGCCATCGCTCGGGCTTGCGTACTCGCAGCTTACCGGCACAGTGCCGACATGGAATCAGAACACGACTGGGACGGCGGCCAACGTGACGGGGACGGTATCAATTGGGAATGGCGGGACAGGCGCTGCGACAGGGGCAACGGCACTGGCGAACCTGGGCGGGGTTGCGAGCACTACGACGGTGAACGGTCATGCCTTGAACGGGAATGTGACTGTTTCTGCGTCTGATTTGACGACGGGGACGCTGGCCCATGCGCAGTTGCCGGCGCTGGTTAGCGGCGATGTGCCGAATAATGCGGCCAACACGACTGGGACGGCGGCCAACGTGACTGCGCTGTCGAATTCGACTTTGACTTCGCTGCCTTCACTCGGGCTCGCCTACTCGCAGCTTACTGGCACAGTGCCGACATGGAATCAGAACACCAGTGGGACGGCGGGCAATGTGACGGGGACGGTATCGATTGGGAATGGCGGGACTGGGGCTCTGACGGCGTCGGCGGCGCTTGCCAATCTGGGTGGAGTTGCGAGCACGACTACGGTGAACGGTCATGCATTGACGGGCAGTGTGACGGTGTCCGCGTCGGATTTGACGACGGGTGCTCTGCCGCATGCACAGTTGCCGGAGCTGGTGAGCGGCGACATACCGAACAATGCGGCCAACACGACGGGGACGGCGGGGAACATTACGTCCACGTCGAATTCGACTTTGACTTCGCTGCCTCTGCTCGCGCTCGCTTACGCGCAGCTAAGTGGCACAGTCCCGACATGGAATCAGAACACCAGTGGGACGGCGGGCAATGTGACGGGGACGGTGGCGATTGGAAATGGCGGGACGGGCGCGCTGACGGCGGCGACGGCGCTGGCGAATCTGGGTGGGGTTGCGAGTACGACTACGGTGAACGGTCATGCGTTGAACGGGAATGTGACCGTATCGGCGTCGGATTTTACGACGGGAACTCTGCCCCACGCACAATTGCCGGCGCTGGTGAGCGGGGATGTGCCCAATAATGCGGCCAACACGAGCGGGACCGCGGCAACTATCACGGGAAACGTGCTATCAACGCAAGTAACGGGGCTAGGGACTGCGGCTGTCCAAAACGCGAGCGCATTCGATGCAGCCGGATTAGCCGCAGCAGAGACTACTCGTGCTGAATCGGCAGAAGCGTCGTTATCGACTTCCGTCTCCACTGAACAGGCTCGTGCAGAGACTGCGGAAGCACTAATGGTCCCCAAAACCAATACCGTAAATGGCCATCAGTTGTCTCTCAGCGTGGTTGTGTCAGCCAGCGACCTGACAACTGGAACACTGCCGCATGCACAACTTCCAACTCTGGCCAGCGGGGATATTCCGAACAACGCTGCCAACACCACAGGTAGCGCCGCAAGCCTTTCGGCTAACATCGCTGAATCTCAGGTCACTAGTCTTACCAGTGACCTTGCGGCACGAGTTCCCGCCTCAACAACGGTCAACGGCCACGTTCTATCCACCAATGTGGTAGTGTCAGCCAGCGATATCACATCAGGGACTCTTCCCCATGCACAGCTTCCAGCGTTGGTAACTGCGGACATACCTAACAATGCGGCGAACACTACCGGGACCGCGGCTAACGTGACGGGGACGGTTGCGATTGGGAATGGCGGGACCGGCGCCGCAACGGCAGCGGTAGCGCTGGCCAACCTGGGTGGTTTGGCTGCAAACGGTACCACCAGCACCGGCTCCGGTACGGCGAATGTCGTCGTGCTGCCTGGCAGTCTCTCTGCCGCGGTCTCATTTTGTTCGCCTGTCATGGGCCAGCTAGGCGTCTTCATCGTTGATTGCTTCCCTGGCACAGCCTACAGCAGCACGCAACTCGGCAATGCTATCTCAGCGGCAAATACCTGGGGCGCGGCGAATCTGATTAACCCCACGCTGGTGTTTGGGGCTGGCGTCTATACGAGTAACAACCAGATGCAGATGCCGGTCAATCCTCAACACTGGACGTGGAATATCGAAGGCCGGAGCACAACTGGTTATACGTTAGGAGCTAACACTACTGTCATTAAGGAAACTGGTTCTCCGACAACCGCCGTTCTTACTCATCCAGACACGGGTTCGGTAGGAGATGGGCTTGATACTTTTTACATCCGAAACATCACCATCAGTGCCAACTATAAGGCTCCCTGTATGCAGCTTGGGGATACCATCAACGTGGACATCACCAACTTCTCTTGCTATGAGGCCAAGGGGGCCTTCGCAATAGCTTACGCTGATCCGGCAGCCACGGGCATAGGTAACGGGACGGGGGGATCAAGCGCCATGACGGCACGGAACTCGTCGGTGGTGGGTGACAATACCTATAACTTTATTGCGCCAGTTGTCAGTTGCCCTTATTCAGGCGGATTCGTCAATGGCACGGCTTGCACGGTGACTTCGGGAGGTCAGTTTGACTCCTCTCAAAACAACAGCAACGGCATCATTTCCTATATATATGGGAGACAACAGGGCGGTGTGAGTAACCCATGCACCCCGAATTGCACTGTAACTTTCACAACCAGCTCTCTTGGCGGAAGCCTGTCGCAAATCGCAACAGTGACCGAATCGGTCACAGCTTCAAACTCGATTCCGGTTCAGGTATTACTCGCGCCAAATCCGAACGCGACGATAGGCCAGTACGCGCCGGGGTTCGTACATGACAGCACGTTCATTGATGTGAAGGCCAATGGAGTGTTTCAGACGGGGATTGAAGATTTAGGCGGCAACGAGTGGTTTCATCCTCATGCTTGGAGTTACCAACAGGTCGCAATATGGGCGAACGGCAGCACGATGTATTCGCCGGTTGCCGATACTGCACAACGCATCGGAACCTACACCACCGGCGGAACGTTTTACGGGGCTCAATATGTCTTTGCAGTCTCCCCTCCTTCAGGGTATATAGACTTCTTTGTGAATGGCAGTTCGGCTGTTATCAACTATTTTGGGGACGTTTGCGGCGGAGCGGTTACGCCATCCAGCAGCTATTACTTCCACATGGGGTACAACAACGATTACTACGGATGGGACAACCCGAATCCAGCGCAGCTTGTACTTCCCACGGTCATCCCAAATATCCATGGGGCGCGTGACTGTGAAACACCGAGTACCCCAGAGTTGGAGATTTCGGCAAGCCCCTCATTTAACCCATCGCTCAACTTGTATTCGACGCAGACATCTGTGACGGGAACAACGGCTGGTCATGCTGTCTGGAGCGAGCCGGAACAGGGCTTGTCAAGGAAGAGCGCGCTGGTTTATCTCAATGGTTACGAGAACACGACAGCCACAGCGCAGACCATCACGCTTCCGACCTCTTTTGCAACGGTGGGCTATGTGGCGACAGATGGCGGAAGCTGCACAGGAGTGACAGTCAGCGGAGCGACTGTCACACTGCCAAGCAGCATGGGCGGAACGCAAACCGGCCTATGCAAGATTGAAGGGTATTAGAGCGGGGCTCCAATCCACGTGGAGTCTTTTGAGTGCATCGAAGGGTGACTTTTTCATCAACCCCAGCAACGGAAACGAAGACCTGTTTCCGGGGCACCGATTGAGGAAAAAGCAACTTGAGTGTGTGCTTTCGGTCTACAGCAATTCTGAAAGTTCCATATTGCAGCGCGGGGACAAGATGACATTGTGCTCAGTTGGGGCGATAAAAGAAAAAATGAGGCATCGATGGGAGAGCCAGGCGCAGAGCCGGGAGCGGGGAAGCTGTGTCGTGGGGAACTGGACCGGGAGGGGCTGGTGCGGTTCGGAAAGATCCTCGATTACCGGCCGGCGGTGTTCCGGGGCCGGACGGTGGCGATGGAGCTGGCCGAGAAACTGCTGCTGGTGAGGACACGGGAGGGAGGGACTGCTCCTCTGAAGGCAAACAGGGCGCAGCAAGCGTTTGAACGGCGGCGGGGGCAGCGGAATATTGTGCTGAAGGCGCGGCAGATGGGGCTGACGACCTGGGCGGCGGCGCGGTTTTTTTTAAAGACGATTACCAACCCCGGAACGCTGACGTTGGAGGTGGCGCATACGCAAGAGGCGGCGGAGGAGATCTTCCGGATTGTTTACCGGTTTCTGGACTGGTTGCCGGAGGAGCTGCGGGAGGGTCCGCTGCGGACATCGCGGGCGAATGTGCGGCAACTTGTGTTTCCGGAGATGGACGCGCAGTACCGGGTGGTGAGCGCCGGGGACCGGAATGCGGGGCGGGGACTGACGGTGCAGAACCTGCACTGCTCTGAATTGGCGCGCTGGCCGGGCAACCCAGCGGAGACGCTGGCCGGACTGCGGGCCTCTCTGGCGCCGGGCGGAGAGCTGATTTTGGAGTCGACGCCGGAGGGCGTGGGGGGCTGCTTCTACGAAGAGTGGCAGAAGGCGCGCGAGACGGGGATGGTGCGGCATTTTTTCCCGTGGTGGATGGAGCAGCGCTACCGGGCCCAGGCGGTGGATGTATCGAGTTTGAGCGAGGAAGAACGCGATCTGATGGCGCGGAAGCGGCTGGATCTGGAACAAATTGGATACCGTCGGCAGATTCGGGCGAACTTTCGCGGGCTTGCCGCACAGGAGTTTGCGGAAGACGGGGAGAGTTGCTTCAGGGCGAGCGGCGATTCGGTGTTTGAGCTGGATGTGATCGAGGAGCGGCTGAAATGCACGGCGGAGCCGGTGGAGCGGCGGAGGAATGGCGAGCTGGAGGTGTGGCTGCCGCCAGTGAAGGGGAAGCGGTACCTGGTGGCGGTGGACCCGGCCGGGGGCGGGAGCGAAGGGGACTATTCCGTGGCGGAGGTGCTGGATCTGGAATCGGGGCTTCAGTGCGCAGAGTATGCGGGACATATGGGTGGACTGGAGCTGGCTGGACTGATTACGGGGTTGGCGCGGGAGTACAACGGGGCATGGCTGGTAGTGGAGAGGAACAATCATGGCACCGGTGTGTTGACGCTTGCGGAGACGAACTGCGGGTACTCGAAGATTTATCGACAATCAGGGCAGATGGGGTGGTTGACCACGTCAATCAGCAGGCCTGCCATTCTGGGCCGTCTGGGCGCGGCGCTGGTGGAGGCTCCGGGGATGTTCCAAAGCCAGAAGCTGCTGGCTGAATGCCGAAACTTTGTTCGCCTGGCGAATGGCGGAACTGGGGCCCGAGCAGGAACGCATGACGACCGGGTGATGGCGATGGCGATTGGGCTGTCGGCGCGGGCGGAGATGGCGGGGAGAAGCAGTGGACAGTGAACAGTGGACAGTGCACAGGGAAAGTGCGTTTAAGCGCATTGGTCTCGCCGGGGCCTGTTTTATCGGTCAGGATACCAATTTCGACGGGGTGCGCTCGGCATCTGGATAACGACCACTGTCCACTGTGCAGTGCACCCTGTTCACTGTCCCAAGGGAAAGCGCTTAGAATTCAGGAAGAATCAAGACAAGGCGGGAGAGCGGGCTTGGCGGTTCTGGCGGTGCAGCATATCCGGCGGATGCGGGGCGGTGCGCAGGGCCAGTTGATGCTGGGCGCGGACGGCCATGCATACGTCGTGAAGTTTCAGAACAACCCGCAACACACGAGGGTTCTGACCAACGAGTTTCTGGCATCGAGGCTGGCGGCGGCGGCGGGTCTGACGGCCCCGGCTGTTGAGTTGATGGAGGTATCGAGCTGGCTGGTGGACAATACCCCGGAGCTGGAAATGGACCTGGGGCGGACGCGGGAGAAGTGCAAGCCGGGTTTGCAGTTCGGGTCGCGGTTCGTGGGTGGGTTGATGCCAGGCCAGGTGGTGGACTTTTTGCCCGAGGAACAGCTTGCCGAGGTAAGGAACCTTGAGGAGTTCGCCGGGATTCTGGCGCTGGACAAGTGGACAGGGAATGCCAACGGGCGGCAGGCGGTGTTCACAAAGAAGCAACGGGAGCGCCGCTACCGGGCGGTCTTTATCGACTACGGATACTGTTTTCACGCCGGGGAATGGCGGTTCGAGGATATTCCGCTGCGGGGCGTCTATTACCGCAATGATGTATACCGGGAGATCAGCGGGTGGGAGTCGTTTGAGCCATGGCTGACCCGGCTTGAGACGATTCCCGCGGAAACGGTGTGGGGCGCTGCGAACGAGGTGCCCCCGGAGTGGTACGGCGGCGACTTGAGCGAGATGGAAGGGCTGGTGGAAAAGCTACTGGCGCGGAGAAGCCGGATCCGGGAGCTGATTGAAGAATTCGGGCGGTCGGACAGGAGACCATTTCCAAAATGGGGAGTGGAAGGGAAAAAGGGGGAAGAGGACTGGAAGAAGGGGAGATGGGGGTCTAGCATGACGGGAAGGGTGAATTGAAGGGGAGCTTTCTGCTAGCAGCTCCCAGCTTTGGATTTGGCCTCGGCCGAGACTACTGGGAGCGGTCAATCAAGAGCCAAGAGCCAAGAGCCAAGAGCTAAGAGCTAAAAGCTAAAAGCTAAAAGCTGAGGGCTGAGAGCTAACATGATGAACAGCGGAAACCAGCGGCGTGCGTGCGAGTTCCAGCTTCTCCGGTATGTTCCGGACGCGGTGAGGAACGAGTATGTGCATATTGGTGTGATCCTGCGCGAACAAGGCAGCCGGGATGCGGCCGAGGTGCGTTTCACGCGCGACTGGCGGAGGGTCCGGTGCCTGGATCCGGAGGCGGACACGGCGCTGCTGGAGGGGATGGAGAGCGAACTGCGGAAGAGGTTTCAGGAGGAGCCGGACGGAAATCTGATGCGGCTGCTGACGGAATCGCTGTCGCTTGGGGTGCAGATGACGGAGCCGAAGGCATACCTGGCGGAGAGTATCCCTGCAGGTGTGGAGGAGCTGATGCGGCTTTACGTGGAGCCGCCACCGCGAGAGCGGGCGCCGCGGCTGAGCGGGCGGGCGGCGATTCAGGCCCGGATGAGGACGGAATTTGAACGGGCCGGGGTTTGGGAGCTGATGCGAAAACGGATCGCGGCCTCAGAATACACGCGGCCTGGGGACCCGCTGCGGATTGACGTGGGATACCGGCCGAATGGATTGATTCGCATGTTTCATGCGGTGAGCCTGGAGCCTGGCGTGGAGATGGCCAAGGTGCTGGCATTTTCCGCGGCGAGCCTGCGGTCTGGTGTGGAACGGGTGGAGAAGGCGCAGTTGGAGCTGACGGCGGTGATTGAGCCGGCGGCGAAGCTGGGAGCGACGGATGCGGAGCCGGAACGGCTGGAGATGTATCGGTTCGGCGTTGAGACTATGGAAGAACACCTGATCCGGGTGCTGACGACATCGGACCTGGGCCGGGTGGCGGAGACGGCGCGGCGGGAACTGCGGGTGTGAAAAACAGTTGTCAGTGGTCAGTTATCAGTTGTCAGTGACCTGTTTTCAACGGGAATAACTGTTCTGTGTAAAGTGACTTAGGGTCATATGAATTATGTGGCGCGCGTTTGCAGATAATTAGTTACGTTTGGGGTAGGATTGGTTTTGTTGTGAAGTAAGAGTGGCTGGACGTTGTTCGCTGTGAGCGATTCACTGACAACTGACCACTCACAAATGGCGGTCAACGAGGCACGACCCTTGTGGGTTGTGCCTTTTGTTTTGGGCGGAACAAGGTGAGGTGCACGTGAAGGTAGGCGAGCAATTGCGGGAGATCTGGAGGCAGGCGACGCGCAACGGCCGGGATGCGGAGAAGAATGCGAACGGCCTGGAAGCGGGGGCGGAACGCAAGACGCTGGCTATGCCCGCGATTCTGAGCCCGGTGCAGTTTCCGGGACAGCATTTGCCCAAGCCCACACCGGTGAGCCTTCGCAGGTTTGCGGAAACGCCGGTGGTGCGCAGGGCGATCAATGTGATCAAGGACCGCGTTGCGGCGATGGACTGGCAGGTGCGAGTGCGGCGCGGTGTTCGGTCTGGGGATGTGGCGTTTACGGAGCGGAAGCTCAGGGCGCTACGCCGGATGCTGGAAGAACCGAACGCGGTGGACAGTTTTCGCACGCTGATGGAGCAGGTGATTGAAGATGCGCTGACGGGCGGGTTCGGCGCGATGGAGATGGAGCCCACCGGCGACCCGGAGCGCCCGGCGATGCTTTGGGCGGTGGATGGTGCGTCGATCCGGATCAACGGGCGGTGGGATGGGGATCCGGATTCGCCTCGGTATGCGCAGGCGCTGCCGGGGCAACTGGAGTCGAGCGCTGTGGAACTGCGCGACGATCAGTTGATGTATGTGCGAATGAATCCGCGGAGTTTTACGCCATTTGGACTGGGGCCTCTGGAGGTGGCTTTTGAAACAGTGAACCAGTTTCTAAGCGCGCATCGATTTGCGGGGAAATTGGCGGCCAATAGCGTTGCGCAGTATGCGCTGTGGTTGAACGAGGCAACGCCGGCGCAGCATGACCGGCTGATCCGGTGGTGGCAGGACGAAATTGAGGGAACGGGACGAGTGCCGCTGATTTCAAGCGAGCAAAAGCCGGAGGTGTTGCGGTTTGCGCAGGGGACGGACGCGGATTTGCGGCTGGCCTGGCAGGAGTTCCTGATCCGGATGGTTGCGAATGCGTTTGGCCTACCGCCGCTGATGCTGGGGCTGGAAGCGGACGTGAACCAATCGACGGCTGCGGAGATGACGGACGAGGCATTTCGCGGGGCGATTTCACCGCTGGCGATGCTGTTGGCCGGGCACATAACTCGGGATCTGTTTGGCAAGTGCGTTGGATGGCGGGAGTTCGAATTTGTATTCAATGAGCTAAACGCGCGGGACGAGGAGACAGAACTTGCGGTGCAGGTGCAATTGCTGCAGGCCGGAGTGCTGACGGTGAACGAGGTGCGGGCGATGCGGGGGCTGGGACCGCTCGGGCAGCATCCTGGCGAGTCAGAGGATCAGCAAGTCGGCGAGTTAGCAGGATAGCGAGTCATTCAGTTAGCAAGTTAGCGGGTTGGCACGTCAGATACGAGGCGCGGCGAGCGCAGAGGACGGAAGCGGATGCGATTGGAAGCGATGGCAGTGAAGATTCCCCATGTGGAAGGGCACCCGAACCGGGTGGCGTTCGAAGGGGTATTGACGGTGGTGAACGCAGCCAGCGACAAGGCTCCGGCGGGAGCGCGTGGTCACCGGGTGATGTTGACACGCGAAGCGGCGGAGGCTGCGCTGCCATCGCTGTTGGGAATGGCAGTGGATTACCGACCGGGATGGGATGGCCATGACGCGCGGCGCAAAATCGGATTGCTGACCGAGGCGAACCTGATCGGGCGGCGCCTGGTGGTGCGCGGTTATTTGTACGCGCGGGATTTTCCGGAGGTTGCGGCGGCGATCGAGGCCCAATCTCCGGAGGCCATGGGGATGAGCTACGAACTGGCCGACGCGCGGGTGGAAGATATGCGGGCGGAAGTGTGGAAGCTGACCCGGGTGACCTTTACCGGGGCGGCGATCCTCCTTCGGGAGAAGGCGGCGTACCGGGGGACGAGCTTCCGTA
>Ga0302193_10001849_pt1 | contig 17809 bp, 13 predicted proteins | sample II_Bog_E3_3_FD_200228 | JGI IMG/M metagenome (GOLD analysis project Ga0302193, IMG submission 200228) | Peat permafrost microbial communities from Stordalen Mire near Abisko, Sweden - II_Bog_E3_3 | ecosystem: Environmental > Terrestrial > Soil > Wetlands > Peat | place: Sweden: Abisko...
AGCCTACTGTATGACGTCCGCTCTCAGCCCGTAGGCGAAGCCGAGGAAGACGGCAGCTTATTTAATTAAGCTGCAAGTGGCAGACTGTAGTCGGCAACTTTAGTTTTGCAGGCGATTACAGGTGCCCACACCCTGACATGCCTCCTAGGCCGCAATCGATCCCGTCGAAACCGTGACGCCCCCATCGTTGGCACTTCCGTTGTTTCAAGAAGATGCCCAGGTGCGAACCGGAAGAACTGGCTCGTGCTTATTTCTATTCTACGCCGAATGCGGTTTTAGCGGTACGGCCAAGAATCTCCGGCACGCCGTAAGTCCTTTGCTTCGGTCAGAGGAATTGGTTTGTTCGGTATAAGCCTTTTATCTTGATTAGGTTGCGAGCAAAGTGCGGGGGGTGGCAGGGGCTATGTAGCAATGTGAACCGGGGACATTCCTGACAGATTGGCCCGTTTGGCGCTGGCGGAGGTCTGTGGATTGGAACGTCATGAATCCAGTGTGCGCCTTGCCGCGAAATAGACTGCAGTGTGTCACGAACAAAAGTGAAGAACTTTTGATGTTGTAGCGAAGATGGGAGACGGCCTCCCGGAGCAGGCTTCAAACCGCCCGGTGCTGCTTCGTTTGAAAGGGCGTGGTGGGGAACGACCGGGGAAAAGGCATCGGAAAGATGTCAGGTAAGTATCGAGGAGATGAGCGCAAGCAAACCGTCCGATGACGCATCGTTAATTTCTCAAGTGCTGTCGAAACTGGGGTCGTGCAGTTGCTCCAGCAAGAGCCGGGAAGGAACCTGTTTACGGTCCCGGCGGCAGCCGGTGTATAGGCGGCATGAACTCGATACAGGCTTTGTTATGGAACGTGAGAACTTCGTTCTGGATGAGAAGGGAAAAGGCCCAAGCGCAGCAAACGCGAGGCCAAAATACCAATGCTTCGATCAGGGGCGGATCATCCCGTAGTAGCGTTGAAACGTCTGTAATGGACGTGGAGCAAAGGGGATGACGAAGCTGGACGGAGGGAATGGCCAACCGGGCAACCGGGATGAGCCTCTCGCTCCAGAGAGAAAGGTTTGTGCTCGCGAAAGACAAACCCAGGGCTACGAAGAGCCGTGTGAATCGAGAGATTCAAGCACGGCTCTGTGAGGGCCTCGGGGCGAAATCCCCCGGGGCTACTCGACAAAACCATAAAGAAATTTTGCATGGCCGTTTGAAAGGAGGAACAGGGTGCACGCGGGTTTGCGCGGTCTCCCTGAGGGGGATCGGAAGTTGATTGGGCGACATGCTCACGGATGGAAGCGGGGTCGCGTGCCATCCGTGATCTGCATCACTTGCCACATGAGCCTTCCAATGGCGATACTCCCATCAGTCCACTTTTTGGGCTTCATCCTTCCTTGAAGCGAGAAACGCCTTGGCACGGGAACTTTCCACCGCACGTCTTGCAAAGAAAATCTGCATCTCTGAATCGTCGCAGTGCTACCACTTCGAGTTCGCCCTCGACCAGTTGGATAGCTTCCCGTTTGCCTCCGGCCAGTTCATCTCCGCCGTAGCCACTGACCCAGCTGGCAAACAGCAGACGCGCGCCTACTCCATAGCCTCGGCAGCCAGGGGAAACCGCTTCGACCTGTGCGTCAACCGTGTCGAAGGCGGCTTCTTCTCCAACCACCTGGCCGATCTTACCGAGCTTGAGCCCGGCGGAACCATCCAGATCCACGGCCCCCACGGCCATTTCGTGCTCAAAGAGCCGGTCACCGACTCCATCCTGATCGCCACCGGCACCGGCATCGCGCCCATGCGCGGCTTTGCGCAATGGCTGTTTCCTGAAGACGGCCCCGACCGCAGCAATGGCAAAGAGATCTGGCTGGTCTACGGCACACGCCACGAAACCGAGATCTACTACCAGGAAGAGTTTGAGGCTCTTGCCCAAAAGCACCCCAACTTCCACTACATTGTCACGCTCAGCCGCGCCCAGGAAAGCTGGACCGGCAACCGCGGCTATGTGCAGGAATACGTCGCCAAGATTGTGGAAGAACGCGCCGCCCGCCTCGGCCTGCCGCTCGTGCAGCCTGAGGTCGACCCCAATATTCCCAAGGCCGAGCTGGAGTTCGACATCTACTCCTACATTTGCGGGCTCAACAACATGGTGGCCGGCGTGCGCGACAAGCTGGCCGGCTACGGGTGGCACCGCAAGCAGATTGTGTTTGAAAGGTACGACTAGGGAATACCCGGCCGGCTACAGATTGAATAGTTCCCGTAGCCGTTTGGTTTGCGCCCGGCTGACCGGAATCTCTGTCTGCTTTTTATCGTTCATGCGCAACTGGTAGCTGGACTTGAACCACGGAACCACCTCGCGAATGTGGTTGATATTCACGACAAACCCTCGGTGCGCACGCCAGAACAGCCCCGGGTCCAGCAGTTCCAGCAGTTCTTCGAGGGTGCGGCACTTGGAATGGCCCTCAAAGCTCTGCGTCACCACCCGAATCACGCCCTCATCGATGGCCGCGTAGCAGATCTCCGCCTGGTCAATGAGCAGCATGCGGCTTTGCGCCTGGACAATCAATTTCGAAGGTAGCCGGGGTGGCTGGGGTATGCGCGAGGCCCCCTGGGGAAGGTTGAGCAGCTTGAGCAGCGCGTCAAGCTGAGAATCAATCGGAGCCTCAGCCCCTGCCGGTCCCGCTGAAACGGGAGCGCCGACTGCAATCCGGCTGCGAACGCGCTCCACCGCCTGCTGCACGCGAGTCTGATCAAAGGGCTTGAGCAGATAATCGACCGCGTTTACGTCGAAGGCGCGGACCGCGTATTGGTCATACGCCGTCGCAAACACAATCTGCGGCAGAGTTTCCGGCTCCTTGCCTGCGGTCCCCCGCTGCCGGTTGCGATCCAGGTTGCGGTCCATCAGCCGCTGAATGACCTGGAAACCGTCCAGCCCTGGCATCTGCACATCCAGAAACACCAGGTCCGGCCGGTACTCCTCAATCAGATCTACGGCTTCAATGCCGTTGGTGCCCTGCGCAACCACTTCGACGCCGCCCACTGTTTCAAGCAGGTAGCTGAGTTCCTCGCGGGCCAGTTGTTCATCATCGATAATCAGCGCGGATAGAGTCATGGTGAGCAGAAGCTCGATTGTAGGAAGGCAGCCCCCGGAGGTCAACTATGCCTGGGTAACTGACAACCGATCACTGTTCTTAGTCCCCCAGCGCACGCAGCCGCGCCGGCATGTGGTCATTCGCCAGCTCATGCCCGCACTGCGTACAGAACTGGTCAGAGGGGCGAACCGTGCGGAAGCAGTTGCCGCAACTGGCAGCCAGCCGATAGTCGCACTGCGGACAGAAATGGAAGTCGTTCTGGACATGCGTGGAGCAGGCCGGGCACCGCGAGACGACCGGGGCGCGCAGCAGGAAGTAGAGCACAGCGCCAATTCCGCCCGGCATGACAAAGCAGATGACGATCCAGAACCGCGAGCTCATGGCCCGGCGTGGCGCATCCTTGCTGACATACCCCACCATCAGGAAGTAAAGTGCGGCGAGCAACCCCCAGGAAAGATCGAAGTAGGTTTTGAGCGCCAGCGGCATGGGATGCTTGCTGTCTGGCAGCACAAACCAGAAGTAGTACTCCACCAGTGCAAATGCACCAATGGCGGCGGCAATTGACCAGCCGGGAATCAGCCGTTCATCTTCATTGACGGTAATCGATTGAGGCTCACGCATAAGCAATCTCTGGAGCAATAGGTCATTCGGGGAATTAAGGTTATCTTAACCCCACAATGGATGGACGGGAAATCTCGACGGTAAGTTGCGCCGACTTTGCGCAATGGGGGTGTTTTATAAGGGATTCTGCCGCGGATCAGGGCCGGTTGCGGACCCACCCGGCCAGCAGCGCGCAGGCCACCAGCGCCGGACAGAGGATGCAGACCCAGAGGGCGAGCTGGCTGGTTGCGTCGCTCAGGTGCTCTCCGGCGATAAGGCTGTCGACCGCCCAGAAAACCAGCGGCCCCAGGCCCAGCACCACCAGAACAATCGCTGCCAGGGCAACTGCGCGAATGCGCTTCCGGCCTGCCGCCTGCTCTTTCATCAGCCCGTGCGATGCGCTCACCACTCGGCGAGTCTGCCAGGCTACCTGGCATTCCCGGTTGGCCTGGGTTCCAGTCAAAGCAGACAGCAGGTCGCGGTCAGGGGCCATATCTGGGCTCGCGGAGGTGCGGGCGTCAGGGGCCGCGCTGACGGGAGCCTTCACACCGCCTCCTGGCGGCGCGCGGCGCGCTCGAGCTTCGGCTTGATGGCGGCCATGCCTCTGTACAGTCTTGATTTCACGGTCGACAGGGGGGCTCGGGTCACCTTTGCAATCTCTTCGAGCGACAGTTCCTCATGAAAGCGCAACACCAGGACCTCGCGATGCAATGTATCAAGTTCCATCAAGCCCGCGGCAATCCGTTCGCGATCTTCGAGGTTTGAGAACCGATCAAACGGAGTCGGTTCGTCGTCGGCCACTTCGAAACTCATAGGCCGGTCGTCTTCGCTGCGACCTTCAAACAGCTCATCCAGGCTGCTCATGGTGCGCTTGCGACGCTGATCGATCACCAGGTTGCGGGCGATGGTGAACAGCCAGGTGTCAAAACGCGCCTGCCCATTAAACTGGGCGCCACGCACTAGAACACGCATCCAGACCTCTTGAAACAGGTCCTCGGCCATCTCCCGGTTGCTGGTCAGATAGAGCAGGTAGCGCAACAGACGGTGCTGGTAGCGGACGATCAATTCGTCCAGCAGCCCAGCATCCTGGCGTTTAAGCCCTTGGGAAACAGCCAGACTCTCCTCCCGCACCAGTTCTTCGGCAGCGGAGGCAGACCCTTGGCCAATGAGAGGGAGAATGGATGCAGCGATGCTCATCGTAATTATTTAGACGCGCAAAAGGCTCAGCAAGTCGCTAAAAAATTGATTTACCAGCGGGATTTGGGTCGGCAGCGGCTGTTTTTCAGGAAGCTGGGGCCCATTCAAGTCCTTAAACCGCGCCCGCACGCTCAAAAGGCCCTCTCATATGAGCACGATCCGCGTTTTTCACAGGTTTTCCGGGTTCGGGCAAAGACGGTTGCTCTCTACCCCAGGATATCTGCAATATTCACCAAAAAACACCGAGGAATTTTCTGCCGGGGCGGGTTAACTTAAATACAACCTCAGTTTATTTACCAAGTCTGAACTTTTGCCGGGATTCCCCGAGCTGAAGTCGATTCGGTGGACACGAGAGGAATTGGAGGTAATTCTCGATGCATTTCAGTCGCTCTCTGCGTTCGATTCTGCTGGCGTTTCTGGTCTGCGGGGTCGTTGCTCAACTTGCAAGTGCTCAAATCCCGGTGGGCACCACCAGAACCGGAACCTTCGTTTGGGATGGCGAACGCTGGATCCCGGCCGAACAGGCTCCGCAGCCCCCTCCGCCTCCACCCCCTCAACCTTCAGGTTTCCAGGCCTCCTTTGGGTTTGGAGGAGTGGAAATCTCGGTCGATGAACCGCCACCGCCGATGCCCGTCTACGAACAGCCGCCCTGCCCTGAGCCGGACCTGATCTGGACCCCCGGCTATTGGCACCACGGTTTCCTCGGTTATTACTGGGTACCCGGCGCATGGGTCCCTGCTCCCTATGGAGGCGCTCTCTGGACCCCCGGCTACTGGGGCTTTGGGGGAGGCCATTATGGCTGGCATTCCGGCTATTGGGGACCACACGTCGGCTATTATGGCGGCGTGAACTACGGGGGTGGCTACATGGGCATCGGCTTTGCCGGCGGCTCGTGGAACGGCGGGCACTTTGCCTATAACACCGCGATTATCAACGTGAACCGCAGCGCGGTAACCAACGTCTATGTGAACAAGACCATCGTTCAACAGACCACGATCGTCAACGTCACCAACGTCTCTTACAATGGCGGACCCAACGGGGTGCAACACACGCCAACCCCCGAAGAACAGACCGCCGCGAAAGAGACGCACACGCCTCCGACGACATTTCAAATTCAGAATCGGACCCAGGCGTCGCAGAACAAGGGCAACCTTGCTTCGGCAAACGGCGGACATCCGCAAACTCTGGTTGCGGCCAAGCCGCTGGCTGCGGAGTCGCATCCGCCACCGGCAGGCTTCAAGCCTCCACCGCCCAAGCCAGTGACCGAACTGGCCAAACAGGAAGCTCCGCCGTCGACAGTTGCAGCAGCCAAGACCGCTACCACGAAGACAGCAGCGGTTGCCAAGCCTGTTGCTTCTGCTCCCAAGCCGATGCCGCCAGCCCCGACCAAGCCTGCCTCGGTAACGCCTTCGAAGCCCATGACAACTTCGGCAAAGCCTGTCACACCTGCCCCGGCAAAGACCACTTCCGCACCGAAGACGGAAATGACGGCCCCGCCGAAGCCGGTATCGACAACCGAAAAGCCGGTCGCGCCGAAGCCCGCAACCACCACAACTCCCAAGCCGGGGCCGAAGGCTCCACCCAAGCCTGGGACCAAGCCTGAAGAGAAAAAGCCCGAACCGAAGTAAGCCCATTCAGGGTTGACTCTTGATTCGAATCCTTCACCAATCAATGCAGCGAGGCCCACGGTCAGCCGTGGGCCTCGCTGCATTTCCGGTCATCCTCGCGCCAGTTCAGGCTGTCCCGGCGCCGGCTTTCGCAGCGACTTGCAGCGCATCTTCGACCGCCTGGGCAGCACGGCGCTCCCTCGCTTCCGGGCTCTGATAATGAAAGATCCCCAGCAGATGGCTCCGCCTCCGCGCCGGGGTCATTGCTTCCCATCCCACCCTTGCCTGCGGTTGCCGCTGGAACGCCGCTTTCAAAATGGGGGGCGGGTCTTTGGGGTCCATCTCCCCTTCCATGGCGAGCAGCATCCACTCCGCAACCTGCCCGGCTCGCTTCTGGCGGGAAGCGTCGCCCTTCGGCTCCATCACCCACTTTCCAACGTCCCTGCGCAGCGCAACCCCCAGCCTGTCAAACCAGCGCCGCAGCCGCTTTTCCCCTTTCAGGGCCTTGGCCAGCTCAGCAGGAATCACCGCCGGCCGTTCTTCCAGGTCCGGTTCCAACTTGACCTTGACGCGCGAGCCAACCCGAACGTTCGCGGCGGCTTGCATCTTGCGGTTCACCAGCAGAAAATGACCGCCGCCGCCGGCATAGGCCATCAGCGATGTGCGAATAGGAATGCCCTCGATCTTGCCGCGTACCCGCGTTCCCTTGCGGTTGGGCCAGGCCGTGGCAATGTCAAACGGAACCCGGGCAATTATCCAGTTGAGCCCGTTCAGGAGTGGCTCAAGCGCCGCCGTAAATGTCCTTGCATCCGATCGGGTCATACGCCCCCAACGTGCTCAGTATGCAATCTTAAACGCCATTTTCTGAAAAATACCCTTGGACATCCGAACCCGCAGGGCAAACGCATTTGGAACCAGAAGCTGTTGACCTTGTCAGGGAGATGCTTTTGCGGGGCGAATCGAGGTGGAAAAACAGAGCAAGTTGGGATGGTTGTGGGTACGCGAATTTCGACGTGCAAAAGTGCCATTTTTGCTCCAAAGTGCCAGTTTCGATGGTGTTTTTGGCGTTTTTTTGCCCGAAAATGGGGGTTTGTGTTTACCAATAGGTAAACAGGTGGTTTTTGTAACTCATTGAATCGGAATCAGTTAAGCGGATTCTACCTTCGATTTTTTGACGAATTTGGGGTGGGGGGGGTGGGGTCTCAGCGTTTTTGGGGGGTTGAAGGCCGGAAAAACAGGGATCAGGGATCGGAAAACAGGGGCAAAGGCGGGGCGATGGAATTGGCGAGGGTGCGGGTTGCGTTTTGCTGGACGATTTTGGCATGAGAAACACCTCTACTAGGATTGTGCGCCAGAAGGGGGTAATTGCCTGCACTTGTGGCATGGGTGGAAGTTGTTGGATTTAGGTAGGTTAGTCAAGGTAAGATGGGGGAGGGGCTTGCTTTTTTTTGGGTGGGGTATGGGGAATCGGGTTGCAGGCCTGCCGGAAGGCACATTCAGTGGTTCGATCGATTTTCAAAATGCGTTTGCCGGGGCGCGCAATGAAAGGCACCAATCGCCGGCAAATGCTGGGCGCGGTGGTGGGCAAAGCGCTGGAACCGCTTGCGAAAGGCACCGGCGTGATCCAGGTGCTGGTTACTCTGCAATAAGAAATGAGAAATAACCGCAGCCCGCCAGGCCAGTCCAATTGGGCATAGGATAGTTGTGTCCGGCGGAGGATCGCTATGTGGCCTTTCGGTTCCAGTTGTGCGGCCTTGCGGGTCGTACTGATTGGCTCACTGTTGCTGGGCAGCCAGGGACCCAGCCAACAGCCCCCAACGCTCTCCATCACCACGCACGAGGTGCTGGTGGATGTGGTGGTCACCAATAAAGACGGGCAGCCGGTGAGAGGTCTTAGTGCTTCCGACTTCACCGTAACCGAAGAGAACGACCCGCAGCGTATTGCGCACCTCGAAGAACACCTTCCCATGAGCGCTGAAGACCTGACGCGCCTTAAGGCCACCCCGGCCCTGCCGCCCAACACATTTACCAACTACACGCCCATCGCCAACACCAACTCGTCGACGGTGATGCTGCTGGACGCTGCCACTGGCAGCCTTCAGGCACAAATGGAGGTGCGGGAACAACTGATCGACTATTTGAAGCACATGCAGCCGGGAACGCCCATCGCCATCTTCCAAAGGACGGACACCGAGATGCGGCTGATTCAGGGCTTTACCGCCGATCAGCAGGTGCTGCTGGATGCCGCCAAGGGCAAACGCGACATGCCCGCACTGAAAAAGCTGATTCCTGGGTCGGCTGAGGAATACCGCCGCATTCGGCTGGACGCATTGCACGAAGGCTTTCAGATGATGGGCCGCTACCTCAACGGTTTTCCCGGCCGCAAGAACCTGATCTGGCTGACTGGGGCAGTTCCCTCCTCGTACCTGGCCGATCCACTCGGCAGTTCGTTCGGCAAGTCGTTCCGGGACCAGTTCGACGTTCTGAATGACAACCCGGACGACCTGACCGATGCGCTGACCCTGAGCCGGGTGGCCGTGTACCCAATTGACGCGCGGGGCCTGGAGACTTTGCCGCAATTCCAGGCGAGCAATAACCGGGGCGCCTCCCCAACGGCCGGGATGCGCTTCGAGGCTTCCCAGGCCTTTCAGCACATGGACCTGGACAGCATTGCCGATGCAACCGGCGGCAGGGCCTACTACAACACCAATGGCCTGAAGCAGGCGATTGCCCAGATCGTGAACAACGGCTCGAACTACTACACGCTGGCCTATGCGACGACCAACAAGAAATGGGAGGGCCAGTTCCGGCACATCAAGGTCAAGCTCGAAAGGCCGGGTGTTCGCGTGCAGTACCGTCAGGGCTACTACGCCATTGACCGCGCCAAGCTGGAGCAGCGCCTGTTGGCGGCGATGCAGAAGCGAAAGGTTGCGGGAAATCCTTTCGGCGGGGATGAGTCAGGGAGTGAGGACGCCGCGGAAGGGTCAACCGCAGCGAACGCCGATCCCGAGCGTGCCAAGAGCGCCGGTGCTCTGATTCCACATCCTAAAGGCGGATTTGAGGCCACTATGCAGTTGGGGGCGATTCCGCCGACGGAGGTGGTGTTTACCGCCGCACTTTCCATCGACGACAAGGTTGTGAAGCTGGACAAAAAGGCGCCGCTTCCAGCTGACAACTACATGAGCGCGGGGTACAAGGGCAAGCCGTTTCGTGTCTACACCGTGCACATCCAGGCGGATGCCCATGCGTTCCGTCTGGCACCCGTTGCCAACGGCTTTCATCACGGCACGGTTGAGTTTGTAACGCTGGTCTTCGACCCCACGGGAACCCAGGTGAACTCGCTGCTGACTACTGCGGTGCTGAATGTGAGCGATGCGCACTATCGGCAGATGCTGGCCAGCGGACTGGGGGTGCAGCAGCAGATTGCCATTCCGGTGAAGGGCAATTACTTTCTCCGCATCGGCGTGCATGACGCAGCGAGCGACCACATTGGCGGGCTGGAAATACCTGTGGAGGAGGTTCGCGACAACGTTGCGGGGCAGGGGATTCAGAGGCCGTAGGGCAAACCCACATATACTAAGGGTTATGGAAGTTCTTTACGGCGTGCATTCGGTGGAAGAGGCGCTCAAGGCCGGGCGGCGTCGCTTTGACCATGTTCTAGTGGCGCGAGAGCGTGACGATCAGCGGCTGGAGAAGCTGACGAATGCGCTGCGCCAGGCTGGCATCCGCGTTCGCCAGGAGTCGCGCGAACAGTTGACGGTGATGGCCAAGACGCCTGCGCATCAAGGGGTTGTGGCGATTGTGCGGCCGATGGACTTTCTAAGTATCGAAGACCTTTACGCGCCCAACCCATCCGGCGCGCGCCGCCTGCTGCTGGCCCTTGACGGGGTGGAAGATCCGCAGAACCTTGGGGCGCTGCTGCGCGTGGCCGACGGCGCGGGGGTGGACGGTGTAGTCATTACCGAGCGCCGCTCCGCTCCTTTGAGTCCGGTAGCCATCAAGGCAAGCGCAGGTGCATCCGAGCACATCCGGATCGCTCGGGTGGTCAACCTGGTGCGTGCGCTTGAAGAGCTCAAGGAGCGGAATATCTGGGTGATCGGTCTGGACGAGCGCGGGCAGTCCGACTACGACCAGTTCGACTTCAGTGGCGACTGTGTGCTGGTTCTGGGCCGCGAAGGGGCCGGCCTGCACGACCTGGTTCGCAAGACCTGCGACCACCTGCTGCGGATTCCGATGGCCGGGGGCGTGAGCTCGCTCAACGTCTCCGCCGCCGGCGCTGTGGTCCTGTATGAAGCCTTTCGCCAGCGCCGTACGGCAGGCCGCCGCGCGGTCTCCAGTGACTCCTCCCGCGGCAGCGCGTCCAAACCAGGAAAACAGAAAGGCCTGGGCTCATGAAGTACCTTCTCGCCGGCAGTCTGTTGTTGCTTGCAGCCGGCCTGTCGTCCGCAGCTTTGACGGCGCAGACGACAACCTACACGCCGCCTGTTCCGGAAGCGGCGACGCCCGCCACCTCGCCTGGCCCAGCCGCCCAGACGAAACCGCCCAGCGGCAAAGTCATCTTCTCCCGTTCTATCGATTCCAACGGGCAGACCACCACCCAGGCCGGACCCGCAGCGACGCCGCCGCCCATCAAAATGACCGACGCGCCTACTGCCCAGGACGCGGAGCGGCAATCGATCACCTTCACCGACTTCGATCTGGACGTGCGCTTGCGTCCGGTCGACAAGCACATCGCTGTGCGCGCCCTGGTCACTGTGCGAAATGACGGCAACAAGCCGCTATCGCACATCCCGCTACAGATATCTTCGTCGCTCGACTGGGAGCGCATCCGGGTGAGTGGGCGGGACATCGCCTTCACCGTCGCGGTGCTCAACTCGGATGCCGACCACACCGGGCAGTTGCACGAGGCGGCCGTTCCGCTGGCGCAGCCGCTTGCGCCTGGCGGGGTGCTGCAGCTTGACGTGACCTACTCCGGAACCATCGCGCTGAACGCGCAGCGCCTGGTGGTTATCGGAACTCCGGACGACGTGGCTCTGCACTCGGACTGGGACCAGATCGGCGTCGACTTCACCGGGTTGCGAGGGTTCGGGAACGTGGTTTGGTACCCGGTCTCCAGCGTGCCTGTGATTCTCGGCGATGGTGCTCGCCTGTTCGACGAGATCGGCGAGCATAAGCTGCGCATCTCCGGGGCCCGCTTCCGTCTTCGGCTGACGAGCGAGTTTCCTCGCGGCCGAGCGCCTTCCGTAGCCCTGATCAACGGGCGGATGGCGCCGCTCACGGTCACGGATTCAGGGGGACATGGGGACGAAGTGTGGAGCGTGGCCACGGCCGACAATGGTGGAGAAACGCTCGGCTTTGAGGCGCCGAGCCTGTTCGTCGCTATCCGCACTCCGCGCAACGCCACGAATACGGTCGTCTGGGTTCTGCCCGACGATGAAGCGGCCGTGCCGGCCTGGGCGGATGCTGCAGCCGGTGTAACGCCTTTTCTGCAGGGCTGGCTTGGGCAGCGTCCGCGCTCGCAGCTCACGCTGCTCGATCTGCCGGATGCGCAGGACGCTCCGTACGAAACCGGTTCGATGCTGGCCACGGCCATTCGCACCGCCGCTCCGGAGCAGCTTGACGGCGTGATGGCGCATGCACTCGCTCATGCATGGATGGAGTCGCCGCGGGCGTGGCTGAGCGAGGGCGTTGCGCACTTTATGGGGACGTTGTGGGTTGAGAAGCAGCAGGGGCACGAGAAGGCTCTGGAATCGCTCGAGGCCGGACGGCCCGCTCTTGCACTGGCCGAGCCGGACAGCCCTGGCACCAGTGTGGGCCAGCCGCTCGCCGAGGCTATTTCTCCGGTTTACTACCGCACCAAGGCGACGTATGTCTTCTGGATGCTGCGCCAGATTGTCGGCGACGCAACGCTCTCCGCGGCTCTGAGAGCTTACGATCCGGCTGCCGATGTGAGCCTTGGCTACGGCCGCGATAACGGGCCCAGTCCTTTTGAAAAGCTGCTGGAACAGGCTGGAACCCAGAGCGATCTGTCCTGGTTCTTCAACGACTGGGTGAATGCGGACAAGGGACTGCCTGACCTGACCATTTCCAGCGTGTATCCCAATCCGGAACAGGCCGGGAGTTGGCTGGTCACCATCAACGTGGCCAACAACGGATTTGCAGCCGCACAAGTGGCCGTGACGGCGCGAACGGATACAAGCTCCGTTACGCAGCGGCTCATGGTTCCGGCACGGGGCAAGGCGCCGCAGCGGCTGCTTCTGCTTGGCAAGCCGGTCGAGGTCCAGGTGAACGATGGTACGGTTCCGGAGACGCAAGCCACGGTCCACATTGCCCGGCTTGACGACCCTGCCAGCTCGGACGCCGCTCCGAAGTAGGTTAGGTGCGGACTTCGGTGCTTTCCATTCGCCGGACTCCAGCACGCGCGAACTCGGACTCAATCGCCGCAACCGAGCCGCCGAGGTCGATGGCGCGACAGGCGTCGCGGAGCACAATTGCCTCGAAACCGAGGCGGCGCGCGTCAAGCGCTGAGTACCCCACGCAGAAATCATAGGCGAGGCCGGCGAGGAATACCCGCGTGAGGCCGCGTTCGCGCAGATAGCCGCCGAGCCCTGTTGCGGTTGTCCGGTCATTCTCGAAGAAGGCTGAGTAGGAGTCGATCCGCGGTCGAAAGCCCTTGCGGAGGATGAGTTCAGCCTTGGTGAGATCGAGATTGGGATGGAACTCGGCGCCGATGGTTCCCTGGACGCAATGGTCGGGCCAGAGGGTCTGTTTGCCGTAGCTGGCTTCGATCTGCTGGAAGGGTTTTGCGCCTGGATGTGCGGAGGCGAAGGAAGAGTGCGCTGCGGTGTGCCAGTCCTGGGTGAGGAGGATGTGCTGGAAAGCGGGCGCGAGGCGTTGGATGAGCGGCACGACCTCGTCTCCGCCGGAGACGGCCAGCGCGCCGCCGGGGCAGAAGTCGTTCTGGACATCGATGACGAGGAGGACGTCTTTAGGATTGACTTCCATTGGGTCTCCGCGCTTTGACGTTAGCAGACGGATTCCGCGATGGATAGGAAATCCAAAGGACGATTTGAATTGTTTTTCGGTGCAAAAAGGGAGTTTTGCAACGAACACCCGCCTGTAAGTCCTTTGTTTCGAGGGGGTAATTGCGTAAGCCCTTTGCCATCAACAAAAGGCCGGGGGGGTAGGGCGGTTGGGCGGTTTCGGCTTCAGTTCGGCCCCTGTGAAGGGGCCGGAATACTGCTATGAAATGAGTATGCGCCGGGGAGTGGAATTAACGTGCAAAGTTTTTGGAATTATTTTCGGGGTATGAAGAGTGCCACCAAGCGGCCGGACCGGGCCTTCTTTTCCGGGTTGGTTTTGGATTGTTAGAGGAGATGCAAGTGGCCGTTACAGGGAGAGGTTTTTCGCAACTGCAGCTCGACCTGTGACTACTGAGATGAAGGTGGATCAGACCGGGGCAGCGCGGCAAGCCTTTCTCGCCGACGGTCACGGTAGTCGAAACGCGATTTGGCGATTCTGCGCGAAGACAGGGCAGGTGCCGGATGCATGGGTGTTTGCGGGTATCCATCGGCTTGCCGGTGTGCCAGTTTCCGGCGAGTAGTGCCTGGTGGTATCCCCGGTCCCCAGATGCAAGGGACTGTCTGATTGGGAGTGTTGCTTTCCCACCCATTCGCGATAGAACTGCGAATGGATGGGGCACCCAGGCCTGGTGGTATCCCCGGGCCCCAGATGCGAGGGACTGTCTGATTGGGAGTGTTGCTTTCCCACCCATTCGCGATAAAACTGCGAATGGATGGGGCACCCAGGCCTGGTGGTATCCCCGGTCCCCAGATGCGAGGGACTGTCTGATTGGGAGTGTTGCTTTCCCACCCATTCGCGATAGAACTGCGAATGGATGGGGCACCCAGGCCTGGTGGTATCCCCGGACCCCAGATGCGAGGGACTGTCTGATTGGGAGTGTTGCTTTCCCACCCATTCGCGATAGAACTGCGAATGGATGGGGCACCCAGGTGGGTTGCGGTTCCAAGGGACCGGGGGCACCCGCCGCGTTTACGATTACCTAACCGGGAAGCGTATGCTCCTGTTGAAGACTGGAGCGCGAACTCAACCCGGAAGATGTGCATCGCGATTCAGGGATTGTATTGGGCAGCCCGCCAGGGGCACAGGGGAGCATCGAGATGAGAAACAGCCAGGCGTGGTTTGAGAATCTTTTTCGCGATATCCGGTTTGCGACGCGCCAGTTGGTGAGGAATCCAGGCTTTGCGGTCACCGCGATCTTTACTCTGGCGCTCGGCATCGGCGCAAACGCCGCCATCTTCAGCCTGGTGGACGCCATTATTCTGCGCCCTCTGCCCTATCCGAATCCGGAGCAATTGGTGGGGCTGGGGCAATGGAGAAACCAGGCGGGCGAGGGCTATGTGCAGACGGGTGTGTCCGCACCCAACATGGCGGACATCGGCCTGGAGACGGGCATCTTCCAGCAAGCAGGCTACTACCGCTGGTCGGGTTTCAACATCACCGAAAGCAACCGGCCGGAGAGCATCACAGGGATTAAGACCTCGATCGATTTGCTGCCGATGTTCGGCATACAGCCGCTGATGGGCCGCTTTTTCTTGCCGGTGGAGATGCAGCCAGGCCACGACCAGGTTACCGTGATCGGTTATCGCTTATGGCAGGAACGGTACAACTCCGATCCGGCGATCCTGAGCAAGGCGATCGACCTGGATGAAAAGCGCTACACGATCGTGGGCGTGCTGCCTGCTCGCTTTCGTTTCACATGGGATCAAGAGATGGACGTGTTTGTGCCGCTGGCATTGACGCCCGGCGAACTAAGCGAAGCAGCGCGTGCGACTTCGCGCGACTTGCAGGCGCAGGGCCGGCTGAAGGCTGGCGTGAGCGTGCGGGAGGCGCAATCGGCAATGGACACCCTGGCCGCCAATCTGGCCACGCGATATCCGGAAGCCGACAAGGGTTGGGGCATTAAAGTGGAACCGCTGCACGCGGCTTACTACCGTCAAATGTCGACGCCACTGCTGATTATGTCGGGGGCGGCGTTGTTCGTGCTGTTGATCGCCTGCTCGAACGTTGCCAACCTGCTGCTTGCGCGGGCCGCCGGCCGCAGGCGCGAGATCGCCATACGGGTTGCCATTGGGGCCAACCGCTGGCGGCTGGTGGTGCAGTTGCTGACCGAAAGCGTGCTGCTGGCGGCGGCTGGAGGGGCGCTCGGGTTGCTGTTGGCCTACCTTGGGGATCGCCTGCTTACGCGGGAAATGACTCACTATCATCGCTTCAGTGTTCCCAATGCGAGCGTGATCGGCATTGACTGGCGTGTTCTGGTCTTCTCGGCGGGCGTAACAGTCGCCACGGGAATCCTGTTTGGTTTGGCGCCGGCCCTTTCCGCTTCAAGAACCGACTTGAGCGACTCGCTGAAAGAAGGCTCGGCAAGTTCGACGACGGAGTCGGGACGCCGCCGCCTCAACAACGGCCTGGTAGTTTCCGAGGTGGCACTGGCGTTGGTGCTGCTTGCCGGCGCTGGGCTGCTGGTAAGGACATTTCTTGGGCTTACGCAGGTAGACCTGGGAATCGATGCAACCAATGCAGTGACCATGGAGATTGACCTGCCCCACTATAAGTACCCAACCGCTACGCAGCAGACAAGTTTCTTCCGCGAACTGCTGGAAAAGGTGAGGCGCACGCCGGGAGTGAAATCCGCTGGGATTGAGCAACCGGGTTCCAATGTTTTCTTTGAACCGGAAGGGCAACCTGCGGCAGAGCCTGGACAGGAGCCGAGTGCGGGCCTCAATGTGGTTTCGCCGGGAGACTTCGGCGCCAAGGGCATCCGCATGGCGGCAGGCCGGGAGTTTGTTGACAATGACACCTCAGAGGGGCCGCCGGTGGCATTGATCAGCGAAACGGTGGCGCGCCGCTACTGGCCGCACGAGAATCCGCTGGGGAAGAATCTCACGGTTCTGGCGCATGTCTACTCGGGGCAGAGCGCCGGGCCGGCAGAGCCATTGAGGATCGTCGGGGTGGTGAAAGATCGGCGAGGGTATGACTTGTGGGAAGCTCGCGCTGACATTTATGTGCCGTTTGAGCAGCACCCCGTGTCGTGGGCCAATCTGGACGTTCGCACCGCGGTGCCGCCGATGACGGTGGTGCCGTCGATACGTGAGGAAGTGATGTCGCTCGATAAGGAACAGCCGCTGACTGAAGTGAGGCTGCTGAGCGAGATGGTGGCGCAGACCTACGGCACGCTTCGGTTCCCGATGATGCTGGTGTGGGTTTTTGCGGCACTGGCGCTGGTGCTTTCTTCGATTGGGATATTCGGCGTGATGTCGTATACCGTGAGCCGTCGCACCCAGGAACTGGCAATTCGCATGGCTTTGGGCGCAGACCGCTCGACGATGCTGCGGCTGGTGCTGCGCGAGGGTTTGCGTTTAACCCTGGTCGGCGTAGGGATTGGGCTGGTGGCGGCTCTGGCGCTCAGCCGCGTGATGGCGGGCTATGTTTATGGCATCAAGTCGACCGATCCTCTGACTTTCGCGGCTGCCGCATTGCTGCTTATGGCCGCAGCGCTTGCGGCCTGCTACATTCCGGCTCGCCGCGCCATGCGTGTCGATCCGATGCGGGCGTTGAGGACCGAGTGAACACTTTTTGTAGAGTCGTCGATTCAATCTCACATGCAGACCGGGCCTGGCCTCTGGGTGCTGGTATCAGGATGTATTTCGGAATCTTTGTGGGGGGCGCGGCTCGGGTGAGTGATCTTCTTCCGAAGTGTCTCGGGGGAGGGACAGAGGACCCCGTCCGGGGGTAAACGGGCTGCGGAAAAACTCCATTTTGGTGCGGATTTGAGATTGGGAAGCCCGCAGGGGCTGAAGAGGCTGCGGAAAAAGTCGGGTTTTGAGTCAAGATTCACAAAGAACATCCCTCGGGGGCTAAAGCCCAGCGTTTATTTGATTGGCTTTATTGGCCCGCGACCCACACTGCGTGTGGGTTTCCCGAGCCGTGCCCTCGTTACAAAGCGTGTCTATGGCTGGCTCTCGAAGAAGGCTTCTACGTCGGTGATGGAGGTGGTCATGCGATAGGGGGGGAGGCTCTGGAGGAAGGTCTGGCCGTAGCGCTGGCGGCGGACTCTGGGGTCTAAGAGGACGAGGACGCCACGATCTTCAAGCGAGCGGATGAGGCGACCGAAGCCTTGCTTTAGCGTGAGAACCGCCGCGGGGACCTGGTAGTCGAAGAAGGGCTTGCCGCCGGCTTCTTCAATGGCTCGCATGCGGGCGGCTACTACGGGGTCGCTGGGGACGGCGAAGGGCAGCTTGTCAATGATGACGCA
>Ga0302193_10001853_pt1 | contig 17781 bp, 14 predicted proteins | sample II_Bog_E3_3_FD_200228 | JGI IMG/M metagenome (GOLD analysis project Ga0302193, IMG submission 200228) | Peat permafrost microbial communities from Stordalen Mire near Abisko, Sweden - II_Bog_E3_3 | ecosystem: Environmental > Terrestrial > Soil > Wetlands > Peat | place: Sweden: Abisko...
GCTGGCGCGGCGCGAAGAACGACGCGCAAAGGGCAAAGACCTTAGGCCTCGACTGTCCCTGCCGCCGCGACGATCGGCAAAAAGGCGTCGGCAGTCAGGCTGGCCCCGCCGACCAGCGCCCCGCCAACCCCTTTGGCGGCGAGCAGCCCGGCTGCGTTTTCGCCATTGACCGACCCGCCATAAAGGATGCGCACGTCCTGGCCTGCATCGCCCAACAGCGCATCGAGCCGCGCGGCAATCGCGGCATGCATCGCCACGACATCCTCGACCGCCGCGACGCGCCCGGTGCCGATGGCCCAGACCGGCTCATAGGCAACGGACAGCTTGCCCGCAGCGGCAGCCTCGATCGCCCCCTCGCCCAAAGGCAGCGAGCCATCGACCTGCCGCCCAACGACCGATTCGGCATGCCCGCCGTCGCGCTCGTCAAGCGTTTCACCGACACACACGATCACGCCCAGCCCCGCCGCCAGCGCGGCTTCGGCCTTGGCGCGCACGACGGCGTCGGTCTCGCCATGATCGCGGCGACGCTCGCTGTGTCCGACGATGACAAAGCCCGAACCGATGTCGGCCAGCATCGCCGCCGAGACATCGCCGGTATGCGCGCCTTTGACGGCGGTGTGGCAATCCTGCCCCCCGACGCCGATGGCCGAGACTTCTTCACGCAACAGGCCGAGCAGTGGAAACGGCGGCGCCAGCGCGACCTGAACACCACTGTAGCGCTGCGCGCCCCGGTCGATGGCGCGCGCCTCGGCCAGCATGGCCCGGGTGCCATTCATCTTCCAGTTGCCCACGATATAGGGTCGATGCGCCATAAGCCCCTGCTTGTTCCTGAATTTCTGTCACCCATTCCGCGCAAACGTTTCCGCCGGGCGGCACGCTCCTCGGGAATCGGCTTGTTCCCAATGCGGCTACCAAATGCGCGCCGCGATTGCAAAATGCCAATGGGGTGATGCGGGGGATCGTTGCCGCTGGAAGACCGATGCAAGACCGAACCCTATCTGTGGGGCTTGGCGAACATCGAAACTCTATCTAAGGCAGCGCGCATTGTTCCTGCTATCGATCGGCTGTCATGCTCGACTTTTTCCGTGCCATTACCAGGTCTCGCCTCGGCGCCGTGCTGGGCCTTGTCTTTCTTGTCCTGATCGTGCTCGCCTTTGCCGGGGCCGATGTCGGCGGCATGCGCACCGGCAGCCTGATCGGCGGGGAAAACGTGGCGAGCGTGGGCGGCTCACGGATCACCACCGGCGAGCTCGACAAGACCATCCGCAACGCGTTTGAAAGCCAGCGTCAGCGCGCACCGACGCTGACCATGAAGGATTTTCTTGCACAAGGCGTGCTCGAAGAAGTCATGACCGGGCTGATCGACCGCGCCGCGACGTGGGAATGGGGCAAAAAATACGGCATCGGCATCAGCGATCGCCTGGTCGACAGCGAAATCGCCAAGCTGCCCGCGTTTCAGGGCCCCGACGGAAAGTTCAGCCAGGACGCCTATAACCAGTTGCTGGCCCAGCGCGGGCTGACCGACAAACTGGTGCGCGACGACATCGCCAAAGGACAGATGAGTCGCCTGGTGTTTGCCGGTGCCGCCGAAGGCGCCGCAATGCCGACCACCGTTACGCAGACCTATGCCGCGCTGCTCAAGGAAAAGCGCACCGGCAATCTGCTGTTCCTGCCATCGGCCGCCTTTGCGCCCAAAGCCGCGCCGAACGACAGCCAGATCGGCGATTTCTACAAGGCGAACCTCGCCCGCTACAGCCGCGCCGAGCGCCGCACGATCCGCTATGCGGTCATCGATGAAGCCTCGTTGAAATCCGTCCCCGCGCCGAGCGAGGCCGATGTGCGCAAGCGCTATCAGGCCAATGCCGCCCAATATGCCCCCGGCGAAATGCGCTCGATCACGCAAGTCATCCTGCCGACCGAAATGGCGGCAAAGGCGTTTGCCGCCGAAGTGGCGGGCGGAAAATCGATCGAGGCGGCCGCCACCGCCAAAGGGCTTGCGCCCGCCAAGATTGCCGATGCGACGCATGACAAGCTGGCCACCGACGGTTCGAAGGCCGTGGCCGACGCGGTCTTTGCCGGCGCGCAAGGCAAGACGACGGGCCCCGTCAAGGGCGCGCTCGGCTGGGTCGTGGCGCGAATCGACGGGATCACCAAAAAGCCGGGCAAGACGCTCGACGAAGCGCGCGGCGAAATCGTCGCGGCGCTGGCTGGCGAAAAGCACAAGGCGGCGCTGACCGAACTGGCCACCCAGATCGGCGAAAAAATCGAAGGCGGCACCAGCCTCGGCGATGTTGCCAAAGCCTATGGACTGACCGTGCAGACCACCGACGCGGTGCAGTCCGACGGAACCGTGCCCGGCAAGCCCGAGGCCAAGCTGCCCGCCGAAGTTCAAGCCCTGCTCCAGACCGCATTCGGCATGGAGCATGAAGGCATGGCGCAGATCGCCGCCGTGCCCGCAGCCGCAGCCGGCATCGCGCGCTTTGCCGTTTATGACGTTGGCGCGATCACGCCTGCCGCCCCGGCCCCGCTGGCCGAAATCAAGGCGCAAGTCGCTGCCGACTGGACGCGTCAGCATGGCGCCGACGCCGCCGCTGCCGCCGCCGACAAAGTGCTGGCCGCGCTCGCCAAAAAGACCCCGCTCGATGCAGCGGGCAAGGCGCTCGGCGTCGCGCTGCCGCCAGTCGATCACCTGGGCATTACCCGCGAACAGCTCGCGCAGATGCAAGGCCGCGTACCTGCACCGCTCGCGCTGATGTTTTCGATGTCCAGGCCCGGCGCGAAAAAGCTCGCCGCTCCCAATCAGGCCGGATGGCTGATCGTGTCGCTCGATTCGGTCGAACCGGGCACGATCGCGGCCAATGACCCGATGGTGCAACAGGCACAGAGCGAACTCGGCAAGGCCGCGGGCCACGAATACGAAGAGCAACTGCGCTCGGCGATCACGCGCGAAATCGGCTCGAAGCGCAACGAAAAAGCCATCGGCACCGTGCGCAGCAATCTGGCAGGCAGCCAGCCCTCGGGCGAACAGTGAGCGCGACCGCCGATCTCGATCTTGCGGCGCCGGAAAACGCGGCCGCCGCGCTCGCCGCACTGAGCGACGGGCGCCCCGCGCTTATCTGGCGGCGGCTGATCGTCGATACCGAAACCCCGGTCGGCGCCGCGCTCAAACTGATGCGCGAAGGCCGGGGCGATTTCCTGCTCGAATCGGTGCAGGGCGGCGAAGTGCGAGGGCGGTACAGCTTGCTCGGCCTCGCCCCCGATCTGGTGTTTCGCGCGCGCGGCACGGCGGCAGAGATCAACCGCGCCTGGGCCACCTGTCGCGATACCTTTGCGCCGATGCCAGGCAACAGCCTCGAAGAATTGCGCAAGCTGGTCGATCAGTGCCGCATCGACGTGCCCGCCGGATTGCCGCCGGTGCTGGCCTGTCTGGTCGGCTATTTCGGCTATGAAACGATCGGCCTCGTCGAAAAACTGCCGCGCGCGCCCGACAGCGCGCTTGAACTGCCCGATATGCTGTTCGTGCGCCCGACCGTGCTGCTGGTGTTCGACCGGCTGAGCGACGAACTGTTTGCCGTCGCGCCGATCTGGGCCTCTTCGCTGGCCCCGCCGCGCGCGATCGAGGCCGCGGGCGAACGGATCGATACGGCGCTGGCCGGATTGAACGGCCCCCTGCCCGCAGAGCCGCGCCTTGCCGAACCGGTCGAGCCCGCGCGCAACCCGGTCATGCAGCCCGAACGCTATGCCGCGATGGTGCGCAAGGCGAAGGACTATATCGAGGCGGGCGACATCTTTCAGGTCGTGCTGGCGCAGCGCTTTACCACGCCGTTCCCGCTTCCGGCGTCGGCGCTCTATCGCTCGCTGCGCCGGATCAACCCCTCGCCGTTTCTCTATTTCCTCGATCTGCCCGGCTTTGCGCTGATCGGGTCAAGCCCGGAAATCCTCGTGCGCATCCGCGACGGCGAAGTGACCATCCGCCCGATCGCCGGGACGCGCCCGCGCGGGAAAACGGCGGAAGAAGACCGCGCCAACGAGGCCAGCCTGCTCGCCGATCCCAAGGAACGCGCCGAACACCTCATGCTGCTCGACCTGGGTCGCAACGATGTCGGTCGGGTTGCCCAGGCGGGCACCGTGCGCGTGACCGAAAGCTATACCGTCGAACGCTACAGCCATGTCATGCACATCGTCTCGAATGTCGTCGGGCAGCTCGACACCGCGCGCGCCTCGTCCGTCGATGCCTTGTTTGCAGGATTCCCGGCGGGCACGGTCAGCGGCGCGCCAAAAGTGCGCGCCTGCGAAATCATCGCCGAGCTGGAGCCCGAAACGCGCGGCGCCTATGCGGGCGGCGTGGGCTATTTCGCGCCCGACGGTTCGGTCGATTCGTGCATTGTTCTGCGCACGGCGGTACTCAAGGACGGCGTGATGCATGTTCAGGCGGGCGCCGGCATCGTCGCTGACAGCGACCCGGTCTATGAACAGCACGAATGCGAAGCCAAATCGGGCGCGCTGTTCGCCGCCGCGCGCGAAGCGATCCGGGTGGCGAGCGAAGCAAAGTTCGGACAATAGAGCGCCATGATCCTCGTCATCGACAACTACGACAGCTTTACCTGGAATCTGGTCCATTATCTGATGGAGCTGGGGGCCGAAGTCGACGTCGTGCGCAACGATGCGCTTTCGGCAGGGCAAGCGCTGTCTTCGGGCGCGCAAGGCTTTCTGATTTCGCCCGGCCCCTGCACGCCCAATGAAGCGGGGATCAGCCTCGATCTGGTCGGCGCCGCCGCCGATGCCGGGGTGCCGTTGCTGGGCGTGTGCCTCGGCCACCAATCGATCGGCCAGTATTTCGGCGGCAAAGTCGTGCGCGGCGGGCTGATGCACGGCAAGACCAGCCAGGTTACCCATGACGGCACCGGGCTGTTTGCAGGCATCCCCTCGCCGTTTACCGCGACGCGCTATCACTCGCTGATCGTGACCGACATTCCCGATGTGCTGGTCGTCAATGCGCGGTCGGACGACGGCCATGTCATGGGCTTTCGCCATGTCAGCAAACCGATCCACGGCGTGCAGTTTCACCCCGAATCGATCGCGACCGAACATGGCCATGCGATGATCGCCAATTTCCTGGCGCTTTGCGGGATCACCCCGCGCGTTCTCGCCGGCCACGCGGCGCAATGACCGCGCTGCCGCAGGTTTGCGCAACACCGCTGACCGAGGATGAGGCTGAACGGGCTTTCGGCGCGATTCTTGACGGGCGCGTCGATGACGAAGCGATCGCCGCGTTCCTGATCGCGCTGTCCGACCGGGGCGAGACCGCGTCGGAAATCGCCGGTGCGGCGCGGGCGATGCGCGCGCGCATGATCCCGATCGATGCGCCCGCCGGGGCCATCGACGTCTGCGGCACCGGCGGCGACGGGCATCACACGCTCAATGTCTCGACCGCAGTCAGCCTTGTCGTTGCGGCCTGCGGCGTGCCGGTGGCCAAGCACGGCAACCGCGCGGCCAGTTCCAAGGCGGGCGCCGCCGACACGCTCGAAGCGCTCGGGCTCAATCTCGATCGTGCAGGCGAGACCGCCGAGGCCACGCTCCGCGATCTGGGCATCTGCTTCCTGTTTGCCGCGCGCCATCATCCGGCGATGGGCCGGATCATGCCGATCCGCCGCGCCATCGGACGGCGCACGATTTTCAATCTGATGGGGCCGCTGGCCAATCCTGCGGGCGTGACCCGGCAACTGGTCGGCATCGCGCGGCCCGCTTATGTCCCGATTTATGGCGAGGCGCTGCGTCGGCTCGGCACGACCCGCGCCTTTGTCGTCTCGGGCGATGAAGGGCTGGACGAGCTGAGCCTTGCCGGCGGCAACGAGGTCGCCGATGTCGCGGGCGATGCCGTCTTGATGCACCGCGTGACACCGGGCGATGCCGGGTTGGCAACGGCGCCGGTCGCGGCGATCCATGGTGGCGATGCAGCCTATAATGCCGGGGCCCTGCGCCGCCTGCTGATGGGCGAGACGGGGCCTTATCGCGACGCCGTGCTGCTCAACGCCGCCGCTGCGCTGATCATCGCCGGAGAGGTCACCGACTGGCACGCCGGCGTCGAAGAAGCCGCCGAAGCGCTCGACAAGGGGCTCGCCAAGGCCTTGCTCGAGTGCTGGATCGCCACGCTTGCGTGATAGTTCAAGGCCGATGGATTGCAGAGCATGACTGACAAACTCGCCGAAATCTGCGCCACCAAGCGCGACGAAGTCACCACGCGCAAGGCCGCGACAAGCCTGGGCGCCCTGGCCGAACGCGCCCGCGAACAAAGCGCCCCGCGCGGATTCGAGGCCGCGCTGCGCAAACGCGCCGCCACGGGCTTCGCGCTGATCGCCGAAATCAAGAAGGCGAGCCCGTCAAAGGGCCTGATCCGCGCCGATTTTCACCCTGCCGACCATGCCCGCGCCTATCAGGCAGGTGGCGCGGCGTGCCTGTCGGTGCTGACCGATGCGCCCTATTTTCAGGGGCACGAGGATTTCCTGATCGCCGCCCGCGCGGCATGCGATCTGCCGGTGATCCGCAAGGATTTCATGGTCGACCCGTGGCAATGTGCCGAAGCCCGCGCGATCGGCGCCGATGCGATCCTGATCATCGTCGCCGCGCTGGAAGACGTGCAAATGGCCGAGATCGAAGCCGCCGCGCGCGAACAGGGCATGGACGTGCTCGTCGAAGTGCACAACGAGGCTGAAATGGAGCGCGCCCACGGCCTTGCCTCGCGCCTGATCGGGGTCAACAACCGCGATCTCAAGCGCTTCGTCACCGACCTCGCCACGACCGAACGCCTCGCCCCGCTCGCCCCCGCAGGCGCGCTGCTCGTCGGCGAAAGCGGCATCAACACCCACGCCGACTGTGTGCGCCTGTCGCATTGCGGCGCACGCACGTTCCTCGTCGGCGAAAGCCTGATGCGCGAAGCCGACGTCGAAGCCGCCACCCGTCGCCTGCTGACCGGCACAATCTAGGCAGAGTCGGTGAATTCGGTCGCTGCCGGATGCAATGCCGGATGACTGGAAACGCCCCAATTGCTGCCGGTGCGAGCACTATGTCACTATCTGAAAAGCGGACGGGGGCAATCGATTATGAGAGCAGTTACGGGCCTAACGACGGGCTATGTCGTCGTCATAGCGATCGTGTTTTCTGTCTTTATCACCTCAAGTGGTTCTACGATCAGTAGCGTGGAATTTGCAGAAGTAGCCTTCGCCTTGCCGATGATAATTGCTTTTTTCTTAGCATTGATATTTCGAGGCGTTGAAGCTCGACGTAGTTTGCTCTTTTTCGAGATAGGGTTTTCGATATTTTCTATGTTGGTGTTCGTCAGGACGTTCACTGAGGAACATGACGCTCAGTATCAGTTGGCGGTGCTGGTCATCCCACTGATCGGTTTCCCTGCTGTGGTGATCGCTGGCGTCATCGCGGCTTTCTCTCCGAAGAGGCAACCGAAATAGCGCCAGTTCCGACATAGGTTCGGCAGCTTCATACTCCCGCCGCCCGGAATGCCTCCTTTCCGCTAACCATCCCTTACAGCCTATCAAGGGAGCGCAAAAAACTTGGACCTCTTTCGTCGCCCAGGGCTTTGACCCTACGGCATTCCCACATTCCACTTTTGTTCGTCATTCCCGCGCAGGCGGGAATCCAGAATTCGACGTATGATCAAGACGTTAGGCTGACTGGATTCCCGCCTTCGCGGGAATGACGATAGTTTATACCTCATTGATTTCACGGTATAAATTTTCGTAATTCGTGATGTGTGAATGCCGTAGCTGCTTTGACCCGGAGGCCAGCTTGGCGCTGGGTGCCGCGGCTGATCAGGCGTGGTGCGAACGCTGTCGCGCGGCCACCCTCAACACATCGATCGATCTGAAGAAAAGCTGGACACCGAATCACGTGTTGCGGCGCAATCAGCTTAACCTCATGGCCAAACGAACCCAGCTTGCGCGCCCAATGGTGCGATGCCCCGCACGCTTCGATCGCAATGACGCATGGCGACAGCTTCGCGAAAAACTCTTCCATCGCTTTGCGGGTAAACCGCTTGCGCAAAACCGGCTGCTCTGCCGCATTTACCCCATGAAGCTGAAACACATGCTTTGACGTGTCCATACCAATGCGTTTAATCTCGTCCACGGACGGTTCCCTCGTCCGAGTTGCAACGACTCATCCTGGCACATCGCGATGCCGTCGGGCCCGTCCAACCCAACAAGTCCGGGATGACGACTGGGGTCGGGCTTGCCGCAAAGACAAAGGCAAGGCGATGGCCCATGATGGCAATCACACGCGTTTGGGTACGGGCCCAATCGGATCGGTGAAATTGCATCCGATTAAAAGCGCACGACACCGCCGGAAAAGCGGCCTGAGAGAGGAAGCGCGACCATGACCGGCGTGATCTTTGTCAAACCTCTGGTCTGGATCGGGCCTCTGGTCTGGATCGGGCCTCTGGTCTGGATCGGGTTGGTCATCGCCTTTGGGGCGTGGCGGCGGGCGCGATCGGGCAGGCCGATGATCCCGCGCGTCGCGCCCGGCGCGGCCTTTGGCGAAACCGCCTGTTCGGGCCGGGCGCTGGGCTGCCTGCGCGGATTGTGCTCGGCCAACCGCTGCCTGATCGTCACGGTCGATCAGGGCCGTCTGGTGGTTGCGCTCGCCTTTCCCTTTTCGATGTTTCCAATGCCGGGCCTCGGCGCGCTCGAAGTCGATGTACCGCTGTCGGCGATTGCGCGCGTCACGCCCGGACGGCGATTGTGGCAGGATGTGCTGACCATCGGATTTGTCGATGCCGACCGCCCCGACATCGAGTTGATGCTGCGCGACGAAGCCGGGTTTGTCGCCGCGCTCGGCCCCGATCTGGCGCGCCGCGCGCAACAGTTTGCGGCGCGGCCGCTGCGTCAGGGCAAGGCGGGCCCTCGCCTCCGCAGCCGGATTGCCCGCGTCTTTCTGTGCATCTGGGGCGCTGGCGCGCTGATCGGCAGCGGCATCGGTCTTTCGGCCGACTTTACCGTCAGGGCACATGGCGTCGCCACGACTGCCGAACTGATCGAATTTCAGGGAAAACAGGGCGTGGTGCGCTATCGCGTCGACGGGATCGATCACACGATGATCTCCAACTTTGGCCGGGGAAGCTGGGTTCCGGGGCAGACCGAAACGGTCTATTACGTGCGCGATGATCCTTCCCACGCAGTCGAAGCGGGCAACCTCGGCTTTCTGGCGCTGTTCGCGGTCGCCGGGCTGATCGCGCTTGTGCTCGGCCTGATCGGGCCCCGCCTCATCCCTGGATGGTCGTGATCCGGCCCAAAGCCTGCCACAATTGCCTGCGAAGGGATGCCCCATGAAAACCCTGGGCCTGATCGGCGGGATGAGCTGGGAAAGCTCGGCCGAATACTATCGGATCATCAATCAGGGCGTGCGCGACGCGCTCGGGCCGACTCATTCGGCGCGGATCGTGCTGTGGTCGTTTGATTTTGCGGAGATCGAGGCGCTGCAGATGGCCGGCGACTGGGACGGGCTGACTGCGCGCATGGTCGATGCGGCGCGGCGGCTTGCAGCGGCGGGCGCCGACGCGCTGATGATCTGCACCAACACCATGCACCGCTGCGCCCCCGCCGTCGAAGCGGCAGTTGCCATGCCGCTGATCCATATTGCCGATCCCACCGGCGCGGCGATCCGCGCCGCCGGATATACGCGCATCGGCCTTTTGGGCACGCGCTTCACCATGGAGCAGGACTTTTACCGAGGCCGTCTTGCCGACCGTCACGGGCTCGACGTGATCGTGCCCGACGAGGCCGATCGCGCCACCATACACCGTGTAATCTACGATGAACTCGTCGCCGGACGGATCGAGCCTGCTTCGCGCGAGGCCTATCGCGGCGTGATGCAACGGCTCGCCCAGCGCGGCGCGCAGGCGATCGTGCTTGGCTGCACCGAAATCATGCTGCTGGTCGGCCCCGACGACAGCCCGGTGCCGCTGTTCGACACGACCGCGCTGCATGCCCGCGCGGGCATCGATCGGCTGCTCGGATAACGCCCTCTATAAAACCGCGCGAGGCTCTGGCATGAGCACGAACATGACAAAGCTGACCCATCTCGACGAACGGGGACAGGCGCGGATGGTGGATGTCGGCGCCAAGGCCGCAACGCACCGTGTCGCCATTGCCGGCGGGCGCATCCGCATGAACGCCGAAGCGCGCACCGCGATCGCGACAGGCACCGTGGCCAAAGGCGACGTACTGGCGACGGCGCGGATTGCCGGAATCATGGCGGCCAAGCGCACCGGCGAATTGATCCCGCTGTGTCACCCGTTGAGCCTCGACGCCATCGCCATCGATTTCGTGCTTGAGGATCAGGGCGTGTACGCCACGGCGACCGCCTCGCTGACCGCGAAAACGGGCGTGGAAATGGAAGCGATGACCGCTGTATCGATCGCGCTGTTGACGATTTACGACATGGCCAAGGCCATCGACAAAGGCATGATCATCGAAACGGTCCGGCTGATCGAAAAGCGCGGAGGCAAATCGGGAAACTGGCGCGCGAGCGACGCGCCATGACGGCCCGCACGCCCCCGCTGCCGCTCGCCGAGGCGCAGGCGCGATTGCTCGCCCTGGCGCCGACGATTCCGGTCGAATGGCGCGATGTCATGCAGGCCGCCGGGCATTACCTCGCCGAGCCGCTGCATGCGCGGCGCAATCAACCTGCAGCGCCGCTTTCGGCGATGGACGGCTTTGCCATGCGCGCCGCCGATTTGCCCGGCCCCTGGCGGCTGATCGGGGAAAGCGCAGCGGGGCATCCCTTTGTCGGCACGCTCGGCACAGGCGAGGCTGTGCGGATCAGCACCGGCGCGGTCGTCCCGCCCGACGCGGACATGGTCCTGCTCAAGGAAGACAGCGCGATCGACGGCAGCACGCTGCACCTCGACGGCACCGCGCCCCATCCGACCGAGCGCCATATTCGCCCGCGCGGCATGGATTTTGGCGAAGGCGCGGCGATCCTGCCCAGGGGATGGCGGATCGACGCCGCCGCGATCGGATTGGCGCTTGCCGCCGGCCATGAACGCCTGCCGGTGCACCGCCCGATCCGGTTGACGGTGATCGACGGCGGCGACGAACTGGCCGCGCCCGGAACCGCGCCCAGCCTGCACCAGATTCCCGCCAGCAACGGCCCGATGCTTGCCGCGCTCGCCGCCCGGCTGCCGGTCGTGGCGACACGGATCGGCCCTGTACCCGATACGCTCGACGCGCTGATCACGGCCTTCGAAGCGGCTCGCGATGCCGATGTCATCGTCACCAGCGGCGGGGCCTCGGTGGGCGATCATGACCTGATCCGCCCGGCGCTGGCCGCGATGGGCGTAGACATCGCTTTCTGGCGGGTGGGAATCAAGCCCGGCAAGCCGTTGCTCGTCGCGCGACGCGGCGATCAGGTCATTCTCGGTTTGCCGGGCAACCCCGCCTCGGCCTGGGTCACCGGATTTCTGTTCATGCTGCCCTTGCTGCGCGCGGCGCTCGGCGCGACAGAGCCCCTGCCGCGCGCGATCATGGTGCCGCTGGCAACGCCGATGGGCAAAGGCGGCAGCCGCATGGAATTCCTGCGCGCGCACTGGGACGGCGCAACTGTCGCGCTCGATCGGCTGCAGGATTCCGGCGCGTTATCGCCGCTTGCGCGGTCCAATGCGCTGATCGTGCGTGCCGCCGGCGCAGCGCCTGCTCCGGCGGGAAGCGCGGTCCCGGTCTATCTCACCGGAATCGACTGAACGCTCGCACCAGACCGGATCGAAAAAGCGCACAATTGCTTGACTTGTTCTGATTGGTTGCCTAATCGTTCCGTATTCGTTCACCAAATGACGGGAAACCTGATGGTGACTTGACCCAAAGCGGGAGACCGGGTGATGCTGACACGCAAGCAGCACGAACTCTTGACCTTCATCCAGAACCGACTGGAGGATTCCGGCATTTCACCTTCGTTCGAGGAAATGAAGGAAGCCCTGGATCTGAAGTCGAAGTCGGGGGTTCACCGGCTGATTTCCGCCCTGGAAGAACGCGGCTTCATCCGCCGCCTGCCCAACCGCGCCCGCGCGCTCGAAGTGATCCGTGAGCCCGACACGGCCAGCCCGCGCACCGCCGCTCGCGCCGCTGCCCCGGTCCCGCCGGCTGTCCTTGCGGCATCACCGCGACCTGCGCCGCGCCCTGCCAACGATGTCATCGAAGTCCCGCTCCATGGCCGCATCGCCGCCGGCGCGCCGATCGAGGCGCTTGAGGGCAGCAGCGTACTCCCCGTCCCTGCGGCCCTGCTCGGCCCCGGCGAACATTATGCGCTCGAAGTGTCGGGGGATTCGATGGTCGACGCGGGCATTCTCGATGGCGATTTCGCGCTCATCCGCCGCACCGATGTCGCGCGCGATGGCGAGATCGTCGTGGCGCTGGTGCGCGGCGAAGAAGCCACGCTCAAATATCTGCGCCGCGAAAAAGGCATGGTCCGGCTCGACCCCGCCAATGCCGCCTACGACCCGCAATTCTACACCCCCGGCGAAGTCCAGGTGCAGGGCAAGCTGGCGGGACTGTTGCGCCGCTATCATTGAGGCGTGCTGCGGGCAGGCAAAGGCACTCTGTCAGGGGCACGTTTACTCGTGCGCGGTGGCGATGCGCCGCTAGGCTATCGGGCGATCATTCCGCTACTGCGGTGAGCAGACTGCCTTCAGATAAGTGAACGCGCCGCCGGATGCGTTGCCAGACTGTCGCGTGAGTGGGCCATGCACGCCGGCAGGGTGTTCCAAGCCATTTTTCGAGCTTCGCGGCGTGCGTATCTGTGTAGCCTCCGGCGATGGGCGATAAGCATCGGGCTAGCCCCGCAGGCAAAGATCTCGCACCTTCTGGAACAGCAGTTTTGACCTCACGATGACAATCGCTGATGCCCCGGCCGCGAGCTGTTCTCTGGCCCTTACTTGAAAACTCCAAATGTTGAAAAATCGCCATGCGTCAGGGTGGCAGCCAGACTCCAATCATGAGGGTCATGGTCCGATTTTAGGGAGGGTTCAGGGTAGTCTCCTAGCCATTGTAACTTGCGGCCAATCCCCCCGCTCACCGGTTCGTCGGTTTTTTCGAGCACGATAGCTTTCAGCTTGTAGCCGGGACCAAAGCTTGCAGCGAGATTGTCGGGATCGACGGCCTGAACGCTAGTCGGTTCCTTGATGTCCGAGAATGTCACCAGCCACGGATAGGCTGAAACAGGATCGTGCGACGGCGCTGCGGACGGCATCATCCTGGGCAAAATCTGCGGCCCTTTCAGCGCCATCGCCCGGCGAAACTGGATGTCAAAGCCGGTGTTGTTCGGATCATACGGCTGCGCCATTTCCTCTGGCGTCAGTTGCGCCAGCATTTGGTATGCCCCCTTTGCCCAACCATAATTCGACGGGCTGGTAAGCAACGCGAACAACGTCCGGCCATTGGGCAGATCGACTTCTGCCGCCTCTCCCTCGAACTCGCCATGGATGCCGCCGCGTGCAAAAGGGTTGCTCTGCCCCTCCTTGTACATGCGCACTTCGATAACCGTCGAGCCGGTGCGAATGCCCTGCGGCGTTTCGACGACCAAGGTCTCCTTGTAGCGATAAGGCTGGTAGATTGTGCCGTCGCATCCGGCGGTGCCGAGCAGCGCGACGAGCGCCAAGGTTGCGTGCATAAATAGCCGATGGCTACGTGTGCTGACAGGGTGAACGACGCGCGCCATACCTACGCTTTCTAGCCGGCAATGGTTAAATGATCGCCTTATGGCCAATGCAGCCACGGATGCCGCCCGCTGGTTTCGGCAACGGTACGCACGGCGCCATCGGCAAGATCGATGGCCATGCCGCCGGTGCGGGCGAGCAGCGTGGCGTCGGCGAGGATCTGGCGGGGATGACAGGTTGCGGGCAAGGCGTGATCGGCGATCACCAGATCGCTTTGCGCGCAGGCAAGGCCGACCGCTTCTTCGTTGAGCCGCCGGTGGCTGCGCGCGATCAGCAGGACTGTGCGGCGGCCATGGCGATTGAGCGCCAGCGCGCAGAAATCGTGCGAACAGCGCGCGCCGGGCCAGTCTTCGAGCGCGTGCGTCGCGCCCGACATGCCTGCCGTTTCCAGCAGGATTTCGCGCACATAGCCGCCCTGCCCCTGGCTGAACACGACAAGATCCGGCCCCAGTCCGGTGATCCCGACATGACGTCCATCGCCCGCAATCAGAATGTCGGGCGGGCGGGTGACAAGCCAGAAAAGCATGGCAATCACGATCGGAGCCAGCCCCCAGAGCCGGACACGTCCGCTCCACAGCGCGAGCCACAAGGCTCCGGCGATCCACAGGGTATAGACCCATCCGGCCATTGACGGCAGCGTCGTCACCGCCCCCGGCATCGCCGCCATGGCATGCGCGATCCACAGCACCGCGTCGAGCGAGCGCCCCGTCACCCACCAGGCCGGACCGCCCCAACCCAGCGGATCAAGCACGAGCGCCAGCGCGAGCCCCGGCATCGTGACCATTGTCACCAACGGAATCGCCAGCACGTTGGCAAACGCGCCATAGAGCCCGGCGCGATGAAAATGGAACAGCGCAACCGGCAGCAGCGCCAGTTCGATCGCCAGCCCACCCACCAACAGCATGACCAGATGCCGCCCAAAACGAACCAGCCGACTTTCATCGCGCCGCGCCGTGAAACGCCGGACCGGCGCCGTGCCATAGAGCGCGACAATCGCCATGACCGCGCCAAAGCTCATCTGGAAACTCGCGCCAAACAGCGATTCCGGCCAGAACAGCATGACCATGACCGCCGCCACCGCCAGCAGGCGCATCGACAGCGGATCGCGCCCCAGGGCCAAGGCGCCGAGCACCAGCACCGCGCCCGCGACCGCGCGCACCGTAGGCACTTGCGATCCGGTCAGCAGGCAATAGCCGACCCCGGCCACAGCCCCGGCCAGCGCCGCGACCAGCGGCAGGCGCACGCGCAGCGCGATCCACGGGATCAGGCCGAGCCCGCGCAAGACCAGAAAATACACCCCCGCGATCACCGCGCTGACATGCAGCCCGCTGATCGACAGCAAGTGCGCAAAGCCCGCATCGCGCATGGCATCGCCATCGCTGCGCGCGATGGCGCCGCGATCGCCGCTGGCCAAAGTCACCGCGATCGCGCCTGCCGATCCGCCCAGATGCGCCAGAACATGGGCCTTGATCGCCCCCTGCACGCCCCGCAATGTCGGCATCTGCCCGCTCGGCGCCAGCACGGTGACCGGGCCGCTGATCGATCCGGTCGCGGCGACGCCCTGAAACCACGCAACAAAGGCAAAGTCATGCGCGCCGGGCAGCATCGGCGGCGCCGGCGGGGACAGCCGCGCCCTGGCCATGATCGTTGCCCCGATCGCAAGGTCGGGGCGATCAAGCTGATCGGGCACCATGACCTGCACCAGCGCGGGCCGTTCCTGCCCCGCGATCCGCGCGGCCAGCAACAGCCGCACCCGCCCGGCCGCATCGTCATCCTGTCGGTCGACAATGCGCCCGGCAATCATCGCGGTTTCGCGCGCGGGCAGCGGCGCCGCGCCGACCAGCGCCGATTTCATCCAGATCGTGGCAACGCCTGCCGCCGCCATCAGCGCAAGCCCCATGATCGCCATGCGCAGATGGTCGGCCCGACCTTCGCGCGCGACCAGCGGAGCCAAAGCCAAGGCCGCAGCGCACAAGGCAAGCAGCGCCGCCCATTGCCATGCCCCGTCGACCATGGCCCAGGCCCCAATTCCCGCGCCATACCCCACCGCCAGCCACGGCGCGCGTTCGAACGGGCGGTTGCCAAGGAATTGCTCGATGGTGCGCTGCACACTGGACAAGCGCTTCAAACTGTCCCAATGCCCGCGTCGCTGTTGCGGATCCCGATCACCGCGAGTCATTTCCGGTTCGGAGCCCTGCCCAGGGGACCGCTCTGCAGCGGGCGACATCGCGGTGCGGGCTACAGCCTGTTCTGCCATGATTGCGTTGTGAAAGGATTGTGCCCGGGATGGCAAGCGCGAGTGTGACCAAATCTGCTGTTTCAGGCCGCAATCCGGCAGTCGTCACCCGTTTTGCTCCTTCGCCGACCGGATTCCTCCATATCGGCGGAGCACGCACGGCCCTGTTCAACTGGCTGTTTGCCCGCCACCATGGCGGCAAGTACCTGCTGCGCATCGAAGATACCGACCGCGCCCGCTCGACAGAGCCCGCGATCGACGCGATTTTTGACGGCCTGACCTGGCTCGGGCTCGAGGGCGACGAGGAACCGGTGTTCCAGTTTGCGCGCTCTGCCCGCCATGCCGAAGTCGCCTGGCAGTTGCTCGATGCGGGCCATGCCTATCGCTGCTATCTGACGCCCGCCGAATTGACGGCCCGACGCGAAGCCGCGCAAGCCGAACGCCGCCCCTTTCGCATCGACAGCGAATGGCGCGATGCCGATCCTGCGACCTGGCCGGCCGACAAGCCTTACGTGATCCGCGTCAAGGCCCCGCGCGACGGCGAAACCGTGATCGAAGACCTCGTTCAGGGGGCTATCACGGTGAGCAATCGCGAAATCGACGATTTCGTCATTCTGCGCAGCGACGGCACGCCGACTTACATGCTGGCGGTGGTGGTCGACGATCACGACATGGGCGTGACTCACGTCATTCGTGGCGATGACCATATCAACAACGCCTTTCGCCAGCTCGTTGTCATCCGCGCCATGCATACGATTGAACAGGCCGCCGGGACCGGCGCCTGGCCCGATCCGGCTTATGCCCATATCCCGCTGATCCACGGCTCCGACGGCGCCAAACTGTCAAAGCGGCATGGCGCGCTGGGCGTCGATGCCTATCGCGACGAGCTTGGCCTTTTGCCCGAAGCGGTGGTGAATTACCTGCTGCGGCTCGGCTGGGGCCACGGCGATGAAGAGTTCATTGCGCGCGAACAAGCGGTCGAATGGTTCGACATTGCCGATGTCAACAAGGGCCCGGCCCGGTTCGACCTCAAAAAACTGCTCAATCTCAACGGACACTACTTGCGCCTCGCCGACGACACGCGGCTGGTCGCCGAAGTGGCGCAGCGGCTGGGGCTTGGCGAAGGCGCGCAGATCGGGTTGCTCGAAGCGGCGATGCCGGTCCTCAAGGTCCGCGCCGCCGATCTCAACGAACTGGCCGAAGCAGCGCGGTTCCTGTTTGCCCGGCGGCCGATCGAGCCCGATGCCAAAGCTGCCGCACTTTTGACCGACGACGCCCGCGCTTTGCTTTCTAAGACTTTTGTCAGACTTGATCGTCTGACCGATTGGACTAGCGAGACGCTCGAAGCGGCGCTCAAGGAACTTGCCGCCGAGCTTGGCCTGGGTTTGGGCAAGCTGGCACAACCCTTGAGAGCCGCGCTCACAGGCCAGACCACATCGCCCGGCATTTTCGACGTGCTCGCCCTTATCGGGCGCGCCGAAGCGTTGGGTCGTATCCAGGATCAACTGGCCGACGTATCGCCTGCATGAATACCGGGGGGCATCCAAACTGTTTCTCATGTGACCGGATACCCGGCCAGACATACCCACAGGAGGACTGAGACGTGAGCGAGACCCACGCAACGCTGAACACTGCCGGAAAGGCCGTGGAATTGCCGGTGAAGAGCGGCACGCTCGGACCGGATGTGCTCGATATTCGCAAGCTCTATGCCCAGACCGGGCAGTTTACCTATGACCCCGGCTTTACCAGCACGGCGAGCTGCGACAGCGCGATCACCTACATCGACGGCGACGAAGGCGTGCTGCTTCACCGCGGCTATCCCATC
>Ga0302193_10001854_pt1 | contig 17772 bp, 13 predicted proteins | sample II_Bog_E3_3_FD_200228 | JGI IMG/M metagenome (GOLD analysis project Ga0302193, IMG submission 200228) | Peat permafrost microbial communities from Stordalen Mire near Abisko, Sweden - II_Bog_E3_3 | ecosystem: Environmental > Terrestrial > Soil > Wetlands > Peat | place: Sweden: Abisko...
GAACATAGGGACTAAAATCGTCCCTCGGGATTGGCAACAAAGATGGTTAGTGACTTTGGTGCGGAACCCGGGCTAGCGAACCCGTGAACCCCAGGTCCGGATTCGTTTGTTTCGTAGATGCCGATGGTGGGAAGGGTCACCGCTGGCCGGGGGCGAGGCCAGCTTCGCCCGCGCTGCAGACCCGGTTCCGGCCCCCCTCCTTGGCCACGTACAGGGCTTGGTCGGCCAGGGAGATCAGGGCTTCCAGGGTATGGCTGGATTCGGAATGGGAGGCCACGCCGATGCTGACGGTGATCCTGCTGCCCGGCGGGAACGGGGGATTGGGCAGGGGGAGGTCCTGGACCTCCTGGCGCAGCCGCTCCGCCAGGGCCACGGCCAGGTCCGGGCCGGCGTGGGGCAGGAACACGGCGAATTCCTCCCCGCCGTAGCGGGCCACGACGTCGCCGGTGCGGACATGCTGCAGGAGGCACTGGGCGAAGGCGCGGAGGACATGGTCGCCGGCCTCGTGGCCGAACTCGTCGTTGAATCGCTTGAACCAGTCGATGTCCAGCATGAGCAGGGAGAACGGGAACCCTTTCCGTTTCGCCTGGTCGGCGATCTTGGGCAGGAACTCTTCCAGGAAAGCCCGGTTGTAGACCCCGGTCAGCCCGTCCCGCAGGGACCGCTCCTGGGCCTGGTGCAGGGACTGCATGGCCTGCAGGGCCGCAGTGGTGGTGCTGATCAAGGTCTCGGCGATCCGGCGGCGGGAGGGAGTCCAGTGGTCCGGGTTGTCGGCCTGGAGGTTGATCAGGCCCAGGGTCCGGCCGGAGGCCACCGCGGGGATGCAGAGGTAGGATCCCTCCCGGGGCACGCCCAGGGCGCAGATGCAGGCCAGCGGATCCGCGGCGCCGAGGCACACCGGCGTACCCTGGCGGATGGCCCGACACAGGTTCGCCTGGGCCAGGATCGGATGGACCACCGCCTCTTCGGGAGACATGGGCGGGATGATCGAATTCAGGCCTGAGCCTTGGGTCGGATGAAGGAGGATCCGTTGCCGGGTGGGCTGCAGGTGACGCCTCAGGGCCTGGTCCAGGGCTGGGAGCAGATCCTCCTCCCGGGTAAGGTGCTGCACCATCTCCGCATAGGCTTTGGTTGCCTGGGCTTCGTCGTAGGCGGTCCGCAGCACCTGCTCCCGTTCCCGGTTCTGGACTTCGAGTTCGTAGAGCGCGTTGCCGAGGATGTCCACTTCCTTGATCGTCCGGCGGGTCCAGGGCTCCGGAACGCCCTGCCAGGACGAGGCCCGCTCGACCAGGTCCGAAAGCGGTCCCGACACCTTGCCCAGGATCCAGCGGGCAAGGCCGAACCCGGACAGGAGCAGCCCGGCGTAGGTTACCAATTCGATCCACCGGGCCAGGCTCAGGGCCCGGTCCAGGTCATGGAGCCGCTTTTCCTCCTGGGCGTCCAGGTCGCGCCCGAGGAAAGCGAGGGATTGGGTCACCCGGTCGAACCAGTCCTTTTCGAAAACCAGGGCCTCCCTGGGATCCGGCAGCTTGCCTTTGATCCGGGAGCCGATAAGGGGGCCGGCCAGCTTGACGTGCCAGTCGTTGAGGCGGGCCAGGAGGTGGTCGATCTGGACCTGGGTCGCCGAACCATCGTTCGCCTCGAGATCGCCCAGGACATTGAAGATGGCCACGTTCTCGGCGCGGCTGCCTTTATCGTAGGATTCCAGGAAGGAAACGTTCCCGGTCCCCACATAGCTCCGGAGTCCGACGTCCTCATCCATGAGCACCAGGAGCAGGGCCTGCTGGTCCCGGTGCCGCTTCAGGGAGCGCACCTGGGCATCCACCTGGGACTGGAGCCGCCTCTCCACGATGCCCCGCAGCCCCGCGGTCGCCAGAACGAAGCCCAAGCCGATGGAACCCAGCCCCAGGTACAGGTGGGTGCGCAGGGAATGGGTCGGTTGCTGCATGCGGATCCTTAACCTCAGGACCTTCACGGCTCTGGGCCGGAAACGCCAACCCCTTGTCAGCCAATCGGTTAGGCACCCTGCAGTCGCGAGCAATCTAACATTGGCCGCGCCCGGGTTCAAGGGAATAGAAAATCCGCAAGGTCCTCTGGGATACTGGGAAGACAATCCCGATTTCAACTTCCCTGCAGGCACCCAAAAATGGAGGCAGCATGCCTTACCCATTAAGAATCGCCGCGATCCCCGGCGATGGCATCGGCAAGGAAGTGATGGCCGAAGGCATCCGGGTCCTGGACGCGGTGTCGGTCAAATACGGTTTCACCTTGGATTGGCGTGCCTTTGACTGGTCGTGCGAGTATTACACCCGGCACGGAACCATGATGCCGGCGGATGGCATCGACCAGCTCCGGCCCTTCGATGCGATCTTTCTGGGAGCGGTGGGCTTTCCCGGGGTTCCCGACCACGTTTCCCTCTGGGGCCTGCTGATTCCGATCCGGCGGGAATTCGACCAGTACGCCAACCTGAGGCCGGTCCGGCTGATGCCCGGCGTCGTCTCGCCGCTGGCCGGGCGCAAGGCCGGGGACATCGACATGATGATCGTCCGGGAGAACACCGAAGGGGAGTACGGGACTACGGGCCGGTGGGAACATGAGGGCACCGAGGAGGAACGGGTGATCCAGGAAAGCCATTTCACCCGCATCGGGGTCGACCGGATCATGCGCTACGCCTTCGAGCAGGCCCTGACCCGGCGCTCGCACGTGACCTCCGCCACCAAGTCCAATGGTCTGGCCGTGACGATGCCTTACTGGGACTCCCGGTTCGCCGCCATGGCGGCCCGGTATCCGACCGTAAGGACCGACCAGTTCCACATCGACATCCTCACCGCCCAGTTCGTGCGCAATCCCCAGTGGTTCGACGTGGTGGTCGGATCGAACCTGTTCGGCGACATCCTGTCCGATCTGGCGCCGGCCTGCGCCGGCACCATCGCCATCGCGCCCTCCGCCAACCTGAACCCGGAGCGGATCTTTCCCTCCATGTTCGAGCCGGTGCACGGGTCCGCCCCGGATATCGCCGGGCAGGGCATCGCCAATCCGGTGGGGCAGATATGGGCCGGGTCCATGATGCTCGACCATCTGGGCCAACCCTTGGCTGCCGCTTCGGTCATGCGGGCCATCGAACGGGTTCTGGCCGAAGGTCCAAGGACCCCGGACCTGGGGGGAACGGCCAGCACCCGGGACATGGGCCTGGCGATCGCGGACGCCCTGGACTAGGGAGAATCTGGTGAAGCCCCGTTCCGTCCCATGGCGGCTGCCCGCCTTCCGGCTGCGCACCCGGATAACCCTGCTGGTGTCCACGGTGCTGATCCTGGTTCTGGTGGTCACCGGCTTCATGGTGAGCTGGAGGATGGAGCAGCAGGCCCGGGAAGCCGTCGCGGACAAGGCCGCCATGCTGTCCGCCGTGGCGGCGGGATCCGAGGCCGTGGTGGAAGGCCTGCTGGGGCATCGCCCCCCCGACACGGTCCAGGCCTTCGCCGACCGGATCGGCCGCGAAACCAAGGTCGATTACGTCGTGGTGCTGGACATGCACCGGATCCGGCTTTCGCACCCGCGACCGTCCCGGATCGGCCTGCCGTTCGTGGGCGGCGATGACCCGGAGGTCTTCCGGGGCCGCACCTACACCTCCGTGGCCAGGGGCACGCTCGGGGTTTCCATGCGCGCGTTCACGCCGGTGATGGACCCCGGGACCGGAAGGCAGATTGGCGCCGTCGCCGTCGGCATCCTCCTGGCAGGGGTTGACCAGACGGTGGTGAGCGTGCGCAAGCGGATCCTGCTGGGGGTCCTGATCGGCTTCGCCGGCGGGCTGCTGGGCGCGGTCTACGTGGCCGACCGCACCAAGAAGATCCTCCTGGGCATGGAGCCTTCCGAGATCGCCACCGTGCTCCAGCAGCGCAACGCGCTGCTGCACTCGGTGCGGGAGGGGGTGGTGGCGGTCGGACCGGACCTGGCGATCACCCTGGTCAACGAGGAAGCCTCCCGGCTGTTCGGGCTGGCCGGCATCCACGGGGATCTGGTCGGCCGGCAGGTGGACGCCGTGCTGCCCGGCTCGGGGCTGGCGACCGTCCTGGCGACTGGCAGGCCCAAGCTTGACCAGGAACTCGTCATCAATGGGCTTCCCATCGTGACCAGCCTGGTGCCGATCATGGCCGGCTCCGGGATTACCGGGGCCGTGGCCACGTTCCGGGACAAGACCGAAGTCAGCCTGCTGGCGGAGCAACTGTCGGGGATCCGGCTCTACGCCGAAGCGCTGAGGGCCCAGACGCACGAATTCATGAACAAGCTCCATGTCATCCTCGGCTTGATCCGGTTGGGGGAATTCGACCGGCTTTCCAGCTATATCACCGGACTCACGGGCATGATCCAGGATGAGGTCGGCCATGTGGTCCAGAGGGTCAAGGACCCGATGATCGCCGGGTTCCTGTTGGCCAGGTTCAGCGCCGCCCGGGAGCAGAACGTCACCATGCGGCTGTCGGAAGGATCCTATGTGCCGTTCTGCGCCAGCGAATCCAGGGCCCACGACATCGTCACCATCCTGGGCAACCTGATGGAAAATGCCGTGGAGACGATGGGGGATTCCCCGCTGCGGGAGATCCATGTGGACCTGAGGCACCGTTCGGACCGGCTGGAGCTGGCGGTGGAAGACACTGGGCCGGGGATCCTGCCGGAACACCTGCCCCACCTGTTCGAACGGGGCTTCAGCACCAAGGGCGGGGAGCGCGGCTACGGGCTCTATCATGCCGGCCAGCGGGTCGTGGCCCTGGGCGGTCAGCTGGTGGCAGGCAGCCGCCCGGGGGGCGGCGCGAGCTTCCAGGCATCCATTGACTTTCCAGGGGAGGTTCCCGATTGATTCGCGTGCTGCTGGTCGAAGATGATCCCATGGTGGCGGAACTGAACCGCCTGTACGTAAACCGGGTCGAGGGGTTCGAGATCGTCGCCTCGGTCCGCAACGCCCAGGAGGCCCAGGTCGTCCTCGGGGAGCGGAAAGTCGATCTGATCCTCCTGGATATCTTCATGGCCGGGCAGAACGGGGTGGAGATGCTCGCCGGGATCCGGGCCCAGGCCCTGGATGTGGATGTGATCTTCGTGACCGCCGCCCGGGACACCCGGACCATCAGCGCGACCCTGAAGCTCGGGGCCGTGGACTACTTGATCAAGCCGTTCGAATTCGAGCGGCTCAAGCAGTCCCTGGAAAACTACCTGGAAACCCATCGCCGGATGGGCAAGGACAAGCCGGTGAGCCAGACCGAACTGGACGGGTTCCTGGGCCGCCGTCCGGCCGGATCCAGGGTGCACCCGGCCCTGCCCAAGGGGCTGGACCGGATCACCCTGGAACGGGTCTGCGCGACGATCTTCCACTGGCCCCAGGAGACCCCCTGGTTCACCTGCGAGGAGATCGCCGGGCCTGTGGGCATCTCCAGGGTTTCGGTGCGGAAATACTGCGAATTCCTCTGCGGCCTCAAGGTGCTGAAGATGGAGCACCGTTATGGATCCGTGGGCAGGCCGGTGCACCGGTTCGCCTTGCAGAAGGCCTACCTGAAGGAGGCCTTCTGTTTCCTCCCGGACGACTGAAGCCATGGTTTTTTTAATCCCATAATCGACCATCAACTTCCATAATCACTGCCGTTCCGGGTTCTCCCCTGGCATGGGAAAACGCAACCCGGAGCCATGCTCATGAACAGAACCACCGTCCCTTCCTCCAAGGGCCTCGAGTTGGGCATGAAACTCAGGCCCGCCCTGGCGACCCTGCTCATCGGTCTCGCCCTCTATCTGGGCCTGCCGCGGCTGACCTCGATGCCAAGCGCCCTGCGCTTCAAGGGCATGGCCGCTGCCGTCCAGGCTGTGGCCTCGGCTCCCCGGACCGCGGGTTCCGCCGCCGTGGCGGCGACCCAGCCCCAGGCTGCGGCCGAAACCCGGGCGGCGGCCGCCCTGGAGGCCAAGCGCCGCGCCGACTGGGAGAGGGGCCTGCATCTCCTCGCGATTTTCATCGCGACCATCGTCGGCATCATCCTCAAGCCGATGCCCATGGGCGCCATGGCGGCCCTGGGCATCGCCATGACCGCCCTGAGCGGAACGCTCCCCATCGCGGATGCGCTGAGCGGGTTCTCGGATGTGGTGATCTGGCTCATCGTGCTTGCCTTCTTCATCTCCCGGGGCTTCATCAAGACCGGTCTCGGCGCCCGCATCGCCTACAATTTCATGGCGCTGCTCGGGCGGCGCACCCTGGGGCTCAGCTATGGACTCGCCGCCACCGACCTGGTGCTGGCTCCCTCCATCCCCAGCAATACCGCCCGCGCCGGCGGGATCGTCATGCCGATCATGACCAGCCTGGCCCGGGCCTATGGCAGCAACCCGGGGGATGGCACCGAACGCAGGATCGGCGGCTTCCTCACGATCACCGCCTACCAGGTCAATGTCGTCACCAGCGCCATGTTCCTCACCGCCATGGCCGCCAACCCCCTGGCGCAGAAACTCGCCGGCGACCTCAAGATCACCCTCACCTGGGGCGGCTGGGCCCTGGCGGCCCTGGTGCCGGGCCTGCTCAGCCTGATCCTGGTGCCCTGGGTGATCTACCGGATCTACCCGCCCGAGGTCAAGGAGACTCCGGACGCCGTGGCGCTGGCCAAGCAGAAGCTGGCCGAAATGGGCCCGGTCTCCGCCAAGGAATGGATGATACTGTCCGTCTTCGTCCTGCTTCTGGTGCTGTGGATCTTCGCCAAGGCGTTCGGCGACATGAACGCCACCACCGCGGCCCTGGTCGGCCTCGGGGCGCTGCTCATGCTGGGCGTGCTCGGCTGGGAGGACGTGAAGGCCGAGACCGGCGCCTGGGACACCCTGGTATGGTTCGCGGCCCTGGTGATGATGGCGAGCTTCCTGAACAAGCTCGGCATGATTCCCTGGTTCAGCCAGAGCATCGGCGGGCTGATGGCCGGCCACGGCTGGGTCTTCGCCTTCCTCGTCCTGAGCCTCACCTACTTCTACAGCCACTATTTCTTCGCCAGCAACACCGCCCATGTGGCCTCGATGTACGCGGCCTTCCTGGGCGTGTCCGTGGCCCTGGGCGCGCCGCCTTTGCTGTCGGCCCTGGTGCTGGGCTTTTTCGGCAACCTGTTCGCCGGCATGACCCACTACGGTTCCGGGCCGGCCCCGGTGCTGTTCGGCACCGGCTACGTGGAAATCGGCGCCTGGTGGCGGATCGGTTTCCTGGTGAGCGTCCTCAACCTGGTGATCTGGATCGGTATCGGCGGGGTCTGGTGGAAACTGCTTGGGCTCTGGTAGGTGGCCCGGGTGAGTCGGGCTCCTGGCGTGCCGGTTCAGCTGCCCCCGGGGCCCGGGCCGGCCTCCGGTTCCGGGAGGATGGCCCAGAGGTAGCGTCTGGCCACCAGCAGGTCATCCTCGCCCGCTTCCAGCCAGGGCAACTCCAGCCGCAACCGGTACAGGATGGAGGTTCGGTCCATGGGCGCGTCAGAGGACAGATAACCTTCCGCCAGCATCCACTGGCTGAACTCCGCGAGGGTATCCTTCCGGGCTCGTTTCACCTCCTTGGCCTTGTCCATGAAGGCCACCGGATCCCCCTCCGCATCCATGGCCAATTGCTGCCATTCCATCCAATAGGCGGTGCCCTTGGGCAGCGGCGCCCGGGCGAAATCCGCGGGCAGGAACCGGCTGCCCCGGCCCACCAGGGCCCATTCATGGGCCTTGGCCAGCATGGCGATCCGGCGCAAAAGGCCGTTCGGGTCCTGCCCGGGGGGCACGGCCAGGGTCAACTGGCCGAGGGTGCCCAGCCCCTGGTTGAGCAAGGTGTGGAGATCCCGGCTGCGGGTGAAGGCGTGCCAGGCGTGGAGGGTTTCCACCGGCTGGTAGCGTTTGGCGCCCGGCACCGCCAACGCCAGGCCGAAGGCCCCGTAGTCCTCCAGCAACTCCTGGATCGGCTCGGGTTCGGGCAGAAGGGTGGCCAGAGGCGCCTGGGCCGCGGCCTGGGTCCGGGTCAGACGCTCCAAGGGGATTTCATGCAGGTTTCCGGCCCCCGCCCAATCCCGCAGCTTGGACACTTCGTCGCTCTGGGCGGTGAAGTAGAAGATCTGGCGCTCCTCGGCCAGCGCCATGATCACCTGGACGATGGCCCGGGCCCGGCGGTCGTCGCTGTTGCCGAGCACCTCGTCCAGGAACAGGGGGAGCCTGGCGCCGCCGGGCCCCTCCAGCACTTCGATGAAGGCCAGCCGGACCGCGAACAGCAACTGCACCCGGGTGCCGCTGGACAGTTCCTCCAGTCCGAAATTCTGGCCCTTGGTGGTGTCATGGGCGAAGAACCGGCCCTTGGGGTCGATGCCCAGCCAGAAGCGGTGCTCGGTGAAATCAAGCAGCCTCCGGCTGGCCTGTCGCAGCACCTCCGGCTGGTCCTCCTGGAAGGACCGCTGGTCCAACCGGGTGGTCAGGTGGTCGACCATGCGCTCCACGAGATTCTCCACCTTGGCCCGCCGCAACGCCGCTCCGGCCTCGTCCAGGTTCAGCTTGGCCGAGGCCAGCGCGCTGCCGCCCAGCAATTGCCTGTGCAACTCCCACAGGCCTCCGCGCTCACCCAGGTGGTCCTGGGTCGCGGCCATCAGCTCCCGCAGCCGCGCGACCTCAGCGTTCAAGTCGTCCAGGCCGCCTTCGGGCGGGTGGCCCTGGAGGGAATCCAGCAGGGTTTTCAACTGCCGGGTGGCCAGGGCCAGGTCGTTCTGGAGGGCCTGCCAGTCCGGCAACCGGTCCACCAGGGCTGACAGCCGGCGGGGATCGGGCCCGGCAAAGCCCAGGTTCAGCCAGAAGCCGGCGATCTTCGCGTCCAGGACGGCAAGGCGGGACCGGCTGTCCTGGGCGTCCTGGTCCAGCCCGGCTTCCTCCCGCAGCAGGCTGACCGCCCTGGCCCGCCGCTCGAGGAGTTCCTTGCCCTGGGCCATCAGGATGCCGGGCTGATCGGAAGGTTCCGGGCAACCATTGGCGGCCAGCAAGGCCCGCAGGCCGTTGCGCAGGTCCAGGCCAAGGTCCCCGCAGTGCGCGCATTTGGCCTCGGCGCCGGCCACCTGAGCCCTCAGTTCGGCCCATCTCACCAGGTGCATGGCGAAATGGAAGAACTGCGCCCCTTCCAGGGCCGCCTCCGCCCTGGGCAGATCAAGTCCCCTGGCTTCGGCGGCCAGGTCCTCCTGCCACCTGCCATAGGCCGCCCTGGCCTCCTGGACCGCCGCCCGCGCCTGTTTCCGGGCGGCGTTCCGGGCCCGGGTGGCCTGGGCCTGGCCCAGCAACCGGGCGATATGGCAGCTCAAGGTGAGCGCCGAGGCCCGGGTCCAGGCGGCCGGAACCAGTTCGGGCAGGCCTTTCAGGATTTCCCTGGCTCTGGCCTGGACCAGGGCCGGCGATGGGGCCGCCCCCGGTCCGGCCGCGCTGCCACCGCCGGGCCGGGACAGGTACAGACCCAGCGCCACCGCGGCCAGGCCCAGGAGGCCCAGGGCGGCCATGGCCGTCCCGCCGGCGGGCGCGAACCCTTGCCAGCCCAGGCCCAGCAGCGCAAGCACGGCCAGGCCCAACAGGCAGGTCCGGACCGTCTTCCGGGGGACCCGGTCCCGCATCAGAACCGTGAGATCGGCCTCCAGCCAATCCCCGAGCCGGGTCTGGAGCTCGGAAAGGCTTTCCTCCGCCACCGGGATGGTCTCGTCGTCCTTCCCCAGCGCTTCAATCCGCCGGCCGGCCGCGTCCAATTGGCAGCGGAGCGGTTCACACTGTCCGGCAAGGTCTTTCAGCTTCTGGACCATGGCCGGGAGGATGGGGATTACCGGGGGATCCGGAAACAGCCAGAGGTGCTCCTTGCGCCATGCGGCCTCCGCCCCCTGGTCGCGCGTCCGTTCCAGGTCCGCCGCCCCGAGGGCGGCCTGGGCATCCTCGATCCGGTCCAGCAGAGCCGCCAGATGGACCCGCTGGACCTCCTCCTTCAGGAACCCGGTAGACAGGCCCAGACCGGTCCGTTCCACGCCCTTTTGCCGGGCTTTCCGCTCAGCGTTTTCCAGTGCCCGGACCTGTTCCTCGGCATCCCCGGTCAGCTGTTTCAGCCGCTCGAGATCACCGGCGCCGATCCTTTCCATCCCGGCCGGAAAGGCTTCCAGATTGAGCTTCAAGGCGTCAATGCGGGCCTCGGTCTCCCGGTATTCGATCTGCCGGCGCAGGGTCTTGAGTTTGCCGGAGGCCTCGCTGGCGCTGTCGATGAGGCGGTTCAGCGCCTCGATCCGATCGGGGATGTCCTTCTGCCGTTCCTGCTCCTTCTTCAGAGCGGTGAACTCGCCCACGGCCTTTTCCAGGTTCTTGAATTCGTCCCTTGCGGCGGTGATCCTGGCGCGCTTGCCGCCGGCCTCGAGGTTCGCCTTCGCCAGGTCGACCCCCCAGCGCATCCGGCTCTGGATGTAGCTGGCGAACGGGTCCTGCTCCCGCTCCACCTGCAGCAGTTCATGCAACGGCAACCAGTAGCGGGCGGCATTATCCTCCGGACCCCAGCGGTCCTCGGAACGGCTGGCATCAGCCAGCCGTTCGTGGGTGAGACGTTCACCCCTGCGCACGAACCGCCAATCCTGCCCGTCGAAGACCGCCTCGGCTTGGGCGTCGATATCGTCCTGCCGGGGCCAGATCAGGCTCTTCATGGCCCGGGCCAGACTGGACTTGCCGACGCTGTTGGCGCCCCAGACGACGTTCAGCCCGGAATGGAATTCGGGGATGGGCGGAAAGGCGTTGATTCCGAAGCCCGGAAGCCTGCTGATGGTGATCCGCTTGAATCTGAGCGCACGGGAAGTCATGGTTCATTTCCTTGGGCCTGGCCGGCGGCGGCATGGAGCAGGCGATTGGCGGCCAGCAGGACGATCTCCGCGGGATCCACTTGGGCGAAATCCGGATCCCGGCACCAGTCCCGTGCCTCCTCCAGGAGGCCCGGCATCTCCTCCAGGCCTGAACCCGGAGTCCGGGCCTGGAGGATGAGACGGGCCAGGGAGCCCTTCGGGCCCCGCTGGGTCGCCAACGCCTCGAGCTTGAGGTCGGGCAGCGTCGCATCCACGGTGCGCCGGGTGACCCGGGCGAACACGCCCGAACAGGGCACCACCAGCCTGGTCAGGCCATCGTCCCCGCTGTCCAGGGCGGCCACCAGCCGGCCCGCCAGGGGTGTGCGGCCCCGGAATACCAGCGAACAATAGAGGTCGCCCTGGAAGGCCGGGGCCTCCTCCCCGGCCGCGGCCAGGAGCGCCGCGGCGATCCGTTCCCCGGCTTGGGCCGCCGTGGCCACCTGGTCCAGGGCGACTTCCAGGGTCCTGAATTTCCAGGGCGAAAGGGGGATCCGTTCCCGCTCCATGACGCCCCCGTCGAGGGTCAGGGTGATCAGCCAGGCGCCGTGGGGCCCCTCCTCGCCGGGGTCCAGGGCGAACGGCGAGCCGCAGTACCAGGCCCGCTGGTATTTTCCGGGGCCGCCCGCGTGGATATGGCCGAGGACCCAGTCCCCCCCGGTCCGGGCCAGGGCCTGGGAGGAGACCGGGGCATAGCGGCTGTGGGCGGGGCCGTCCAGGTCGCAGTGCAGCAAGCCGAGCCAAGGGGTTGCCGGGGGCGGCGGATCGAAGGTCGCCAGCGGATCACCCTGGAAGTGGCTGTCTTTGAAGGACCAGCCATAAATGCGCAGGCCCTGGAAATCCGTCCATTCCCAGTTCCCGTCCAGGCCCAGGAGCTTCACCTGGGGGCAGGTTCGGGCGATGCGGGCGAACACCGCCGGATCGTGGTTCCCGGCCACGCCGAACACCCTGATCCCCTCCCGCTCCAGGCTTTCGAGTCCTTCGCGCAGCGGTCCGAAGCCTTCGAAGTAGGCGTTCTCACCCTGGACGACGTCCCCGGCCAGGAGCACGGCGTCCACCTTCCGATCGATGGCGCACCGTACCACTGCGTCCCAGGCCCCGCGGCTGGTGGCGTCGGCATGGCCCACCGGTGTGGCGGGGATCCGGCCAATGTGGATATCGGAGACGGCCAACAGGCGCATGGTTCACTCCAGGACAGGCTGTCCGTGTCGCCCGGGCAAAGCTCGCAGGCTCTGGAAAGGGGGTTGTTGAATTACCTTAGCAGCTGGAACTGGCGCGCCGGACCCTGCCGGAGCGGGTGCCCGCGGAACCCGATGGCTGTGCCGACGGATGAGGAATAAAAGTTAAAATCGCCTTGAAATAAATTTAAATTGCAAGATAAGAAGATACATTGGCGTAAGGGTCCAGCGATGAATGAGAAGAGTGCCTATCCCCAGGAGTCGTCATGAAAGACCGCCGGCGCGCCCATCATTCCCGCAGTGGAACGCGGATCTTTCCGGACCGCCGGAATGGGTGGATGGACCGGCGCCACCACTTCGGCTTCACCCGCATCCTGTTCATTGGGGTCGTCGACCTCTGGGCTCGCTTCGTCTCATAGAAGCAGCCACTTCCAGGGGGCCCCGGGCGGGTTCCTATCAGATCCTTGGGCGCGTTCCGGGCCCAGGGCGGCAAGGCATCGCCTTGTCCACTCGCTGGGACCGCACGGACTTCCGGCGATCCCAGCCCATCCCTGTTGGTGGCAAAAAGATAGAAATGTACTAAAATCTATCTATTTTAATCTTGTCTGATACAAAATTAATCTATATCCTCATGCATATACCCTAAGTCATGGATGGCGTGTGTCGGTCATTCATCGCCAACCCCGCCCCTTTTCTTCCAAGGAGAAGAACGATGAAAATGTTTCGGAAAACCCTTCTGATGGTCGCCGCCGTCGCCCTTGCGGCGATGCCCGCCCTGGCCGCGCTGCCCAAGCTGACCTTCGGCTCGGACTGCACCTACCCGCCCATGGAGATGCTCGATGCCAACAAGAAGATCGTCGGCTTCGACATCGACATGATCGAGGCGGTGGCCAAGGCCGGCGGTTTCGAGGCGGTGGTCAAGAACACAGCCTGGGACGGCATTTTCGCCGGCCTGTCCGCCGGTGATTACGATGCCGTGGTTTCGGCCGTGACCATCACCGACGAGCGCGCCCGCACCATGGACTTCTCCATTCCTTACGTGGACGCTGGCCAGGTCATCATCGTCAACAAGAACCTTAACGGCCTCACCACCCTGTCCCAGTTCGGCGGCAAGAAGGTGGGTGTCCAGATCGGCACCACCGGCGCCATCGAAGTCCAGAAGTTCAAGAACATCAAGATGAAGTCCTATGACGAGGCCGGCCTGGCGGTGGAGGACCTCTTCATCGGCCGCACCGACGCGGTGGTGGTGGACTCGCCCACCGCCAAGACCTATGTCCTGCAGAACGCCAAGTACAAGACCAAGCTCAAGATCGTCGGCGAACAGTTCACCGACGAGCACTACGGGATCGCGCTGAAGAAGGGCAACCAGAAGGCCCTGGACATGATCAACAAGGGCCTGGCGATCGTCATCAAGGACGGCACCCTGGCCAAGATTGCCGACAAGTGGCTGAAGTAGTCCAACGCTGACTGAGCCCATCGCAGCCACCAAGGAGAACCCATGAACCGTTCCCGTTTCGTCATCACCGCCCTGGCCGCCGCGCTGCTGGCGATTCCGACCTTCGCGGTCGACATCACCCCCGCCTCCAGCACCAGCACCCGGTTGAGCGTCACCGGCTTCATCCAGGCCTACGGCACCTACTATTTCAATGCCAGCCAGGGCGCCACCGGCGAGATCGGCCTGGATGACCGGACCCAGCCCAGCAACCAGTTCGTGGACACCATCCGGACCTCGCGCCTGGCCTTCAACACCATCACCCCCAACCCCGAACTGGGCGACATCAGCACCTGCTTCGAATTCGATCTGGCCGCGCCCGGCAACGTCACCGCCTTCCGGCTGCGCCAGGCCTACGGCACCTGGGGCAACTTCACCCTGGGCCAGACCTGGAGCACCTGGGTCGACGGCGACGCCGCCGCGGACGAAGTGGACTGGTTCGGCCCCATCGGCCAGGCCAGCTACGACACCCCCCGGGTGCCCCTGGCCAGCTACAAATGGCAGCTGAACAAGGAAAACAGCGTCATCCTCGCGGCCGAGCACAACAACGGCGCCACCAACGGCGACGGCACCAACTGGGGTTCCGGCTTCACCCCCGCCGATGCGAATTACCCCAATTTCGTCGGCGTCTACCAGTACTACGACAAGTGGGGGCACATCGCCCTGCGCGCCCTGGCCCAGAACTACGGGGTCTACGACACCACCGCCGCCGGTTCCGGGGTCCACACCAACAAGTGGGGCAGCGCGGTCCAGCTGTCCGGCCAGCTGAACTGCTTTGGCCTGGACGTCGAGCGGGACAGCCTGGTCTACAACATCTACACCGGCAGCGGCCTGGGTTCCTACGGCATCGGCGCCCAGGCCGCGGTCTACAATCCTGACCAGACCATCAGCCTCTACAAGAACACCGGCTGGACGGTCGGCTACACCCACACCTGGGATCAGAAATACCGCTCCAACCTGGTGCTCAGCGCGGTCAATTTCAGCGCCACCAGCAATCCCCAGGCAACCGACATCAAGAGCCAAGGCAACATCCAGGTCAACACCTTCGTCAAGCTGACCAAGACCGCCGAACTGGGCCTGGAGTATATGTATGAGACCGTCAAGTCGGTGAGTGACGTCGTCATCAAGAGCGACGGCACCTTAAGCAACAAGAACACCTCCGGCAAGTTCGAGGTGGAACTGAAGTACAGCTTCTAGTCACGGAGCCTGCTCCGCCAAGGCAATCAGAAAGCAGCGGCCGCATTCGTGCGGCCGCTGCCTTTGCCGTTTGGAGGTTTCGTCCACTCCCAACAGGCCCTGCCGGGACGGAACGACTTGAGGAAATGATTATGTTTTTTTTAAAGTTGTTCCCGCAGCTCCGCGGCGATCTGAAAGGAGCGCAACCGCGCTCCATGGTCAAAAATATGGGATGTGATCATCAACTCGTCGGCGCCGGTCCGGGCCAGGAAGGCCTTCAACCCCTTCGCCACCGTTGCCGGTGCCCCGATGGCCGAGCAGGTCAGGACCTGGTCGAGCATGGCCCGCTCCTGGGGTCCGGTCCGTTCCAGATAGCCCTCCATGGGCGGCGGCAGCAGCGTGGGACGGCCGCTGCGCAAGCTGACGAAAGACTGCTGCATGGAAGTGGCAAGGAACCCGGCCTGCTCGTCCGTCTCCGCCGCGAATACGTTGAAGCCGAGCATGACGTAGGGCTTCTGGAGTTGTTCCGAGGGCCGGAACTTGGCCCGGTAGGCTGTGATCGCCTCCAGCATCTGGCCCGGGGCGAAATGGGAGGCGAAGGCATAGGGCAGGCCCAGCATCGCCGCCAGATGGGCGCCGAACAAGCTGGAGCCCAGGATCCAGATCGGCACTTTCAACCCCGCCCCGGGCACGGCGCGGACCGGCTGCCTGCCATCGGTGGAAAAGTAGTCCATCAGTTCCAGCACATCCTGGGGGAACCCGTCCGGGTCGGACGCCAGGGAGCGGCGCAACGCCCGGGCTGTGGCTTGGTCCGAGCCGGGCGCCCGGCCCAGGCCCAGATCGATCCGGCCGGGAAACAGCGCTTCAAGCGTTCCGAACTGCTCGGCGATCACCAGGGGGGCATGGTTGGGCAGCATGATGCCGCCAGCGCCGACCCGGATGCTGGAGGTGCCGGCAGCGACATGACCGATCAATACGGCCGTGGCGGCGCTGCCGATGCCCGGCATGCCGTGGTGCTCCGCCAGCCAGAAGCGGTGGTAGCCCCATTGTTCCCCATGCCGCGCCAGGTCCCGGCTGTTGCGGAACGACTGGGCGGCGTCGCCGCCCTCGGTGATCGGTGACAGGTCGAGGATTGAGAAAGGAATCATGATCGCCATGGTAGAAGCATCGGCTGCCCGGAAGGGAATCGCCTTTCGGTCCCGGAGGAAATTTCAGGGATTCAGGCTGGCCAGGCCCGAAGAGGTGAGGGCGAACACCACGACCTTGCCGGCCGGAATGCGGATGACCGTATCGGCGGTGCCGGCCGCCACCCCGGTGCCCGCGGCGGCTCCAATGGCGGCGCCGCCCAGGGCGTGGTCGCCCTGGTGGCCGTGGCTGGACAGGATCCCCACCAGGGCGCCCAGGGCGGCCGTCCCGCCGATGATCTTGGTGTTCCGGGCCGCCCGGCTGGCGCCCACGACGGCAAAGGCGCCGGTCTTGACGTCCTGCCCGGCCACGGACCGGACCCGGATCCCCAGGCCGCCCTGGGCCCCGTTGAGCCGGCCCGCCGGCGCGCTCTGGGTGACGACCCCATGCACGGCCGCGCCCCTGGGCCAAGCCACCCGGCCGCTCACCGAGACGGCCTCGGCCAAGGTTCCCTCCCAGGGATCTCCGGTCCGGTCCCTGTCCGTGGCCAGCCCCCGGCTGAGGACGACCCTGAGATGGGTTCCGGCCGGGACGGTCACCGCCACGGGCTGGGGGGCCTGGACCGGGGCCGGGCCATTGGCCGGGGGCTGGGGCTGGGCCGGGCCAGCCTCAGCTGTCGCGGCCGGGGATTCGCTGGCTTTCCGACCGCAGGAGGGAGCGGTAACCAGCAGCAAGGTCGCCACGGGTCCTGCCAGGGTGCTCAGTCCATGAAATTTCATAGCTGTCTCCTAATATGAATAGAACAATGATTATAGACCTGTGGCGGGAACCTCGAACCGAAAGCTCCCCCGAGGAGCCCCCCCACGGCCAGCCCAGGAGCTTCACATTGAAGGGGTTCACCCTCATTCGGACTGTGGCCTAATTGCAACGTGTTGGTTTATCAGTAGCCTATGCGATGGCATGAAACTAGCTAGGTTTGGCCCAGGCCTTCGGCAGCCCGGAGGAGGCCCACAAGAAACAGCCCGGAGGAGCCCCACAAGAACGATGGACCGGCACCTTGCCGGCAGAACCCGCACCTGCCCCTTGGGAATCCTACGGAGATCCGCATCTCCTAGCCAAGAACCTTCATCTTTTTCAACCATTTACAGAAAGATACGCCATGAAATCACGTAAAGTCATCCTGCCGCTCGTCCTGGCCATCGCTTCGGGGGCATTCCTCGCCGCCGCGCAGCCCCAGTGGGGCGTCCAGGGCGCCCTGTCGGTCCCCACCGGCGACCTTTCCGATTCCGCCAACCTGGGCATCTCCGGCGGCGGCAACGCCAAATTTGATTTCGGCCGGGGCAACGGCCTCATGGCCCGGGGCGATCTGACCTTCTACGGCCAGAAGGACGGGTTTTCCGATTCCAGCGCCGGCGTCGCCGCCGACTATACCTACCACCTGGACCACCGCCAGAGGGGAATCTATTTCCTGGGCGGCCTGTCGGTCCTGGACTACCGCTGGTCCCGGTCCGATGGCAGCAACTACGACAGTTCGGCCCTGGGCCTGGACTTGGGCATCGGCTACGACGTCGACCGGCATGTGGGGCTCCAGGCCCGCTACACGGCTCACAGCGTGTCCGATAGCGAACTCGACGCCTTGAACCTGGGCGTCACCTATACCTTCTAAGAGCCGTCAGGTCCGGTGCCAGCTCGACCGGATCAGCGCCACCTTCGCCAAGGTCGTCCCGGCCGGTTGCCACCGCAACCACCGGGGCTTGGCGTTTGGACGCTCGGGGCCGCTCGAACGGCGCAGGAGGATTGAAACCTTCTCATGATTGCCGGATCCCATCCACGAGGCAGATCTACTTTACCTTTTTGATAAGTTTACTTGACAAATAATTCCTGGCGCCCCAGACTTCTATTCATCAAGTTGCCGCCCCCCCCCCCCCCGGGGCCCGGGGGCCCCCGG
>Ga0302193_10001858_pt1 | contig 17743 bp, 16 predicted proteins | sample II_Bog_E3_3_FD_200228 | JGI IMG/M metagenome (GOLD analysis project Ga0302193, IMG submission 200228) | Peat permafrost microbial communities from Stordalen Mire near Abisko, Sweden - II_Bog_E3_3 | ecosystem: Environmental > Terrestrial > Soil > Wetlands > Peat | place: Sweden: Abisko...
CGTTCGACCCGCACCCGCTGTTCGCTGGGTTCATCGCGGCTGCTGTGAGGCAGGCGCGGTTGGTGTGAGGGGTGGCGATGTCGGATGTCCAGCCTGGATGTGAAGGAAAGCGGCCGTTCGCGATTGACCGCCTGCATGGCAATCCGTCGCTCGATCAGTACGCTGGTCCGGCGTGTTCCGGGTCACCGCCCAAATTCGCATAACGCATGAGGGAACCTGCAAGCGCAGCTTCCAGCCCTACGCGGCGAACGCTCGCGACACAGCTTCGGGCTCACGCTCGATCACCGTGAGATACGCCAAAGCGGCGGCATCCGGCTCGCGCCGGGCCTGTTCCCAGTCGCGCAGCGTGCTGACCGGAATGCGGTATCGTTCCGCGAACTCTCCCTGCGACAGGCCGGTCTGCTTGCGCACCCAGCGAACCCGAGCGGCGGTGCTCTCGGCGTCGCTCAGCAAGGGTGCGGCATCGGGATCGGCGGCGACCTGCCGTGCGATCGCCGCGTCGGTCGTTGCGTCCTGCTGCTGCCAATCCACGCCGCGCAATGCCGCCTCGACCATCGCCGGGGTCACCTTCACCGTTGCCATCTCCGCAGTTCCTTCTGGTTCGCCCTTCTGAGTGAGATAATGCGACGCGTCTCGCCGCGCACCGTGTAGACACAAACATGGAGCCGACCGGCGATGGTGCCATAGGCGATCATGCGTCGCTCGCCATAGTCGCGTCGGTCATCCTCGAACTCGACCACGAGGTTTGCCAGCAAGACAGCGCCGAGCACGAGGGGCAACCCTCGCTCGCACCGGTTCCGATCGTCCTTGGCCGGATCGAACTCGATCTCCACGATCGGCTTATACGGCAATGCCGTATGATCGACAAGACGGGAGTGGCAGTAGGCTGAAAAACCCTGCGGAGCCCGGCGCGGTTTACATCTGAATTTTTGGTTGACAGATCGGTAGATTTGCCCAGAATGAGGGCGTGCATCCACTCAGGGCGGTCGATGACGGCACGTATGATTGGCTCGACGTTATCGACCGGACCCTTCAGCTGATCTTCACGATCGGCGAAGTGCCGGTGCGCATCTATCGCGGCGAGGCGGAGGAGCCTACCGACCGCACCATGCGTCAGAGCCTCAATGAGCTGCGCCAGCTCGGCTTCTCGTTCGACAAGCGCGACGAGGGTCGCGATCTTGCTTTCCGCTTTGCCGTCGAGACCGACATCGATGGTAGTGTGCTCGCAGTGAAGTTCGTTGGCCTACGCGGCGGGACTGCCATCCTTAACTGGAACGTGCCGATCGAGATCGGCTCCGGTTCGGGTGCGGTCGGCCGGCCGGCCACAGAGAGCGTCGAGCTGGACGCGCCGTTCATCGGCGTGCGTGAGCGCAAGACCGAGACCGGCGAGTGACGCCGTCAGGGCGGCGGGAATTTTGATGGGAGCAATTGCTTTCTACGGCGAGAGACTGCGGCTCGCTCGGGTCGCGCTCGGGCTGACGCTCGATCAGCTCGGCGCGCGCGTGAGCGCGACGCGGCAGTATCTTAATCAGCTTGAACAGGGCATCAAGGCGCCTACTGACGAGATGCGCGACGCGCTCGCAGATGCCCTCGGGGTCGCGCGCCATTTCTTCGCGCTGCCAGCCGCAGGCGGCATCCGTCCGGAGCAGTGCCACTTTCGCAAGCAGCGGACCACGCCTGTATCCGTAGTGAGCCAAGTGCTTGCGCGCGGCACGCTGCTCGACGGGTTCATCAGCAGGCTGGACCGCGAGCTGAATCTTCCGCCGGTATCGTTTCCTGACATTCCCGTGGCCAACGTGCACGATGTCGAAGATGCAGCCGACGTGGCTCGCGAACATTGGCGTCTCGGTACTGGGCCAATCTCAAGCATGATGCGCGTGGTCGAGAATGCGGGCGCGGTGGTAAGTTTCTTCGGCGGCGTTTCGGAGCGAGTCGATGCTCTGTCTATCGACAGCGCTCGCCCCATGATCATCCGCAGCGAGTCCAAGCCAGCGGCCTGTCGGCTCCGTTTCGACCTCGGACACGAGGCCGGGCATCTCATTATGCATCGCGGCCTACAGACGGGTGACAAGGAGACCGAGGATCAGGCCAACCGCTTCGCGAGCGCCTTCCTGCTGCCGCGCTCGTCCTTTGTCCACGCGTTCCCGCGCGGACGCTTTCTCGACTGGACTTCGATCTTCAATCTAAAGCTGCGCTGGAAGGTCTCCGCTGCCGCGATCCTCCGCCGCGCCTACGATTTGCGCATGATGTCGGCCGATCAGTACCGCACTGGATACATCCATTTGAGCAAGACCGGGCAGAAAAAGCTCGAGCGCTATGACGACGTGATCCCGCCCGAGACGCCTGAGCTCCTTCCGAAAGCGATTGATGCACTCGAGGCGACATACAGCGGATCGGTCGAGAGGCTTTTGGCCGAAAGCGGTCTAGACGCGAAAATGTTCACTCACGTGTCGGGCCTGGCCCTTCCCATTTCGACAACCGATGACGCGAACGTCATCCCGTTTCGTTACTACATTTAGGGCGAGCCTTTACGACCTTCGAAAAAAAAGAGCGTTCCTCTATGCTGAAGGGTGAGGACAGGCTGTCCGAAATAGCGAAGGAGTTGATGCAACTGAGCACCGGCCGCTTCGAAGTCTCCTTCGCGTTGGGACACCTCGAACAGCGAGAAGCGCTTGGGAGGATGCGACGCCAGCCTGAACGTCAGCATCCCGTCCGGAGAACTATCAAACGGCGCCTGCCCAGGCTTGGCCTTCGTCGTGGCGCCGCCGGTCGGCCCCCAACGCGTCGGCGAAGGTGTCGGGCTTCATCTCCTCCGACGATGCTGGCGATCAGGCCGAGGCGTCCGCAAGTTGGTCACAGGCCGCCGGATAGATCGTCGAAGAATGCCTTGTCCGCGGCCTTGCCGGTGCGTGGCGGCAGCGCATTCGCGGCGCGCAGTCGGGCGAATCGTTCTGGCAGCGGCGCCGCCTCGGACGCCCGGTCCAGCTCCGACTGCACGGCCGGTTTCGCGGCATCCTGCTTCGAGTTACCCCGCTGCTTGGCGAGTTGGACCACCGACTCCCTCACGAAAACAAAAACACCGCCGCCGCGATCGCGCACGTCCATCGACCGTCCGGCCCGCACACCGCCGCGGCCGTGATCGACGTGCTGTCGATGATCAGGTTGCTGTGCTCGTAGATCTGCTTGCGCTCGTTCCATGCAGCGTCCGGATCGAAATCGAGGCCAAGCGTCGAGGCCAGCATAGTCGCGGCCAAATCCTCGGCCTGTTCACCGCTCGCCTCGGCGCTCATCCCATAGCCATGCAGTTCCGAAATATATCCATACGTCTCCGGATCGGCCGGCCGCGCCAACCCGAGGCTGGCGTAAAGATGGCGCCCGAATTCATTGGTCTCCGCCCGGGCCATGACGCAGAACGTGATGTCCCCAGGCCGGAGCAGATCGACCCCGGCCTCGCGCGCAATCACCTCGCAGCGCGGCGGCAGAATGGACGACACATAGACCAGGTTCTGCTGCTCGATATCCGCGTCGCGCAAGGCGAACTCGAACGCGGTCAGGGCATGGCGATGGACGCCCACACCTTTGGTCAGGAACATGCGGGTTGGGCTGGGGAACATAAGGCTTTCCTCCAAATACGGGGGTAACAGCGGATACCCAGGCTACGATTGACGGCTCGTCCTACGTCCCCGTCCCGTCCGAGACGACAGCGGCGCCATTGATCGAGACGGTCGCCGCAAGTCAAGTTAAGTTCCCACGATGACCTGCGCGGTCACAAGAACCCCGCCGCCAGGTTGACCGCGAGTGCCAGGATCGCGGTGTTGAACAGGAACCCGATCAGCCCGTGCAGCGTGGCGAGGCGACGGAGTTTGCGCGCCGTGATCGCCACGTCGGACACCTGGAACGTCATCCCCAGCACCAGCGCGAAATACATGAAATCGAAATAGTCAGGCTTGTCCTCGCCGGGGAACGCCAGCCCGCGGTCGATGTCGGCCGCCCCCTGACACTTGGAATAATATTCGTGAGCGTAGCGCAGCGCGAAGGTGGTGTGCGTCATCAGCCAGGACACGAACAGCGTCACCGCGACCAGTGCGACATGCAGTCCCTGCGTCCCCCTCGGCAAATCGTGCAGGCCGGCGAACTCGCTGATGATCGCAACGAAGCTGAACGCGATGGCGGTGATCGTCAGACCGAACACGGTCCACTCGCCTTCCTCCTGAGCCGCCGCATCCGCGGCCATGTGGCGCTCGGTGCTGAACAAGATTGCAGCCAGGCCCAGAAACACGACGACTCCGATGTCCCAGGCCAGGATCGCGCGCGTCGTTACCCCCAGGCTCGCGGGCAGCAGCGGCGCCGCGATCAGGCCGCAGGCCGCGCCGGCGAGCAGGCGCGGCCGGCCGGCGGCAACCCGCCACAGCAGGGGCCGGCGCCGCTTCACCGCCGCCCGTTGCTTCACGCCAGCGCCGCCAGCAGTCCGGCCATCAGCCGCGCTCGCTGCGCCAGGCTGTCCACGATGATGTGTTCGTCAAGCGTGTGCCCGCCCGCGCCCACGGCGCCAAGACCATCGAGCGTCGGAACGCCCATCGACCCGGTGAAGTTGCCGTCCGAACCGCCGCCCGCCCGCTGCTGCGAAAGGTCCAGGCCGAGCGAGCGGGCCACCCCGCGTGCCACCTCGTAAAGCGCCATCGTGCCCGCATCCGGCTCCCAGACCGGACGGGTCACCCCGCGTGTCACTGTAAACGCCACCTCGGACCCCGACGCCGCCAACGCCAGCAGGCGCGCGACGCCGCGATCCAGATCTTCCTGATTCATCGCCATGCCGAGCACCTCGGCGGAGCAGGTCTCCGGGACGCAGTTCACCCACTGGCCGCCATGCACCACGCCGACGCTGAAGCTGCACGCCTCGGTCGTCATCACCTCGATCTCCAGGATCTTGCGCGCCATTTCGCGGATCGCCGAGCGGCCCTCGGTAAGACGCGCACTGGCATGGCTCGGCCGTCCGGTGGCTTGGAGAGCGAAGCGGGCGATGGCGCAGCGGCCGGTGACCACGCCGCCATCGGGGAGGGCGGGCTCGGGCAGCAGCACATAGCGATGGTGTGCCGCCTCCGCCTCGATCAGGCCGCGCGAGGCAGGGCTGCCGGCCTCCTCGTCGCCGGTCAGCAGCAGCGTGACCGGCAGGGGCGTGGCGTGGCCGGCGCGGGCCAGGGCGCGGATGGCCTCCAGCGCGAGAAAAATGCCGCCCTTCATGTCATGGATGCCGGGTCCCCAGGCGCGATCCTGGTCGCGGCGGAACGGCAGCCTGGCCAGCGTGCCGACAGGGTGGACCGTGTCGAGATGTCCCAGCACCAGGATACCGGGCAGGGTCGGCGCCGGGTGCGGGACGGTAGCGCGCAGGCAATCGCCGAATCCCAGGCGGCCGGGGATACGCTCGATCCGTGCGCCCGCCAGGACCAGCGCGTGGCTGGCCAGGTCCATCATGCGGTTCACCGCGGCGGCGTCCCAGGTGGGGCTCTCGCATTCCACCCACGGCCGTAGCCCCGCCAGCATGGCATCGGCGTCGAACGGCAGGGCGGTGAGGTTCATCGGCGGCTCCGTTGCCAGGCGACAGTGCCACGCGGGCGGCGCAACCGACCAGCGCAGCCGCGCCAAACGATCCGCCAGCCGACCGCGCTTGGGGTCGTCAATCGGGACGAAAGCCAAAACATCCTTTCCCGGGTCGAGTTGATTATGACCGGGGTCCGCGACCTCCGGGCGTCCCGGATTTCGGGACATTTTGCATTTCGTTAATCGGCGCTCTAAAATTGAGTCGAATCGCAATTCCTGGAGCACATCCGGCTTTGCCCCAATTCATCCTGGAAGTGCCACTCAGCCTGATAGAAGACACGTGGCTTGCCATGTGGTGCTGCTTTGGGACGGTCTATCTGCCTGTCTCCGTGCTCGCCCAGCGGCACGGCAGCGGGTGCCAGCTTGGCGATGTCATGGTTCGCCTCCGATGCCGGAAATGTCACGAAGTGCCGGCCGGATTCGCACTGGTCGATGCGCCGGCACGGGCTGGGAAAGCGCCTCGCTGGTCGATTCCGCTCAACCTGAAATACGCTGAGGTCGGTAGACGGGGGGCGAATCCTGTCACCGGCAAACCAGGAACGGCCGGCCGGCACTGACAAACCCAAGGCGTGCAAGAGGGCCCGTGTGCGTCGGCGGTCGGGATCAGCCCACGTACTGGAGGTCCGGGCGGGAATCGAACCCACATACGCGGATTTGCAGTCCGCTGCATCACCACTCTGCCACCGGACCTGAAGCGGTGCGTCCGCAGTATATCGGGCTGGCTGACCGGTCGGGTCAAGTCCGTGTTGGCGCAACGCGCGTCTGCCCCCTATAAGCGCCTCACTGCCAATCCCATCACGAGCCCGCAATGGACATCGCCGCCGCCGCCGACCCCTTCGCCGACGCTCGCGCCTGCATGGTGGACAGCCAGATCCGGCCCAACCGGGTCACCGACCCGCGGGTCCTGTCCGCCATGCGCCGGCTGCCGCGGGAGCGCTTCCTGCCGCCGCGCCTCGCCGCGCTGGCCTACGCGGACGAGGACGTGCCGCTCGGCCACGGGCGGGTGCTGATCGAGCCGCTGGTGATCGCGCGGCTGGTCCAACTCGCCGCCCCGGCAGAAGGCGAACGTGTCCTGATCGTGGCCGCCGGCGTTGGCTATGGCGCGGCGCTGGTTGCCGCCTGCGGCGCCAGCGTGACGGCGCTGGAGGAGGACCAGGGGCTGCTGGCGCTCGCCCGCTCCGCGCTGGACGAGATTTCGCCGTCGGTCACCCTGGTGTCCGGGCCGCTCGCCACGGGCTGGCCAGCCGGCGCACCCTACGACGTGGTCCTGATCGAAGGCGCTGTGGCCGAGATTCCGCACGCTTTCGACGGGCAGGTGCGGCGCAATGGCGGCCGTCTGGTTACGGTGATCGCGGCGCCCGGCCAGGCCAGCCGAGCGGTGCTGGCCGAGCCGAGCGGTCCCAGGCTGCGCGCCCAGCCGATGTTCGATTGCGCCACACCGTTGCTCCCGTCCCTGCGGAAGGCGCCTGGCTTCCAGTTCTAGCCCACTCGTTGCGGGAAGCGGCGCGCCGTGACGCCAAGCAAAGCCTTGGCGCCGGGTCGGTGCCTGTGGCACATGACCGGAAGCGGTTCGACCAGCGAGGAATTGCCATGGATATGCGGCATAGGCTTGGCGTCAGCATTGGGGCGGTGACCGTCGCATGCGCTTTCAGCCTGCCGACGCTCGCCCAGGTCTCGCTGCAGCCCCCAGCACCGGCCTCCTCGGGGCAGGCTTCTCAGGGGCAGAGTTATCCAGGGCAGTCTTACCCGGGGCAGGCCGGATCGTCTTTGGCGCAGCCGCCTCGCAGCCAAAACGCCAACACACCGCTGCATCCGACCGGTGGTCAGCCGCAGCAAAGCGCCGCCCTGAAGGTCACGAAGGCTGGCATGCAGCCGGCCACCGCCACGGATCGCGTGCCGCACACGCTGGCGGAGGCGCTGGCCGCGACCTATCTTGGCCAGCCTGCGCTGCAGGCCGCACGCGCCAAGCTGCGGGCGACCGACGAGAACGTGCCGCAGGCTTTGGCCGGTTGGCGCCCCACGGTGGTGCTGGCCGGCGGCGCCGGTTACGGCAACACGGTCAGCCGGATCTATTCCAGCGGCGGCAGCTTCTCTGCTGGCGGCTGGTCGAAAACGATCGCGCCGCGCAATATCGCCACCGGGCAGGCCACGCTTAACCAGCCAATCTACAACGGAGGCAAGACACCGGCCACCATCAACCAGGCGAAGAACCAGGTGATGGGCGAGCGCGCCACCCTGCTGCAGCAGGAACAGACCAGCTTCCTGAACGCGGTGAACGCCTATGTCGGCGTGATCCAGTCGCGGCAGCTTCTGGCGCTGAACAAGAACAACGTGCAGGTGCTGGCCCGCCAGCTTCAGGCGACCAACGACCGGTTCCGCGTCGGCGAGATCACGCAAACGGACGTCGCCCAGGCCGAAGCGGCGCTGGCCGGTGCGCAGGCGCAGCTTGAGACGGCGCAGGGCAACCTGCTGACGGCGAACGGCACGTTTGTCCAGGTCATCGGCTTCTATCCGCCCGACGACCTGGTGGAGCCGCAGCCGATCGCCTTGCCGACGCGCACCGAGCAGGACGCGACGAAACTCGCTGCGAGCAACAATCCACAGGTCGTGAGTGCGCTGTTCAGCGACGCCGCGGCGCGGGACGCGGTCGATGTCGCACTTGCCCAGTTGCTGCCGCAGGTTAGCGTGCAGGCGCAGGCGTTCACCCAGCAAAACCAGCAGTTTCGCTCCTATAACTCAAACGGCTATCAGGTGCTGGCGAACCTCTCGGTGCCGCTCTACCAGGGCGGCGCTGAATATTCTGCGGTGCGGCAGGCCAAGCAGTCCGAGCAACAGGCCCGCAAGACGGTAGACGATGTCCGGCGCACCGTGGTGCAGAATGCCGTGCAGGCCTGGGAAGCGCTGGTCGCGGACCGCGCCGCCGCGGAGAGCACGCGCGTGCAGATCCGTGCCAACCAGGTGGCGCTGCAGGGCGTGGAGCGCGAGGCCATCGTCGGCAGCCGCACCACCCTCGACGTGCTGAACGCGCAGCAGGCATTGCTGAGTTCGCAAGAGACATTGGTGCAGAATCTCGCCCAGCTCGTCAGCGCTTCCTATGGCGTGGCCTCGGCAATTGGGCGGCTGACCGCGAGCGATCTGCATCTGCCGGTACCGCTCTACGACGATACTGCCTACTATCAGGCCGTGAAAGACAGGTGGGTTGGCCTCGGCGACTATGCGACCGACCAGCCGGGACGCTGATACGGCATGACAGAACCTCGTGGCAGCCAGGTGCCAGGCGCGCAATCGCAGCCAGGTCAGTCAGCGGCCGATCCCTCGATGGAGGACATCCTGGCCTCGATCCGTCGCATCCTGAGCGAGGACGAGGCACCGCCCCCCGCCGAGCCGGCGCCCGCGGCCGCTCTGGCAAGCGGAGGGCCGGACGACGATGACGTGCTGGTGTTGGACGCGTCCATGATGGCGGCGGACGACAAGCCGTCACCCGCGGCGTTGGTGCCGCAGGAGCCGATGCCGCTGTCCGCGGCCGAGCGTCCGATTCCGTCCGCGGCGGACCAGCCGCCGATTCGGCCCGCGGCGGACCAGCCGCCGATGCGGCCCGCGGCGGACCAGCCGCCGGCGCTGCTCGCTCCGGAGGCAGCCGACGCGGCCACCTTGGCGATGGAAACACTGGTGCGCACCCTGGGCGACCGTCCGAACGGCGACCCGCAGACACCTATGCTGATCCGCGCTGGCGGCCCAACGATCGAGGATATCGTGCGCGAGGAAATCCGTCCGCTGCTCAAGGCGTGGCTGGATGTGAATCTGCCCCCCCTCACCGAGCGACTGGTGCGCGAGGAAATCCAGCGGCTGTCCGGCCGCGTCGCGCACTGACGCCGATGACCGCTGTGAGGCAGGGACAGTCGTTCACATAGGGTGGACCAGCGAGCGCCGTCCACCAATGCCACCCACCGCACCCGAACCGGCACTCGGCTTCCCCGCCCCCGTGCTACCGCCGGGCAACTTGCCACCGCCGGGCTTCTCCGGCATCCCCACCCTGGGAGCCGAGTGATGCTGGACAAGACCTACACGCCGTCTGAAATCGAACCGCGCCTGTACGAAGGCTGGGAGAAGGCGGGGGCGTTCGCCTGCAACCCCGCGTCGAACGCGCAGCCGTTCACCATCATGATTCCGCCGCCGAACGTTACCGGCAGCCTGCATATGGGCCATGCGCTGACCTTCACCGTGCAGGACGTCTTGGTGCGCTGGCGGCGCATGCAGGGCCGCGACGTGCTGTGGCAGCCCGGCACCGACCACGCCGGCATCGCCACGCAGATGGTGGTCGAGCGGCTGCTTGCGGAGCAGGGGACCACGCGCCAGGCCCTGGGCCGGGAGGCGTTCGTCGAGCGCGTCTGGCAGTGGAAGCACGAATCGGGCGGCACGATCACGCGCCAGCTCCGCCGGCTCGGCGCATCGCTGGACTGGCCGCGCGAGCGTTTCACCATGGATGACGGCCTCTCCGCCGCGGTGCGCAAGGTGTTCGTCACGCTGTATCGCCAGGAGCTGATCTACCGCGACCGGCGGCTGGTGAACTGGGACCCACAGTTCCAGTCCGCGATCTCCGACCTCGAAGTGGAGAACCGCGAGGTCAAGGGCCATCTCTGGCACATCCGCTATCCGGTTGCCGGCGAGCCGGACCGCTTCATCACCGTGGCGACCACGCGGCCCGAGACAATGCTGGGCGACACCGCCGTCGCGGTGCACCCCGAAGATGAGCGCTGGCGCGACCTGGTAGGCAAGCACGCGATCCTGCCGCTGGTCGGGCGCCTGCTGCCGATCGTCGCCGACGAATACTCCGACCCGGAGAAGGGCACCGGCGCGGTGAAGATCACCCCGGCGCATGATTTCAACGACTTCGCGGTCGGCAAGCGGCACGACCTGCCGATGCCCTCGGTGCTCGACCGCGAGGCGCTGGTGACCCTGGCGGAGATCGCCGAAGCGCTGTCCCCGGTGGAAGGGATCGCCGATCCGGGCTTCGTCCGCTCGCTGGAAGGCCAGAGCCGCGAAGCGGCGCGCAAGGCCATCGTCGCCGAACTGGAGCGGCTCGGCCTGCTCGATAAGATCGACCCGCATACCCACCAGGTGCCGCATGGCGACCGATCCGGCGTGCCAATCGAACCGCTGCTGACCACGCAATGGTTCTGCAAGGCCGATGTTCTGGCAAAGCCGGCGATCGACGCGGTGGAGAGCGGGCGGACGAAGTTCGTCCCGAAGCAGTGGGAGAACACCTTCTTCGCCTGGCTGCGCGATATCCAGCCCTGGTGCATCAGCCGCCAGCTCTGGTGGGGGCACCGCATTCCCGCCTGGTACGGGCCGGATGGCGCGGTGTTCGTCGCCAAGGAGGCGGACGAGGCGCAGGCCCTGGCCGACGCCCATTATGGCCGCGCCGGCGAGACCCTGACCCGGGACGAGGACGTGCTGGACACCTGGTTCAGCTCGGCGCTGTGGCCGTTCTCGACCCTGGGCTGGCCGGAGCCGGCGCCGGAGGTCGCGCGCTACTACCCCGGGGACGTGCTGGTTACCGGGTTCGACATCATCTTTTTCTGGGTCGCCCGGATGATGATGATGGGCCTCCATTTCATGGATGATGTGCCGTTCCGCACGGTCTACATCCACGGCCTTGTCCGCGACGAGCGCGGCCAGAAGATGTCGAAGTCCAAGGGCAACATCATCGACCCGCTGGAGCTGATCGACAGTTTCGGGGCCGACGCGCTGCGCTTTACCATTTGCGCGCTGACCGGCCCGGGCCGCGACGTGAAGCTGAGCGCGAGCCGCGTGCAGGACCATCGCAGCTTCGTCACCAAGCTGTGGAACGCCGCCCGGTTCTGCGAGATGAACGGCATCAGGCCGGACGCCGGTTTTGATCCCGTGAGCGCCACGGCCCCGCTGTCGCGCTGGGTGCTGGACGCGCTGAACACGGCGGTCGCCGAGGCAACGGCGGCGCTGGAGGCATACCGCTTCGACGAGTATGCCGCGGCGCTCTACCGGTTCACCTGGAACACGTTTTGCGACTGGTTCCTGGAACTGGCCAAGCCTGTGCTGGCAGAAGGCGACAGCGCGGCGGGCCGGGAGGTGCGGGGCACGGCGGGCCACGTGCTCGGCGTGCTGCTGCGCCTGCTGCATCCGGCGATCCCGTTCGTCACCGAGGAGCTGTGGGACCGGTTCGGCTACGGGGCGCCCTGCAGCCTGATTCGCGCCCCATGGCCGGAACCCATGCCGGTGGCCGATGCGGTGCAAGCGCGCGCGGAGCTGGACTGGCTCACGCGGTTCATCGGCGAGGTGCGCGCGGTGCGCAACGAGATGAACGTACCCCCCGGCACGCCGACGCCGGTGCTGCTGCGCGATGCGTCGCCGGAGACGCTGGCCCGCGCCGCACGCTGGTCGGACGCGATCCGCCGGCTGGCGCGGGCGGCCTCGGTCGCGCCGCTGGCGGGCGAGATGCCGAAGGGCTCGGCGCAGGCAGTGGTGGACGAGGCAACGGTGATCCTGCCACTCGCGGACGTGATCGATCTGGCGGCCGAACGGGCGCGGCTGGTGAAGGAGCGTGACAAGGCCGCGGGCGAGGCGGAGAAGGTCGCGAAGAAGCTGGCCAACGAGGATTTCGTGCGCCGTGCGCCGGAAGACGTGGTGGCGGAGAACCGCTCGCGGCTTGCCGCGGCGGAGGCCGAAGTCGCGCGTCTGGCGGCGGCATTGCGGCGGATCGGCTGACCCCGGAAGCACCTATGTCGGCTGGACAGGTAATACCTGGTAGGGCGGATAAGCTCTTGCGCCATCCGCCATTTCGGTGCCTCGGGCGGCAGTGGCGGATGGCGCAAGAACTTATCCGCCCTACACGTGCTTATCCGCGCTACACGGTTACAGCCTAAGCGAAAGTCGGGCTAATGATGATCCGCTGGCCTGAATCGCGCCACAAGCATATTCGCTGCCGAGAAGCATTGATCCAGGTCAAGGCCGCTGGCCCGGCCACAGCCTAATGCGGTTCGACGATTTAACATTTTCCGATTCGGGCGGAATCGCCCGAGGGTTATAGATTCCCGTGAGCTGTTACGCAGGAGAGTTGTTTGCCGATGCTGCTGGTCGATGGTTGTGCCACGCGGTCGTTCCGGGGAGCAACGGGCGGGGCCGAGCACTTCATCACCGTTGAAGCGCCAGCGGGCGACGGCCTGGCCGAACAGCTCGATCAGGTCGAACGGCGTTACGCTGAAGCACTGGACTCGCTCGGCCTGGCGCCGGACACCGCCGTCTTCCGGCGCATCTATCTCAGCGATGCGCCGAACCAGATCGGCCTTGTGCGTGAAAGCACCCTGTTCCGCGATCCCGTCGCGGGTCCGGTCGCCGTTGCAGTCGTGCAGCAGCCGCCATTGACCCGCGCCAAGATCGCGCTGCTCGCCTACCATATCGAAACGCCCCGGCCGCTCACCAAATGGGCGCTCTCGCCCAATCACATGCTGGTCGAAAAGAACGGGCTCGGCCATCTCTGGAGCACGCAGTTGTGCGCCGACACGATCGCGCCGCCGGTGTCCGCGGGCGAGCAGACGCGAGTCGTCTTCAACGATCTGATCAAGGCCCTGGCCGATCAGGGCGGGACGCTGGCCGAGCACTGCGTGCGGACCTGGCTCTATGTCAGGGACGTGGACGTGTTCTACCAGGACCTGGTGGACAGCCGGACCGCGCTGTACGCCCGGCAGGGCCTGACCGCGGACACGCACTACATCGCCAGCACCGGCATCGAGGGCGCCTGTCCGCATCGCTACGACACGGTGCTGATGGATGCCTATTCCGTCCTCGGTCTGGACCCGGCCCAGGTGTCGTATCTGAACGACTTCAGCCGGCTGTGCCCGACCAAGGAATACGAAGTCACCTTCGAGCGCGGCACCCGGATCGCCTATGCCGACCGCGCGCACCATTTCATCTCCGGCACGGCGAGCATCGACCGCTTCGGCCGTGTCGTTCATGTCGGCCAGGTGCTGCGCCAGCTCGACCGGGCGCTGGAGAACGTCGATGCGCTGCTGCGCTCCGGCGGCGCGCTGCTCGACGACATGACGCATATGCTCGTCTATCTGCGGGACCCGGCGGACTTCGCCCGGGTGGACGCCTATATCGCCGAGCGGTTCCCCCGATTGCCGGTTCTGCTGTTGCGCGGCGCGGTTTGCCGTCCGGAATGGCTGATCGAGGTCGAGGGGGTCGCCGTGGTCGCCAACGACGCACCGGATCTTCCCGCCTTTTGATAACCCGCAGGGGGCTGACCCATGTCAGACGCCACACCATTCAACGTGATCAACCGTGAAGCGATTGCCGCCACCGAGCTTCGCCGTGAACCCTACGAGTGGACCTTCATCGACAACGCGCTCGATCCGGCGCTGCGGGAAAAGGTGCTGGACGATGCGCCGCGCATCCCGGACCGCGGCAGCTATGCCCTGCCGGATCTCAAATACGGGCCGGCCTTCGGCGCCGTGCTGCAGGACCTGCTGAGCGACCGTTTCCGCAGCCTGGTCGGCCAGACGTTCAACATGGATCTCAGCAAGTGCCCGCCCTGCATCGTGATGATGGGCAACACCAGCGGGCACTACAACGAAGGCTACGCGCACCCGGATTCCAAGCACAAGATCGTCACGGTGATCGTGGGCTTCAGCCGCGAGTGGCCGTACGAGCGCGGCAAGCTCCGCGTGCTGAACAGCAACAACCGCGACGACTACGCGTTCGAATTTTCGCCGACCTACGGTAACATGCTGATGTTCCGCGTGTCCGACAAATCCTGGCACGGCTTCCTGCCGCAGAAGGGCCAGCGCATGAGCCTGCAGCTCTGCTACGTCGATTCCGATTTCTACGTGAAGCGGGAATACTGGCGGCACACCTGGAGCGCCTATGCCAAGTCGGTGCCGATGATCCGCACCCTGATCGACTGGGCGCCGCGGCGGCTATAGGAGACACTCGATGGAGTATCCGCCTGTTCCAACGGCCGATCAGATCGCCCAGCATTTCCGGCGCGCGCTGCTCGATTCAAACATCGTCGAGTGGCCGTACCGGCGCTGGCGCATGGAAAACGTGCTGCCGGTCGACCTGTGCACCGGCATCCTGACCCTGCCGATCGCCCCGCCGCTGCTGGGCAGTACCGACGGCACCCGCGGCAGCTACAACGACAAGCGCACCTTCTTCACGCCGGAATTGCGCGAGCAGTTCCCGACCGTCCAGGCGGCGTGCGAGGCGCTGCAGCGGCCGGATGTCGCAGGGGTGCTGGCGCGGACGCTCAACATCGACGTCGCCGGCGGCTATCTCCGCATGGAGTACATGCAGGATATCGACGGCATGTGGCTGGAGCCGCATCGCGATATCCCCGAGAAGCTGTTCTCCATGGTGATCTATCTGTTCACCGGGCCGGAGGCGAAGGACTGGGGCACGGACATCTACGACTCGGAGCGCCGCCGGGTTGATCGCGCGCAGCCCGATTTCAATTCGGGGGCGATCTTCATCGCCGGGGCCAACACCTGGCATGGCTTCGACCAGCGGCCCATCATCGGCGTGCGCCGGCTGATGGAGATCAACTACGTCCGTTCCGATTGGCGGAGCCGCGACCAGTTGTCGTTCCCCGACCGGCCGATCACGCTAACTTAGCCCAGCCGCCAGCCGCCAGCCGCCAGCCCCGGCGTCCGGCGTACGGGACCTTGAACTAAAAGCATTGTCACGACGGCTGGAAATAGCCGGCGTGTCGGAGGACGTTGGCGCACTCGTTGGGGGTGAAGCAGTCGAAAATGCCAACACGAATCGTCCCGTGCAACAGCATCGCCCGGCCCTGGTCGTCGCACGGCACAGGGAAGAAGGTTCGCCGGGCCTGCTCTGGGTTGCCCTGATAACCAACCCCACAGACGCTGGCGAGGCGACATCGAGATCTACGGACCTTGCCATCGCCGGCCTGCCGGTCGCGTCGATCGCATCAAGGCGCACGACGCTGGCACGATCGGTTCGTTGCCAACGGCCGATCGTTCCGCGGTTCGCGGCCAAATCGCCCGGCCTGCTCGCCGCGGTTCCGGGGACGATTTCGGAGGCGCGAGGCGTGTCAGGCAGGCGGCACGAACCCCCGACGCCTCACAAAAAAGTGCTGAACCATGATTGATCCATATCAATTCGTTCCGAAACGCGTGTATATAGCGTCTAATGCTCAATAGTTCCCGCTCCAAGGCTGGAAGTTAGCCCATTTCGTCTTGCCCCCGGAACCCGCCGACCCCGCTGCTATGTAACGAGTTGGCGGCAGGAATTACCGTGGAAATCGCCCTCGACCGATCGTCCATCAAAGGGAAAGCAGAAGGTTTGTTGTGATGAAGCTCGATCACACGATCGAAGCAATGTGGCGGGGATGCCTTCCTGTCTTTCTGCTTCTTGTCTTCCTGATACAGTCAAGTGCCTGTCACGCCCAGTGCGCCACGCCCAAGGAGGAGGGCAGTTGGGCTAACGTGAATCCCCAGACCAGCAGCATCACGCTAGTCCAGGTGCGCTTTGTCTGCCAGGACCAAATCCTCAATGGCAAGCCGTATCCGCCGGGACCTCCTTACTACATTCATATTTACGGCAAGTGTCATCCCACAGATTGCGACTGGGGTGAGGTAGGGGCAACCCGTCCGTCCACGGCCATCACCGCTACCTACAATCAGGGCTTTGCCAAGCGCCTGGTCTATGTCCGGATGTCACCGGCGCGGCCCGACCAGCTCTGGGTGCAGACCCGTACGACGTTTTCCGACCCGAGACGGGCGAGCTACACGTCAAACGACTATTTCATACGGCGTTGAAACGAGGCCTGTTAGCGAACCCGAACCCGAACCCGCAACCCGCAACGACAGAGCCACAGAGCTTATATTAATCGGCAGAAGCGGCTCAAAACACCCGAAACCCCGGTGCCTCCGGCGGCTCGGCCAGCTCTTCCTCGATGCTGGCCACCTCGGCGAACCGGGAGCCGTGGCGACACAGACTGCGCCAGTCGCCGCCGTCTCGCCGGTCACCAGCGCTTCCACCGCGCCGAAGGGGCGGTTGCGGACCCAGCCCGACACGCCTGGGACTAGCCGGCGTGCCGGCCGGTGCCGATCGCAAGCGGCACAAGGGCAGCGATCACGCCTTGATCGCCAACCGCATGGCGCCCCAGTGGCGGCCGCGCACCGTGATCGGCGCATCGAACTCCTTCAGCATCACCACCGTGCCGCCGCCCATGTCGCGTGGGTAGGTCTGCACGATGAAGGGCAGCGTGTTGCGCGCCGCCAGGATCCCCGCGCGGTCGTCGTAGATTCGTCGGTTGCGGCTGTTCGCCGTGTTCCAGACGGTCTCGCCCGGCCGTTGCGGCTTGCCGTACTCGCGGTTGTGCGTCGCCAGGTAGCCGCCGGCATCCACGGCTGCGAAGAACGCGATGCGCGGATCGGCGTCCTTCACGCGGTCGATGATCGCCGGCAGCAGCCGGTCGCACAGCGCCGTGGTCGGCGACAGGTGCTGGCGCGGCTCGGTACCCTCGATCTCCGTATAGCGCCGATCGAACAGATTCGCCTCGGTGATCTCCCCGGCGGTCAGCGCCCGCTCGAACGCCGTGGCCACCGCCGCCGCGCCCTCCTGGCAGCGAGCGATATAGGCGGTGTTCAGCGTTCGCGCCTCTTGCAGCACCTCGGCGATCCTGGATTTCTGCGCCGCCGCCGGTTCGGCGAACGCGACGTGCATGCCGATCGTGGAGACAGCGCGCACCTGGCAGGAAATCGGACCGACCCGTTCGAACTCCACCGGTATCGTCTTCCCGACCAGCGTTTCCGGTCCTCCCGCCGCCAGCAGCGCGCCGTTTGGCGACAGGTCGATGGTGTGGCCGGCCGCCGGGACGCCGTCCGCGCTGGCGGTGAACCGCAGCGTCAGCGGCTCGCGAGGTTCACGGCGCCGGTTGCCGGCATCGGACGAGCGAAGCACCAGGTTGATCCGCCGGCGCAGGTCGCTCACCCCGGTGCTCACGCTGCCGGCAAGGTCGCGGAACCGCAGGGCGGCGGACTCGGCGGCGGCGACCTCGGTCAGCATCGCGGCTGCCCGATCCGCCACCGCGTGCGAGTTCTCGGCGGCCACGGCGATGCTTTGGGTGATTTCGGCGGTGGCC
>Ga0302193_10001872_pt1 | contig 17685 bp, 15 predicted proteins | sample II_Bog_E3_3_FD_200228 | JGI IMG/M metagenome (GOLD analysis project Ga0302193, IMG submission 200228) | Peat permafrost microbial communities from Stordalen Mire near Abisko, Sweden - II_Bog_E3_3 | ecosystem: Environmental > Terrestrial > Soil > Wetlands > Peat | place: Sweden: Abisko...
ATTCGCCTATGCTCGAAATATGTGTCTTGGCGATTTGCCCGCCCAGAGTCCCTGCGATTATGATCGAGACAGGATATGGGAATTGATCGCCGTCCGAGATAGCGCTATCAATGGCGCCGGGGGGCTGACAATGCGCCTGTTGAGCTGGTCAGGGTGTTGAGCTGGTCAGGGTCTGGGCCTGCAATGCCGCCGGAACAACGATCAGCGCTGGGAGAATTCGCAATGACCTACAAATTGGCAGCCGGGATGGTGTGCATCCGAAAAATCACGTTTTGGGCAATGATGCCTCTGATCGTGGTCTTGCCGGGCCAGGCATACGCGCAAACCCATGACGTTCCGGTGGTTTCGTGGGGCAAGTCCGGCATTACCTTTGAACAGTATCGCGCCGATGCGCTCGATTGCGGCAAGAACGGTCTTGCCAGCGACATCGATAATTCTGATCCGGTCAATACGCTGCGCCGCGCAGAGACCCAGTTGGAAGCGATCGACACGCAGCCGTGGGCCATGACCACGGTGACCAACAACAAGGCGCCGAACGGCGGTGTGGATGTCGATACTACCCAGGCCGTCTCGCGTGCGCACGATGAACAGGCGATCATGGAAGGTACCCGGCCCAAAGAGCAATATGCCCGGATCAAGCAACTGATGTTCGTCGCCGTGCGCAAATGCATGATCGACCATGGTTACGCCCGGTTTGCCCTGACCGAAGCGCAGCGCGCGCAGATGCGTCGGATCAAGGGCCCGGTTCCGCGACGTGCCTATCTGTTTGGCCTGGCAAGCGACGCCAATATCCTCGAAAAGCAGAAAATTTCCACTGCCGCGCAATGATCGCCGCAGCTTGGCGCTTATCCGCTATTGCGACAGGCCCATGTCGAGCAGCGCCATGTCGAGCAATTCGCGCATCAACTGCGCCGCGTATTCGCCATCTCCAGAGGCGATTGCATCGCGGATCGTGTGGTGTTCCTGCAGCATGTCGCGCGGGTTGGTGGTGCGTTCCTGTTTGAAACGCGTGGTCCAACGCACGGCGGCGCCGATGGAACTGCCCAGCGTATAGATCGCCTCGTTATCGGTGGCTTCCAGCAGGGCGGTGTGAAAGGCTTGGTCGGCCTCTTGCCCCAGGGCCGATGCCAGGCCGAATTCGCGCATCCCGCGCAAGGCTTCGTCCATCGCGGCGATATGTTCTGGTCTGTGCCGCTGCGCCGCGAGCGCGGCGGCGGTCGGTTCGATCTGGCTGCGCAGTTCGAACAAGTCCTCCACAAATTTGCGGTCGGGCTGAATCGAAAACATCCATTCGAGCACTTCCGGATCGAGCAGATTCCACTTGTTGCGCGCGGTGATGTGGGTTCCGGCCTTGGGCTTGCTTGAAATCATGCCCTTGGCGATCAGTATGCGCAGCGCCTCTCGATAGGCGGTGCGCGAAATATGCAGCGATTCCGACAGTTCGATTTCACCGCTCAGCTTGTCGCCCGGCTTGTACACGCCGGCCAGGATCGCGGTGCCCAGTTGGCGGGCGACCGTCCGATGGATGCGAGATGATGTGCCGCTTTCAGGCTCGTGTCCGTCCATCGTCACTATCCTTCTGCCCAATTCGACCTACTTGTCGTACCAATATCATCAGAGATATATCCTGCTGCGCTGCGGTCAAGCAGAGCGGGCGCCAAAGGCGACCTTTCTTGCTGAAAACAGGTGGCAATCGGTGGGTGGCGCCAAGGATCGGCTTGACAGCAGGTCTTGGGTTGTGAGATGGTAGCGGTAACAAAAAATTCGGGATGAGAGGCTGGCAAAATCACGTCCAATCGGGCCATCTTGTGCTTGCCGGCGCAGATCATGTTTCAGAAAGGATTCTCATGCGTTTGCCGTATGCCATTCCGGCTGCGCTGCTTGCTCTGGCTGGCTCCCCCGTGCTTGGCGCGCCCGCCACTGTGCTTGATCGCGACGGCGCCTGGGTCAGTGTTGAATCCTATGGCCCCAATGTCGTGCATGTGACCATCGCTGTCGACAAGGCCGAAGCGCTCAAGGGGCCGGGGTACGGCATTCTCGCGCGCAATGCCGACAGCGCGCAATTGCACCATCAGGCCGGGGCCGATGGCGACAGTTTCACCACATCGGCGCTGGCCCTGCATGTCGATGCCGCGCCGGCACCGCGCGTGCCTTCGGCGATGGATCGCTATTTCGCGCCGTCGTTGTCGCCGGTCAGCCTGCAATTGCGCGATGGCGCGGGCAAAGTGCTGGTTTCGCTGAGCAGTTGGGAAATGTCGCCGCACACCGTCAGTGGCGAGGCAACGTATCAGGTCGGCATCTCGCTTAGCGCCGGGGCCGACGAACATTATTACGGCATGGGCCAGAATCAGGAAAGTCGCGGGCCGCTCGACCTTCGCGGCAGAGTGATTGACTGTCAGCACTGGTATGACGCCCCCGCCGGAGAGCAAATCTGCGTGCCGTTCGTGGTTTCGTCAAAAGGTTATGGCATAATTTGGGACAACCCGTCGCAAACCCACCTGGCGGCGGCGATACGCGGCCATACCGCGATTCAATCGCGGGTGGGCGATCGGGTCAGCTTTTTCCTGATCGTGGGCGATACCCCCGAAGCGATTTATTCGGGCTATGCCCGCGTGACCGGGCGCACGCCGATCCCGCCAAAGGCCGCGTTTGGCCTGATCCAGTCAAAGGCGCGCTATGACAGCCAGCAGGAAGTGCTGCGGGTTGCGCACACCTATCGCGACAAGGGCTATCCGCTTGATGCGATGGTGCTGGACTGGTTCTATTGGACCCGCATGGGGCAGCTTGACATCAACCCCGCAGAATTTCCGGACCCCGATGGCATGAACCGGGAATTGCATGGCATGGGGCTGCACTCGATCGTGTCGATCTGGCCGCGATTTGAAACCTCGGGCCGCTATTTCAACGAACTTTCCACCAAAGGCTATCTGCTGCACGACAAGGACGGCCATGTGGTCGATGGTTTGCCGTTCCGCGCCGACCGCGCCGGCGCGCTGATCGACGAAACCAACCCCGATGCGCGCAAATGGTTTTGGGATCATGCCCGCGACAATGTGCTGGCGCATGGCTTTGACTATCCCTGGCTTGACGAGACCGAGCCCGATCTTGTGCCCGACGGCAGTTTTTATGCGATCGGTTCGGGCGACCGGTACCACAATGTTTTTCCCTTGCTGCATGTCGAAGGCGTGGCCGACGGGTTGCGCGCATGGAAACCGGATACGCGCGTGCTGATCCTGTCGCGCGCGGCCTATCTCGGGTCGCAACGCACCGGCGCGCTGTTCTGGTCGTCGGACATCGATCCGACCTGGGAAGCGTTGCAGCGCCAGATCCCGACCGGGCTCAACATGGCGGCATCGGGCATTGCTTATTGGGGCAACGACATCGGCGGGTGGCAATGGCTGCCGCAATCGGGCGGGGGCACCCGCGCGCCGCTGATCGATCCGGGCGATGCCGCGCCGGGGCTGGGCGCCTATCGCGACTATCCCGAATTGCTGACCCGCTGGTTTGAATATGGCACGTTTCTGCCGACGCTGCGCCTGCACGGCAATCATCCCAACACCGAAATATGGGCCTATGGCAAAGAGGCAGAGGCGATCATGGCGCGCTATGACCGGTTACGCTATCAGCTGATCCCCTATATCTATAGCCAGGCGCACAAGACTTACGACACCGGCGCACCGTTCATGCGACCGCTGTGGATGGATTTCCCCCAAGACCCCAATGTCGCCGATCTTGGCACCGAATATATGTTCGGCCCGGCCTTTCTGATCGCGCCGGTGACGGAGCAGGGCCAGACCGAAAAATCCGTCTATCTGCCGGCGGGTGACTGGTACGATTTCTGGACCAATGAAAAACTGGCCGGCGGACGCTGGATCAAGGTGAGCGCGCCGATCGAGCGTATTCCGGTTTTTGTGCGCGCGGGTTCGATCGTGCCGACCGGCGCCGACATCCCATCCACCGCCACGCATCAGGCGATCCGCGAACTGCGCGTCTATCCGGGCAAAGATGGCGAATTCGCGCTCTATGACGACGATGGCGTGTCCTATGACTATGAACATGGCAAAGGCCGCACCACGCTGCTGCGCTGGCACGATGCCGCCGGAGCGTTGACGGCGAGCGGCGACGACAAGGCGCTCGTGACGGCGGCGCCGGGCCTTGTTCGCGTCATGGGTCATTGATTTTTCATATTTCCAACAGGAACCGACATGATCAGGCCGCTTCACCGAACCCTGCCGCTCGTTGCTCTTGCCCTGATCGCATCGCAGGTTTGCGCCCAGGCAGCCGATACGCCAAGCGTGACCATCGCGCTGGACGAGGTCAAGGCGCACATCGATCCGCAGTTCTATGGATTGATGACCGAGGAAATCAATTTCGCCTATGAAGGGGGCCTTTACGGCGAACTGCTGCGCAACCGCAGTTTCAAGGGTGAGGCGGGGCTTGCCTATCAGGCCGATACGCCGATCTATTGGTCGGCGCTGGGGGCTGCGCAGATCGCGCTTGACCATTCGGTTCGCCTGAACCGCGCGCTTGATCTCAGCCTGTCGCTCGATGCCACCGGGGCCTCGGCCGAACATCCCGCCGGGATCGCCAACACCGGCTATTGGGGCGTTCCGGTGCGGGCGAATACACCGTACCGCGCTTCGTTCTTTGCCCGTGCACAGGGCGCTGCGGGCCCGGTCACGCTGTCTATCGTCGACAAGGACGGGCACGCGGTGGCCTCTGGCGTGGTGTCGGGCCTGACCGATACATGGCAGCGCTATGACGTGACGCTGCGGACGGGGGCGGTCGCGCCGTCGCCGGCCGCCACTTTTACCCTGACCACTACCACGCCGGGCAAGATCTGGCTGCAACAGGTTTCGTTGTTCGGCCCGACCTACGGCAACCGCCCCAACGGGTTGCGCCCCGATCTGATGAACAAGCTGGCGGCGATGCGGCCAGGGTTTATCCGTCTGCCCGGCGGCAATTACCTTGAAGGGGACACATTCGGGCAGCGATTTGACTGGAAGGCGACGCTGGGGCCGGTGGAACAGCGGCCTGGGCACCGGTCGCCGTGGAACTATTGGTCGACCGATGGCATGGGCCTGCTCGAAATGCTCGAATGGTCGCAGGATCTTAAGGCCGAGCCGGTGCTGGCGGTGTTTGCCGGCTATGCGCTTAATGGTCAGCACGTGTCATTGGCGGGCGACCTTGCCCCCTTTATCCAGGACGCGCTTGACGAGATTGAATATGTGACCGGTGACGCTGCCACCAATTGGGGGGCCCGGCGCATTGCCGACGGACATCCCGCGCCGTTCGGGTTGCACTATATCGAAGTCGGCAACGAGGATTTCTTTGATTCCTCAGGTTCCTATGATCAGCGCTTTTCCGCCTTTTACAAGGCGATCAAGGCGAAATATCCAAACTTGCGGATCATTTCCACGGCCCCGCTGTCGGCCACGCCGTCGCAACGGCCCGATGTCATCGACGAACACACGTATGCCTTTGGCGGCGAGGCCGAGATGTACGGCCGTGTTCGCGATTATGACCTGCGTTCGCGCACCGAACCCAAAGTGATGGTCGGCGAATGGGCCACGCATGACGGCTGGCGGATGCCGACGCTGCGCGCGGCGCTGGCCGATGCGGCCTATCTGATCGGGCTGGAGCGCAATGCCGATCTCGTCGTGATGGAATCCTATGCGCCGCTGCTGGCCAATCTCAGCCATATCGGCGGGGGCGCGCACGACAATTCGGTGCAATGGGCGCCCAATCTGATCGGGTATGACGCGCTCAACGTCTATGGCACGCCATCGTATCACGTCTTGCAGATGTTCGGCAGCAACCGGGGTGATGACGTGTTGGGGACAGTGGCGGGCAACGTGCCCAGCTTTACCATCGGCGGCAAGACATACCCGTCGCTCTATTGGCTGGCCACGCGGCGCCAGAGCGATGGCCGTGTGCAGATCAAGCTGGTCAATCGCGGCACGCATGCCCAGCCTTTGCGCATCACTTTGCGCGGCGCGCATTTCGTCGCCGACCATGGCACGCTGACGGTGCTTGCGGGCAAGGATCCGGGCGATACCAATTCGCTGGATAAGCCCGACGCGATTGTTCCTTTGACCGTGCCGGTTGGTGGTCTGTCACGTGAATTTGTCCGAACCCTGCCTGCCTATTCGGTATCGGTGCTTGATTTCGAGGCACGCTGATCACGCTGGATTGCGCAAAGGTTTCAGTCTGAAATAGCGTATTTTCAAGGCCTTGCCCGGTCGCAAAACCCCTCCACCGCCTTTCAGGCGGTTCCCCTCCGCGAAACGGGAAGGATACCGGAACGGCAGGGTTCAGGCGCTTGGAGCAGGCACGGCATTGCGATTTGTGGAGTTTCGGTTTGAAAATGAAAGCGTTCATCACGGCGCTGGCCGTGCCTGTGGTGGTTCTGGCCGGCGGCGCGGTAAAGGCCCAAACCCCGGACAAGGCCTGGTTGCCCACCTGGTATGCAAGTCCTTCGCCAAGCTCTGACGCCACTGCCTGGATCAAGGATCTTACGATCCGCGAGATTGTGCACACCACTGCCGGTGGCAAGGCCCTGCGCATCAGGCTGTCGAATGCCTATGGCACCGTTCCCCTCCATATCGATCAGGCCTTTGTCGCCAATCGCCTTGGCGGTGCGAACGTTTCGGATGGTGTCCGGCTGCGCTTTGCCGGAACCGACGATGTGACGATTGCGCCGGGGGCAACGGTGGTCAGCGACCCGGTGGAATTCGCCGTCAAGCCGGAATCCGATCTTGGGATAAGTCTCTATCTGGCCGATGCGGTTGCCTCGACCGGGCACTTGCAGCAGCGCAGCGCCATTTACTTTGCGCGGGGCAATGTCGCCGCCGACCCGGCCATCACACCCGGCGAAGGGCCCAAGAACACCTGGTCATCGTGGTTGTTCCTGAGCGAGGTGGAAGTTTCGGGATCACACGACACGGGCGCGATCGTTGCCTTTGGTGATTCGATCACCGACGGGATGGCGATCGATTCCGACAGCGCCACATCCTGGCCTGACCGACTGTATGACCGGCTGGTCAAGGATCACCGCCCATTTTCGGTGATCAACGCCGGGATCACCGGAAACCGCCTGACCCGGCCGGGTCAGTGGGGGCCGTTCGGGGACAAGGGGCTTGACCGCTTTGATCGCGACGTTCTGGCGCTGCCCAATGTCGCCGCGACGATCATCCTGATCGGCATCAACGATATCGGCCAGAGCGCCAGGGGCCATTACGACTATGTGTCGGCCGAAGATATCGAGGCCGGGCTCGCCCAATTGACGGCGCGCGCGCATACGCGGGGTCTGAAGGTCTATTTGGCCACGCTCGTTCCCTTTCGGGGCGCAAAAGACGACTATTACACCGACGACAAGGATGCCCTGCGTCAGGCCGTCAACGCCTGGATCCGCACAAACGCGGAAATCGATGGCTTCGTCGATTTTGACAAGGCGCTGGATGATCCGGCAAACACCGGCCAGATGAAGCTGGAATATGACAGCGGCGATCATCTTCACCCCAATTCCAAAGGCGCCAATGCCATGGCGGACGCTGTCTCGCTCGACCGGTTCAATGCCGGGATGGTGCCGTGAATCGGTACGATTTCCATTCGTCCCGACCAGAACGGACCGAACTAACGAAATGGCCACTGGATACACATAAAATCGCCACCAGGCTGAGCAACACCGCCCCCGCAATTGCGGCAAAGCGCATGCGAAACACACCCATCCGGGAACGCCCGACTTCGAACAACGTGCGACCAGGGCTCATAAAATTCCAAAAAGATCGGCTGCGGGTCGATACCATCCCGCTTGATATTTGGAAATCGCGATTGTTTTGGATTATAATTTTGTATATCGGAATTGAAATGGATGTGCATCTGGTGCGAACCTTCATCGCCGCTGCCGATACGGGCAGCTTCATCGCCGCAGCAACCCGTGTGCATGCCAGCGCCTCGGCGGTTACGGAGCGGATCAAGCAGCTTGAACTCTTGCTCGGTGCACGCCTGTTCGAACGCGACAAGCGGGGTTGTCGGCTGACTCAGGCCGGGCACCGGTTCATGGAGCCGGCGCAGGCGATGATCCGGGCCTGGGAAACCGGACGGTCGCGAGTCAACTTGCCCGCCCGATACCACCACAGCCTGCGCATCGGCGGTCAGCACGCGCTGTGGCCGGCGCTGTTGATCCCCATGCTGAATGAGTTGACACACGCCCGGCCCGATATCGCGGTCCGTGCCGCTGCCGCTGCGCCCGCTCAGATCAACCGGGCGCTCGCCGATGGCGAACTGGACATGGCCTTTCTTTACGACCCCGTGTTGCGCAGTGGTATACGCATCGAGCAATTGGTCGCCGACCGCCTGGTCCTCGTGTCCAGCCGGCCAGACCTCGAATGGCGCGAAATTTTCGTGCATTTCGACTGGGGTGAAAGCGCCAATGCGGAAATTCGCGCAAGGATGGGCGATTTGCCCCCGGCGGGCATCCAGTTGGACCTCGGCATCCTGTCGCTCGACTGGCTGACCAGCACCGGCGGCGCAGGATTTGTGCCGGAACGTATGGCGACCGGGCAACTGCACGAGGGCAAACTGGCGATCATCGAAGGCGTTCCCAGTGTCGAATTTTCGCCTTTCATCTGCTGGCGCGCTTCGCTGGATACGACAATTTGCGAGACGCTGATCGCCCTTGCGAGACGCCACGACACGCATCCGTCGGCGGCCTGGCTGGCCGCAGATCCGGTTCATTGCGGGTAAGGCTGCGTTCGTTTAGCGTCGGCACGCCACTCCGCTGCCCCAAATTTTTTCTGTTTCGAACGAGTTGACATGATGCGCGCAGTTCGCACACTCGCCAAAACCCTGTGGTTTGTGCCAGCCTTCTGGCTTTCGCTCTGCTGGTCGGGTTCGCCCGCATGGGCCGATCCCGCGCCATTCGATCTGGCTGGGCCGAACATGGCGGTGTCGGTCACGCGCCAGGGTGTCACCCTGCCGATCGCATCGGTGCCACAGCTTTCTACTGGCGACAAAGTCAGGGTGCAGGTGATTCTGCCCGCCACCGAAACCGCGCATTACCTGCTGGTTGCCGCGTTCTTGCGCGATTCGACCAATCCGCCGCCCGATGGCTGGTTCTTCCGGTCCGAGACGTGGAAAGCGGCTCGTCGTGGCGGCGGCGCACTGGATCTGACTGTGCCGGACGGGGCCAATCATCTGGCCTTGTTCCTGGCACCTGCGACCGGCGGCGATTTCGCGACCTTGCGCAAGGCGGTTCAGGCGCGTCCGGGCGCGTTTATCCGTGCCTCACAGGATCTGGAACAGGCATCGCTCGATCGCAGCCGTTTCGAAGCCTATCTGGCCGCGATCCGCTCGGTTTCTGCCACGACGCCCGAGGCATTGGCCCACGATGCGCCGGTCATCGCCGGCAGCCTGCGGATAAAGATCAACGAAGAGTGTCTGCAACGCCAGGCCGAGTTCCAGGCCGCGTGCCTGCTCGATGCAAAGCAGGCGGTGCTGCTGGGCGGTGATGGCGCCGCCAACAGCAATGCGGTGACGGGCGCGGCCACCGACCTGGTGATGAATCTCAGCGCGACAACCGCCGGCGGTGCGGGCATTTACAGCCCCTATATCGGCGCGATCAAGGATATCGTCGGCATATTTGGCGCCATGCACAGTGCCCGTTACCAGTATATCCCGGCACTGGGGCTGGGCCATGGCGACAAATTGGCGCTGGTTCTCAACACGCCACCCTCGTTTGCCGATCCGAAATCGGTGCTGATGGTGGCCTTGCCGGCGGTCAAGCCGGTGGCGGCACTGGTGCCGCATCACGAGGCGGGTGCCATCCCGCCATGCCTTGGGACCAGGGAACCGCTCGTCCCGCTGACCATCAGCCCGCTCTATTATGCGACTGCTTATGCCCATGACCTGACCTTGCGCGTACACATTTCCGGCGCAGCCCATGTCGATCTGCCCGTCGTGCCCGATCCGGTTCGCGGCGGCCTGACCATCGCGTCCGGCGCGGATATGCCAAAGGATCTCGCGGGGTCGATTTCGGCAACGCTGCACGGCAAGTGGGGGTTCGAACCGTTCACCGGGCCCGATGTCACGCTGGCGGCGGCGGGCGACTGGCATTGGCAGCGCAAGGAAACGGGCAAGGATGAGGGCCCGCTGGCGCTCACCGGCGGTGCGTCAGCCTGTGTCGTGGCCGTCACGGTGACAGCGCCCCATGGCAAGCCGCAACCGGCCAGTTGGAAAGTCGTAGGGCCGGATGAAATTGCCGTTCCGCTGCCGACAAAAGAGGATCGCCACGAACAGCTGGCGGTCAGCATCGAGGGGCCCCAGGGGACCAGCCCGGCCATGCTGATGGTCGCACCCCCGGCCAAGGCGCCGCCGCCCGCCGCACAGATCATCGCCCGGTTTTCCGAGCCGCCAGCGCCAGACCCGGTGGCATTGCCAGTCATCCAGCTTGACGATCCCAACGAGATCCCGGCCAACGCGCGACTCAGCTTTACCCTGAAGGCCGAACCGGGCGAGCACTTTACCGGGCGCGAGGCGGTCGAAGTCGGTACGACCGGCAGCGAGACGACCGTCCACCTGACCGTCGGTAACGGCGTCACGCTGGTCGATCCAACCGTCATGGTTGTCAGCCTGACCCCGTCACAGGCATTGGGCAGTTCGGCCTATGGCCCGTTGCGCGTCAGGCTGATGCGCGGTGAGGCCGCCGGAGACTGGCTCGGCGTCGGAACATTGGTGCGTCTGCCCCGGCTGAAGGCGCTCGATTGTCCGGCCGATCCCGCCAGCAAATGCACGCTGCGCGGTGAAGCGCTTTACTTGCTGGCCTCGGTATCGGCGACCCGCGAATTCGACAATGCCACCAGTATTCCCGAAGGCTACCCCGGCGCGACCCTTGCTGTTGTGCGGCCCGACCAAAACGGTACGCTGTTTGTGCGTTTGCACGATGCGCCCGAAGTCATCAACCGGGTGGCGATTCCCATCGTTGGCGGCGTCAAATGACGGCAATTACGGTATCAGCTCATATTCGATTTGATCCAGTGCCGTCCACGGCGTCACTACGCTTCCGAAAATTATTTGTATCTCGGGCGAACCGTTTTGCGGCATTGCCCCCTCTTACCTTGTGACGGCTGCCAACATGCGTGCCGGATGCAGGAGTATACCCCCATATTTTACACCAAAAACGTACCTGACTGGGAACGGGTGCTGCGCCTTGTTCTCGGTATGGCGGCTCTCGCCTTTGCCGTGATGAACTGGCACACATCGCCCTTGGCTGTCGGTGCGGGTGTGGTCGGCGCCATGTTGGCGTTGAGCGGTCTCATTGGCTTCTGCCCGGCGTGCGCCATGGTCGGACGCAAATTGGATAGTCACCGGAACGGAGGCAAGTAGTCGATGCGAGCTGGGGCCAGCTTTGAGCCGGGGCGAAACGAGCTGATCCTGGCTGCGCAAACCGGTGATACTCAGGCCCTTGGTCGCCTCCTCACCAGTTGTCAGGCAGACATCCGCCGTTACGCTCGCCGACATTGCCTCGCCAGCGAGATCGATGACGCCGTACAGGAAACCTTGCTGGTGATCGCCCACAAGGTTTCTGGCCTTATACCAAGGTGCGGTGATCCTGACCCATGAGGACGGCTTCTGGCGGTTCACAGCGAGAAGTGGGCGAAGGGGCGATGTGGTTCATCGTTCCGAGCCCACGACGCTGCTGTGGGCCGCCAGAAGCCGCCCGCAGGGTTTCCATTCCCGTCCGCTGGACTTCGGCGGAACGGCTCGACGATGAACCACATCGCCTTCGCCGCTCCTTCTCGCCAGCGAACGGGAATGGAAATCCTCATGGGTCAGGATCACCGCACCTTGGTATTATGATGCGCACGATCACGGGAGATCAGGACATGCCGATGCCGCCGCCGACTGCCGATCTGGTCGCTCCGCGAAACGCGCTGGCCTATCTCGACGTGCAGTCCATGGCGCTGCCCTATCCGCTTTGCGCGCTGGAGGCCTGGGATCTGGTCATGGCCCACCCCTTGCCGTTCATGAAGCTGGCGTTCGCCGTGCGCGATGCGATTTCGGCACGGTTTGGAGTCAAGCGGATCGGCGGCTTTTCCGGCACGCGCAAGGCCGATCCGGCGCAAGGGGACATGCTCGACTTCTTTCTGATCGAGCGGCTCGCCCCGGACGTGCTGACGCTGACCGCGCGCGATCGGCACCTCGATGTGATGACGTGTGTGACGACCGGCGAGCAAAGGCTGACCATCACGTCGTCGGTCACCACGCACAATTGGTTTGGCAAGGCCTATATGGTCCCGGTCGGCATAGCGCACCGCGCCATCGTGCGCGCCATGTTCGCACGGCTGCGGTCGCGATTGGCAGTCCGGGCGGAACGCTGACTTTCGCCTATCCGCCCTTGACGGCAGCGCGCTTGAACCGGGTGCCGGTCATGAGGCATAACCTCGTTTGCAAAACGCCTCGCACATTGGACCCGCACGAACTTCATGGACATCAGCCCGATTCCGGTCGGAACCGCCATCGGCGCGTTTCTGTTCGCGTTTCCCGCGTTGTTTTCGATCGTCAATCCGGTCGGCGGGGCGCTGATCTTCGATTCGGTGACCACCGGCAAATCGCCCGCCGAAAAGCGGAAAATGGCGTTCCGGATCGGGCTCTATTCGCTGGCCGTTCTGCTCGCATCGCTGTGGCTGGGCGGATATATCCTGAATTTCTTTGGAGTCAGCCTCAGCGCCCTTCGCATCGCGGGCGGGCTTGTCGTGGCCGCGCGCGCCTGGACCCTGCTCATGCAGCCCGAAGCGCACGAGGAGCGCAAGGCGCATCAGGCAGAGCCCGCGCAAAACGCCGAAGACATCGCCTTTTTCCCGCTGACCATGCCTTTGACGACCGGCCCCGGGACGATCGCGGTCGCCATCGCGCTGTCTTCGCAACGCCCGGAAACCGGCTTTGCGCCGCTCGGCTTTTTCGGCGGGGTCAGCGCGGCGGCGGCGGCAATCTCGCTGCTGATCTGGCTCTGCTATCGCTGGTCGCACGGGGTGACGCTCCTGCTGGGCCGGGGCGGCGCGCGGGTCATGTCGCGGCTGGTGGCGTTTCTGCTGCTGTGCGTCGGGGTGCAGATCATCGTGACCGGCGTCATCGGCGTCGGCGATCTTGTGGAAGCCGCGCGCCACAAGTGAACGCCGTTTGCGTACAGCGGACAGCTTGCTTCGCGGGGGACAGCTTGCTTCGCGGGGGACAGCTTGCTTCGCCCGGATCGAGCGTGCATCACCCGATCGCGCCCTGCTGCACTTATCAAAAGCCGCGCGCACCAAAAAGGGAAGAGTTGATGCCAAGCCTTTATGCGATCACCATTCCGGTCTTCATTCAAAAGCTGCACAGTCTCGATCACCTGCTGGCCAAGGCCATCGCCAGCGGCCTCGACGAGCAGGATCTGTTCGAAGCGCGGCTTGCCCCCGACATGTTCCCGCTGTCGCGTCAGGTGCAGATCGCCTGCGATACGGCGAAGCTTGCCGCCACGCGCCTGGCCCAGATCGAGCCGCGCGCGATGGCCGACGAGGAAAAGAGCCTGACCGAACTGCGCGAACGTATCGCCAAGACCATCGCCTATCTCGAAGAAGCCGACCCCGCCGCGTTTGAAGGCCGCGAAACCGCCGAGATCACGCTCGAATTTCCCAACATGAAAATGACCTTCAGCGGCCAGAGCCTCGTCACCGATTTCACTTTGCCCAATTTCTATTTCCACCTGACCATCGCCTATGCCCTGCTGCGCATGAAAGGCGTTTCGATCGGGAAAATGGACTTTTTGGCCGGGGCACAAGCGCCGGGCTGAACGGTCGCATCCGGCGTGACCCCCGCGCGCTATTTCACCTGCCCGACCACTATTTGACCTGCCCGACCGCTATTTGACCTGATTGACCATGCCCAGCCCGACATAGGCAAAGTTGGCGACCGTCATCGAGAATTTCTGCAAGTCCGCGCCGGGGGCGTTGGACACGTAGATCACGTCGTGATCGTGCATGCGAAAGCCCTGCGCGACAAAGAATGCGGCCGGATCGCTCAGGTCGAGGCGATAGATCACCGGCACGCGACCGTCGGGCGTGGTCCTGGCCGTCGCCAGCACGGCGGGATCGAGCGCGGCGGGGTTTTCCAGCCGGAACAGGAACACGCCGCGCATATCGGCGCGATTGTCGTTCAGCCCGCCCGCGCGGCCCAGCGCCTGCGCCAGCGTCATGCCGGTCGCCTCAAACGGGATTTCGGCATTGTTCCCGATCGCGCCCAGCGCCGTGAACGTCCAGGGCTGAAACATCGCCGTGACGACATCGTCGGGGGCGAGCCGCACGTTCTGCGCCGGATCGCGGATGACCGCATCGAGCGGCATCGTCGCGACTTTCGACCCGCGCGTGATCTGCAGAACGGTCTTGGTCACCGGCTGTTTCACCCCGCCCGCATTGGCCAGCGCATCGAGCACGCGTTCGCCATGCGGGGTCACGTTGAAGCGCCCTGCGCTGGCGACGTCGCCGATCACCGAGACATTCTTGAGCGCATTGTGAGTCATGCGCACGACCACTTGCGGGTGATTGGCCTTGCCGCGCAGCCGCTCGGCAATCTCGCGCTCGACATCGCGCGGGGATCGCCCGGCAACGACGATGTCGCCGACAAACGGCACCGCGATCCGCCCGGTTTCATCGACCATCTGTTCGGGCAGCCCTGCGCTGCGCGCCGCCTGAACCCCGGAATTGACAGTGCCCAGCGGGCTGATCGTGCCGAACAGTGCGGCGGGCGGCGCTTCCCAGATGGCGATGTCGATCGTGTCGCCCTTGCCGATCACGGTGCCGACCGCCGCAACATCGCCCAAAGCCTCGGCAAATGTCTGCTGCCGCTCGCTGGCGAAGACCTGCCGCGCGGCGACGCCGGTCAATTCGACCACGGTGATCGGCGCGGCCTGAACCGGCGCGCCCGCCGCGCGCGTGACCGAGCTTGCATAAGGGCCCGACCGGCCGAATTCGCCGCACCCCGCGAGCGGCCCGGCCAAAGCGAGCGCCAAGGCAAGGCCCGCGCCGGTGCGAAGCGGAAAACCGGCGGAAAATCGTTTTTCAATAGCTGTCATGTCTGCGCGCCCTGCCGAATTCTTCACAAGCTGGCCGAATGCCCCCTTCTCGCCGCGCGGCGAAAGGGATTGCCTGATCCGACCCTAGCGGATTTCCGGCCGCCTCCATCGAGGTATGGGTCCATTCCGGGGCCATAACGTAACGGACACGCAACCATGGCTCATGGGGGCTCGGGATCGGCCTCGCAAGCGGGCTGAGACCCGATCCCGGCCCGCCTCCGACAGGGCCTGCGAGCGCCGCAATGGTGCCGAAACGGCGCATTCGGCGATCCCCTCGCGATGCGGCGGCGGATACATCCGGATCATTCCGCACGCCTGGACGGGCAAAACGAACGGGGCGGGCAAGACGAACGGAACGCACGATGACCGACTCCATTGCCGAATCACGGGCCAAGCCGCAGGTCTGGTGGCTTCGTCCGCTGTTCCTGGTCTGCGTGGTGCTGCCGACGGCGATCGCCATGCTCTATTTCGGTGTGCTGGCGTCCGACGTCTATCTTTCGGAATCGCGCTTCATCGTGCGCGGGCAGGACAAATCGACGCCGACCGCGCTCGGCCTGCTGCTCAACAACGCCGCGCTCAGCCATGGCACCCCGGAAAGCAGCGCGGCGCAAAGCTATCTTATGTCGCGCGATGCGCTGTCCGCCCTCAATCGCGGCAATGCTTATGCACGCGCCTATTCGCGCCCGGCAATCTCGCGGTTCGACCGGTTCGATCCGACGGGCTTTTCCGGCAGTTTCGAGGATCTCTACAAGTATTACGAAGGCCACGTCCGGGTCGATACCGACAATTCCGCCGGGATCACCGAGCTGACCGTGCGCGCCTATAGTGCCGCCGACGCGCGGGCCATCAACGAACAGTTGCTGCGGCTGGCCGAAACGACGGTCAACCGGATGAGCGAGCGCGCGCGCCAGGATCTGATCACCAGTTCCGAACACGAAGTCTTCGATGCCAAGGCCGCCGCGCGCGCCGCCGGGGCCGCGCGGGCCCGCTATCGCAACACCGCAGGCGTGATCGATCCCGAGAAACAGGCGCCGATCCAGTATGAGCTGGTATCAAAGCTTCAGGACGAATTGATCGAGGCGCGCAGCGACCGGCGCCAATTGACCGTCGTCGCGCCGCAAAGCGCGCAGATCCCCGCGCTCGACGCCCGAATCAGGGAAATCGAACAGCGCATTGCCGAACAATCGGGGCTGGCCGCAGGCAACCGCAAGAAATCGCTCGCCGCCGCCAGCGAGGAATACGAACGGCTCTCGCTCGATTCCGACTTTGCCGCCAAACGCCTCGCCGCAGCGCTCGCCTCGCTCGAAGCGGCGGAAACCGACGCCCAGCGCAAGTCGAGCTATGTCGAACGCATCGTCGAGCCCAACTTGCCCGACAAGGCGATCGAGCCGCGCCGCTTGCGCGCAATCGCTACCACGCTGGTATTCAGCCTGATCGTATGGGGCGTGGCCACGATGCTGATCGCCGGGATCAAGGAGCATGGATCGTGACGGCGCCCGGCCTCACGCACCAGCCGGCCTGCACGCCCGAGCGGGTGCCGTCTCTCCACGAAGCGTTGGCGATCGAGCGGCGGGTGATCTTTGCACTGCTGATGCGCGAAGCCCTGACTCGCTATGGTCGGCACAATATCGGCTTTCTCTGGCTGTTTGTCGAACCGATGATCTTTACCGTCGGCGTCACCGCGCTGTGGTCGCTGACCAAGACGGTGCACGGCAGTTCGATCCCGATCACCGCCTTTGCCCTGACCGGCTATTCCAGCGTGCTGTTGTGGCGCAACATGCCGGGGCGATGCATCAACGCGCTCTATCCCAACCTGCCGCTGCTCTATCATCGCAACGTCCGTATTCTGGACATCTTCATCGCCCGGCTGGTGCTGGAATTCATGGGCGCGACGATGTCATTCATGTTGTTGGGCATTCTGTTTCACATGATCGGGTGGATGGAGCTGCCCGAAGACTTGCTCGAAGTGATCGGCGGCTGGTTCATTCTGGCCTGGTTCGGCATGGCGCTTGCGCTGTTTCTCGGCGCGCTGTCGGTCAGAAGCGAGCTGGTCGAAAAGCTGTGGCACCCGCTGTCCTATCTGGTCTTTCCGCTATCGGGCTCGGCCTTCATGGTCGATGCCTTGCCGCACGAGGCGCAAGGCTATGTCTTGCTGTTGCCGATGGTTCACGGGGTTGAAATCGTGCGCGAGGGCTATTTCGGCAGCTATGCCCATGCCCATTACGATCTTGGCTATGTCATCGCGATCGCCAGCACGCTGACTTTTTTGGCGCTGTTGCAGATCCGCGCGATCGCACCGGAGATCATCATCGAATGATCCGCGTCCGCAACCTCACCAAGACCTATCCGATCCGCGGGGGCCAACGCACGATCCTCGATTCGGTGAGCTTTGACCTTGCCCCGGGTCGCAAGCTGGGCATCCTTGGCCGCAACGGCGCGGGCAAATCCACTCTGATCCGGATCATCAGCGGCGCTGAACGCGCCGATGCGGGCACAGTCGAACGCGGCATGTCCGTATCATGGCCATTGGCATTCAGCGGCGCATTCCAGACCGCGCTGACCGGGCGCGACAATGTCCGTTT
>Ga0302193_10001880_pt1 | contig 17657 bp, 13 predicted proteins | sample II_Bog_E3_3_FD_200228 | JGI IMG/M metagenome (GOLD analysis project Ga0302193, IMG submission 200228) | Peat permafrost microbial communities from Stordalen Mire near Abisko, Sweden - II_Bog_E3_3 | ecosystem: Environmental > Terrestrial > Soil > Wetlands > Peat | place: Sweden: Abisko...
TTGGAACCCGTAACGGGGTCTGGGGCCGCCGGCCCCAGTGGGGTCCAGGGGCAACGCCCCTGGTCGCGCCGAAGGCGTCTATTCGGAGTTAAACTGCAACGCTGCCAGCCGGGCATAAAGCCCATCCTCCCGGATCAGGTCGGCGTGCCGGCCGCAGGCCACCACCCGGCCCTGGTCCATCACCACGATCCGGTCGGCATTCAGCACGGTGGCCAGGCGGTGGGCAATGATCAGGGTGGTGCGGTGCTTCATCAATCCGTCGAGGGCCTGCCGTACCGACCGCTCGCTTTCGGCGTCAAGCGCACTGGTCGCCTCGTCGAGCAGCAGCACCGGCGGGTTGCGCAGAATCGCCCGGGCAATGGCGATGCGCTGGCGTTGCCCGCCCGACAGCCGCACCCCCTTCTCGCCCAGATAGGTGTCGAGCCCCTGGGGCAGGCGTTCCAGGAACTCCAGGGCATGGGCGGCCTCGGCGGCGGCCCGGACCTCGGCGTCGCCGGCCTCGGGCCGGCCGTAGCGGATGTTGTCCCAGGCGTTGCCCGAAAAGATCACCGCGTCCTGGGGCACCAGCCCCAGCCGCATCCGTACCTCGGCGGGATCGGCGCTTCGAATGTCGATGCCGTCGAGCCGGATCCGGCCGCCCTGGGGATCATAAAAGCGCAGCAGCAACTGGAACACCGTGGTCTTGCCGGCGCCGCTGGGACCGACCAGGGCCACGGTTTCCCCCGGCCGGATTTCCAGCGAGAAGTCGTCGAGGGCGGCCTGCCCGGGATGGGCCGGATAGTGAAAACGCACCGCTTCGAACGCCACATGGCCGGTGGCCGGCACCGGCAGGGGCACGGGATCGGGCGGCGGCACGATCGCGGGCTCGGTCCCCAGCAGCTCGAACAGCCGTTCGGTGGCGCCGGCGGCGCGCTGAAGATCGCCATAGACCTCGCTGATCGAGCCCGCGGCCCCGGCCACCAGCGCCGCGTAGATGATGAAGGCGGCCAGCTCGCCGCCGCTGATCCGGCCCGCCACCACATCGTGGCCGCCCAGCCACAGCACCACCCCGATCGCCCCGAACATCAGCACGATCACCACCATGGCCGTGACCGAACGCACCCGGACCCGTCTCATGGCGGTCAGAAAGGCGGCCTCGACCCGTTCGGCGAAGCGGCGGCGGTCGATGGCCTCGTGGCCGAAGGCCTGGACCACCCGGATGCCCGACAGGGTCTCCTCCAGATGGGCGCCGACATCGCCGACCCGCTCCTGGGACAGCCGCGCCAGCCGCCGCTCCCAGCGCCCCAGCACCAGGATCGGCAACACCACCAGCGGCAGGGCCAGGAACACGAGGCCGGTGAGCTTGGCGCTGGTGATCACCAGCATCACGGTGCCCCCGACCAGCACCAGCCCGTTGCGCAGCGCGATGGACACCGACGAGCCGATCACCACCTGGAGCAGGGTGGTGTCGGTGGTCAGTACCGAAAGGATGTCGCCGGTGCGGGTATGCTCGAAGTAGCCGGGGCTGAGCCGCAGGACGTGCCGGTAGGCGGCCCGGCGCAGGTCCGCGACCACCCGCTCGCCCACCCACGACACCAGGAAGAAGCGGCCGAAGGCGGCGGCGCCCAGCAGCACCGTCACCACCAGCAGCACCAGCAGCATCCGGTCGAGCATCCCGGGATTGCCGGCGGCAAAGCCCCGGTCGATCAGCAGCCGCAGGCCCTGACCCATGGCCAGCATGGTCAGGGCGGCGACGCTCAGGGACAGCATCGCCCCGGCGATCTGCCAGCCATAGGGACGCAGGTAGGGCAGCAGTTGCCGGAGCGGCCGCAGATCACGCCGCCTGACCGCATCGGCCGCCGCAGCGGCGGCGGCCGGCTTCAAGGTGGATTCGGCATAGGACGGCTTGCGAAACATCGGATATTCCTTGGTCCCGGTTTCCAAAGGCCGCCGGCCTTTGGTGGGTCCAGGGCAAGGCCCTGGTCTTTTAGGACGGGCCATCCCGGCCAGCCTCCCGGCCCCCACAATCGGGGAAGCAATCAGGCTTTTTCAAGGATGTCCCGGGTCATCGCGGCCATCTCGCGGGCGCGGTGACGGGGCGGAAGATTTGATCGCCCGCAATGGCCGGAAAGTGGATATGAAACCCCCTGACCGGCCGCCCGCAGGTTCCCCCGTCCGCAGGTCAAGGAGAGCGCGAATCCGATGTCAGGCATCACCCCCCCCCTTGGTGCGGACACCGCCGGCAGCCCTGGGCCGCTCCCAGGCCGGCGGGACTTCCTGTACCTGACCACCGCCGCGGTCGGGGCCGCCGGTGTTGCCGTCGCCGCCTGGCCGTTCATCGACAGCATGAACCCGGCAGCCGACACCCTGGCCCTGGCCACCGTCGAGGTCAACCTCTCGTCGATCCGGCCCGGCCAGATGATCGTCGTGTCCTGGCAGGGCAAACCGATCTTCGTCCGCCGCCGCACGCCCGAGGAAATCAGGAAGGCGCAAGAGGTCGACCTGTCGCTCCTGCGGGATCCCGAGCCGGATTCGGCACGGGTTCAGCGGCCCGAATGGCTGATCCTGGTCGGCCTCTGCACCCACTTCAGTTGCGTTCCGATGTTCGACGGCAACGCTCTTCGTCTCGGTGACGGCGGCTTCGGCGGCTGGTTCTGCTCGTGCCATGGCTCCCAGTACGACACCGCGGGACGCATCCGCAAAGGACCGGCGCCGCGCAATCTGCCGGTTCCCAGGTATGCTTTCCTGAGCGACGCCGTGATCAGGATCGGCTGATCGCCTGTTCAGATTGGAAAATCCCACGATGATTCATGAGTCCCCCTTCACCAGCCCCGTGATCCGGTGGATCGACCGTCGTCTGCCGGTTTTTACCGTGATGCACCAGCAGTATGTTGAGTTCCAGATGCCGCGGAACGTCAATTACTGGTGGGCGTTCGGGGCGATCGCGATGCTGGCGCTGATGATTCTGATCGTCACCGGGATCATGCTGGCCATGCAGTACACGCCGAGCACCGCCATGGCCTTCCAGTCCGTCGAGTATATCATGCGCGACGTCAACTACGGTTGGCTGTTGCGTGATCTGCATGCCAATATGTCATCGTTCTTTTTTGCCGCGATCTATATTCACATGGCGCGCAGTATCTATTATGGTTCGCATCAGAATCCGCGAGAACTGTTGTGGGGTCTCGGCGTGCTGATCTATCTGCTGATGATCATGACCGGCTTTTTCGGCTATGTCCTGCCCTGGGGTCAGATGAGCTATTGGGCCGCGACGGTCATCACCAACCTGTTCTCGGCTTTTCCGGTGATCGGCGACCCGATCGTGACGTGGTTGCTGGGCGGCTTTTCGGTGGCCAACCCCACCCTCAACCGCTTTTACACGCTGCATGTCCTGCTGCCGCTGGCGATGCTGGCGGTGGTGATGCTGCATGTGGCGGCGCTGCACACCGTCGGCGCCAACAATCCGACCGGCATCGAGCCCAGGGGACCGCGCGACACGGTGCCGTTCCATCCCTGCATCACGATCAAGGACCTGTTCGCCTTCAGCGTCTTTCTGATTGTGGTCTGTGTCTTCGTGTTCTTCGCGCCGACCTACTGGGGGCATCCGGATAACTTCATCCCCGCCAACCCCCTGGCGACGCCGCCGCATATTGTGCCCGAGTGGTACTATCTGTGGCTCTACGCCATCCTGCGCGCCGTTCCCGACAAGCTTGGCGGCACCCTGGCCATGTTCGGCGCCATCCTGGTGCTGTTCGCGGTGCCCTGGCTGGATACCGCCAGGGTGCGCAGCATGAGGTACCGGCCCGTCGCCCGGGTCTTTTTCTGGCTGCTGATCGCCGATATGGTCGGGCTCGGCTTCTGCGGCGCCAACACGCCCGAAGGCTGGTGGATCGTGTCGGCTCAGATCGGGACCGTTTACTACTTCGGTTACTTCCTGGTCCTGATGCCGGCGGTTGGCCGGTGGGAGCGGCCGCGGCCCCGGCCGGCCAGTCTGGCAGAAGCCCTGGCACCCGAAACCGGACCGGCGGCGGACCCGGCCGCGACCTCACGAAACGCCCCCCAGGCGACGGAGAAGGCATGATGCGTTGTGTGAAATCGGCCGTTCTCGCCGCCGCGGTGTCGTTCGGCGCGCTGTTGTCCGGCACCGTCGGGACGGTTCGGGCCGAAGAGGGGACGTTGCCCGGGCTGTCCTGGCACGAGGCCGGTCCCTTCGGCACCATCGACCAGGCTCAGGCCCGGCGGGGTTTTGAGACCTACCAGGAGGTGTGCTCGGCCTGCCATGGCATGAAGCTGGTGCCGTTCCGGGCGTTGCAGGGCATCGGCTTTACCGCCGATCAGGTGCAGCAGATCGCCGCGGACTGGCCGTATCAGGTGGACGGCGACCCCGACGACGAGGGCAAGGTGGTGAAACGGCCGCTGCGGCCCGCTGACCGGATCATCGGGCCGTTCGCCAACGACCAGGCGGCGCGGTTCCACATGGGCGGCGTCGTGCCGCCCGACCTGTCGGTGATCGTCAAGGCGCGGCAAGGGGGCGAGGACTATATCGCGAACCTGCTGGTCGGCTATCGGGACCCGCCGCCGGACGGCTTCACGCTGATCGACGGCCGATCCTACAACACGTATTTCCCCGGTCATCAGATCGCCATGCCGCCGCTTCTCCAGGACGATACCGACAACGCCGCCGATGGGAGCAAAACCACGGCGTTGCAGAAGGCTCAGGACGTGGCGGTCTTCCTGTCCTTCGTTGCCGACCCGACCCAGGATGAGCGCAAGGCGCTTGGTTTCCGGGTCATCCTGTTCCTGCTGGTGGTGACCGGCCTGCTGTACCTGTGTAAACGGGCGGTATGGCATAACGTCCGCTGACAACGGCGACGCGGTGCCGGTGGTGCGGTCCGGTCGGGATCGAAGCGGGGGGCGCCGGTCCCTTATCGCGAAATGGTTGGGTTTTGCGACAATGTGAAGCGCATTTATATTATCAGAATCGCCATTTCGTATTGGGGTGACCCCGTCTCGTGGGTCATAAATTCAATCATTACAAGTACTCGACAACCAGGGCGCGCTTCCAATAGCTCATGGAAGCGGTTGGGAGGGAATTACTCAACCTCCCCCCTGTCCGGGATTCCGGGGCCACCTCACGATCCACTGGCCTGCCGCGCCTCGGTTCGTGCCGGGCCTTGGCCTCCGTCCGGAACGATTCTTTCCATGATGTTGCAGCCCCGGCGGGACGACGCGCCCTCAAGCGGATCATGGCCGGCCAGGCGAAGAAATGCCAGGCCGGTTCTGGTCGGGCACTCATTCAGGAGATTTGCCGGCGGAATCGGCCACGGTCCAAGAAAGCTGTTGCCGCCCTTACCGGGAGTTCATAGAGTCATTGCGAGTCCCTGCCTGCAACCCTTGCCCCATGGTCCCCGCTCTTGCCCCTGCTCATCAAGCTCGCCCCCGGGGAAAAGATCGTCATCAACGGCGTGGTGGTCGAGAATGGCGGCGATCACACCACCTTGCGCATCCTGAACCGGGCGCATATCCTGCGGGCCAAGGACATCCTGACCTTCGAGGAGGCGGGGTCGCCGGCACGGCGGATTTACTATGCGCTTCAATGTCTTTACCTGTTTCCGGAGAGCCAGCAGCAGTCCCTGGAGTCCGCCCGGGCCTTCATGGACGATTTCCTCAAGGCGGCGCCCAGCAGCGGCCCCCTGATTGCCGAAATCATCGACCACCTGAACCATAATGATTCGTATCAGATGCTGAAGGTCGCCAAAAAGCTGATGGACTACGAAAAAAGGATCTTGGATAATGCCGCATCCCTCTAGCGCGAATCCCTACGGCGCCATGCCCACCGCGATCGCTTCGCCCCGTCATATCGAGGGCTGGGCGCTGGCTGAAACCGCGCTTCAGATGACCGCGGCCCGGCAGGATCCGACCAACGAGACCGCGTTGCTCCAGGCGGTGCGCCTCAACTGGCGGCTCTGGACGATTTTCCAGGCCAGCCTGTTCGAGCCCGACTGTCCGCTGCCCGTCGAACTGCGCGACAACCTGCTGTCGCTGTCCAACTTCGTGGACAGGCACACCGCCGGCATCATCACCGATCCCGATCCGGCCAAGCTGGATATCCTGATCGATATCAACCGTGAGCTGGCCAGCGGTCTCATGACCGGGGTGCCCACCACTCTCAAGCCGGGGACCGTCGGCGTCTGAACCGACCGGACGGGGTCCCCGGGACCCCGGGTTCCGACCAATTTTGGGGAGCAGCGACAGCCGTGGATACTTCTGTGCCGATCAGCCGGATCGATTCCGCCGCGAACCGGGTCATCCTCGAACGTCTGGTGGTCAATTTCAACGCCGGACTGGAAGCCGAGGCCCTGGCCGAATGCGAGGCCCTGCTGGCCCTGGACGAAGACCATCCCGCCGCCCTTTACGGCATGGCCCTGATGGCGTTGCGTCACCGGGCGATGCTGCCGGCGTTGCAGGCCCTGCTGCGGGCCCATGCCCGGGATCCCCAGGAGGCGGTTTACGCCGAAGTCCTGGCGGTGCTTTATGCCACCGGCGGCAATCTTGCCTCCGCCGCCTATTTCAGCAAGCTGTCGGCCAGCCTCGGCTTCGATGCCGAGGTCCAGGCGCTGTTGCCGCCGGCTCTGCCGACCTTCCCGCGATCACTCCAGATCATCAAGGAAAGCCCCTATCTGTACCGGGCCGACAGCCTGCTGGCGGTGCGTTTTTATGCCGACGCGATCGGCCAGTACGAGCTGCATCTGGCCTTTTTCCCCGGTCACCGCGAGGCCATGCGCAAGCTTGCGCTGTGTCTGCTGAAAACCGAACAGCCGGCCCGGGCCATCGCCGGCCTGACCGAATTGCGCGGCGAGAACCAGGCCACCGCCGACGATCTGAGCCTGCTCGGTCAGGCCTACGCCGCCCTGGGTGAAGCCGCCGCGGCCGAAGCCTGTCACCAGGAGGCGATGGCTCTCGACGGCGACACCGCCGAGATCGCCTGCGCCCGGCTCCGGGACGCGATCTTTGATCCGGCGCGCACCGAGCCCGCCCTGATCGAACTGAACCGGGCCTGGGGCGGCACGCTGGCTGGAACCACCGGCGGGACCGCCGACCCGGAGCGGCCGGTGGCGCCTGCCCTGGCCGGCCGGCGGGTGCGGGTGGGGTACCTCGCCTCGGCGACCCTGGACCCCCGCGACCTGGAGGTGCTGGCGACCGTGGCCTCGGCCAGCGATCCCCAACGATTCGAAATCTACCTTTACGGCCACCGCTCCATTGACGAGGCCAGCAACGCCCTGCTGCGCGGCTGCCACGACGAATGGCGCGATATTGGCGACTGCGACGCGGCAACCCTGGCCGCGACCGTCGAAGGCGACGGCATCGACATTCTGGTGGACATCGGTGGCCATGCCGCCCCGACCCATCTGGGGGCACTGGCGTTGCGGCCGGCCCGCATTCAGGTGTCATGGCTGGGCAACCCGGTCACATTGGGCTTGCCGCAGGTCGACTTCGAACTGGCTTCCGCCGTCGATGGTACCGCCCATGGCGTCCGGCGCCGGCCGCTGCCTTACGGCATCTATTGCTACGACTATCTGGGACAGCCGCCGCCCCGGCCGGGCAGGCGCGCCGGCGGCATCACCTTCGGGGCCGACCTGACGCTGGCCCAGTTGCATCCCGACCTGATCGCCTGTTGGGCGCAGCTGCTGGGGCGCGTTCCCGGTTCGGTGCTGGCCTTGCGGGACCGCACCTTCGTCGCCGGCGGCATGGTTGACCGCCTGCTCGAGCTGTTCGGTGCCCATGGCATTGCCGAGCGGATCGACGTGATTCGTGCCGACGCCGCCGGCTTCCACCGCGAGGTCGATGTGGCCCTGGCGCCCTTTGTTGCCGCCACCCCCCACGACGTGGTGGCGGCGCTGAGCGCCGGAGTACCCGTGGTGGCGCTTGCCGGCCCGGGCCGGCACCGGCGCCAGGCCAGTACGCTTTTGCACCATGTCGGTCTCGAGGCGTTGGTGGCCACCGATACCGCCGGTTATCTGGAGGTGGCGGCCACGCTCGCCGGATCTCCCGAGGCCCGGATGAGCGCCACCGCCGATATCGCCGCAGGCCTTGCGGCCTCTCCGGTGTTCGACTCCAGCCAGTTTGCCGTCGCCTTCGACGCCGCTCTTCTGGAGATTGCCGGGCAACAATCGTGATCCAGCCCGAGGCAACCGGGGCCCGGACCACCGGGAGCGAAGCCCGGGTCGAACGCTCGCGGGCGGCCCTGCTTGATCGCTTTCCCAGGCTGGAAAAGGTGCTGGTGGCCGAACCCGTGGCCACGGCGCTCCGGGACGGGGAAGCGATCGTCGACCTCGACCTTGGTACCGCCCGCCTCTACGCCACCGACGGCCGGGCACTGGCCGCCCGGCAGGTCGACAGTTATTTTGAAAAGCCCCTGCGCTTCTTCGTCACCAGCGTCCGCGGTGCCAATACCGGCAGCGCGGTTTCGGGGCGGATTCTCGATTTCGTGTTCGCGGAATGCCGGCGCCTCGGCTTTTCACTGGATGATCTGGAGGTCAAGCCCCAGTACGAAGGCAGCTATCTGGTGGTGCTCGGCATCGGGCTCGGCTATCATCTGGAGCGGCTGATCGAGCAGACCAAGGCCCGCCATATCATCCTGGTCGAGCCTTATCCTGATTTCCTGCGCCACTCGCTGGCCACCGTCGACTGGGCGACCCTGCTGGAGCAGGCCGAGGGGCGGGGCTGCAAGTTCACGGTGTCTCTGGAGCGCCAGCCCGACGACATCGTTTCCGATATTCAGAGCATGTTCTCTGCCGAGGGCGTGCCGTTCATCGACGGCACCTATGTCTTCATGCACTATCCGGCGTGGGAACTGTTCCAGGCGCGCGACCGGCTGGCCGAGGTGGTGGAAACCCTGTTCGTCTCCCGGGGGTACTACGAAGACGAAATCCTGATGCTCACCAACACCCTGAGCAACCTTGCGGGCACCGATTTCCGGCTGGTCGACCTCGATCTCAGGCCGATACGCCCGGAACCGGTGTTCGTGGTCGGCTCCGGTCCGTCGGTCGACCGGACCATCGATCAGGTCAAGCGTCTGCGCGACCGGGCAGTGGTGTTTTCGTGCGGGACCGGCCTTAAAATCTGCCTCGCCCACGGGATCGTGCCCGATTTTCATACGGAGATCGAAAACGGCGACTGGGTTTACGACGCCCTGGCGCTGCTCCACGAGCGCCACGGCTTCACCGGCATAACCCTGGTGGCGGCGCTGTCGGTGGACCCGCGGGTGCCGGGGCTGTTCGACGACCGCATCCTGTTCTTCCGCGATTCGGTCAGCGGAACCCGGATTTTGGCGCCACACCGTGCCGAGATCAACGGCGCCGTGCCGACGGTGGCCAACACCGCGGTTCGTTTGGCGATGGGCATGGGGTTTACTACTTTTTACCTGTTCGGGATCGACTGCGGCACCAAATCGGAAGAAAAAAAGCACTCGGATCTGGCCATATACAACGATTCACCGCGCTTCAAGCAGTACGAAGACCTGATGGAGATGGCCTACAGCACCCGCGGGAATTTCGGAGGCACCGCCAAGGCGGATTGGGTCTTCAGTTTCAGCCGGATGATGCTGGAGCGGCTGGTCTGGAGTTTCAATCTCAAGGTTTATAATTGCAGCGATGGCGCGCGCATCGCCAACACCGTGCCGCGGTTGGCCACCAGCGTCGTCCTGCCCGCCACGCCGCTCGACCGGGAACTGGTCAAGGCCCGGGTGCGGGCGGCGCTGCCGGCGTACCGGCCGGCCGAACTCCTGGCCGGGACCTCGTTCGATACCTTGCGCGAGGAGGCGGAACAGTTCCGCACCGACCTGCTGGCCACCATCGACGCCGCGATCGCCGAAGACCAGGATTTCGTCGGCTTCTGGCGACACCTCGCGCCCTTCGTGGCCGCTGCCGCCGACCGCTATGCCCGGACTCCTGCGGTGATTTCGTCCTCTCTGCTGTCGATGCCCAAGATCGGCATGTTCTTCGTCCACCGCATCCGGGAACCCGAGTTGCGCCGGCACCTTTATCGGGCTTTCGTCGGCGAATACCGGCAGATCGCCACCTTCATGTGCGACGGCCTCCTGGAACAGCTCGACACCCTGAGCCGACAGTACGCCCCGGCCGTTGACGCCGGGTTACGACGGGTCGGTGAAATAAAGTAAGGCTCTTCCTGGAGTCCGGGGTGCTGAGCCGCTGCCGACGATGCGTGGTGCGACCCCGTCGTTCGGTGCCTCCGTCGGTTCGGATCGGCTGCCGCGAGACCGCATTCCTTACAAAGACACCAGGCACAAAAAGAAGTTGCGAAGAATTTTGTCTTTGTGACTCCTTTGAGTTCTTCGTGTCTTCGTGAGGACTGCGGCGTTGCCGATGACACTGGATTCGATGACCAAACCGTTAATTTTCGTCAAGGCTCTTCCGGGATTCCAGGGTGTTGGGAATTGGTTTGCTTTCAGTGAGTTGAAGCTTTCAACCCCGACGAGGCGCCCGAGCGCCGATAATCCCCGACTCTATGACCAGCCCCTTGTTTTTCCTAAAAACATCATCACCCTGGAACGCAGTATGAGCCTTCGGCTGATTCTGGACGATTCTTCAGTCTGATCCGGCCGGAGTGTTGCCGCCGGACGCCTGCCAGACTCATGACCGAGCCCGGCCCCTCGCTCCGAAACCGACGCGGCAATTGCCGGCCCGACGGTTTGGCCGTATCTCTTGTCCCGGGGACCGGCGGGCTCGGGGAGACAAACGAAACCATGTCGCGGCTTTGCACCATCTGCGCCCGGGGCGGCTCCAGGGGCGTGCCGGATAAGAATATCCGCCTGCTGGCGGGCAGGCCGCTGATCGCCCACAGCATCCTTCAGGCCCGGGCCAGCGGGTTGTTCGAGCGGGTGGCGGTGAGCAGCGACTCTCCGGCAATTCTGGAGGCGGCACGGGTCTGGGGCGCCGATCCGGTGCTGGAGCGGCCGGCGGAACTGGCCTCGGACACCGTGGGCAAGCTGCCGGCAATCCGCCATGCCTGGCTTGCCGCCGAGGCGGCGTGCGGCTTGAGTTTCGAGGTGCTGGCGGACCTGGACTGCACCTCGCCCCTGCGCCGGTCCGAGGATATCGCAGGCGCGGTGCGGTTGCTGGAGGACAGCGGTGCCCACAATGTCATTACCGGGGTGCCGGCCCACCGCTCGCCCTATTTCAACCTGGTGGAGGTCACCGACGGCATCGCCCATCTCTCGAAGCCGCTGCCCGAGGCGATCTGGCGGCGCCAGGATTCGCCCCGCTGTTACGACATGAACGCCTCGATCTATGTCTGGCGCCGCGAGCCGTTCCTGACCCGGCCGTTCGTGTTCGACGCCACCACCCGGCTCTACGAGATGCCGAGGGCGGGGATTCTCGACATCGACGAAGAGGTGGATTTCGCGATCATGGCCTTGCTGTGGCAGCGCCGGCTGGACCAGGAGCAGCAGGAGATGGCGCCGCAGGAAGGGAACCCATCGTCATGACCATCCAGGATTTCGAGATTCCCGACTATCGCGGCCTGTTCGAGCTGGCCGGCAAGGTCGCCGTGGTCACCGGCGGCTGCGGCATTCTTGGCCGCCACTTCTGTTCGGCGCTGGCCGCCTACGGCGCCCGGGTGGTGGTGGCGGACCTGGACCGGGCGGCCTGCGAGAGCCTGGCCGGGCGTCTTGCCGACCGCTTTGGGGTCGCCTGCCTGGGGGTGGCGTGCGACGTGACGCGGGCGGCGGCGGTGGCCGAACTCACCGCCCTGATCCTCGACCGCTTTGGCCGGATCGACGTCCTGCTCAACAACGCCGCCGGCAAGCCCTCGGACATGGGCCGCTATTTTGCCCCCATCGAAGCCTATGACGAGGATATCTGGCGCGAGGTGATGGCGGTCAATGTCGATGGCCTGTTCCTGGTGGCGCGGGCCATCGGCGGCCAGATGGCCCGCCAGGACGGCGGCAGCATCATCCAAACCGCCTCGATTTACGGCGTGGTCGCCCCCGACCAGCGCATCTACGAAGGGTCCTGCTACGAGGGGCGGGCGATCAACACCCCCGCGGTCTATTCCATGTCCAAGGCGGCGGTGATCGGCCTGACCCGCCATCTGGCCACCACCTGGGCCGACCACGGCGTCCGGGTCAACACGCTGACCCCCGGCGGGGTCGAAAGCGGCCAGAACCAGACCTTTCAGCAACGCTACGGCAACCGGGTGCCGCTGGGGCGGATGGCCCGGGTCGGCGAACTGATCGGCGCCGTGATCTGGCTGGCCTCCGATGCCTCCAGTTATGTCACCGGTCAGAACCTGATCGTCGATGGCGGGCTGAGTGTCTGGTGATGCCGGCGGGTGTTCAGGGGGGCGTCGTCCGATAGGCGCCAGGTTACGATGAGTTGTTGAAAGGAAAGGGTTTTGTGGGCTCTGCCCACACCCGCAAAGGGCCGGTCGGCCCTTTGAACCCATGACGTCATGAGGTCAAGGAGGCGAGCCTCCTTCGCGGGTGCAGGGCAGAGCCCCGCAAAATCAAGACACGTGCACTATCCTGGCGCATCCTCCAGGCCCGCCGCCTGGAACCGGGCCAGGGCCGTCGCCACGGCGCCGGCGACGCTTTCCCAGTCATCGGGCCGGGGCTGGCGGAACAGGCGCAGGGTCGGATACCACGGGCTGTCGTCGCGATCCGACAGCCAGCGCCAGCAGCCGTCAAAGCGTGACAGCAGCCAGACCGGCCGGGCCAGGGCACCGGCCAGATGAACCACCGCGGTATCGGCCCCGATCACCAGATCAAGGGAGGCCATCAGCGCCGCGGTATCGGCCAGATCCGTCACCTCGTCCATGACCTCGACCAGCGTCAGGCCCGGCGGCGGCGGGTCCAACCCGGGTCGTCGGTCCTTTTGCAAACTGATCCAGCGGACGCCGGGCACCGCCGCCAGCGGTGCCAGCCGGGCCAGCGCAATGCTGCGCCGGCGGTCCACCGCGGTCCATTCCGGCTGGTGCCGGCGCGGGTTGCCGGCCCAGGCCAGTCCGACCCGCAGCCCCGGAGCCGGCGGCAGCCGGGCGGCCCAGGGTGCGATCAGCCCGGGCGGCGGCGCGAGATAAGGCACCTCGGCGGGGATCGTGGCCAGGGTGGTTCCGACCAGATGGGGCAGGCTGAGCAGCGGCGCGTGGCAATCGAAATCCGGTCGGGGTTCGTCGGGGGCCAGCACCCGATCGAGGCCGGTCATGCCGCCAAGCAGCCGCACCAGTTCGCGCGGGCATTCCAGCATCACCCGGGCGCCCCGCCTTTGGAGCAGCGGGGCATAGCGGATGAACTGAAGGGTGTCGCCCAGTCCCTGTTCGGCATGGAGCAGGAGGGTCCGCCCGGTGAGGTCGCCGCCGTCCCACCGGGGTTGCCGGAAGGGCGCCGGCTGTACCGGGAAATCCTTGATCCGCCAGCGCCATTCATACTCCCGGAAGCCGCCGGCGAGATCGCCCTGCTTCAGCAGCACCCAGCCGTAATTCTTGTGGATGAGGGCATCGTCGGGTCGCAGCGCCAGCGCCTGACGGTGGCAGAGCGCCGCGTCGTCCAGCCGGCCCTGTTGATAATACACCAGACCGAGACCGGCGTGAGCCTGGGCCAGTTGTGGCCGCAGCGCCAGCGCCCGCCGGTAGTGTTCCGCCGCCTCGTCCAGCCGGCTTTGCCCCCTCAGCAGATTGGCGAGGTTGAGATGGGCCTCGGGATAATCGGGCCGCAGCGCCAGTGCCCGGCCGATCAGGATCTCGGCGGTTTCGTCGACCCCGGCCTGGGCGGCCAGCACCCCCAGCAGGTGCAGGCTGTCGCCATGATCGGGCGCGACCGCCAGAATCTGCCGGTAAAGCGCCCCGGCCTCGGCCAGCCGGCCGGCCCGATGGTGCCCCAGCGCCAGCGCGAACGCCGCATCGAGAGGCTGGTCTGGCGTCATGGCGACCTCATCTTGTGATGTCGGCCCCGGGGTCCTGATCCCGGTGTGAACCAGGGATCAGCAAAAAGCCCCCTTGGAACCCGGGACTTTTTCTGGTCCCAGTGTGAACCAGGGATCAGCAAAAAGCCCGGGTTTCAAGGGGCACCGCCACCGCTTCGGGGCACCTCGGGGATTGCGTCAAGGTCTTGTCAATCCTAGGATGCTTCGCTTACCGGCAAAGTGGCGCCCCCCGGGATCGGGGGGCATCGGTGGATAAGGTGATCACGGCATGCCCGCCAGAATTCCGTCGGCCAACGTCAAGGACTATCTGATCGGGCCGCAGGCGGCAATTTACGACGCCATCGCCTGCATCGACCGCAGCGGCCTGCAAATCGCGCTGGTGGTGGACGAGGCCGGGCGGCTGATCGGGACGCTCACCGATGGCGATATTCGCCGGGCGCTGCTGCGCAACCTGCCGCTGAGCCAGCCGGTGGCCGACATCATGACCCGCGACCCGCGCCTCGCGCCGGTGGGCAGCGACGACACCGGGCTGTTTCGGATGATGCGGGCCTTGCAGATCCGGCACCTGCCGCTGGTGGACGAGGACGGCCGGGTGGTCGGCCTGCGCACCCTGGAGGGCCTGCTCCAGACCCCGCGCCGGCCCAACCGGGTGGTGTTGATGGCCGGAGGACTCGGCGCCCGTCTGCACCCGCTGACCCGCACCCTGCCCAAGCCGATGCTGTCGGTGGGCGGCAAGCCGTTGCTGGAGACCATCCTCGAGACCTTCATCGATTACGGCTTCTGGCGCTTTTCGATCTCCCTCAACTACCTTGCCGAAATCATCGTCGGCCATTTCGGCGACGGCAGCCGCTGGGGCGTCGAGATCGAATATCTGCGCGAGCCCGCCCGCATGGGCACCGCCGGCAGTCTGGCGCTGCTCGGGGAAACTCCGACCGAGCCGTTCATCGTGATGAACGGCGACATCCTGACCGCGGTGGACTTCCGGCAGTTGCTCAATTTTCATCTGGACAACCAGGCCATGGCCACCATGGCGCTCCATGAATACACGCTTCAGGTGCCCTATGGCGTGGTCGAGGTCGAGGATCACCGGCTGATCGCGATCACCGAAAAGCCGGTCCACCATCATTTCATCAATGCCGGCATCTATGTGCTGGATCCCCGGGTGCTCGACCGGGTTCCCCGCGGAACCTTCTTCGACATGCCCGACCTGTTCCAGCGGCTGATTGCCGAGGGCGGTACCACCGTGGCCTTTCCGATCCGGGAATACTGGCTCGACATCGGCCAGCCCCAGGACCTGCAACGGGCCGAGACCGAGTTCCCGACGGTGTTCGTCAACGGCACCTGACCCGGGGGGCGGGACCTGTGGCCGTTGACCCATCCTCCCCCGTGGTTCTTCCCCCCGAGACCGGAGACAGCATGACCGAAACCTTCTCTGCGGCGCTCTCTGCGGCGCTCTCTGCGGCGCTGGTGATCGGGGCCGGTTCCATCGGCAACCGGCACCGGCGGGTGCTGGCCGGGCTGGGGCTGACGGTGGGCGTGGTCAGCCGGCGCAGCGGTTCCGGCGCCTGGACCAGCCTTGAGGACGCTTTGCCGGCGCTGAATCCCGGCTATGTGGTGGTGGCCACCGAAACCGCCGACCATGGCCGGGTGCTGGACCGGCTGGCGGCCCTCGACTTTCGCGGCCGGGTGCTGGTGGAAAAGCCGCTGTTCGCCGCGCCGCGACCGCTGCCCGACCATCGCTTTGCCGCGCTCGCGGTGGGCTATAACCTGCGCTTTCATCCGGTGCTGCGCCACCTGGAACGGGCGCTGGCCGGCGAACGGCTGGTCTCGGCCCAGCTCTATGTCGGCCAGTATCTGCCGGAATGGCGGCCCGACACCGACTACCGCACCGGCTATTCCAGCCGCGCCGCCGAGGGCGGCGGGGCGTTGCGCGATCTCAGCCATGAACTGGATGTGGCCAACTGGCTGCTGGGACCGTGGCAGCGGGTGGCTGCGCTCGGCGGCCACTGGAGCGGTCTGGAAATCGACAGCGACGATACCTTCGTGCTGCTCGGCGCCTTCGCCCGCTGCCCGGCGGCTTCGATCCAGGTGAATTATCTCGACCGCCGGACCTGTCGCGAGCTGGTGATCAACACCGTGGATCACAGCTTCGCCGTCGACCTGATCGCCGGCACCTTCCGCCGTGATCGCGAAGCCTTGGAAAACTTCACCCAGGATCGCGATCATATGCTCCGGGCCCTGCATCAGGCGGTGCTTGCCGGGGCGTCCGGTCCGTGCGATGTCGACGACGGCCGGCGGGTGGTGGAGATGATCGCCGCCGCCGAGCGTGCCGCCCGGGAACGGGTGTGGGTGGCTTCGCCCTGAAATCACTGAGCCGCTTCAGTCCTTTTTCGGAACCTGACCGGATGACCCTCGGACTCCTCAAGACGGCGCTGAAATCGATCTGGAGACGCGCCTGCGCTCTGCTGATCGTCTACAACAGTCCGCTGTTCGACGCTGATTTCTATCTCGGCCAGGGAGCCCGTGCCGGCCGGTGGCGGAGCGTGACGATCGTGCATTATCTGTGGCGGGGCCGTGCCCTGGGGCTTCGGCCGCATCCGCTGTTCGATCCGGCCTGGTATCTCGAGACCTATCCCGAGGTCGCCGCGGCCCGCCTGGAGCCGCTGGCTCATTACCTGGAGGTGGGGGCGACCCAGGGCTTCCGGCCGCATCCGCTGTTCGATTCCGCGTGGTATCTCGAACGCCATCCCGAGGTTGCCGCGCCCGGGCTCAATCCGCTGGTCCATTACCTGGAGGTGGGGGCGGCCCAGGGCTTCCGGCCGCATCCGCTGTTCGATTCCGCGTGGTATCTCGAACGCCATCCCGAGGTTGCCGCGGCCGGGCTCAATCCGCTGATCCACTATCTCCTCTACGGTGCCGCCCAGGGGCTGCGGCCCCATCCGCTGTTCGATCCGGCCGGATATCCCGAAGTTGCCGGCGCCGGCGGCAACCCGCTGATCCATTACCTGGAGGCAGGCGCGCTTCAGGGCGTCCGGCCCCACCGGTTGTTCGACCCGGCCTACTATCTCCGCCACCATCCCGAGGTCGCCGGCCGCAACCCGCTGCTCCACTATCTCGAGGAGGGCAGCGGCCGGGACTTCGCGCCCCATCCGCTGTTCGATCCCGGCTGGTACCGCCGCCGCCATCCCGAGGTCGCGGCGGCCGGGCAAGAGCCGCTGGCCCATTACCTGGAGGTGGGGATCGCCCGGGGCTTTTCGCCCCATCCGCTGTTCGACCCGGCGTATTATCTGCGCCGGTATCCCGAGGTGGCGGCGGCCGGGCAAGAGCCGCTGTTCCATTACCTGCTTCACGGGGCGGCCCAGGGGCTGCGATCGCATCCGCTGTTCGATCCGGTCTGGTATCTCGAGAGCCATCCCGAGGCGGCCGGCGCCGATCCGCTGATCCATTATCTGGAGGACGGCGCGTTCCGGGGCTTCCGGCCCCACCGGCTGTTCGACCCGGCCTATTATCTCCGCCACCATCCCGAGGTCGCCGGCCGCAACCCGCTGCTCCACTATCTCGAAGACGGCAGCGGCCGGGACTTTGCGCCCCACCCGCTGTTCGATCCCGGCTGGTACCGCCGCCGCCATCCCGAGGTCGCGGCGGCCGGGCAAGAGCCGCTGGCCCATTACCTGGAGGTGGGGATCGCCGGGGGCTTTTCGCCCCATCCGCTGTTCGACCCGGCGTATTATCTGCGCC
>Ga0302193_10001886_pt1 | contig 17627 bp, 12 predicted proteins | sample II_Bog_E3_3_FD_200228 | JGI IMG/M metagenome (GOLD analysis project Ga0302193, IMG submission 200228) | Peat permafrost microbial communities from Stordalen Mire near Abisko, Sweden - II_Bog_E3_3 | ecosystem: Environmental > Terrestrial > Soil > Wetlands > Peat | place: Sweden: Abisko...
CGGCGGCGATCCCCATGCGGTTTCGCCCAAGGGCGCCATGGGCCTGATGCAGATCATGCCCGGCACTTGGGGCGAGTTGCGCGGCCAGCTTGGCCTCGGTGCCGATCCCTTCGACCCCCACGACAATATTTTCGCGGGAGCGGCATTCCTGCGGGCGATGCGGGATCGCTATGGCTATCCCGGCCTGTTCGCTGCCTACAACGCCGGCCCGGCCCGCTATGACCAGCATCTTAAAACCGGAACGCCGCTTCCCGCCGAGACGCAACGCTATATCTCGGTTCTGGCGCAGGCTCCCGCCGAGGCCGCCATGCCGCCCGCCGTGCTGTCGGGCACACGGCTGTTTTTTCGTCTGCGAACCGCCGAGAACGCTTCGTCGGATGATCGGAAAATGGCGAACTCCGGCGACCTGTTCGTGCCTCTCACCACCAAGCCGGCGGAGCGGAAATGAAAGGCACTGTACTGGTGGAGAGAGGGGCCTCGTCTCGACATTGTCATTCTACCAGCCAGGGCGAAGCGCCCGTCAAGGATGCGCGGTCCCCCCAAAATGCTGACGCATTTTGGCTCCCCCACGCCCCGCTTACGCGGCGCCTTCGGCGTCCCTGACCGGCGCTTCTCCGGCTGTTCCTGGGAGATGTCCTCGATGAGGAGGACGTCAATCAGGAGGTTGCCATGTCACGCCATACCGTTCACCCGCATGCTGAATTCGATTGTTTTCCGCAATTGGCCGAGGAATTCGGCAGCGATATCGACAGCATTATCGATGCGGAATTGGCCGATTTCGTCTGGGAAAGCCGCTTCGTCGAACGCGATCTTGGGGCCTGGGAAGGCTTCGATGATGACGATGAGAGCGGCGAAATCGTCCAGATCATCGGCTTTTTCCGCAGCCGTTACATCGTTGCGACCTGCATCGTCGATGGCAACCGGCATGTCCAAATGGTGCTGAAGCAGCGTCAGTTCGACACCGTCGAGGACGCCGAGCAAGCGTTTCTGAACGGCGGGGGATGACCCCGCCGACATCCCGATAAGCGGTGTCGGGGCGGACCGCTTGATCCTCGCCCCGGGACTTTATCAGGCACGAGAGAGTAGATGAGCGTGGATGGGGCGATGGGCATCTCTGGGTGCCGCGTAAGGCAAGATGAAGCAGTGGCGCCATCCCACGGGGGGATGCCGCTAAGTCTTTGTCTGCACATCTTTTTTCCAGGCGCGGTATGGCACCATGGGCGATTCGGTTGGCACCAGGGGACGCACAAGCCGTTGATTTTATTGGGGATGCATGGCACCGGTTTCTTGGAGCGATTTCCCCCTCATATCCCGGTGATAACGACGGGAGGGTGACCGATGGGTAATGACGACGATTTCGAGCCAAGGCTCGGCAAGATCCGTTCGGGTGGTGCGAAGCAGGGCCGAAAGTTCCTGCATCGGGTTTTGGCGGCGTCGATCCTGGCGCGTGGTGGTTCCGGTGGTAGGGCATCATCGCCCCGCAAGAGCTGCTTCGACGGCAGCCGCATCGGGCGCGGCGCTGGTGTCGGCCGGGTGTTGTCAGCGCGCGATCAGTACGCAGCCTTTCGTCAGCGTCGGGTCATCGTCAAATCCCGCATCGTCAAACTGGCCGGCAAGGGCCTCCAGGCAGCCCGGGCCCATCTGCGTTATATCCAGCGCGATGGCGTGACCCGGGACGGTGCACCGGGCCAACTCTATGGATCCGGGCAGGATCGGGTAGATGGCAAGGACTTCCTTGAGCGCGCCGACGGCGACCGACACCAGTTCCGCTTCATCGTCTCCGCCGAGGATGGCGCACAGTATGAAGACCTGAAGCCCCTTGTCCGCCGGCTGATGACGCAGATGGAAGAAGATCTGGATACCAAGCTCGATTGGGTCGCCGTCGATCATTACAACACCGGTCATCCGCACAGCCACATCATCGTCCGAGGCCAGGATGATCGTGGCAAGGATCTGATTATCGCCCGGGACTATATTTCCACCGGCATGCGCGAACGGGCCGCCGAGATTGTCAGCCTGGATTTTGGCCCGCGATCGGATTTCGAGATCGAAAACCGGCTGCGGAACGAGGTCGAGCAGGAACGTCTGACCAGTCTTGATCGCAAGCTGCTACGGGATGTTGGCGAAGACGGTGTTGTCTGGGCCACCGATCGTGATGCCTTCCAGCAAAGCCTGCGCGCTGGTCGCCTGCAAAAGCTGAGGCGGCTCGGGCTGGCCGAGGAAGTCAGCCCCGGCCAATGGCACCTTGACGATGATCTTGAGGACACCCTGCGCCGGATGGGTGAGCGCGGCGATATCATCAAAACCATGCACCGCGAGATGACGGAAAAGGGTTTGGTCCGCTCCGCCGCCGATTATGCCATTCATGACCCAACAGATCAGCAGGCCCGGCCCATCGTCGGTCGGGTGGTGGTGCGCGGGCTGTCCGACGAGATCAATGATCGTCATTACCTGATCGTCGATGGCGTTGATGGCCGCAGCCATTACATCGATATAGGCAAGGGCGAAGCCACCGAGCCGACAGCGGCGGGCAGTATCGTCCGCATTGAGTCCAAGCGGATGGAGCCCCGGCAGGTGGACCGCACCATTGCCGAGATCGCGGCCGCCAACGGCGGTCGATACAGCGTCGATATCCATTTGCGTCACGATCCATCGGCCAGCGAAAGCTTTGCCGAAACCCACGTCCGGCGGCTGGAGGCGATGCGGCGGCTCAGCGGGAATGTCGAGCGCGAAGCCGATGGCACCTGGATCATTGCCGCCGACCATCTGGAACAGGCGGCCATGTTCGAGCGGCGTCAGGCCAAGGATGCGCCGGTGGTGGTGCAGACTCTGTCGTCGCTGCCGCTGGACCGCCAGGTCGGTGCGGACGGTGCCACTTGGTTGGACCGGGAACTGTTGTCGGCCACACCGGAACCGTTACGTGAATCTGGTTTCGGCAAGGATGTGCAGGACGCCCAGGTCCGGCGCCGGCAGTGGCTGATCACCGAGGGTCTGGCCAGGGAGGAACAGGGGCGCGTCATCTATCGTGGAGATATGCTGGACACCTTGCGGCGGCGAGAACTGATCCGCGTTGCTGGCCAGTTGTCCGACGAACTGGGGCTCGGCTATGTCGAGAACGGGAAGGGGGATCGGGTCGAGGGCGTCTATCGCCGGGCCATCGATCTCGCCAGCGGAAAATTCGCCATCATCGAAAAGAGCCGGGAGTTTACTCTGGTGCCGTGGCGGCCGGTTCTGGAGCGCCACCTTGGCCAGCAGGTGTCCGGCATGATGCGGGGGGACGGGATTTCGTGGGCCATCGGACGGCAGCGGAGTGGGCCGAGCGTGGGATAAGGTGCGACAGGACAAGCGGGTTAGCGCCCGGTCGTTCAACCAAGATCGATATATTGCTGAAAGCGGCTGTTCGCTTATCTTGGCCGCTTTTATCTTGGCCGCTTTCGGCTTGATCGTGCCAATCCGGGTTTTCTCGCGAGCATCAGATCATCTCCCGAAAGAGTAAAGATTGGCCGTCTCAACATGACATGCGCTGGTTTACCGCGCCGAGGCTGAGGTTTTGGAGCCGAATTGGATGATTCCTTGATCCCGCGCCATAGAAAGAAGTGGCCGGGGGGCCATCAGTTGAGTGATATGATGCAAACGGATATCTGGGATTGAGCGACATGCGAATCAAACATGTGGAGATCGAGAATTTTCGACTCCTGCAAAATGTAGCGGTCGGGCTGGAAGAGCGTACCACTCTCATTGTCGGCCGCAACAATAGCGGCAAGACCTCGATCGCCGAGCTGTTCCACCGGCTACTATCCGACAAGACGGTAACCTTCCGGCTTGAGGACTTTTCGCTCGGCTGCCATGAATGTTTCTGGACCGCTTTCGAAGCCTTTCGCGCCGGCGCCTCAGCCGCCGTCGTCAACGGCCATCTGCCATCGATCATCGTCACGCTCGATATCGCTTATGATGTCGAAGCTTCTGATCTTGGACCGCTTAGCGACTGTATCATCGATCTCAATACTGAATGTTCCGATGCGCGGTTGGTTTTCACTTTTGGTCCACGCCCCAGCGCCGCCGAGGCGTTGTTCGCCGGCATCGTCGTGCCGGGAGAAGATGTGGCCGCCGACCGCGTTACCCTGTTTCGCGCGCTTGGGGACCGCCTGCCGACTGCCTATACCCCTGCGCTGGAGGCGGTCGACCCTAATGATCTAACCAATCGCAAGGCCCTTGAATCGAAGACGCTCACCGCACTGATCCACGGGAGCTTCATCAACGCGCAGCGCGGGCTCGACGACGATACCCATCGGGAGCACGACGTACTCGGCAAGGTCGTCGAGGTCCTATTTCAGTCGGCGTTGATCGATCCGCTCGACCCGGAGAAACGCACAACCGCAGAGCAGCTCAATGCGGCAGTGGAGCAAATACAGGACGACCTTCATGCCGGCTTCAACGCGAAGCTAACCTCGCTGCTGCCCACATTCGATCTATTCGGCTATCCGGGCCTAGCCGATCCTGGGCTCGTTACCGAAACCAGCTTCGATGTCGACAAGCTCCTGAACGACCATACCAAGGTACGCTATATCGGCGTGAACGGCGTCACACTGCCAGAGACCTACAATGGTCTCGGCGTACGAAATCTCGTTTATATGCTTCTCCAACTGCTGCGCTTCTTCCGCGAATATCAGGCAACGTCGACGGCTGCTTGTGTCCACCTGATCTTTATCGAGGAGCCGGAGGCACACCTGCATCCCCAAATGCAGGAGGTCTTCATCCGCCAACTCGACCAGATCACAAATGCGTTCGTGGCACAGCTCAATGAGAACCGACCGTGGCCGGTGCAGTTCGTCGTAACCACCCATTCGCCGCACATGGCGAACGAAGCGCGCTTCGAGTCCATGCGCTATTTTCTGTCGGTAGCGGGCGGCGACGGTCTGCGAAGGTCCGTGATCAAAGACCTGCGCCAGGGCATGGGCGACGCACCGGCGCCCGACCGCGAGTTCCTGCATCAGTATCTGACTCTGACGCGGTGTGACCTGTTCTTTGCCGACAAGGCCGTCCTCATTGAGGGAACCTCGGAACGTCTCTTGCTCCCCTCCATGATTCGCAAGACTGACGCGGCCGCGCTCGGTGAGCCTCAGCTTGGTAGTCAGTATCTAACGGTAATGGAGGTCGGTGGCACCTATGCGCATCGCTTCTTCGATCTCCTGACCTTCCTCGAGCTACGCACGCTGATTGTCACCGACATTGATGCCGTGAAGCCCGACGAGAAGGGCAAGCGCCTAGCTGTACCCGTCGCCGAAGGCGAGTTTACCAGCAACGGCTGCATCAAGGCCTGGTTCGGCAATACCGTTTCACCGACTGAATTGCTGGCGAAGACGCCAACCGACAAGATAGTCGGCAGTCGCCGTCTTGCCTACCAGATCCCCGAAGCGGATGGCGGACCGTGCGCACGCAGCTTCGAAGACGCCTTCATTCTCGCCAATCCCGACCGCTTCAAGCTCGGCGACGGAGATGCCGCCACGCTCGCTTACGAGCATGCTGCCGAGCAGAAAAAGTCGACCTTCGCGTTGGAACACGCGATCGTACACACCGACTGGAATGTGCCGCGCTACATCACCGAGGGGTTGCGCTGGCTGGCCCGAGGCAATCCCGCACCGGTGATGCCTCCTTCGCCCCCGGCAGTCGCGGTCGCGGCCATTGCCGATATGGTCGACGTCGCGGTGAACGTAGCTGAAGTGAGCAAACATGGCTGACGTACCTGAAAGTCCCGCCGACGCCGCCGGCCGCGTCGCGCTCGAGCGAATGTTTGCCTGCCTGGACGAGGGGAGAAGCTTTCGGCTTGAGGCCGGTGCCGGTGCCGGCAAGACCTATTCGCTCGACAAGGCTTTGCGCCGGCTGATCAACCGGCGAGGAACAGAATTACTACGCAAGCGCCAGCAGGTCGGCTGCATCACCTATACCAATGTCGCCAAAGACCAGATCATCTCGCGTGTTGAGGCGCATCCAGCGGTCCGACCGGAGACAGTACATGGCTTTTGCTGGTCAATCCTCCAGGATTTCCAGACCACCCTGCGGGCGCTTGTGCCGCAACTTCCGGGCTGGGCAGACCGGCTCGGGCCAGTCGGCGGCATCGGCACGCGCCGTGTCCACTACGAGCTTGGCTATCCGAGTGTTGCGGACGAGCAAGTGACGATCCGACACGAGGATGTGCTGGCGTTGATGATCAAAGCCATGGCGTTACCAAAATTTCGAGCGGTGCTGACTGCACGCTATCCAATCTTGCTGATCGACGAGTATCAGGACACCGACGCTGCCTTTGTGAACGCGCTCAAAGCCTGGTTTCTCGATCATGGCGAAGGGCCGGTGATAGGGCTATTCGGCGACCATTGGCAGAAGATTTATGGCGACGGCTGCGGCTCGGTCGAACATGCCGCGTTGGAAGTGATCGACAAGAATGCCAATTTCCGGTCGGTCGACGCAATCGTCCAGATGCTGAACCGCATGCGGCCGGCGTTGCCGCAGATGGTCAGCGATCCCGATGCACCGGGCGAAGCGCGTGTCTTCCATACCAATAACTGGCCCGGTCTCCGACGCACCGGCCAGGGAGGCGGCCATTGGACCGGCGATGCCAGCGCAGAGGCCGCCAAGGCCTGTTTCAACCACGTCAAGGCGCGGCTCGCCGGCGAAGGTTGGGATTTTGCGATCGAGAAGACCAAGATCCTCATGCTCAGCCACAGCGTTCTCGCGCGCGAGCAGGGCTACGCGAGCATCCCGCCAATCTACGGCCAGTTTAACGACCCCTGGCTGAAGAAAGACGATCCCCACATCAAATTTCTAACCGATCAACTCGAGCCCGCCTGTGCGGCTTTCGAGGCAAAGCGTTATGGCGAGATGTTCGAATGCTTCGGGGTTGGCATGCCGCGCATTCGCCGGCATCAGGACAAGGCAGTCTGGGCAGAGGCGATGCAGGCGTTGATCGCGCTTCGCTTGTTCGGATCGATCGGCGATGTCATCGATTTCATTGCCGCACAGCCACACATGCAGCTCCCCGAGGCTGTCGAAGATCGCGAACGCAGGCTGGTGGAGACAGGCCCTCAGTCTGTCGAAGGGGAGTCGCGGCGCATCACCCAGCTGCGCGAGTTGCGCGCCGTTCCCTATACCGAGGTTGTCGCGCTCGACCAATTCATCGATGGACATACTCCGTTTGCGACCAAGCATGGCGTGAAGGGGGCCGAGTTTGAAAATGTACTCGTGATCGTTGGGCGCGGCTGGAACAAGTATAATTTCGCCCAGATGCTTGAGTGGGTTGACGCCGGGCCACCCGCCGGCAAGTTGGATTTTTTCGAGAACAATCGCAATCTTTTCTACGTCGCCTGCTCGCGCCCCAAGGTCCGCCTCGCTCTCCTCTTCACGCAGATTCTAAACACCAACGCCATGGCCAAGCTGACGGCCTGGTTTGGCGCGGCAAATATCGTCGCGCTGCCGGCCGACCCTGAGATGCAGCAGGCATGACCTGGCAAGTGGCCAAGTTGCCGGCCTTAGGCTGGGAGTTGCTCAATCTGCGGTGTCTGAGTGACGTGAAAGCCGAGAAGTTCGCGGCGCAAATGGACTTGCATGAGTGCTGCCTAGACCACACAACCGAGCTCGGCGACACCCATACACAACGGGACACCACTGCACCATGACGTTCAAATTCCTCCACGCCGCCGACCTGCATCTCGACAGCCCGCTTCTTGGTTTGGCCACCAAATCGGCCGATTACGCCGCGCGCGTCGACCGCGCCTCGCGCGACGCATTCGAAAACCTGATCGCGCTTGCGATCGATGAAGGCTGCAGTTTTATCCTGCTCGCGGGTGACATCTTCGACGGCGACCTACGCAATTTCGAGACTGGCCTCTTCTTCGTCGACCAGATGCGGTGCCTCGATGAAGCCGGCATCTCGGCCTTCCTTGTCCTCGGCAATCATGATGCCGACAACCGCTTCGCCGCCAAGCTCTCCATGTCATCCAATGTCCATCTCTTCGACAGCAAGCAGGCCCAGGCAATTACCATCGAGGCGTTGCAGGTGACGGTCCATGGCCGAAGCTTCCCGCAGCGTGACGTGACCGAGAACATCGCCCGGGATTATCCGGCTCCGATTGCTGGCCATTTCAATATCGGTGTGCTTCATACAGCATGCCTGGGCAGCGAAAGCTATCATGTGTCCTATGCGCCGTGTACCGTCGAGCAGCTCGTCAATCACGGCTATGATTATTGGGCGTTGGGCCATGTCCATGCCCGCGCGGTGCTGAACACCGATCCGCATATCGTCTATCCCGGCAACCTGCAGGGCCGGAGCCCGAGGGAAACTGGCCCCAAGGGCGCGACCACCGTCACGGTGAAAGACGGTCAGGTTGCGCTGGTTGAACATCACGATCTCGACGTCGTCCGCTGGGCTAGCCTTGTGATCGACGCAGCTGGAACCGAAACACGTACCGAGTTACTCGACCGTGTCCGCGCGACGATCGAGCATGCCTGCGCCGAAGCAGGTGACCGTGCGCTTGCTGTTCGCTTGCGGCTTATCGGCGAGACGACACAGCACCATCGCCTCCTGATCGATCCGCAGTCGCTGCGCGACGATATTGCTGCGCTCCTCGCGACGCTGAGCAACGACATATGGCTGGAAAAGCTGACAATGGCGACAGCTCCGCCTGCCCATCCGAACACGCTCGATCCGACCGTCTCAGGTCGGCTCGCGGCTGAGGTCGCCGCGCTGGATACTGACGAGACTTTGAACGAACTGATCGAGATCCGACTTGCTGAGGTCCGCGCCAAGATGCCAGCGGGCGCGCATGCAGATGCGTTCTTTGAAACCCTACGCAGCGAAGCGCCAGCCCGAGCCCGAGCGTTGGCGCTCTCCTTGATCGACGAGACGGAGGCTGGCGATGCGGCTCACTGAACTTACTCTCGAACGATATGGTGCCTTTGCCGAGCGCAATCTCGTCATCCCTTCGACTGCGGGGCTCACAATCATCTATGGCCCCAACGAAGCCGGCAAAAGCACCTGCCTTGCCGCGTTGAGCGACTTTCTGTTCGGTATTCCCGAACGTACGCAGCATGCCACCTTGTTCGGTTATGATGGAATGCGCGTGGGAGCGACATTGGTTGATGGGAGTGGCACCGCGACGACGTTGCGCAGGCGCCGTGGTCGTGGCCGCACTCTGACCGACGCGGCGGGCGCGCCCGTTGACGACTCCCGCCTTACCCGCCTGCTCGGCGCCACAACGCGTGAGCGGTTCGCAACGCTCTTCGGTCTCAACCATGAGACACTGCGCTCCGGCGGCTCTCGTCTGCTCGCTGCCGAGGGCGATATCGGTCGCTTGATAGTCGAGGCCGGCGGAGGCCTCCGATTGCTGATGGCACAGCTGGATGCTATCGAGGCAGAAGCGGATAAGCTTTTCGCGCAGCGGCGCTCTGCCGATCGGGCCTTTTATAAAGCGCTCGACGCCTTCGATGCCGCCGACCGCGACGTAAAGCACCACACCGTCACGCGCGACGCCTACGAACAGAGCCGCAAGGCAGTGGACGCAGCGAAGGCCAAGCTGAGCCAGGCGCGGGCCGAGAAGCAGACCGTCAGTGCCGAAATCTCTGGCCTGGAGCGGCTTGTCCGGGCTGTCCCGCATATGCTCGACCTCGATCAGTTGACAGCAGCGCTGAGCGACTATGCAGATATCAACGCGCTGCCGACGGACTTCAACCGCCAAATGGACGAGGCGATACAGCAGCGTGACGCTGCCGCCGTCGCGCTCGCGGAGGGGCGTGGGAGGCGGGACCGGCTCGTCCAGCGGTTCGACACGCTTGAGGTGTCGGAGGCGTTTATCGAGGCGGAGGCACGGGTCCGCGATCTCGCCGAGCAGGCCCTCCATGTCCGCAAGGCCCGCGCGGATCGTCCAAATCGGCTCAAGGATCTTGAAGCGGCCGAGGCAGGGCTCGCGACGCTTCGCCGCATGCTGCATCTGCCGACCGATGCCGATCTCGCCTCGCGACTACCCAGTCAGGTCACGCTCGATCAGGTCCAGCAACTGGCAACCGACGCTATCGAGCGCGGCGCCTCCATCGGAGCTGGCCGCGAACGGACGGCTGATCTAACTGACCGGTTCGAAACATTGCAGCATCGGCTCGATGCCGCCGTCGCAGCGGGCTACGACAAACCGGTGGCTTTCAGCGCAGCACAGTTTACCAGCCTTGCCGCACAGGCGACCTCGGCGGACTTGGTGCGACGGCAAGCCAACCAAGCACTCGCCACTGCGACCGGAGCAATCACTGCCCTTGGCTTTTCGACGTCCGAGGCACTCGCCGCTTTCGTCTGTCCGTCCGCCGACGCCATTCGCACCGAACAGTCCGCATACGCCGAGCTCGAGACGGCCTTGGCGACCCAGATTGAACAAAAGGTCGATGCCGATAAAAAGGCCAAGGACGCGACCGAAACAATCAGGCAGCTCGAGGCAGCCGGCCCGGTCGCGTCAGACGTGGCGCTGGCCGATGCCCGCAATGCCCGCGCCAGCGCTTGGTCACCGCTGCGCGACGCTTATCTCGATGCCGATATCTCTGCGGATGCGACGGTAAGGCGGGCGGGCATCGACGCTTATGAAATCCACGTTCGGAGCGCCGACGATCTAGCCGATAGGCGGGCAGCCGAGGCGCAACATGCCGCAAACCTTGCCCTGGCACGTCAGCAGTTCGCCAGCAGCATGATTGAGATTGACGGATGCAGCACGCTGATTGCCGAAATCGGCGCTCGGCTTGACCGTCGTTCTACGGCCTTCGCACAGGCATTTCCCGACGCGACCGTACGTTTTCCACAACTTGCAGGTCTCCTCAATTTCGTTGAACGGCGTGAACAGGCGATGGACTTGCTCGCCGCCGCCCGCAAGCTCGCCAGCGAAGCGGATCGTCAGGCTGCTGACCTTGAGCCGCTCTGCACCCTATTTGAAAGCGCGCAGGTCGTCATGAAGGTTACGCGCTCCGAAGAACAGGCGTTCGCGGACGAGGTGCAAACACTCTGCGCAGCTCTCAGCCAACATGACGCCGGGCACGCCGACTACCGGCGCGACCTGCGCGATAGCGAAGCGCTGCGGCCAACCGCCAAGCGGGCAGATCAGGATCTTGCCGACCTGCTGGCAGCTCAACAGAGCTGGCAGCAGCAGTGGAGCGCCGCGCTCGCCGGCCTGGGCCTCGATACCGATCTTGAGCCCGGGCGCGCCGGTGCGCTAGTCAGTGAATGGTCGGGCGCTCGGGGGACGCTTGGCGCGATCGCGCAGACCAACACCCGCCTCAACCGTATGGATGAAGACGAAGCAACGCTGAAGGCAGCAGTTCTTGCTTTGGGGACGAGCCTCGACCTTTTGCTACCTGACGATCCGCTCGCGGCAACCGATCAGCTAGTGGCGCGATGGCAGGAGCAGGACGCGACGCGCTTACAGCGCGTAGCTCTTGCACCCGACGTTGAGGACGCCAAAGCCGAATGCGCGAAGCTTGAGACGGCCGATGGCGAAGCGCGCGCGGCAGTGGCGGCCCTTGCCATCAGCGCATGCGTCCCGAACGAAGATGAGGCGTTGCGTGGCATCTCCGATCGTTGCGCCGCTCGCGCAGGCCTTTTGCACGAGAAGACGCAAATCGACCGCTCGATTGTAGATGTGAGCGACGGTCTCGGCGTCTCGGCGCTACGCGATCAATGGGCTGGCCGCGATCTGGATACCCTGCGCGGCGCCCTTGTCGTTGCCCGGGAACGATCCAACCAGCTGGAAGTCGACGTGGAGTCGGCGATCCTTGCGTACAGGTCGGCGCAGGACGCTCTCGACCACTATGCGGCGGAATCAGGGGTTAATCAGGCCATCGCCGAACGCGAGAGCGCGGCGGCGCGTATGCAAGCCGCGGTCGAACGCTATGTCGATCTCACCGTCGCGCGTGCGCTGATTACCAAGGCAATCGACCGTATCCGCAGCGAGCAGCAGGATCCGCTCGTCAGTCGCGCAGGCGAACTCTTCGCCTTCACCACACGCGGCGAATTCGCGGGAATCGACACCGATATCGACGACAAGGGCCTACCCGTCGTGGTCGGACGCCGCCAGTCCGGCGCTGCGGTGCCGGTTGCGGCCATGAGTGACGGCACGCGCGATCAGCTCTTCCTCGCCTTTCGGCTGGCCAGTCTTGAAAATTATGCTGCGTCGACCGAACCGCTGCCATTTGTGGCCGACGACATCCTGGTCCATTTCGATGATGAGCGCAGTGCCGCTACGCTCGATCTCCTCGCCCGCTTCGCCGAAACCAATCAGGTATTGCTGTTCACCCATCACAAGAGCGTACGCGACGATGCGCGCCGCCTCGAGGAAGAGGGCGCCGCCGCCATTGTCGAGATCGAGCGTCTCGCATGAAGCTGATTGCCTGCCTCCATTCCTGACATCAGGTCAGAGACACTCATGTCCCTCCATTTACGCGCTAACACGCCGAAATGCACTCCTGAGGAATTGAGCGCATTTCGGCGCACATAACGGCGATTTTTGATTCCGGCATTCTGATTGAGCCTTGTTCCGTTGCTGTGGCGCTGATGCCACGCATCCTGCGGGACAGGTTCCATGACCCCCACCAAGCTCCTTCTCGGCCAGATTCTCATCGTCTTTGCCATCGTCATCGCCGGGGTGTGGTCGGCGACGCAATGGGCGGCGGCGATGCTGGGCTATCAGGCCCAGCTCGGTGCGCCCTGGCTCGTGCTCTTCGGCTGTCCGGTCTACCGGCCGTGGCAGCTGTTCCCCTGGTGGTACGCCTACGACGCCTATGCTCCGCCGGTGTTCGATCGGGCGGGCATGTTGGCCGGGGCCAGCGGCTTCATGGGCTGCGCCGCTGCCGTCATTGGTTCCCTGTGGCGGGCGCGGCAGAACCGGTTGGTCACCACCTACGGCTCGTCGCGCTGGGCGACCAAGCAGGAAATCGAAACCGCCGGGCTGTTCCGCACGGCGGGGGTGTTCCTGGGGAGGCTGGGCAATCGCTATCTGCGTCATGACGGCCCAGAGCATGTCATGGCCTTTGCCCCGACCCGTTCCGGCAAGGGCGTCGGACTGGTGGTGCCGACCCTGCTGTCCTGGACCGGATCGGCAGTCATCCACGATATCAAGGGCGAAAACTGGCAATTGACGGCGGGCTGGCGGGCGAGGTTTTCCTATTGTCTGCTGTTCAATCCGACCGATCCGCGCTCGGCCCGCTACAACCCGTTGCTGGAAGTGCGCAAAGGCCCCGACGAGGTGCGCGATGTGCAGAACATCGCCGACATCCTGGTCGATCCTGAAGGGGCGCTGGAGCGGCGCAGCCATTGGGAAAAAACCAGCCATAGCCTGCTGGTCGGCGCCATCCTGCATGTCCTCTATGCCGAGGAAGAGAAGACCCTGGCCCGCGTTGCCACCTTCCTGTCCGACCCGCAGCGCAGCTTCGCCCATACCCTGCGCCGGATGATGGCGACCAACCATCTCGGCACCACCGAGCATCCCCAGGTCCATCCGGTGGTGGCCTCGGCGGCGCGCGAGGTGCTGAACAAATCCGAGAACGAGCGCTCCGGCGTGCTGTCGACCGCCATGTCGTTTCTCGGACTTTACCGCGATCCGGTGGTGGCGGCGACGACGGCGGCTTGCGATTGGCGGATCAGCGATCTGGTCGATGCCGAGCGCCCGGTGTCGCTGTACCTCGTCATCCCGCCGTCGGACATCTCACGCACCAAGCCGCTGGTGCGTCTGGTTCTCAATCAGATCGGGCGGCGGCTGACCGAGCGGCTTGAGGGCGATCCCAAGAAGAGCCGCAAGTTTCAGTTGCTGATGATGCTGGACGAGTTCCCGGCCTTGGGGCGGTTGGATTTCTTCGAGACGGCGCTGGCCTTCATGGCCGGTTACGGCATCCGCGCCTATCTGATCGCCCAGAGCCTCAACCAGATCTCCAAGGCTTATGGCGAGAACAATGCCATTCTCGACAACTGCCATGTCCGCATCGCGTTCTCGTCCAACGATGAGCGCACCGCCAAACGCATTTCCGATGCCTTGGGTACCGCCACCGAGCTGCGCGCTCAGCGCAATTATGCCGGCCATCGGCTGGCGCCCTGGCTTAGTCACGTCATGGTCAGCCGCCAGGAAACCGCCCGTCCGCTGTTGACGCCGGGTGAGGTGATGCAGCTGCCGCCCGCCGATGAGCTGGTGCTGGTGTCCGGTCTGGCGCCGATCCGTGCCAAGAAGCTGCGCTACTACGAAGACCGCAACTTCACCGCCCGCGTTTTTGCAGCCCCTGTGCTGGCCGATGACGGCTATGCCGATAAGCCAACGCCGCGATCAGACGATTGGGGCGATCAGGTGCGGGGGCCGCATCTTCGTCTGGCCGCCGTCGATGGCGAGGACGCGTTGTCCGATGACGAAGGCGGCGTGCAGCAGCAGCGTCATCCCGGCCTGCCGGAGGAGGGTGTGAGCAAACCCATCGCACCGGAGCAGGAGGATCTGTTCGGACTGGTCGAGGACGACAGTGATGTCGCTGCTGACAAGCGGGTGATGGACCGGATCAGCCAGGCCTATGGCGTCAATGAGGGCTCCGATCCCCATGACGATCTGTTGCCGGGCTTCTGAGGAGAGACCCCATGAAGCCTCGCCACCATCTCTATCTCGACGACGCACTGACCGCCCAGCTTGAAGCGCTGGCGGCCAAGCCCGGCTCGTCCAAATCGGCCATCGTTGCCGATGCGTTGCGGCAATATCTCGTCCGGCGTGGCGCTCACGACATCGACGAGGCGCTGAAGATCCGGCTCGACCGCCAGTCTCGGCAAATGGATCGCATCGAACGCGACGGCCAAGTCCTGCTGGAAAGCCTGGCGCTGTTCATCCGCTATCAGCTCACCGTCACCGCGCCATTGCCCGAACCCGACAAGGCGGCCCGTGCCGTCGGCCAGGAGCGCTTCCAGAAATTCATCGATCAGGTTGGTCGGCAGATCGCCGGCGGCAACCGCTCGCTGGATCAAAGGGAGAAGTCGTCATGAGCGGCCTCACCCATCCGGAAGCCGAAGACCGCCGTCGCGCCATGCTGCGCACCGCCATGGGGCCGGTGATCGCCGCCGCTCTGGCCGATCCCCTGGTGATCGAGGTGATGGTCAATCCCGATGGAGCTTTACGCCTCGACCGCCTCGGCGAGGGCCGGGTGGATACCGGCGAGCGGCTGGAGGCGGCCGAGGTCGAACGGATCATCCGTCTCGTCGCCTCGCATGTCCGGGCCGAGGCTCATGCCAATAACCCCATCGTCAGCGCCGAATTGCCCTCGGCGGAACGCTTCGAGGGGTTGTTGCCGCCGGTGGCCTTGGGGCCGTGCTTCACCATCCGTAAGCCGGCGGCAAGGATCTACAGGCTGGCCGATTATGTCGCCGACGGCATCATGACGCCGATCCTGGCCGAGACCTTGAAAACGGCGGTGCGCGACCGGCGCAATATCCTGGTGGCGGGCGGAACCTCGTCGGGCAAGACCACCCTGGCCAATGCCCTGCTGGCCGAAATTTCCGACGAACGAGTGATCCTGATCGAGGACACCCGCGAGCTGCAATGCGCCGCTCCCGATTGCGTGGCCTTGCGCACCCGGCGCGGCGTCGTCTCCATGGCCGATCTGGTCCGCTCGACCCTGCGTCTGCGCCCTGACCGCATCATCGTCGGCGAGGTGCGCGGCGCCGAAGCCCTCGACATGCTGAAGGCCTGGAACACCGGCCATCCCGGCGGCATCGCCACCGTCCACGCCAATTCCGCCCGCTCCGCTCTCTACCGCATCGAACAGCTTTGCCAGGAAGGCATCGTCACTGTGCCGCGTCGGCTGATCGCCGAGGCCATCAATCTGGTGGTGTTCATCCAGGGGCGGGGCACCGGACGGCGAATCGAGACCATTGCCGAGGTCACCGGGTTGGATGGCTCCGGCGATTACGGAGTCAGGGAGATTGCAGGCTGCCGCCCGCGCCCGCTCGGGGAAATCTTCCCCGAACCCCGTGCCTTTCAGCAAACCGGGTCTGGGGCCGAGCCCCAGGCGGGTTCGGGCCGCAGCCCGATTGTTTCTTAATCAAGGAGTGTCTCATGCGCATTTCCCTCCGTCTGCTCTCCGTTACGGTCACCACCCTGCTACTGACCACCTCCGCCTATGCCGCGGGTTCCGGCATGCCGTGGGAACAGCCGCTGCAACAGATACTCGATTCCGTGCAAGGCCCGGTCGCCAAGATCATTGCCGTGATCATCATCATCACCACCGGACTGACCCTGGCCTTCGGTGAAACCTCGGGCGGTTTTCGTCGGTTGATCCAGATCGTCTTCGGGCTATCGATCGCCTTTGCCGCGTCGAGTTTCTTCCTGTCGTTCTTCTCGTTCGGCGGCGGAGCGTTGCTGTGATGAGCGGGCATATCGAAGGTTTCGAGGTGCCGCTGCACCGGGCTCTGACCGAACCGATCTTGCTGGGCGGTGCGCCGCGCTCGGTGGCCATCGTCAACGGTACGCTGGCGGCGGCCATCGGGCTTGGTTTGCAGGTGTGGATCGCCGGGGTGGCGCTGTGGCTGGTCGGTCATTCGCTGGCGGTGTTCGCCGCCAAACGCGATCCCGATTTCCTGGCCGTGCTGCTTCGTCACCTACGCCAGAAGGGGCAACTGTCATGCTGAACCTCAGCGAATACCGTCAGCCTGCCGACCGGCTGGCCGATCATCTGCCTTGGGCGGCGCTGGTGGCTCCGGGCGTCGTGCTCAACAAGGACGGCAGCTTCCAGCGGAGCTTGCGCTTCCGTGGTCCCGACCTCGACAGTGCCACCGAGGCCGAGCTGGTCGGCATCTGCGCCCGGGCCAACAATGTGCTGCGCCGGTTGAGCTCCGGCTGGGCGCTGTTCTTTGAGGCCGAACGCCGAGAGGCGCAGCATTATCCGCATTCTGTGTTTCCTGATCCGGCATCGTGGCTGATCGACGAGGAACGCCGCGCCGCCTTCGAAGATGGCCGCCAGGGCCGTCATTTCGAGAGCCATTACCATCTGACACTTCTTTATATGCCGCCGCCCGACGGGCAGGCTCAGGCGGAAAGTGCTTTGCTGGACAGTGGCCGGAAAGGGACGGGGCGGAACTGGCGGCGGGAGCTGGCCGGGTTCTGGGCTGAGACCGACCGGGTGCTGGACCTGCTGTCCGGCTTCATGCCCGAGGTCCGCGCCCTCGACGATAGCGGGACGCTGACCTATCTGCACGGCACCATCTCGACCAAACGCCATCCGGTCATGGTCCCGGAAACGCCGCTGTACCTGGACGGCCTGCTGGTCGATATGCCGCTGACCGGCGGGCTGGAGCCGATGTTGGGCGAGTCCCATCTACGGACCCTGACCATTCTCGGCTTCCCCGGCCTGACCCGGCCCGGCATCCTCGACGCCCTCAATCACCAGGATTTTGCCTATCGCTGGGTGACGCGCTTTATCGCCCTCGACAAGACCCAGGCGACCAGGACGCTGACAAAGCTGCGGCGGCAATGGTTTGCCAAACGCAAGTCGATCGCCGCCCTGTTGCGCGAGGTGCTCTATAACGAGCCGGTCCAGCTGGTGGATTCCGATGCCGACAACAAGGTGGCCGATGCCGATCTGGCATTGCA
>Ga0302193_10001893_pt1 | contig 17597 bp, 15 predicted proteins | sample II_Bog_E3_3_FD_200228 | JGI IMG/M metagenome (GOLD analysis project Ga0302193, IMG submission 200228) | Peat permafrost microbial communities from Stordalen Mire near Abisko, Sweden - II_Bog_E3_3 | ecosystem: Environmental > Terrestrial > Soil > Wetlands > Peat | place: Sweden: Abisko...
CTCCCGACCTCTATTTCCGGGGTTTCTATTGCTGGAACTCGGAAGTCGGCGCCAAGACGCTGGGTATGGCGAGCTTCTATCTCCGTGCCGTGTGCCAAAACCGGAATTTGTGGGGCGTCGAGGATTTCCAGGAAATCACTATCCGCCACTCCAAGAATGCCGCCTCGCGCTTTGCCCACGAGGCAGCGCCGGCTCTGACCCGGTTCGCCGATTCGTCGCCCATGCCGTTCGTCAACGGCATCAAGGCAGCGCGGGAGAAGATCGTCGCCCGCAGCGATGAGGACCGCGACGAATTCCTGCGCAAGCGTGGCTTCTCCAAGGGCGAAACGACGAAGATCATTGAGACGGTGCTGGCCGAGGAAGGCCGCAAGCCTGAGAGCCTGTTCGATTTCGTCCAGGGTATCACCGCGATCGCCCGCGACAAGCCTCACCAGGATGCTCGCCTCGACCTGGAGGCCCGGGCCAAGAAACTGCTGGACCGGGCGGCCTGATTTCAGGAAGCCGGGCCCGTCTTACGTTGCTGCGCCGTCCTCAGAGTGAGAGGGCGGCGCTTCGCTTTGTGACGGGTTTGAGGGCCGGGAGAGAGTCTTTCGACCGCCCGTCGCGGAGTACATCCCGATGGCAACTGCGAAGAAAATCACCCTGTCGCCCTCGCGCGACATTCCCTTCAACCTGCTGGTGCTCAGCCAGTCGAACGTCCGGCACGTCAAGGCTGGTGTTTCGGTCGAAGAATTGGCCGAGGACATCGCCCGACGCGGCCTGCTGCAAGGACTCAGCGTGCGGGCGGTGGCCGATCCTGATGGTGTTGAGACCGGCATGTATGAAATCCCTGCCGGTGGCCGCCGCTACCGGGCACTGGAACTGCTGGTCAGACAGAAGCGCTTGGCCAAAACTGCGCCGGTGCCTTGCGTCGTGCGCGAGGGCGGTATCGCCGAGGAGGATTCCCTGGCCGAGAACATCCAGCGAGCACCCCTGCATCCACTCGACCAGTTTCGCGCCTTCCTCGCCTTACGCCAAAAAGGCATGTCCGAGGAGGAGATCGCCGCCGCCTTCTTCGTCTCGGTCAATGTGGTCAAGCAGCGCCTCAAGCTGGCTTCCGTCTCGCCCAGGCTGCTCGACATCTATGCCGAGGACGGCCTGTCGCTGGACCAGTTGATGGCCTTCACCGTCTCCGGTGACCATGAGCGTCAGGAGCAGGTGTTCGAGCGGCTGTACCAATCCTACGACAAGCAACCCTATGTTATCCGTCGCATGCTGACCGAGGGCGCAGTGCGTGCCGCTGACAAACGGGTGCAGTTCATTGGCCTCGAAACTTACGTCGCCGCCGGTGGTTCCGTCATGCGCGATCTGTTCCAGGGCGACGACGGCGGCTGGCTGCAGGACGTGGCCCTGGTCGACCAGATGGTAGCGGGAAAGCTGAACGAGGAGGCCGAACAGATCGCCACCGAAGGCTGGAAATGGATCGAGGTTGCTCCCGATTTTCCCTACGGCCACACCTTCGGCCTGCGCCAGCTTCGCGGCGAGCCCACGCCGTTGACCACCGAGGAAACGGCGGCGCGCGATGCTTTTCAGGCCGAGCATGACCGCCTGCTGGAGGAATATGATGGCGCCGACGAGTTGCCCAATGAGGTGGACGAGCGTCTCGGCGAACTGGAAACGGCGCTGGAAGCCTTCAATTCCCGTCCGGTTGCCTTCGATCCGGGAGAGATCGCCCGAGCCGGCGCCTTCATCAGCATCACCCAGGACGGCATCTTGCGTGTCGAACGCGGCTACGTCCGGCCGGAGGACGAATTGCCGGTCGAAGTGGAGACCGGTCCAATCCAGGGCGACGAAGCCACTGCTGCGATGGCGGCGGCTTATGAAGGAGACAAGGTTGTTCCGGGCGAAGCCGAGTCGCCGCAGCCGGAGCCTGTGGAGGAGGATGGCCTGGCTCCGATCTCCGACCGGCTGATGGCCGAATTGACCGCCCATCGCACGCTCGGCCTGCGCCAAGCCTTGGGCGAGCGACCGGACATTGCCTTCCTGGCTGCCCTGCATGCTCTGACGCTGAAAGTTTTCTACCACTATGGCTCGGATAGCTGCCTGGAACTGGACCTGAAAAGCGTCAGCTTCGGCACGCAAGCACCGGGCCTCAACGATAGCGCCTCTGCCGAAGCGATCCGCATCCGGCACGAAGACTGGGCCAAGGCAATGCCGAAAGGCTCAGACGATCTGTGGGATGCCCTCCAGACGTGGGATGCCGACCGCCGCTCGGGCCTGTTCGCCCATGTCGTCAGTCTGTCGGTCAATGCCGTGCATGAGAGCTGGAACCGGCGGCCACGGGCACTCGTCCATGCCGACCAACTGGCGCAGACGGTCGATCTCGACATGGCGGCGGCTGGGTGGCAACCGACCGTGGACAATTTCCTCGGTCGCGTCACCAAGGCCCGCATCCTCCAGGCCGTAGCCGAAGCGAAAGGTCAGCGTGCTGCCGATCGCATCGAGCATCTGAAGAAAGGCGACATGGCTGCTGAAGCCGAGACGCTTCTGGCCGGCACCGGTTGGCTGCCCGAACCGTTGTGCACACCGGGACGGGCGCAGGCCGAAAGCGAAGCGGTCTCCATCATCGACGAGACGGCGGAGAACGATGGTGAAACGGCCCAGGGCGACGGCGATGAACTCGCCGACACAGACCAAGCCGATGGTGAATCTCGCCACGCCGCAGCCGAATAACCTATCAACCGATTGAACGAGACTGGCCCGCTGGCGACGGTGGGCCTTTTCTTTTGGAGGCGCATCATGTCGGAAAAACCGCATGATCTCGCATGCCGTCTCGCCAGGCAGGCCGAGGCGGTGTGCCGCTGTTATCTCTCCGCCGGACATCGCGAGGGTCGCTACTGGCTGGTCGGCGATGTCCTCAACACGCCGGGGAGATCAATGTTTGTTCGCCTGACTGGGCCAGAGTCCGGTCGTGGCGCTGCCGGCCATTGGACCGATTCCGCCGTCGGCGAACATGGCGATCTGCTCGACCTGATCGCTTTGAATCGGGGGCTCTCTTTCCGCGCCGCACTTACCGAAGCCCGGTCCTTCCTCGCCCTACCGCAAGCGTTTTTGCCGCCTGTCCCGGCTCCTGCGGGATCGTCCGAGGCGGCACGTCGGCTGTTCCGCATGGGGCGGTCGGTCCCTGGGACTTTGGCGGAAACCTATCTGCGGGCGCGTGGGATTCTTGGCCCGCTCGATTGGCCGTGTTTGCGGTTTCATCCCGCCGTTTGGCATCGCGCTCATGCCGCTGCGCCCCGTGAGGCGTGGCCGGCCTTGCTGGCCGCCGTCACCGATGGCAATGGGCGAATCACCGGGCTTCAGCGCACCTGGCTCGATCCGTCGGGCCAGGACAAGGCGCCATTTGACGATCCGCGGCGGGCGCTCGGTCATCTGCTCGGCAATGGCGTTCGTTTCGGCGCCGCCACCGACGTGCTGGCGGCGGGGGAGGGGATCGAAACCGTGCTGGCGGTGAAATCACTCCTTCCTGGCCTGCCGATGATCGCCGCTCTGTCCGCCAATCACCTCGCCGCCCTGGTCTTTTCACCGTCGCTGACTCGGTTCTATGTCGTTCGCGACAACGATGCCGCCGGTCGGTTAGCGGTGGAGCGGCTGGTCGAGCGCGGCGGCATGGCCGGCATTGATGTCCGTCCGCTGGTGCCGCGGGCCGATGACTTCAACTCCGATCTGTTGCGGTTCGGCCCGGACCAGATGCGGGAGCGGCTGGTGGATCAGCTTGCCCCGAACGATGCGCAACGGTTCCTGTTGCGTCGCGATGCCGGTTGATCGGGGCATCCCGCTACGTCCGGTGATGGGCCGAACGTGGGGAGACATGGTGCAATCCTGGGGGGCTCGCTTGGCGAAGAGGCCACGCCAACGGCCTTCCCGTGTGTGGGATCTGCCAGGGATCGGACCGGGAGCCCGCAAGGATGCGCCGCTTGCTTTCTTCCCCGGCCTGCGGCCTCCTCGCGAAACAAGAAAGCGCGGCGCTATCCTCCTCCGCGCTGCTGCGGCCCCTCACCACGGTTCGGGGTGCGGTCCCGCTGTCGGCCCTGGCGGGTGATCCCCGTGAAGGCCGCGATGGGCGTGGTCTCACAGGCAGCAGGAGCCCGCCATGACAGCCGAATCTCTCCCGTTTGTTCCCGATACCGAATCCGATGCAGAAATCCACACCTCTTCAACGACAGGATCTCTGCTCGACGAACTGGCCCTCTACGGCTATCGCCCCGGCCAGGATGAACCCGATCCCCGCCCGTTGCCCGAACCCGAGATGGTCCGAGCCGAACTCGTCGGCGTCGTCGACAGTCTCGCCGGCATGCTGGCCGACACCCGGTTGGAGGACGATCTGGCCGATCTGCTTTGGTCCTTCGCCTCCATCTTTCACCGCAAGATCGACCGGCTGGAACGCGATCTTGATACCAACGAGCAAGCCCAGATCCGCTCGCGCCGTGACCAGAACGGCTCCGAGATCGCCTCGGTCGAACTGGAGCGGCTGATCGAGCAGGGCATCGGATTGATCGAGCGCCGCAATGCCTTCGAGTTCTTCCGCGATACCGCCGCCGAACGCTTTGAGGCGGTCACCGGCTCGAGTTGGCGTCCCAGTGTCGGCTCGATGCTCAATCACCGTACCCTGACCGCCGCCATGATCGACAGCCGCGACTTCCTCGCCGCCCGCCAGCGCGCCGAGAGCCAACTGCTGCTGCCGCCCGGTCCGCGCATTGCCTTTACCGGTGGTCTCGACTGCAACGATCATACCCGCATCTGGGACGTGCTCGACCGCGTCCGCGCTAAGCATCCCGAGATGGTGCTGCTGCATGGCGGCAGTCCGAAAGGTGCCGAACGCATCGCCGCCTGCTGGGCCGACAATCGCAAGGTCGCGCAAGTGGTCTTCAAGCCCGATTGGACCCGCCACAAGAACGCAGCACCCTTCAAGCGTAATGATCAGATGCTGGAGGTTTTGCCGATCGGAGTGATCGCGTTTCCCGGTTCCGGCATCAGTGAGAATCTTGCCGATAAGGCCCGCAAGATGGGCATTCCGGTGTGGAAGTTCACGGTGGAGAGCGGCGCGTGAGCGCCGTCGCGCCAAGGTCTCGATCAGTGGTGTGATATTTATTCGAGATAAGGATTGTGTAAGGATGCTATAAGGTATAAATAAGAATCGTTAAGTGATCATTGGAGACAGCCATGCCTCTTCCCGCCACAGAGGTTGCCGATATCTTAAACGACGAGCTTCGTAAGAAGGGAGGGGATATCATCACTATCCCGTGGTCAACTTTCTATGAAATCGCAGAACGGCAAAGAATGAAGCCGCCATTTCAAGATGAGGTGAAAAACGAGGCGCAAGCTAAGTATCAGCTACTGGTTGGGTACGGTTTGCATGTTGTCGTTGTCTGTCACGACAGGAATTTCAGGCCATCATGACGAACATAATTTTGTTTCCACGAAGCCAACGGCTTCACAAAGTTCAGATCTCATCTCGCCACCGCCATGTAGTGGCGATCCGCGTCGTGGATGGGGCTGATCCAGCGAAAACTCGGTGGAAGGCGCAGCGAGCAATTCAGAATGCATCGGGATTTCAAGCCCTAAACGGCTTCGATGATGCTTTAGCGATTGCGAAGGGGTGGCATATCTTCGGTGTGCGCAACGCACGAATTGCCGTCTTTGCTCGCCAAATTTCTTCCCTTATCTTGGGAGGTTTGGTTCGGGTAAGGATTGACGGAAAACCATTGCGCCGCCGACTTGCTGCATAAACGGCATTCTGTCAGGCAGTTTGTGTCACTGTTGGGCGCCAGCGCGGGAGGCCCCGCGCGCCGGGCTCTCGTGAACCGAGCCGCCTGAGGCGTCTGGCCTTCGGCTTCGATCCCTGGCGCATTACCCGCTTATGCGGGCAGACTTCTGGCGTTTTCATGCCATGAAGTCTCGGTGCGTCTCAATCATCACCAAGACGTTTTCCGGTCGCGCATGACCACCGTCACTGTGATCGGTGCAGCCTTGCTGCGGAGGTTATCCAGGATTGCACCGAACCCGGCAGCAGCCGTTGGCCTGTCCATCGGGTGTTCAATCATGATACTGGCTGCGGCGGTCGCAGCCAGATTTCGATGCGTGTGCCATGAGATTCATTCTGTTCAGCCGCCATTGGCATCACATTGTTTCGGCCTTTCCGACATGGCGTCGGTCCATCGCCATCGTCCGGTGGTTGAACGTTTCCTACGTCATCCACGGGAATGCGAGTTCGGCGGTTTTGTCGGGCATGGGCACCTGATCTATCGCGGTCAAGCGGCAAAGCCATCCCGGGCGGATGGGGCCTCTGTCTCCTGATTCACGTCCATTGCGGACCATCCCTGCTTGTCTCTTGATGGCGTAGAGCCCGCGTCATCCCTCTCCAACCTGTCCGGCGAAACAATTTCCCCTGCCGCTGCGCGGCATTCCTCGCGGTCGCTTCGCTGCAAATTGTCCCGCCTCCCAGGTCCTCCACTGCGTTTCGGCCACAGCGCTTCGCTTGCGGTGGGGAAGGCCGCCTTGCGGTCTCCTCGCCCGAGTCATCGCAGGGGACGGTCCCCGCGACGAACGCAACGGAGACTTATCATGGCCATCACCCTCGGCACCTTCACCAAGCTCGACGACGGCGCTTTCACCGGCACCCTCAAGACCCTCAACGTCACCGCCAATCTGACCATTATTCCCGTGGATAAGCAGTCCGAAAACTCCCCCGATCATCGGGTCTATGCCGGCAACGGCCAGCGCTACGAGGTCGGCGCCGCCTGGAGCCAGGTCGCCAAAAGCAGCGGCGAGACCTACCTCAACCTCAAGATCGGCGCTCCGGAATTCGGCCCCAACTGGGTCCGCGCCCGCCTGGTCAAGCTCGAACATCCCGGCGAAGACGGCACCACCCACATCGCCCTGTGGGAGCCGCGCGACCGGTAATGCCCCCAACAGCCCCGCTGCGGATCGCCGTGGCGGGGCTTTACATTTGCCGCCCGCTCGAAATCGCGGGAGGCCGGTTTTCGAGCGTCCCGCAGCCCGCTGCCGCTCGCCATTCTTGCCCCATCTGCGGCGATGTCCGCCGCTGCCACCGATGGAGAGCAAGAATGGACGACGAGATCCTCCGGGCCGCCAATGCCCGAAAAGGCAGCCCATTTCTGAACACCGCCCAGGCCGCTTTTTATGTCGGACTGTCGCGTCGAACGCTGGAAAAGATGCGCACGGCGGGGGAGGGGCCGCGCTTTCGCAAGCATGGACGCTATGTTCGCTACCATATCGACGACCTCGACCAATGGTCGAAAACCCATGGTCAAGCCTCGACCTCCGACGCCGGACCGAGCGGAGCAAAGCGATGATCCCGCCCCGCCTGATCCGCCTGGAGCGGCGCCGACGCGGGCGAAACCGCCCGCGTGTCATCCTCGCCCTGACCATGGTCGGGCTCGGTTGCGTCGGCTTCGCTACGCTCGTCCGACCGGCGCCGCTGCTGCTGTGGAACGCCAGCGCCAGCGCACCCATTGGCCTCTACCGGGTGATGTCCAGCGGGCCAATCCAGCGTGGCGACATGGTGCTGCTGCGCACGCCGGACAGCGTTCGCGATCTTGCCGCCGAGCGTGGATATCTGCCGCTGACCGTACCGCTGGTGAAGCGTGTGGCAGCGCTGGCCGGCGATAGGGTCTGCGCCATCGGCGATGACCTGCTCATCAATGGCGAATGGGTCGCGAGGCGATTAGAGCGCGACCATCTGGGCCGTCCGTTACCCCATTGGCAGGGATGCCACCGCCTTGGCGACGAGGTGTTTCCATTGATGGCGGAGGTGCCGACCTCGTTCGATGGCCGTTATTTCGGGCCGGTTCCAACGTCCGCTGTGATCGGGAGGCTGGTGCCACTATGGACAAAATGAGCCTTCTGATCGCCGGAGTCCTGGCCGTGATGCCGGTGGCGACGGTGCATGCCGACACCGATCGTTGGCAGTCCAGCATCGCCGAGGCCGCGCAACGCTATGATATTCCCGAAAGCTGGATCAGGGCCGTGATGCAGGCCGAAAGCGGCGGCGATCCCCATGCGGTTTCGCCCAAGGGCGCCATGGGCCTGATGCAGATCATGCCCGGCACCTGGGGCGAATTGCGCGGTCAGCTTGGCCTCGGCACCGATCCCCTCAACCCCCATGACAATGTTTTCGCGGGAGCGGCTTTCCTGCGGAAGATGCGGGATCGCTATGGCTATCCCGGCCTGTTCGCCGCCTACAACGCCGGCCCGGCCCGCTATGACCAGCATCTTAAAACCGGAACGCCGCTTCCCGCCGAGACGCAACACTATATTGCTGCATTGGCGCAGGCTCCTGCCGAGGCCGCCATGCCGCCTGCCGTGCTGTCGGGCACAAGGCTGTTCTTTCGTCTGCAAACAGTCGAACACGCCTCGGCGGATGATCGGCAAATGGCTGGCTCCGGCGATCTGTTCGTGCCTCTCACCACCAAGCCGGCGGATCGGAAATGAAGGGCGCTGTACTGGTGGAGAGAGGGGCCTCGTCTCGACATTGTCATTCTACCAGCCAGGGCGAAGCGCCCGTCAAGGATGCGCGGCCCCCCCAAAATGCTGACGCATTTTGGCTCCCCCACGCCCCGCTTACGCGGCGCCTGCGGCGTCCCTGACCGGCGCTTCTCCGGCTGTTCCTGGGAGATGTCCTCGATGAGGAGGACGTCAATCAGGAGGTTGCCATGTCACATAATGCCGTTCATCCGCACGCTGAATTCGATCGTTTTCCGCAATTTGCCGAGGAATTCGGCAGCGATATCGACAGCATTATCGATGCTGAATGGACTGATTTCGTCTGGGAAAGCCGCTTCGTCGAACGCGATCTTGGGGCCTGGGAAGGCTTCGATGACGACGATGAGAGCGGCGAAATCGTGCAGATCATCGGCTATTTCCGCAGCCGTTACATCGTTGCGACCTGCATCGTCGATGGCAACCGGCATGTCCAAATGATGCTGAAGCAGCGTCAATTCGACACCATCGAGGACGCCGAACAGGCATTCCTGAGTAGCGGGGGATGACCCCGCCAACATCCCTGTAAGCGGTGTTGGGGCGGACCGCTTGATCCTCGCCCCGGGACTTTATCAGGCACAAGATCGTAGATGAGCGTGGAGGAGACGGCAGGCATCTCTGGGTGCGTAAGCGTCCTGGATTTGCACGTGATCAGGTGTTGACGTGATTTCCGGCTTTCCATGCCCATGGCAGGAGTTCGTCGAGCCGATTGATGGGGTGTCCATCGACCATGCGGGTCAGCACATCGGCGAGATAGGCGTAGGGCTCGACACCGTTCATTTTGCAGGTCTCGATGAGCGAGCAGAGGGTGGCCCAGCGGGCGCCGCCGCCATCGGAGCCGGCGAAGAGATGATTCTTGCGCCCCAAGGTGACAGGGCGGATGGCGCGTTCGACCGGATTGGTGTCGAGTTCGATGCGGCCGTCATTAAGAAAGCGGGTGAGCGCTGGCCAGCGCGCGAGTGCGTAACGGATGGCTTCGGCGAGCGAGCTATGCCCGGACACGAGGGGCAGTTGGGCATCGAGCCAGAGGCGCAATTCCTCGACCAGTGGTCTCGATTTTTGTCGCCGTACGGTCAGTCGATGAGGTGGAGGATGTCCCCGAACCTGTTTTTCGATGGCATAGAGTTCGCTGATCCGGCGCAGCGCCTCCTGGGCGATCGGCGATCCCGTGCTCTTGGCAACGTCATAAAAATAGCGCCTGGTATGGCTCCAGCAGGCGGCGAGGGTGACGTCTTTTCGTTCCGCCAATTTCTCGAATCCGGCATAGCCATCGACATGCAGAACGCCCTTGAAATGCTTCAAATGGACCTTGGGGCGTTCGGCCTTGCGGTCTGGCTCGAAGAGGTAGATCGCGGCGGGCGGCATATCGCCGCCCCAGCCGCGCTGGTCGCGGGCATAGACCCAGAAACGGCCGGTTTTGGTTCGCCCTCGGCCAGGATCAAGCACCGGTACCGGGGTGTCGTCGGCAAACAGATGGCTCGATGCCAGCACGTTGTTCATGAGCCGCCCGTGCAGTGTTTCAAGCCACCAGCAGGCGCCGCCGACCCAGCCGGCGAGCGTCGATCGCTCCAGATCAAGCCCCAGGCGGGCATAGATCTGCGCCTGCCGGTAGAGCGGTGTGTGATCGCAATATTTACTCACCAGCACCTGAGCGATCAGGGCCGGGGTGGCCAAGCCCCCGGCGATCAGACGCTCCGGTGCCGGCACCTGGGCCACGTTGTTGCAGGTGCGGCAGGCATATTTCGGTCGGCGGATGCGCAACACCCGGAAACGGGCGGGCACCCAGTCAAGCATTTCGCTGACGCTCTCGCCAATACTGTGCAAAGGCCCCCCGCAGCACGGGCAAATCGCTTCGGGCAGATCGAGGATTTGTTCCTCGCGTGGCAGATGGGCGGGCAACGGTTTGCGCTTGGGGCGGGTCTTTTCTGGCTCAACCGCTGGAACGGGATGCTGCTCGCGCACGCGGCCGATATCGCTTTCGACATCCTCCAGGGCGAGTTCGAACTGGTCGGAATCGAGGCGTTCGGAGCGGCGTCCGAACTGCGCGCGCTGAAGCTTCTTGATGATCGATTGCAAGCGCTCGATCTCCTGCTCGCGGGTCTCCACCGCTGTCGCCATCTCCCGCACCAGTTTGTGCAGGAGGCCGATGTCGGAGGGCAGGTTATCCAGATCGAGATGCATGAAGAATACTACCAGAAAGCGCCTTCGGACCCAAGCTTCTCCATTGATTCAAATGATATTTTCGACAGTTTTTGGCGGTTATCAACCTGCTCGGGCGGGCTTCCATACACGCTCTGGCGCACGCCAGTCGATGCCCTCGATCAGCATGGCGAGCTGCGCCGGAGTCAGCGTGATCGAGCCCTCGTAGCCCGCCATCACCGGCCAGACGAAGCCGCCCTGATCGATCCGCTTGGTGAACAGGCACAGCCCATTGCCATCCCAGAACAGGATCTTCAGCATCGATGCTCGTCTGCCCCGGAAGGCGAACAGATGGCCCGAGAACGGATCCTGTTTCAACGTCTCTTGCACCAGCATAGCGAGCCCGTCCAGCCCCTTCCTCATGTCGGTGTAACCCAGTGCCAGATGCACCTTCACTCCTGCGGGAACGATCATCATGGTGAGATTCCTCCGTTCTCGACATGTGCCCGGACGACATCAGGATCGCTGCCGATGGGAGCAAAGACGCGTCGTCCGTCAGGCAGATCAATCGCCATCATCCCGTCAGGCGGCTGCACAAGGTTGCACAGAGGGAATGTCGCCGGCGTACCATCGGACAGTGCGACGACTGCAAGCTTTGCGCGCTTCTTCTGCGTCACGCCGAACTGCACGCGCCAGCGGAACAGCAGCCCGGTGACGATCCCGTGCTTGCGCGCAATGCCCGACACCGTCACACCCGGTTGCTCGGTTTCCAGGGAGATGGCCCGCTTCTGCTCGTCGCTGAAGAAGCGTCGGCTCGGGGGATCAGGCGCCTGCGGATCCGCTTTCGCCGCCGCCGTCAAGCCGTTTTCGGAGGCCGTTTGGCTGGCACTAGTGCCAATGACCGGGCGGGCAGAAGGATGAAGATGCGCCCGCCAGTCGATCTCGACCTCGCCGTCTTCCAGCCGGTCACGCCAGCGGCGCAACGCATAGGGCGACAGATACATCGCCGCGGCATATTCGCGAACGCCCATTCCGCTCCAATTCATCGCCTCCACATGCATCGCCCAGAACGCTTGAAGGGCGCGGTTACGAAGATCCGTGCTGATGCCAAATCGTCGTTTCTGGCGTCTTTTTACGCCCTTTTCCCGTTCTGCCTGGCGCTGCTCACGGCGCAATTCCGCCTGATATTCCTCATGTTTACGAGCGGCTTCCTTGCCGAGCAGATAGTCCATCCAGCGATCAAATGTGCGCCGGTTGAGCCGGTGATGCCGACAATACGCCGTGCGGGCGAGGCCGCTCTGACGCCACGCTTCAATGTGAACAACCCAGAAGGATTGCTTCGCCATGTTCTCGAAGTGTTTCAAATTCATCGGTGGACCTCCATGCTACGAAGGAACCCGACATGCCGAGATTTTGCACCACCCAATCAGTGGGCAGAAACCGGACGCTTACCTGGGTGCCGCGTAAGGCAAGATGAAGCAGTGGCGCCATCCCACAGGGGGACGGCGCTAAGTCTTTGTCTGCACATCTTTTTTTCAGGCGTGGCATGGTACCATGGGCGATTCTGCTGGCACCAGAGGATATGCAAGTCATTGATTATATTGGGGGTGCATGGCGCCGGTTTCCGGGAGCGATTTTCGCTCTGATATCCCGGTGGTGACGGCGGGAGAATGAACGATGAGCAATGACGACAATTTCGAGCCAAGGCTCGGCAAGATCCGTTCGGGCGGCGCAAAGCAGGGCCGTAAATTTCTGCACCGGGTGCTGGCGGCGACGATTCTGGCGCGGGGTGGTTCCGGCGGCAGGGCATCGCCCCGCAAGAGCCGTTTCGACGGCAGCCGCATTGGTCGCGGCGCTGGCGTCGGTCGGGTGCTGTCGGCGCGCGATCATTACGCCGCCTTCCGCCAGCGTCGGGTCATCGTCAAATCCCGCATCGTCAAGCTGGCCGGCAAGGGCCTCCAGGCAGCCCGTGCCCATCTGCGTTATATTCAGCGCGATGGCGTGACCCGTGACGGCGCGTCGGGCCAACTCTATGGCGCCGAGCAGGACCGGGTGGATGGCAAGGACTTCCTCGACCGCGCCGACGGTGATCGCCACCAGTTCCGTTTCATCGTCTCCGCCGAAGATGGCGCCCAGTATGAAGACCTGAAGCCCCTTGTTCGCCGCCTGATGACGCAGATGGAAGACGATCTGGACACCAAGCTCGATTGGGTCGCCGTCGATCATTACAACACCGGCCATCCGCACAGCCACATCATCGTTCGTGGCCGGGATGATCGCGGCAAGGATTTGATCATCGCTCGGGACTACATCTCCACCGGCATGCGCGAGCGGGCCGCCGAGATTGTCAGTCTGGATTTTGGGCCGCGATCGGATTTCGAGATTGAGGATCGGCTGCGCAACGAGGTCGAGCAGGAGCGTCTGACCAGTCTCGATCGCAAGTTGCTACGGGACGTTGGTGACGATGGCCTGGTTTGGTCCAGCGACCGCGATCCGTTCCAGCAGTCTCTGCGCTCCGGTCGCCTGCAAAAGCTGAGGCGGCTCGGTCTGGCCGAGGAGGTTCGTCCCGGCCAATGGCGTCTTACCGATGATGTCGAGGACACCCTGCGCCGGATGGGCGAACGTGGTGACATCATCAAGACCATGCACCGCGAGATGACGGAAAAGGGCCAGGCCCGTTCCGTTGCAGATTATGTCATTCATGACCCAACAGATCAGCAGGCTCGGCCCATCGTCGGTCGAGTGGTGGTGCGCGGGCTGTCCGATGAAATCAATGATCGCCATTATCTGATCGTCGATGGCGTTGATGGACGCAGCCATTACATCGATATCGGCAAGGGCGAAGCCACCGAGCCGACAGCGGCGGGTAGCATAGTCCGCATCGAACCAAAACGAATGGACCCCCGGCAGGTGGACCATACCATTGCCGAGATCGCCGCCGCCAACGGCGGCCGTTACAGCGTCGATATCCATTTGCGTCACGATCCATCGGCCAGCGAGAATTTCGCTGAAACCCATGTGCGACGGTTGGAAGCTATGCGGCGGCTTACCGAGAACGTCGAGCGCGAAGCCGATGGAACCTGGAGCATTGCCGCCAATCATCTCGACCATGCGACGGATTACGAACGCCGACAGGCCAAGGACGCGCCGGTGGTGGTGCAGACTCTGTCATCTCTGCCGTTGGACCGACAGGTTGGTGCGGACGGTGCCACTTGGCTCGACCGAGAACTGCTGTCGGTCACACCCGAGCCGTTGCGTGAATCTGGTTTCGGCAAGGAGGTGCAGGACGCTCAGGTCCGGCGACGGCAGTGGCTGATCACCGAGGGTCTGGCCCGCGAGGAGCAGGGGCGCGTCATCTATCGCGGCGACCTGTTGGACACCCTGCGGCGGCGGGAACTGATCCGCGTTGCCGGACAGCTTTCCGACGAACTGGGGCTGGGCTATGTTGAGACCGGGAAGGGAGATCGGGTGGAGGGCGTCTATCGTCGGGCCATTGATCTGGCTAGTGGCAAATACGCCGTCATCGAAAAGAGCCGAGAGTTCACTCTGGTGCCGTGGCGACCGGTGCTGGAACGACACCTCGACCAACAGGTATCCGGCGTGATGCGCGGAGACGGGATTTCGTGGACCATTGGGCGGCAGCGGAGCGGACCGAGTGTGTCGTGAGGAGCGATAGGGCAAGCGTCTTCGCGCCCATCCTTGCCATCCAAGATGGATATAGGGTGCCAGATAGTGGTTATCGCAGGTCTAAACCCTGATTGCCTTCGCTGATATGCTTGTTGAGCAGGAAAAGCCCGTCTCGCTGATTTTGGTGATTCGCTTATCTCCAATCTCTTAATCATGATTGAGGCATCGACACGCATGCAGGTGACCCAACTCACCTGCCGCGATTTTGGCCTTCCGGTATGTACTCGTCAACCTAACCAGCCATCTTATACCAGAACCATAGTGCTCGAATTACGAGCTATCGCCTTTCTGATGTCGCTTGACGGGGTTTTCAGGTAGTTCCATTCTATTGCAAATAGGGAGGGTGAGTGCCTGTGGCCCGGACAGCTGAATATTCAATCAAAGGCTATGTCTACCAGTTCCTCCGTTATTTATCGGAGATTCTAGTTGCGGGCGAAGGTACAAAAATCACGATCGAGGGGGCGGTCGAGGATATTGACGTCATTACGCCGAACCTCACGACGGCCGTCCAATGCAAATATCATGAGCAAACCGACAAATTTACGCTCGGGAAGGTTTATAAGCCGATTCTCCTTATGCTGGAGCACTTTTCGAAAAACTCCGCAACGCCACCGAAGATCGTCTATCGCTTATTCTGTTATTTCCCCGAAGAGAGCGGGATGCGCTCGCTAACGCGGACTGAGCTCGATACCGTGCTGGCAACCAGTTCCGAGCTGCTCAAGGTGATCGTTGAGCGCATCGCCACTGGGGTTGACCTCGATGAATTTCTTAAGCGCTTCACGATTGAGTTTGGCCAGACCGCGCAGGAGTTACAGGAATCGATCTTAGCGTTGCTGACGGCCAAGAACTTCTCTGCTGAGGATGTGGAAGCAATCATCTACCCGACCGCGTTCCAGCGCATTGTGGATATGGCTACGCAGTCGACGGTGGTCGATCGCACGGTTGATCCGGCGGCGTTCCTTGCGGCTCTTCACGACGTCCGGCAGGTCACGTTCACGCGCTGGACGCGCGAACTGGCGACACGCGTCCAAATTTTTCAGCGCTTGCGTAGAGATCTTAAGTTTTCGCTCGGTCAGAACTCGCGCAGCCGCTACTTCGTCATCGACCCCACCACGATCACCAATTTTGATCACGACATCGTGAGGTTCATTAAGAAGTTCGTGGAACGCTACAGTTGCAAATATCTCCACGAGAATCCGCCTCTTTTCACCATCACTGGGAACTATAATGTCGGCGCGCTTCAGGCGCGCCTTCACGACGTCGGCTTACGCTGTGCGTATGGCCTCGTCGGCAGCACGGAATTCCGCGCGAAGGAGCTGTTTCGACGGCCTATGCGGCGCAGGACGCCATTCAAGATTGAATTCAGCCTTCGTCTGGCCAGTCGCTCTCTCATAACGGAAGATGGACCTAAGCTGCCGGATGAAATCTTTCTCGTGAATGTTGCGAGTGATCCCTGGGTATGCCCAGACGTCAATGTTCACAGATTTGAAATTGAGAGCCTGTCTGATCTCGAATATGCGCTCCAGTTGAGGGATAGTTATGTTTGACTTTGATGAACCGATCGGCAGTGTAACCGAGAGCTCTCCGTCGCTCGTCCGCATTGAAATTAGCAGTGCGGAAGATTTTGAGAAACACAAGGCCAAGCTCGGGGTCGGGCAATATCTCCTGATTGCGTCAGGCAACAACCTGTATCTTCTGAGCACGATCACAGCAGTGCGTGCCTCTCACGCCGACCGCTCGCGAGGAACCGATCCCGAGAATGGCGGCGATGCGGAAACGGGTGCATTCCGCTTTCAGATCGACACCCAGCCGATCGGCACGTTATCGGGAGATGGCGGTTTCACGCGCGGCTCGCATGCACTACCCGTCCCGACCGAATATGCCTATGTCACGCCGACCGAGGTGCTAAGCGAAATCTTCTCCAAGCAGATTAACTCACCCTTCTCCCTCGGTACGCTGAGTATGGCGCCGGACGTCAAGTTCGAGATTGATGGCGACCGGTTCTTCAGCAAGCACGTCGCCATTGTCGGATCGACCGGGTCGGGCAAGTCATGTGCAGTTGCGAAGATACTGCAGACGGTTGTTGGCATCGAATCCAAAGAGAATACGAACAAAGCGGCGCAGAGAAATTCCCATATCGTCATTTTTGATATTCATGCTGAATATGCGGCGGCATTCAGGCTCAATGATGCGGAGAACTTCACTCTCAACCTGCTCGATGTGGACACGCTTCGGCTGCCCTATTGGCTGATGAATGCCCAAGAGCTGGAAGAGATGTTCATCGAAAGCAACGAGCTCAATTCGCACAACCAGATATCTCAATTTCGGCATGCAGTGGTGCGAAACAAATGCCGTCATAACTCCGAGCTATCCAATGTTTCGTTTGATACTCCCGTCTATTTCTCGATCGATGAGGTGGTCACCTATCTCGAGAATATGAACTCGGAGGTAATTGGCAAGCTTGCGGACGAGGGAAAGCCTAAGCTGGCTGACGGTACGCTCGTGTCCGAACGGGACTCCTGTTATTTCGATGCCCTTCAAAGTTTCGTGGTGTCCTCGACGGCAGCTGCCACAAAAGCATCGAATGGTCCATTTAATGGGGAATTCGATCGTCTCATCTTACGGCTTCGGACCCGCTTGGCTGATCCGCGTCTGCGCTTCCTCTTCTACCCTGAAAAGGTGGATGGTACCGCCTTGTCGACCGGAGATTTTGCCGACGTAGTTCGCCAGTTCATCGGTTATTTGACGAAATCCAACGTTTCGATAGTCGACCTGAGCGGCATCCCGTTCGAGGTGCTGAGCATCGTCGTCAGCCTGATCTCGCGAATGATCTTCGATTTCGGATTCCATTATTCAAAAAGCCGGCATGTCGGCGGCCAAGTCAGCGATGTACCCATCATGGTGGTCTGCGAAGAGGCGCACAATTATGTGCCGCGATCCGGTGGTGCTCAGTATGACTCATCCAGAAAATCGATCGAGCGGATAGCCAAGGAAGGGCGCAAATATGGCGTGACGCTCATGGTGGTGAGCCAGCGCCCCTCCGAGGTTTCTGAAACGATCTTTTCTCAATGTTCTAATTTCATCTCGCTTCGGCTCACCAATGCCGTTGATCAGAACTACATCAAATCTCTGCTTCCCGATCTCTCGGCCGGGATAGGCGATCTCTTGCCCAATCTAGGGCAGGGTGAATTCCTCACGGTCGGTGATGCGCCTCTAATGCCTACGGTTGG
>Ga0302193_10001897_pt1 | contig 17579 bp, 20 predicted proteins | sample II_Bog_E3_3_FD_200228 | JGI IMG/M metagenome (GOLD analysis project Ga0302193, IMG submission 200228) | Peat permafrost microbial communities from Stordalen Mire near Abisko, Sweden - II_Bog_E3_3 | ecosystem: Environmental > Terrestrial > Soil > Wetlands > Peat | place: Sweden: Abisko...
CCGATAGCGATGAAGTACTAGAACGGACCGGAGGTACGGGCATCGTCAAAGAACGACTTGGGCACCGAGAGATACCACACGCGATCATGCTGGTGGGTGAACTCGTGGAAGCCGTCGAAGAACTTGTTGTAGTGGCTTAAGGTATGAATCTGGGTCTGCGCATGACGCAGTTCGTCCAGGGACTGCATCTGGGCGGCGACGCGGGGGCCGACGCCGGGAAGCTGGCGACCCACATGGGCGAAGCCACGATGGGCCTGATATTCCGCCGGCGTGATACCGGTCAGAAACAGCTTGATGGCATTGACGTACTTCGGATCGGACAGACCCATCTGGCCGTTGTTCTGGGAGAAGCTGTCCAGCACGGCATAGAGCTTGCGCTCCTTCTCGGCCTGGAACTTCCAATAGGTGTCCATGGTCAGGCGGAAGGGGTCTTCCCACTTCGACCAGTCATGAATCTTGATCCCCTCGAACTCGGCGTAAGGATAGATCTTGTCCATCGGCTGATAGGAGGGCTTCCAGTCGAGGCCGTGGGTGAGGAGCGAATAGCGCTGCTTGAGACCCAGCTTGGCGGGTGCGTTCATGGTGGCGTTTCCCTGTATTGAATTCGTTTTTTAAGACCAGGACAGGTTGAAATAGTCGTCATCCTCGTCGAGGTTGCCGGCCATCGAAACCATGCTCAGGTGAAGCTCCTGGGGGTCCCAGTCGCGGCCAATGCGCTGCTCGACCGAGGAGCGGCGAACCGTCAGGCTGTCGTCCCGGTCGATCTTGACGATGCCGGGATAGGAATGGACCGTGCAGTCGGCATTATCGGCGGTGATCGCCTCGATGATCGGGCGGGCGTCGTCGGTGTTCTGCAAGGTGATGGAGACGATACGGGGCATCTGTCAGGTCCTTATCAGACGGCGGCAAGACCAAGAGCGGTAGCGCGCTTCTTGAGGGTGGCGACACAGGCCTCCACGGCGGCGGGGCCCTTTTCGGCACCCAGCACGCGGATGGCCAGCGGGGTCAGAGCTTCCGAAGCCGCCCGGCCCCAGGCGGAGAACCAGCCGCTCAACAGCGCCTTGTTCTCGGGAGATTCGGCCGCCGTGGTCTTGATCACAGAATCCACCCAGCGGCTATGCTCGGCGAACCAGTCGGTCATGAACTCAGTCAGCATGGTGACGGCGGTGCCGCCCTTGGCCCGGCCTTCTTCCTCGAACTTGGTATAGACCAGCGGATAGATCAGACCGTCCAGGCAGAGGTTCTGGGCAACGAATTGCTCGAACCAGTCCTTGATAACGAAGCTGTCTTCCACCAGTTTGCGCAGACCCTGCCATTCGGGAGCATCCATCCAGGCAGCCTTGGCGGCGTCCAGGGCATTGCCCAGATTGCCGTCCAGCATCAGGCCGACGCGGCCGATGATCTGGGCCATGGCCAGATGATCGCCGGCCGAGAAGATGCAAGGCGCGGTGATGGCGGTGCCATAGCCGCGATCACAGATATCTGTGCAATTCATATTGGCGCCCCATTCCACATGCCGCAGCGGCAGCAGGTAGAAGCTGAGGGTGTCGCGCCATTCCGGAGTCAGGCTGGCCAGCAGACCGCGCTTTTCGACGAATTCGAAATTGCGCTCGGTGGCCTGATACTGATTGGCCCGGGCGATGTTGTAGGTGGCGTAATAATACTGACGGGGATCGCGCAGGGCGTACCAATCCGACATGCGGATGGCCGTGCGGGTCTCATCAAAGTGCCAGTGCTCGACGTCCCACAAAGGCTTGTAGTGGAAGTTGGTGGTGGCCTGAAGGTCCAGGGTGCCTTCCTCATAGCGCGAGGCAGGCTTGTCGGCTCCCAATCGCCGGGCGATGTGGCCGAAGGTGTGGCGGCGTGGCTCCACCTTTAGAGTTTTGATATCGATTGTCACCGTGTTCCTCCTTGCTCTCCGTCATTGGTCTTCCCGCCGGGCGCGGAGAGTGCCCCGGCACCAGCGGCCATCAGCCGTTGGGGAAGTCGTAGTGGCTCGGTTTCCGGTAAAGCCCGGCCTGACGATCCGCCGCATTGGCGATATCCAGACCTTCAATGGGACCGTCGGGAAGGCTCACGGTGGCGTTCTGCGCCTCGCAGAATTCGCTGAATGCCTGAAAGGGCATGATCAGCTCGACGGACAGATCGGCATCGAGAACCGAGAACTCGAACTCGACGTATTTCCCGTTCCTGACCGATGTCACGCGGACGTGCCGCGCCATGTCGCTTTGATGGCTCATGATCCCAGACGGTCCCTGCTATTTCATCTTTTGGCCGAATTCCGGCTTCTGTCTGAAGGAAGGAGAGCAAGCACCGTGCCAAACGCTGAAATTCGCAGAATTCTCACATATTCAAAAAAATATCGGTTATTTTGGTGGGCATGATATTGATGAAAACATCACTCAGGGCCGGCGTCCCCCGGCGGGTTTGATGATTTCATGAAGGCAAAAAGCCGCCCCCGCTGGGAGAGAGCCTGCTGTGACCCAATCCAAGACTGACGACGGCATCAGCGTGCCCTTGATGGGCGGCCCCGACGGCCTCAACCCTGAATTCGCCGATCTCTCGGCCCGCCTGCGTTTTTGCCCCCAGGATGGCCGCATCTGGCTGGGAGAGCAGCGCATGCTGCTGCTGCATCTTTCGGCCTTGGCCAGCCTGCGCCACGAGTTGGTGACATCGCTGGGCATCCCGGCGGCGCGCGGACTGCTGACCCGCATGGGCTATGCTTCGGGCAGCAAGGACGCTCAGCTGGCCAAGCGGCTGCGGGGCAATACAGTCGAGGCCTTCCTGGCAGGGCCGCAATTGCATGCCCTGGAGGGCATCGTCGCGGTGGAGACCATCAGGGCCGAGGTGGATCTGGCCGCCGGCCATCACTACGGAGAGTTCCTCTGGCATTGCTCGTCCGAGGTGGACGCCCATTTCGCCGCCTGCGGCATGAGCGTCGAGCCGGTCTGCTGGATGCAGATCGGCTATGCCACCGGCTACACCAGCGTCTTCATGGGCCAGCCGATCCTTTATCGCGAAGTGGAGTGCCGGGGCGCCGGAAGCCCCCATTGCCGCATCGTCGGCAAGCCGGTCCATGAATGGGACGATCCCAATTCCGACATGACCTATTTCCAGCCGGATGGTCTGGCATCCCTGGTGGAGCGGGCTGCCCCTACCCCCAACAATCTGACGCCGCCGCGCGAGGCCGATCCGCCGGAAGGCCCCGCCGGTCTGGTGGGGATGTCGTCGGGCTTCACCGCTGCCCATCAGCTTTTGCGCAAAGTCGCCGGCACCGACGCCACCGTCTTGTTCCTGGGCGAAACCGGCGTCGGCAAGGAAATGTTCGCCCGCACCCTGCATGCCTCGAGCAAACGCTTCGACAAAGCCTTCGTCGCCATCAATTGCGCCGCCATTCCGGAAAATCTGATGGAGTCCGAGCTGTTCGGCGTCGAGCGCGGCGCATTCACCGGGGCTGTCCAGTCCCGTCCCGGCAAGTTCGAGCGGGCCAACGGCGGCACCATCTTCCTGGACGAGATCGGCACCCTCAACCTGGCCGCCCAAGGCAAGCTGCTGCGGGTCCTGCAAGAGCGCGAGATCGAGCCGGTGGGCGGCTGCGCCACCCGGCGAGTCGATGTACGGGTGGTGGCCGCCACCAACGTCGATCTGCGCAAGGCTGTCCAGAAGGGCGAATTCCGCGAGGATCTGTTCTTCCGCCTCAACGTCTTCCCGGTGCGGATCCCGCCCCTAAGAGAGCGCCGCGAGGACATTCCCCTGCTGGTCCGGCATTTCCTGGCGAAATACAGCAGCCGCTATGGTCAGACCGTCGCCGGAGTCAGCGACCGGGCCATGGACCGACTGATGGATTACGACTATCCCGGCAATGTCCGCGAGTTGGAAAACATCATCGAGCGGGCCGTCATTCTTTGCCCCGATGAAACCACCCGGATCGACGTCGGCCATCTCTTCGCCCAAGGCGGCGAAGTGCTGTCACCGTTCCTGGGGGTTGGGCAGGACGGACAATTGACCGAAGGCGCTCGGCCAAGTGCCCCATCTCAGCCCGTGGCCAGCGGCCTGCCGATGATCGATCAATTGCTGTCCAGCGACCTGCCGCTGGACACCCTGGAGAACATGATCATCGAGGCGGCGGTGGAACGATCCGACGGCAATCTGTCGGAAGCCGCCCGCAAGCTGGGGCTAACCCGTGCCCAGCTGGCCTACCGCTATCACAAGGCCAAGGGAGGGGATTAAGCTTGATGCGCTAAATGTGCATTAAGCGAGCGGCCAAGCGGCGGAGCCCGCGCTAAGGCTGAGGGACTTACGTGATGCAGATTTTCTGCATCACGGTCTAAACCGCCGAGCCGAACCAGCTGCCATCGGCGATGCCGTCGGCAAGGCTGGCGGCGGAATTGCGGATATGGTCGACCAACAGATCCCCTGCCCGCTCCGCCTCGCGGGCGATGACGGCCTTATAGAGGGCCTGATGCTCTAGGATGGCCGCCGGGGACACCGGGCGGCGCCCCCCCAGCAAGCGGCGATAACGTTCATGCTGACGATAGAAATTATCGCTGATATCCCGCAGGCGGCGGATGGGGCAGGCCGAAATCAGAGCCGTATGGAATAGGTGATTGCGCTGTTCCCAGGCATCGACGGCAGCGCGCAGATCGTCAGAGGCAGACGGCTCCCCCTCCACCAAAACGGCATAGCTCTCCATCACCGCCGTTTCCCAGGCGGTACCTCCGGTCTGAATGGAACGCACCAGGGCTTCCCGTTCGATGAAGACGCGGGTGGCGGTCAGTTCCTCAAGATCGACCACCGATACCGGGCTGATGCGCAACGCCGCCGGGCCGTCCTGGTGGGCCAGCCCCTCGTTGGCAAGCCGCACGATGGCCTGGCGCAGATCAGTAGTGGTCTGAAAGAAGCGCCGCATCAGTTCCACCAGCTCGATCTTCGAGCCGGGAGCCAGATGGCCGGACAAAATCTCCTCGACCAGCTGATCATAGCCGGAAGGCTGCGATGAAGCCGTATGCCAGGGCGTGGGAAGTATCTTCATGCCGGTCATGGCTCGCAGCTTGCCAGATCACGAGGGGCAGATCAAAGAGTCATCCCCTTGAGGCTTCGGCCAAGAAGCCCTCAACCAAGCAGACAAAACGGGCGGCATGCTCGATCTGAACCCAATGACCGCAGCGCCCAAAGACATGCAACTGGGATCGGCTGATCCAGCGGTTCAGGGTCAGAGAGTTTTCCAGGGGAATCACCTGATCGTCGCGGCCATGCAGGATCAGAGTCTCGTGGGGGATGGCCCGAATGTCGTCCTCCCGCTGGCTCATGGCATCGACCCAGCGCTGGCGTGGGGCCGGGAACATGGTGGCGAAGGATTCCTGGAAGCCAGGCCGGATACTGGCCTCGAAACGCAGCCGAGCCAATTCGTCGGTTACCAGGGTGCGGTCATAGGCGAAGATGTCCAGCAGCCCACGCATAGCCAGCAAAGACGGCTTATAGCCCCAGACGGCGTCCAGTTCCGGAGTGATCTGGAACGGCACCCCGACGCTGCCCATCAGCACCAGCCGGCGCACCCGTTCAGGGTGGTGAACCGCCATGGCCAGAGCCAGGGCCCCGCCAAAGGAATTGCCGACGATATCCGCCTGATCAATATCCAAGGCATCCATCAACCCCACCAGTTGGGCCACCCAGCCCTCCATGGAATAGCGGGCCCCCGGCACCCGCTCGCTATAGCCGAAGCCGGCCATATCGGGAGCAATGACCCGACGGGTCCGCGCCAGTTCGGGGATCGCCAGTCGCCAGTTAGCCCAGGCGCTGACACCGGGACCAGAGCCATGGACCATCAACAGCGGAAAACCGTCACCCTCGTCGTGATAATTGGTCAGAGCCCCGCCCACCAGAATGCTGGAGGCCACTTCCTGATTCCGCTGTCCCATAATGTTTTCCCCCTTTCGGCCTTAGGCCTCGTCCAGTCCGGCCCGCAGGCTGACCAGAAAATCACGCACCTCCGCATCCAACGAGGCGCTTTCGCCTCCCAGCTTTTCCGCCTCGCCGATCATATGACGGGCGATGTCATTGGTTTCACCAGCGGCGCGGGCAACCCCGCCGATGCTTTCCGCCACCTGACGGGTGCCGGCGCTCAGGCTTTCAATATTGCGGGCGATCTGGCTGGTGGCTCCGCCTTGCTCGGCCACCGCTTCGGCGATGGCTTTCGACATGCCGCTGATGCAATCGACGGTGCGGGTCATCGCCTCCACTGACTTGACGGCCTCCAGGGTCTCGCTCTGGACGGCGGCAATGTGGCGGGCAATTTCCTCGGTGGCTTTGGCGGTCTGATTGGCCAGATGCTTGACCTCGCCGGCGACGACGGCAAAGCCCTTGCCGGCCTCCCCTGCCCGCGCCGCCTCGATGGTGGCATTCAGGGCCAGAAGATTGGTCTGGCTAGCGATATCGTTGATCAGGCCGATGATGTCGCCGATCTCTTTGGCGGATTCCGACAGACCGTCGATGCGCCGGCTGGCGGTAGCCGCCTGGGTGACGGCGTCCTGAATGGTATTTGCGGCGGCATGGACCTGACGCAAAATACCATCGATGGAAGAAGACAACAGACCACTGGCCGCCGAGACCTGCTCGGCATTGGCCGAGGCTTCCTCGATGACCTGCGACACCGTCGTGCTTTGACGCGCCGTGTCCTCGGCATTGCCGATCATCCGCCCAGCGGAATCCCGCAACCCCTTGATGGAGGCCGACAAGGATCTGACCACCCCCTGGACGTCTTCTTCAAGGCGAGAGGCCAGACCGGCGGTGGTATCGCGGCGGTGGTTTCGCTGGGCCACCTCGACCTCATTGTCGCGCAAAGTGACGATCAGCACCGGCTGTCCAGCCAGCATGGCCGCCGTCAGAGTGACCCAGACGTGGAAGTCCCGCTCGTTATCCAAGCGCCGGTGAATCCATTCGAACTGGGCCCGTCCCTCGACGATGGCCTGATGGATCAGCTTATCCCCAAGCTCCTGGGACGATACGCCGCCCGCCTGAATCGGAGGCGACAGCTGGGCTGGATGACGGCCGACGATCTGATCCTTGGAGCTGGCGCCGAAATAAGCCTGGATGGCCGGATTGCAATGCAGGACCATCTTCTCGTTGACGATCATAATGCCGACCGAGCAGGCCTGAAAGGCGAACAGGCTCAGATCGGTCTCGGCATCCTGTCTTTTGGCCTTGAATAAACCGAACATGGCGCCCCCGACATAGGAATGGGCGGGCCTGATCAACAGGCCCGCCCATGGTACTGATTAGAACGGAGCGACCAGACGGACGTTGAAGATCTGTCCGGCAACGTCATTCTGGGCATAAATATTGTGGTTGTACTCACCCATAATGCTGACGCTTTCGAACTGGTAACCCAGCAGCGGACCAGCGCCATAATTGACGGCTTTACAGCCCTTCGCAGCCCCACAACCCTCTGCTGCGGCGGCGGCGCCGCTGTCACTGACCAGCTGATTTTCCTGATGCGCACCGATGCCGAAGGTCCATTTGCCAATGGTCTTGGCGGCGGTGTAATCGATGGCCAACTCCGCACCCGACTTATAGGTGCCTTCGTCGGCGCCGCTGATCAGATTGTGATAATGATTGTCGGCGAAGTTATAGGCGTAATGAGCATCCATGCTCAAATTCCAGCCGTCATGCAGCCAACTAACTCCCAGGTCCGGCTGCACCGTCCAGAAACCATTGCCCGAACCGACACCCTTGTTCGCCGGCAAATGGGAGAACGATGAGCTGGCGTCATCAAGATAAACGGTCAGGCCGGTCTTGACGTGGAAGTCATTCGGCAAGGCCCAGGACAGCTGGCCGGGGATCACGACGGTATTGAAGGTGCCCCAATGCGCATTATTAGCGCCGACGCCGGCGGCGGACAGGCCCTTCAGGTTGGTATAATCGAAGGGTTGGGCAATGGCGGCCGAATAATCAGCGCCCAGCACATTCCAACCGGGAACCCACAGAATAATCGGGACCTCGACCAGAGCATCCAGCTTCTCGCCGTTGGCAGCCTTGTGACCGCTGCTGTCATATTTGTCATAGCCCGCCCAGTAGTTGTTCAAGACCCCATAGACCCCAGGCGGAGGCGTCGCACCGGCGGCCAGGCCTTCATCGACGCCTCGCAGATGGGGGTCCCACAACTCTTCAGCCGAGGCGACGGAACCCGTCAGGGCCAGACCAATAACGGCAAGGCTGGCAATGGATATATTTTTCATGGAAGCACTCCCCTGTTCATTTCGTTTTTCAAGCTCTTAGGGTGACTATGCGTCATCCCTTGGGTATGCCGCCCACGGCGAAATGCTCGGGCGGAATTTCACGGATAATCACTCGCACGGCCTCGATGGGCGCGCCGATGGAGGAGACGACGGCATCCGTCACCTCTTTCACCAGGGCGCGCTTCTGCTCCTTGCTACGACCTTCGATCAAAGTCACTTCGACGATGGGCATGGTCGTCACTCCCCAACCGAGAAGGACAGCGAGCCCAGGGACTGGAACTCGGTCCGGATATGCATGCCGACGGCCAGCGGATGGGCGGCGGTGGCACCTCCGGCCAGGACAATGTCGCCGGGCTTGAGGCTTTCGCCCCAGCGGGCCAGCATGCGGGCCGCCGCCACCAGCGAGCGGATGGGATGGCCCAAAATGGCAGCGGAGGAACCGGCTTGGACGGTGCGGCCGTCCACATCCATCACCAGTCCCAGATTGGAGAAATCGATGGAGGCGTCGCACCAATTGCCCAGCACGAAGCCGGACGACGAGGAATTGTCGGCCACCACGTCGGGCAGGGTGAACTTGAAGTCCTTGTAGCGGCTGTCGATGATCTCCATGGCCGGAGCAATGGCCGCCACCGCCGCCATCGCCTCGACGTTGGAGACGTCACCGGCCAGGGGAGCCTTCATCAGGAAGGCCACCTCGGGCTCGACCCGCGGATGGGCATAGCGAGACAGCGAGATGCTCCCGCCTTCCTCGACCCGCATGGCATCGGTCAGGCGGCCCCAGACCACTTCATCGACGCCGACCTGCAGCATCTTGGCGCGGCTGGTCAACCCCATCTTGACGCCGATCCGCCTCTCGCCACGGGCATAGCGCCGAGCCATGGACAGGGCCTGGATGGCATAACCTTCCTCGACGGTGAAAGAACGGTCGAGGGAGATTTGCGGGACCTCGCGGCCTTCCGCCGCCGCCTGATCCAGCAGGGCGGCGTAATCGTTCAGGCTTTTCATTCGGCTGCACTCCCTTGGGCGAATTCCTTGGCCTTGATCAGATCAAGGGCGACGTCGACGATCATGTCCTCCTGACCGCCGACCATCTTGCGATGGCCCAACTCCACCAGGATTTCGCGGGTATCCAAGCCATAGACCTGGGCCGCTTTTTCCGCATGACGCAGGAAGCTGGAATAGACGCCGGCATAACCCAGCGACAGGCTTTCGCGGTCCACCCGCACCGGGCGATCCTGCAGTGGACGCACCAGATCGTCGGCAGCATCCATCAGCTTGAACAGGTCGCAGCCATGGTCATAGCCCATGCGGTCGAGCACGGCGATCAGGGCTTCCAAGGGCGCATTGCCCGCCCCCGCCCCCATGCCGGCCAGGGAAGCATCTACACGCACGGCACCATGCTGGACGGCGGCCACGGCATTGGCGACGCCCAGGGTCAGATTATGGTGCGTATGCACGCCGATCTGGGTCTCGGGCTTCAGCTCGGCCCGGAACAGCTTGACCCGCTCCACCATCTGCTCGGGCAGCAAAGCCCCCGCCGAATCCACCACATAGACGCATTCAGCGCCGTAGCTTTCCATCAGCTTGGCCTGCACCAGCAGTTCCGCCGGAGAGATCATGTGGGACATCATCAAGAAGCCGATGGTGTCCATGCCCAACTCGCGGGCAAAGGCGATGTGCTGGGCCGAAACGTCGGCCTCGGTGCAATGAGTGGCGACCCGGACCGAACGGGCACCCGAGTTATAAGCTTCCTTTAGCTCGTGCTTGGTGCCGATTCCGGGCACCAGCAGCACGGTGGTCTTGGCATGCTTCAGCACCTCGGAAACAGCACCGATCCACTCGTAATCGGTCTGCATGCCGAAGCCGTAATTGAAGCTGCCGCCATTGAGGCCGTCGCCGTGGGTGATCTCGATGGCATCGACGCGGGCCTCGTCCAGCGCCTTGGCGATGGACACCACGGTGTCCAGAGAATACTGGTGCCGCAGGGCATGCATGCCGTCGCGCAGGGTGACGTCCTGGATATAGAGTTTCTTCGCGGTCATGGTCTCACCCGTTCTTTTTCTGGCCGGCCCAACGGTCGGCAGTGGCCATGGCGGCCGAGGTCATGATGTCGAGATTGCCCGCATAGGCCGGCAGGTAATGGGCGGCACCCTCGACTTCCAGGAAGATCGAGACCTTCAGGCCGCTGAAAGTGCCGTAGCCGGGAATCTTCAGAGGCGCATTGTCTCCGATATGCTCGAACTGCACCTTCTGCTTCAGGCGATAGCCGGGCACATAGGACTGGACGTCCTTGGCCATCCGTTCGACCGATTCCTCGATCGCGGCCTGCTCGGCCCCTTGGGCCAGCACATAGACGGTGTCGCGCATGATCATCTGCGGCTCTGCCGGATTGAGGATGATGATGGCTTTGCCCTTGGCGGCGCCACCGACCGTCTCAATGGCCTTGGCGGTGGTCTCAGTGAACTCATCGATGTTGGCGCGGGTGCCGGGACCGGCGGACTTGCTGGAAACCGAGGCGACGATTTCGGCATAGGGCACGGCCTTTGAGACACGCCGGACCGCATAGACCATGGGAATGGTCGCCTGACCGCCGCAGGTCACCATATTAACGTTCGGCTCATCCAGGTTCTGGTCAAGATTGACCACCGGGATAGTGTGGGGACCGATGGCCGCCGGGGTCAGATCGATCAGCTTCTTGCCGGCGGCAAGGCATATTTCGTGATGGCGCTTGTGGGCATAGGCCGAGGTGGCGTCGAAGACCACCTGGATATCGGCCCATTCCGGCATCTTGATCAGGCCGTCGATGCCTTCATGGGTGGTGGCGACATTCAACCGCTTGGCGCGGGCCAGGCCGTCGGAATTCTCGTCGACGCCGACCATCACGCCCATTTCCAGATGCTTGGAATTGCGCATGATCTTGATCATCAGATCGGTGCCGATATTGCCCGACCCCAGGATGGCGACTTTCGCCTTGCTCATTGTTCTTACTCCTTAGCGAAAGCGGCGCGGACGGACCCAAGGCCGGCGATGCGCGCTTCCATGACCTCGCCCCACTGCACCGGGACCATCGGCCCCAAAGCGCCCGACAACACGGTGTCGCCCGCCTTCAAGGGACGACCGGCGCGGGCCATGGTGCGGGCCAGCCACCACATGGCGTTGAGGGGATTGCCCAGGCAGGCGGCGCCGACGCCGGTGGACAAAGGCTCGCCCCGGCACTCCAGAACCATGCCGCAAAGCCGCAGATCGATGTCCTTCAAGAGCTTGGGCTGGCTGCCCAACACATAGAGGCCGGAAGAGGCGTTATCGGCGATGGTGTCGATGATGCCGATCTTCCAGTCGCTGATGCGGCTATCGACCACCTCGATGGCCGGCAGGGCGAAGTCTACGGCGCGGATCACCTCGGCCAGGGTCATGTGCTCGTCGGTGAGATCGCGCCCGACCACAAAGGCCACCTCGGCCTCCACCTTCGGCTGGATCAGCTGCGAGCGGGTCATCTCCCAGCCGTCCGGCACCTCCATGTCGTGGAACAGCATGCCGTAGTCGGGCTGATCGACACCCAGTTGCTTCTGCACCGCCTTCGAGGTCAGGCCGATCTTACGGCCCACCAGCCGGCGGCCCTCGGCCTCCCAGCGGGTGGTATTGACGTTTTGCACCGCATAGGCGGCTTCGGTGTCGCCCTCGGCGAAATGCTCGCGGATGGGGGCGATCGGCTGGCGGCTTCGCCAGGCGTCGTTGATACGCCCTGCGAAGTCTTCGGTGTTGTTCTTGGCAACCATGATGTCCCTCAGAGCTTGATGCAGACGTTGCGAAGTTCGGTATAGAACTCCAGCGAATGGACACCGCCCTCGCGGCCGATGCCCGACTGCTTGGCGCCGCCGAACGGCGTGCGCAGATCGCGCAGAAACCAGGAGTTCACCCAGACCAAACCGACATCGATGCTGGCGGCCACGCGATGGGCCCGGCTCAGATCGCGGGTATAGATGGCCCCGCCCAGGCCGTAGGGGGTGTCGTTGGCGCGTTTGACCACTTCCTCTTCGGAATCGAAGGGCGAGATGTGGCAGCAGGGCCCGAAGATTTCCTCGCGCATCACCGAGGCATCGTCGGACAGGCCGGTCCAGATGGTCGGCTGTACCCAAGAACCATTGGCTAGATCGCCGGGCATATCGGGAATGCCGCCACCGGTGACCAGGGTCGCCCCCTCGTCCACGGCCTTCTTGTAGTAGGACAGCACCTTCAAGCGATGCTCCTGGCTGATCAGCGGCCCCAGATTGGTGGCCGGATCGCTGGAGGGGCCGATCTTCAGTCCCTCGGCGGCGGCCTTCAGGCGGCGGGTGAATTCCTCGAAGACCGGGCGCTCGACGAAGACCCGTTCGGTGCCCAGGCAGACCTGGCCGCAATTGGCGAAGACGGAACGGGTGGTGTTCTCGATGGCGACATCCAAATCGGCGTCGGCGAAAATGATGGCCGGGTTCTTGCCGCCCAGCTCCAGCGAGATATTGCGGGTGCCGATGGCCGCCGCCTTCATGATGGCCTCGCCGGTGCGGGTCTCGCCGGTGAAGGTTATGGCGTTGACCTGCGGGTGCGTGGTCAGAAACTCGCCGGCGGAATTGGGACCGAAGCCATGCACCACGTTATAGACACCGGCGGGAATGCCGACCTTGTTCATCACCTCGCCCAGCAAGGTGGCGGTCGAGGGAGTTTCCTCGGAGGGCTTGACGATAACGGCATTGCCGCAGGCCAGAGCCGGGCCGACCTTCCACGTCATCAGCAGCAGCGGCAGGTTCCAGGGGCAGACCACGGCGACCACGCCCTTGGGCACACGCAGGGCATAATTCAGGGCTCCGGCGCCGTCGGGGGTGTCGAACTGAAAGAACTCGGAGGGCACGTTCTTAACCACGTCGGCGAAGATCTTGAAGTTGGCGGCGCCCCGCGGAATATCGAGATGAGACGCCAGCGAGCGCGGCTTGCCCGTATCGGCGATCTCGGCGGCCAGGAAGTCGTCGAAGCGGCGATTGATCTCGTCGGCGACGGCATGCAGCAGTTCGCAGCGCTTGGCCACCGGCATCTTGCCCCATTCGCCATCGACGGCGGCGCGGGCGGCCTTGACGGCGGCGTCCACGTCATCTCGCGAAGCCTCGTGGACGACACTGACAAGCCGTCCGTCTTCGGGCGAGCGGTTCTCGAAGGTCTTGCCCGAGGTTCCGCGCAGGAATTTCCCGTTGATGAACTGGACGGTTTCAACGGCCTCGGCGCTACCGACGCTCTGTCGCTGGGACATGACGACACTCATGCTTCTTCTCCTGGTTATTTGTAGGATTGGATCGCCGCCAGCCCGGCCTGGGCGCAAAGGCAATCCTGTTCTTCCGATGCTCCCGACACCCCGATCCCCCCGATCAGGTTGCCGTCGATTGAAATGGGAAAGCCGCCGGCAAAGGCCACCAGACGGTCCCGCTGGGCCATGCCGTCACGCAGGGCAGGATTGTCTTTGATCAACTCGTAAAGCCGAGCCGAAGGCATGCCAAAGCTGACCGCCGTATAGGCCTTGTCCTGGGCGATGCCGACGGAGTGAAGGAACGCGCCGTTTTCCCGCAGGAAAGCCACCAAATGGCCTCCGGCATCGACCACGGCGGCATTGACCTTGCAGCCCATCTCGGCCCCAGCCTTGACCGCCGCGTGAACGGCGGCCAAGGCGGCCTCGGTGGAGATGCAGTCCTGGCGGATGCAGGCCATCATGGTTTTAGGTCAAAACGGTCAGGAAGCGGTCGTTCAGAGCCCGCTCGTAATAGAAGATGCCCTTGCCCAGTTCCTTGTCGTCCCAGACCCGCACCGGCTGATCCGGATAATAGGTGGTGCCGCCGCAATAGGTTTCGCAGCGGTTGCCCGAGGGATCGAAGAAATAGATGGTCTGGCCGCGGGTGATGCCGTGGCGGGTCGGGCCGATGTCGATGGAGATGTTGTAGCGGGTGATGATGTCGGCAGCGCGGCCGATATCGTTCCAGTTCTCCAACTCGAAGGCCACATGGTGGAACTTGCCCGGCTCGGGATGGTTCACAAAGGCGATATCATGAGCCTTGGTGCTGCAGGTCAGCCAGATGGCCAGAGTACCGGTTTCCGGCAAATCGACGCGCTCGGTAACCTTGAAGTCCAGGACGTCACAGAAGAACTTCTCGACCTCGAGGATGTTGGGGCCATAGAGCAGGCCATGATCGAAGCGGCGCGCCTCCATGCCATGGGGCTCGGTTTCCCAGACGTCGGGATTCAGGACCGAAGGACCGCCAACGGCAAGATCGGCATGGGCATAAAGCTCGATGCGATGGCCCGAGGGGATCTGAAAGCCGATACGCCGGCCCAAGCCCGGCTGCTCGCCGGCGGGGACGTGATCGACGGGAGCACCAGAAGCGATAACCCGCTTCTCATAGCTGGTCAGACAGTCGTCGCTCTCCACCTTGAAGGCGAAGGCATCCAGACCGGCCTGATCGGCCTGGCGCAGAACCACCGAATGATGATCGAACTCGTCACGGGCCTTCAGATAAACGCGGCCATCCTTCCCTTCGCCGACCTTGGACAGACCAATGCGGTCAATATAATGCTGAAGCGACGAAGCCATATCGAGAACACGCAGCTGGATAAACCCAGGGCGCAGTACGCCAGTCATTGCCATTGAAACCTCCCAGATTTCTTTGTAATTGCGGTCAGTTGTTTTTCTGATTTTTTGGAGACTGGGGAACCGACGACACCGTCAGATCCGTCTCGGGATAGACACAGCAGGCCAAAACCAGACCTTCGGCCTGATCATCCTCGGATATATGAGCCCGGCTCATGGGTGTGGCCCGATAAGAGCCTTCGATAACCCGAACCTTACAGACGCCACAGCCGCCACGGCGGCAACCGACCTGGACCAAGGCGGCATCGCCAGAGGTCAGAGGCTGGCGGGCATGCTCGAAAGCATCAAGGACACTGGCCCCGGGATGACATTTCACCGACTGGGCCAAGCCGGGCACGGCGATCTGGTGGCTTTGCGAAGAGCCAATCAAAGAGGCGCCATCGCTGAGGGATGGCCGAGCATCGGCGGCAACGGGTTGCCCCGTCTCTGAAATCGTCATGACACATCTCCCAGTCAGCCTGTTGTTTTATGTCTGTCTGCCGAGCCTACCGAAGCGGCTCGGGACGCATTGCATGGCTGTCATGCAAATGTGCCCATTTAGGGCTGGGGGCGTCAATTAAAAAATATCGATATTTTTAAAAACATAGCATATTGCAGCGCACAAGCGATTTTCTATCAAATGCCCTGACCATTGACCCGGCATCTGATAAACTCCGCCCGTCCTAACCCGCTTTTGGAGACGCGAAGCATGGACGGAATAACGGATAAGGCTGGCGAAAAGAGCCAGTCACCTCGAAAAGGGGCGAAAACCCTGATCGAATACGCCTATCAGAATTTGCGCAAAGACATCATCTCGGGCGAACTGGCCCCCGGCAGCAAGCTGCGGATTGAGCTGCTGCGGAGCAAATACGAGATCGGCGCCAGCACCCTGCGCGAGGCTCTGACCCTGTTGGTGGCCGATGCCCTGGTGACCTCGGAAGGCCAGCGCGGCTTCAAGGTGGCCCCCATCTCCCTCGAGGACATGAAGGACGTCACCCGCATGCGCAAGATGCTGGAGACCCTGGCCTTGCGAGAAGCCATCGAGAACGGCAACGATCATTGGGAAGGAGCCATCGTCTCGGCCTTCCATCGCCTGAGCCGCATCGAGGAACGCCTGTATGAAAACACCAAGCAGCTGGCCGAGGATTGGGAAGAGCGCAACAACGAGTTCCACAAGGCGTTGATAGCCGCCTGCCCATCGCGCTGGACCCTGCATTTCCGTGAAATTCTCTATCACCAGTCGGAGCGTTACCGCCGCGTCTCCCTGGCTTCGGCCTCGCCCAACCGCAATATTCACGGTGAACATCAGGCCATCATGGACGCGACCCTGGCCCGCAACGGCCCCCTGGCCTGCAAGCTTCTGGAAGACCATATGGACCGCACCCTGACCCATCTGACGGCCCTGCTGGCGGACACTCTACCCGAGCGGACCTAAGGTGCTCGCCAGCCTTCCTATCCTGCTATCGGTTGCCCCGGTGGTCGCCCCGGTACTGCTGACCACCGCCGCCGGATATGCCTGGAAACGGCTGGGCCAAGGCTTCGATCATATTTTCGTGACCCGTCTGATCACCAGTCTGGGAGCGCCCTGTCTGGTCTTTTCCACCCTTAGCCAGTCAAGCCTGAGCTTCGCCGCCATCAGCAGTCTGGCCCTGGCGACCATCGCCTGCATCGCCTGGTTCGCAGGCTGGGGGCTGTTGGGCCTGCGCCTGTCGGGCCAGCCTTGGCGGGTCTATCTGCCGGCCCTGGTTTTTCCCAATATCGGCAACATCGGCCTGCCGGTCTGTCTCTATGCCTTTGGGCCGGACGGATTGTCGCTGGCCATGGTCTATTTCACCATCTGCAGCATGCTGCAATTCACCATCGGCGAGGCCATTGCCGCTGGACGCTTCCGACTGAGCAGCCTGCTGAAGGTGCCCTTCGTTTATGCCGCCCTCTTGGCCGTTGGCTTCAGCCTGAGCGAAACCCAGCCCCCCGCCTGGCTTCTTAATGTCACCAGCCTGATCGGCGGATTGACCGTGCCCCTGATGCTGCTGGCCTTGGGCGTCGCCCTGGCGGAATTGCGCATCGCCCATATGAAAAAAGCCCTAGCCGCCGCCCTGGCACGCCTTGGGTTAGGGATGACGGGCGCTTTGGCGGTCATATATCTGTTCGGACTGACGGGAATCCCCGCAGGCGTTTTGCTGGTGCAAAGCATGATGCCGGTGGCCGTCTTCAACTATCTGTTCGCCAAAATTTACGGCAACGCCCCGGAAGAAGTCGCAGGCACGGTCATCGTCTCGACGGTTCTGACCTATCTTTTGCTGCCATTCCTGGTGTCTTTCGCCACCACTTGGGTTTGATCAAGGAGAGTTTTCCATGAATATCGATCTGACGGGCAAAACGACGCTGGTCACCGGCTCCACCTCGGGCATCGGCTTCGCCATCGCCAAGGGACTGGCCGGAACCGGCGCCCATGTGGTGCTGAACGGCCGCTCCGAGGCTTCGGTCAAGGCTGCCCTGGGCCGCCTGCTCCAAGATGTTCCCAGCGCCAAAGCCAGCGGTCAGGCCGCCGATGTCTCCACCGCCGAAGGCTGCGATCGCCTGACATCCGCTCTGCCCGAGGTGGATATCTTGGTCAATAACGCCGGCATCTTCGAGCCCAAAGAGTTCTTCGACATTCCCGATGCCGACTGGACCCGACTGTTCGAGACCAACGTCATGTC
>Ga0302193_10001899_pt1 | contig 17565 bp, 15 predicted proteins | sample II_Bog_E3_3_FD_200228 | JGI IMG/M metagenome (GOLD analysis project Ga0302193, IMG submission 200228) | Peat permafrost microbial communities from Stordalen Mire near Abisko, Sweden - II_Bog_E3_3 | ecosystem: Environmental > Terrestrial > Soil > Wetlands > Peat | place: Sweden: Abisko...
GGTTAACCCGGACAACAGTCTGACCTTCTTTTGCGCCATCGACGAAGGCATCGTCCTGACCGTGGCCAAGGCGCTGGATATCTCCGAGGACCTGGGGCGGCTGTTCGACGACCTGCGCCAGGAGTTGCGTCAGCCCGAGGTGGTGATCGGCTGTGATTGCCTGTTCCGTGGCCTGGAGATGCGCAAGAAGGGGCTGGAGACTAAGGTCTCGGACCTGATGGCGGCCAATAATGTGGTCGGCTTCCATACCTATGGCGAGCAGTTCCACGCCATGCATGTGAACCAGACCTTCACCGGTGTGGCCATCGGTCGGCGGGAAGAGTGATGAGCTCCGATCTGGAACGGGAAAACGCCAAGCTTCGGAAGATCAACAAGGTGCTGATCGACCGGGTCGAGCGCAGCATGGATTTCCAGGGCAACGCCTTTTCCCTGTTCCAGACCGCCATCGTCCTGGAAGGGCGGGTGCGCGACCGCACTTCCGAGCTGGAACTGACCTTGCGCGAATTGGCCAAGAGCAACCGCGCCCTCAGTCTGGCCAAGGAAGAGGCGGAAACCGCCGAGATGCGCCTGATGGCCGCCATCGAATCCACCAGCGAAGGCTTTGTGCTGTTCGATGCCGACGACCGGCTGGTGATGTGCAATTCCAAGTACCGCGAGTTCTGGCCGGGCTTGACCGAGATCATCCGCCCCGGCGTTCCCTTTTCCGATCTGGCCGAACGGGCCCACATCCTGCGGCTGTTCGATGAGGGCTCCGAGGGGTTGGTCTCGACCTTGCAACGGCGTCTGCTGAACCATCATCATCCGGAAGAGCTGTTCATTCTGAAGCTGGCCGATGGCCGCTGGCTGCAAATCCGCGAGCGGGCCACCGCCGACGGCGGCAGTGTCGCCATTTATACCGACATCACCGCCATCAAACTGGCCGAGCGTCGTCAGCGCGAGCGGGAGCTGGCGGCCAAGAGCGCTATCTTGGGAGCGACCTTCGACAATATCTCGCAAGGCATCGCCGTGGTGGATGACCAGGGGCGGCTGCTGGCCTGGAATGAACGTTTCCTGTCGCTGCTCAACATCGATGCCGACGAATTATCCGAAGGCAAGCCTCTGCGTGATATTGGCCATCTGCCCTCCGTGCGGCCTTTGCTGGTCCATGGCGGCATCGAGGGCGGGGTCTGCGTCGAGCAGATGGGTGACGATGGCCGGGTTCTGGAAATCCAGCTGAACTCTCTGCCCGAGGGCGGGCTGGTGGCCACCTATACCGACATCACCGAACGCAAGGCGGCGGAATGGGCCCTGCGCGACAGCGAGCAGCGCATCCGCCTGATCACCGACGCCCTGCCGGCGCTGATCGCTTATGTGGATGCCGGGCAACGCTATCGCTTCACCAACAAGCCCTATGAGCAATGGTTTGGCCGCCCGCGGACCGAGATCAATGGCCGGCATATGCGCACAGTCCTGGGCGACAAGCTTTATGAGGACCGCCGGCCTTATGTGGAAGCGGTCCTGGCCGGGCAGCTCGTCACCTTCGAGATCACCTTGCCGAAGGTGCGGGGCGAGATCGAATTCGCCCTGGCCACCTATGTTCCCCACCATGGAGCAGACGGCGAGGTCTTGGGCTTCATCGCTCTGATCCAGGACATCACCGAGCGCAAGAAGTCGGCGGTACAGCTGCGCGAGGCCAAGGAAAACCTGGAACGTCGCGTCGCCGAACGCACCGTCGAGCTGACCACCGTCAACTCCAAGCTTCAGCAAGAGGTGGAAGAGCGGCGTCAGGCCGAGGAAGCCCTGCTGATCGCCAAGGCCGAGGCCGAAGCGGCCAATATGAGCAAGACCAAGTTCATCGCCGCCGCCAGCCATGATCTGCTGCAGCCCCTGAATGCCGCCCGCATCTTCACCCAGGCCTTGAGCGAGACCCGTATCGTTGGGCGCAATCGCGGCTATGTGGAGAATGTGGGCCGGGCCCTGGAGTCGGTCGAGGAATTGCTCACGGCGTTGCTTGATATCTCCAAGCTGGATTCCGGCTCTCAGGTGCCGCAGCTGGCCGACTTCATGCTCGACGACATGATGGCCAATCTGGCCAAGGAGACCTTGCCCCAGGCGGCGGCTCGCGGGCTCGACCTGCGCTGGGTCAAATGCGGGGTGGCGGTGCGTTCCGATCCTTTGCTGGTGCGGCGCATCTTGCGCAACTTCCTCAGCAACGCCATGCGCTATACGCCCAAGGGCCGCATTCTGATGGGCTGCCGCCGCACGCCTCATGGGGTGGCGGTGCAGGTCTGGGACAGCGGCATCGGCATTCCTGAGGACAAATTGACCGAGGTCTTCGAGGAATTCCGTCGCCTGGCCCAGGACGGCCATGGCCGCGACGGCGGCATCGGGCTGGGACTGGCCATCGTCCAGCGCATTGCCCGGCGTCTGGGTCACGAGATACAGGTACGCTCGGCCTTGGGCGAGGGCTCCATGTTCGGGGTGGTGCTGCCCCTTGGCGATCAGGGCAAAGCCCGCGAACGTCAGAGCGCCGCCAAGGTCTCTTTGGGCCTGCCCGACGGTGCCGACAAGCTGGCGGGATCGTGGCTGCTGGTGGTGGAGAACGACGCCGCCGAACGGGAAGGTATGCAGGCCCTGCTGGAGGGCTGGCGCTGCCGGGTGCTGACCGCCTCGGGGGTTGGTCAGGCATTGGATCGTCTGGCCGCCGCCGAAGTGGGTCCGCCTCAGGTGGTGGTGGCCGACTATCACCTGGACGATGACCGTACCGGGGTTCAGGCCGTGGTGGAAATCCGCCAGCGGTTGGGCTGCGAGATGCCCGCTGTCTTCCTGACCGCTGATCGTTCCGACGAAGTCCTGGCCGAGGTCAAGGCCATCGGCGGCCATCTGCTGAACAAACCGCTGAAACCAGCGCGGCTGCGGTCGTTACTGGGGCATTTGCTTACGTAATTTCCGCCAGGGATGCTTTCAGTAATTCGATGGCCTCTTCCGCCAAAGGGACGGCTTGTTCGCTGTTGTCCTTGCAGGCGGGTTCCAACTGCTTCAGGCAGACATCCAGGCGCATGAAGCCCAGATTGCTGGCGGCGCCGCGCAGAGAATGGACAATGCGGGCGGCTTCCTGCGGGCTGTCATCCTTAAGCGCCGTCAGCACCCCGGCCATCTGGCTGGGCGCGCTCTTGCGGAAGGAGTTCAGCAAGGATCGCACCGCCTCCTTGCCCAAGGATTCCAGCAGCTCGTCATAGGTTTCCTGGTCGATCAGCGGCAGTTGCACTTTGGGGGCGGGCTCGGATGCTGCGGCTTCTTGCGCCCGGGGTTCGCAGTGGCTGCGCTTCCTGGCCAGACGTTCGGCCCAACGGTTGAGCAGGGAGCCTAAGCGCCGGCGGTCGATGGGCTTGGGCACATAGTCGTCCATGCCGGCGTCCAGGCAGCGTTCGCGGTCGGATTGCATGGCGTTGGCGGTCATGGCGATGATGGGGATCAGGGCAACGTCGCCTTCCAGCGAGCGAATGGCTTCGGTGGCGGCGATGCCGTCCATCACCGGCATTTGCATATCCATCAAGATCAGGTCGTAGTCGCCCCGCTGGATCATCTCCACGGCTTCGGCGCCATCATTGGCCACATCGGCGCGATGGCCCAGGCGGGCCAGCAGCCCCACGGCGACCTGTTGGTTGATGGCGTTGTCCTCGGCCACCAGAATGCGCAGCGGCAGGGCCGGAGCCGCCTCTTCCATGGGCAGGCTCTGCTGCTCGGAGGCGGCATTGTCCAGGCGGCCCGAGATGGTCTGCAGGCATTCCACCAGACGGCTTTGCTGCACCGGTTTGGCCATGATGACGTCGATGCCGATGCGCTTGGCCTGGTCCTTGACGTCGGTCAGATGGGCCGAGGTGGCCATGACCAGCTTCAGGCCGGACATCTGGGGATCGGCTCGCAGAATGGCCGCCAGATCAAGGCCGCTCATGCCCGGCAGTTGGTGATCCAGCAGGACCAGATCGAAGGGCTTGCCCTCGGCCATGGCGCTGCGGATGCGCATCAGCCCGGCGGGGGCGCTGTCCACGTCCTCGACGCTGCCGCCGACCATCTCCAGCTGACGGCGAAAGACATCGCGGTTCACGGCGATATCATCCACCACCAGGATGCGCAGGCCCAGCAGCGAGGGCAGGGCCTGGGGAACCGCATGGTCGGGCGAACGGGTCAGGGGGATGTCGAACCAGAACTGGCTGCCCTTGCCCTCATGGCTCTCGAAGCCGATGCCGCCGCCCATCAGCTCGACGATGCGCTTCGAGATGGCCAACCCTAGCCCGGTGCCGCCGAAGCGTCGCCGGGTGGAGCTGTCGGCCTGGCTGAACATGGCGAACAGCTGCGGCTTGGCCCATTCGGGAATGCCGATGCCGGTATCGTTGATCGAGAAGCGCAAGGAGCGTTTGTCACCGGCTTCCGACAGGCACTGGCACTGGATGCTGACCGAGCCATGTTCGGTGAATTTCACGGCGTTGCCGGCCAGATTCAGCAGCACTTGCCGCAGCCGTCCGGCGTCACCGACATAATAGCCGCTGGCTTCGGGGGCGACGAAGCAGGTCAAGTCGATGTCACGGGCCTTGACCCGGGGTGACAGAATATCGACCACGCCTTCAAGCAAGGTCGGCAGGTCGAAGGCATTTTCCTCGAACTCGATCTTGCCGGCCTCCATCTTCGAGATGTCGAGGATGTCGTTGATGATAGAGAGCAAAGCCTCGGCCGAGACGCGGACCGTATTGGCGAAATAGCGCTGCTCGTCGTTCATGGGCGTGTCGAGCAGCAGGCCGGTCATGCCGATGATGCCATTCATCGGCGTGCGGATTTCATGGCTCATGGTCGCCAGAAATTCCGACTTGGCGCGGTTGGCGGCCTCGGCCTGCTCCTTGGCGTTGCGTAAGGCTTGCTCCAGGCCGACGGCCTGGGTGATGTCGCTATGGATGCCTACCACGCCGCCGTCGCGGGTGGGATATTCGGTGGAGCGGATCCAGCGTCCGTCGGCCATTTCCTGCAAAAAGGGCTGGCCCTCGGCGTTGCGGTGATGGGTCAGGCGGCGCTCCAGCCAAGCCTGTGGGCCGTCGGAGCCCAGGGCATAGACATTGCGGCGCAGGCCTTCGCGGATGACCTCTTCGAAGCTGGTGCCCGGGGCGGCGAAGCCGATGTTTTGCGGGAACAGGGCGCCATAGCGTTCGTTGCTGACCACCAGCCGGTTGGCGGAGTCATAGAGGACGAAGCCTTCCGAGATGCTGGAGATGGCGGCCAGCAGTTGGGCCTCGACGGCGGACAGGCGCTCGCGGGCGGCCTCTTGTTCGGTGACGTCGCTGGCCGAGCCGCGATAGCCCAGGAACGTTCCCTTGGCGTCGAACAGCGGCTTGCCGCTGACATTGAGGAAGCGCTTCTTGGTGTCGCCCACCAGGGTGTAATAGGTGAAGTCGCGGAAGGGCAGATGGGCGTCCAAGGTCGCCTTATGGCGCTCGATGAGATCCGCCGGGGTGGCGGATTGGGCCATCAGCTCCAACCGGGATTTGCCCACCAGCCCTTGTTCCAGCAGGGAATCCAGGGTGGGGGAATAGCCGGTGAAGCGGACGAAGCGGTGATCGCTGTCGGTCTCCCAGAACCAGTCCGAGGTGGATTGGGCGAAGTCGCGGAACATTTGCTCCGATCGGCTGACTTGCTCCTGGGCCTTCTTGCGTTCCGAGATATCGCGGACGATGCCGACGAATTGCGGTACTCCGGCCGACGCCAAATCACCCACCGCCAGTTCGATGGGGAATTCCTCGCCATTCTTGCGCCGCGCCGTCTCTTCGCGGCTGCTGCCGATGCGCTTCGCCTCGCCGGTGCGGTTGTAGCGCTCCATATGGCCATCGTGGTCGGGAGCATCGGCCGAGGTCGTCAGCATGGCGATGCTTTGGCCGATCAGCTCTTGGCGGTCATAGCCGAAGATGGTCAGCAGGGCGCGGTTGACGTCGATGATGCGGCCCTGGCGGTCGGCGATGACCACGCCCTCGCCGGCGGTGTCGAGGATGGCCTGAAGATGACGCTCGGCCACCAGCTTGGCCTCGTGATTGGCCTGGCGCAGTTCCTCTTCCATCAGGGTGGCGGCCTGATTGCTCAGGCGGCGCTCGCGGTCGTGGTCGCAATAGGTCTGATCCACCAGGGCGAGCAGGCTCTCCAGATCAGGCGTCTTGCCGCCGTTCGCCTGGGCGGCCTTGCGCAGCTGGCGTTCCAGAAGCTTATGCATCATTTCTCGCCAATAGTGGTGACCGTCATGGTCTGGTTGTGCAATTCACAGCGTCCGGTAAAACCGTGGGGCGCGATCTCGCCATAGGAGTAGAAGCCGGTCAACACGGCGTCGGGGCCCAGGCGTCCGGCGACTTCTTCGACTTCCTCGCAGCTGCTTTGGCCCAGCAAAAGCTTGCGGCCGATGCAGCTGACCAGCAGAGCCAAGCGGGTGCCGCCATCACCGACGGCGGCTTCGCCAGCCTGTCCGGCGCCATCGATCAGATCGTCGAAATTGCCGCGCATCAGCTGGGCGATATGGCCCTGGGGAATGTCGCCGGCGAAGACCAGGCCTTGCGTGTCTTCCTCGATGCCGACGATGGTGCGGACCACGGCGCTGGTCTCGTCATGGGCCGGGCGGATGGTCAGGGGGAAGAACAGGGCGCTGCTGGGCAGATTGGCGGCTTCCTCGCCCAGGTAGCGCTTGTAAAGGTCCAGGGCCGGCTTGCCGTCCAGTTCGAAGAGCTTGTTGTCGGCAGAGCGGGTGATGAGCCGTTCCGGCCCGAAACGCTCCCAGCCGCCGACGCTGCCACAGGCGAAGGTCAGGCTCTCGCCGTAAAAGCCGATGACGGCGGCAACGCCGCTGCGGGCCGGCTCGTCCAGCCCGACCAGGGTGCGGCGGAACAAGGCTCCGTCTCCGGCCAATCCGCCGGTCAGAGTAACGCTTTCCGGCAGGACCCGGCGCAGTCCGGCGATCAGGGCGCTGCCGTTGGTCAGCATGCCGTCGGCCAGAACGAAGACGCCGCGCAATCCCTTGGCGGGCAGGGCGCTGGCCAAGGCCTTGCCGACCGTCAGGGATTGTTCGGGGGCCGAGATGTCGGCCTGGGCCACCTGGATGCGGCTCTTTTCCAGATGCAGGGCCACCGCCGAGACGCTGTCGTCCAAGACCTCGGTGCCGAAAATCTCGCCGCCGGTGGTGCAGCCCAGGATGCGGGCCTGGGGATAAAGGGCCTTCAGGGCGATTTCGGGGCTTGCCGCCCCGGTCACCTCGGTGGCGGCGAAATAGAGAACCAGCTGGACCTGATCGGGATGGTCCAGGGCCGTGCCCATCCAACCCGAGGAGGCGGTCCAGGAATGCTGGGCGATGCGCATGCTCTTGGTCTTTCTAATCAAAGGTCGATGGAGGGATCGTCGGTCTGGTCCGGGTCCTGGAAGCGGTCGCGGATGGCCTGCACGGCGCCCCAGTCGGCCAGGAAGGCATTGACGCAGGCTGGATCGAAATGGCTGCCCGAGTTGTCGCTGATGAAGCTCACGGCCTGATCCATGCTCCAGGCCCGCTTGTAGGGGCGGGTGCTGGTCAGGGCGTCGAAGACATCGGCGACGGCGACGATGCGACCGAACAGGGGGATCGCCTCGCCGGCCAGCCCCTTGGGGTAGCCTTCGCCGTTCCATTTCTCGTGGTGGGTCAGGGCGATTTCGGCGGCCACTTGGATCAGGGTGGAGTTGCTGCCCTTCAAGATGGTATGGCCGATTTCGGGATGCTGTTTCATCACCCGGAACTCGTCCTTGTCCAGCTTGCCGGGTTTCAGCAAAATGCCGTCGGGGATGCCCATTTTGCCCACGTCATGCATGGGAGCGGCCTGCAGGATCAGCTCCCGCTGTTCCTCGCTCAGGCCCATGTTGGCGGCGATCAGTTCGGAATAATGGGCCATGCGCTGGATATGACCGCCGGTTTCGGGGTCGCGGAATTCAGCGGCCTTGGCCAGACGCAGAATCAGCTCCTGCTCGCGGTCGATCAGGGCTTGGGTGGCCTTGCGGACTTCCTGTCCCAGCCAGAGGTTGCGGTCCTGCAGGCGCAGATGGCTGCGGCGCAGGGCCAGCAGATTGCGCAGCCGGGCCTTGACCTCGTTGGGATCGACGGGCTTGGCGATGAAGTCGGTGGCGCCCAGGTCCAGGGCCTTGTGGCGGACATGGCGCTCGTCGGCGGCGGTGACCATGATGATGGGCACCTCCTTGGCGCCGGGCATGGCGCGCATGGCGGCGATGTACTCATGGCCGTCCATGTCCGGCATCATGTAGTCCACCAGCACCAGATCGGGCATGGACGCAGCACAGGCGACCAGGGCCTGACGGGGATCGAGAAAGCCTTCGACTTCAAGTTCCTGGCCCAGGGATCGGGCCAGTTGAGTGAAGAGGATCAGGTTGGTCTCGTTGTCGTCGACGACGAAGATCTTCATCGGAGGGTGACTTTGGTCATGGCTATAGGCATCTGCGCATGGCAGTCCATCTGTACATAACCCCTGGCCCGGATATGACTATAGTTGAATTTCTTGCCGACGAGCAAGCGGGGGGTTCACTCGATAGGTGTGGAGGACACAACCCGATTTCGCCCGGCGGATTTCGCCTGATAGAGGGCCTTGTCGGCGCGGGCGATGAACTGAAGCAGGCTCTCGTGCTTGATCCTGATGGCGGTGCCTAGGCTGGCGGTGATGCTGCGGCCCTTCATGCTGTCCGAGAAATCCAGCCGCTCGATGGCGGCGCGCAGGCGTTCGGCCAGACCCTCTACCCGCTCGGCTCCCGCGCCCGAGACGAAGATGGCGAATTCCTCGCCGCCCAGACGCACGGGCAGATCGCCGTCGCGGATAATGTCTTGGACGCATTTGGCCACATCTTTGAGCACCAGATCACCCTGGTTGTGACCAAAGTGGTCGTTGACGCTCTTGAAGTGATCGACGTCCATCACCGCCACCGCCAGATTGGCAGTGGGATCGCGGTCCTGGATGCTCATCAGTCGGGTGACCATGTCGTGCATATAGCTGCGATTGAATAGCCCCGTCAAAGGGTCGCGGATGGAGCGCTGATAGATTTGCTCGCGCTGGATTTCCAGGCTGCGCAGCATCATCTCGCGCTCGATGGCGATCTGCAGGGGTTGGGACAGGCGCTGCAGCAGGGTCTGGGTCTGCTCGTTGACCTCGATCACCTCGGATAGGGTCAGCACGACGATGGAGCCGGCGCGATCATCCATGCCGCTGTTCAAAGGGAAGGCCAGGGCGGGCTTGGGTTCCTCGCCCTCGATCATGGACAGGGATAAAAGCTCGGTGCCGCCGATGGGCAGGGGCCTGGACAGCAGCGCCTTGCGGGCATCCCTTGGCAGGTTGGCCGGTTGGGCGCGATAACGGTTTTCCGGCGTCAGGGCCATCATCTCGCCCTCGTCGCTTTCGGTCAGGAAGGCAAGGCTTTGCACCGGCAGCAGACGGCTCATCAGCGGGATGGCGGTATCAATGATCTCGCGGAAATCGCGATAGAGAACCATGGCGTTGGTGAAATCGCGCAAGGTCTTGCTGAGCAGGGTCAGGCGATGGATGTCGGCGCTGCCCTGGGCCAGCAGGAACAGCCCGCAGTCCAGCGAGATCAGGCGGTCATACATATAGTCGGTCAGCTTGGCCGGAATGATGCGGCCATGCTGGGGGCAGATCATGGTCAGAGGCAGCAGGCGGATCTTGCCGACGGCATGGACCAGCACTTCGTTGCTGGCGATGTAATGTTCGTGGAAGGGGCGCATGGCCTCGAAATAGGATTCATCCTCGGCGAAGAGTTTGAAACCCTCGGTGAAGCCGCCGAACAGGTCGCTGGAAAACAGCACGGCGCTGGTTTCGTCGAAGGTGCAGAAGGCGCCGGGGAAATGGGCATAGGGGGTGAAGACAAACTTCAGGATCCGTCCGTCCAGGTCCAGCTTCCAGTCGTTCTTTTCGACGCAAAAGAATGGCAGATCCAGGCCATATTCCTTCATCAGCATCTGGGCCCGCCAGTGGGTGACGATCACGGCGTCCGGATGTTTCGCCATGGCGTCGATCTCGATCAACGAGGCGGTGATGTCCGGGTCCTGGTGCTGGCAGACAAAATAACGGATGGATTCGAAAGGGATGATCTGGCGGATTTTGCGTAGGGTCTCGGGGAAGGTGCGCCGTCCACCCGGATCGATCAGGACGCTGTTGCTGCCGTTGACCACCAGATAGGCATGGGCCTGGAAGCTGTCGTCGACTTGATAGCATCCCACCCACCAGACGCCGGGCGCCAATTCATAAGGCTGCTGCGGATCGGGTGTCTGCTGTGGCATGGCAAAACCTTCGAAGGCTAAGTGAATATGGTCCCATGAGCTTTGTCCCATCAAATCCTCCCGGAGCCCCGATGTTGTCTACAGTAAAGTTCGCTTTTGTATAAAATACGTCGCTTTTATGTGGGCATGGATGGAGATGCGATCCTTATGGGTGAAAGACTGTGGGGGGAATTTCCGTTATATTAATGTGTATATTTCGCCGCACAGATCCCGTGCCGCCGCATTTTCGGGGCGTCCACCATGCAAAATTTTCTCTCCCGCTTCCCTCTCAAGGTGCAGATTGGCCTTTTGGTCGTTCTGTCAGGGCTTATCTTCGCACTGTCGGCACTGTCGGCACTGTCGGCACTGTCGGCACTGTCGGCACTGTCGGCACTGCTCAAGCGCGACCTTCAGGCCCGCGATGAAGCCCTGCGCCAAGCCAGTGATCTGGAGAAAGTCGTCAGCGGCAAGGATGGCGCCGGGGATCATCTGAAAAGCTATCTGGCCGCCTTCCAGGCTGCGGCCGAAGCCTCCCAGGCGGTGGCGGCGGCGGAAAAGAAGATGGTCGAGACTCATCGCCAATTGCTGGAACCCAAACTGATCGCCTTGAAGGACGGCAGCCGCCAGGACATGGCAGGCGCCGTCAATGAGATCGCCAGGCAGGTGGGCAATTCAAGTCAGATTGCCCGCAAGGCGGTGGATGACGTCAATGTCACCGTCGATCATATGAAGCAATTGTCCCAGTCGGTGTTGTCCATCGGCGAGATCGCCACCATGATCAGCGACATCGCGGCTCAGACCAATCTTCTGGCCCTGAATGCCACCATCGAGGCGGCAAGGGCCGGCGAGATGGGTAAGGGATTTGCCGTGGTAGCGAACGAGGTGAAAAATCTGGCCAACCAGACCGCCAAGGCCACCGAGGAGGTGACCAGTCAGGTAGCGCTGGTCCAGGCCTCGACCCAGGAAATGACCCATTGCATTGAAGGAGTGGTGGATACCATCCGCGCCCTGTCGGACGTGGTTCAGGCCCTGGACGGCGAGGTCAACAGGTTCCTGGCCAATGTGCGAGGCGGTAATCTTTAAGTCGCGTTGCTTTCCATCACCATGACGTTGATGCCCTTCTCTTTGAAGGCGGACAGCAGGTCTTCCATGGGAATGGCCATCTTGGCGTCGCGCTGAGGGTCGAAGGACATCTTCACAGCGATGCCATGCTGGGCCAGAAGCTTGGCGAAAGCCGCTTCCAGGGTGGTCTTGCCGGAATGTTCCGGGGCGGTGAAGGTAACGATGACAGTATGTTCGAGCATTTTTGGCCTCCCATTCTTGCTCTTGTTGCCATCGTCTGCCGGTGTTGCGGCGGTGACTCCGGAGCTTGTCTGTTTACAATGCTCCCTTAGAGATGAACCTTTTGTAAAAGCCTTTCCAGTGTCTTTTGTGCCCTTTTAATCATCCGGAGGATGGGGTGTGTCCACCTTCCGTTGGGTTGTCATTTTTTGCTGTGGGTATAAGTTGAATATGTGAATAATCATAATGCCATCTGTCCAGGGGGTCGTGATGCGCGATGGATTTCTCTCCCGCTTTTCCGTTTCTTCCCGCATTTTGTCGGTGGTCCTGCTCTCGGGTCTTGGGCTGGCGCTGGTCGGCTGGCTTGGTGCTCGCTCGATGTCGTTCCAGATGTATCAAGACCGCCGCGACGAGGTCGGCTATGTCCTGGATACCGCCGAACATATCGTCGAATATTATCAGGGCCTGTCGGCCAAAGGCGCTTTGAGCGAGGCGGAGGCCAAGCATCAGGCCGCCGAGACCTTGCGGCAGATGCGCTATAACAATGGCGAATATGTTTTCATTATCGCCACCGATGGAACCTCGGTCCTGCAGCCGGCCAAGCCGGAGTCCGAAGGCAGCAATCTACTGGCGGTCAAGGATGCCGACGGCGTGCCGCTGTTTCAAAGCCTGATCGATACCGCCAAGGCCGGTAAGGGTGAATTCGTCCAGTACCGCTGGACCCGTCCGGGAACCACCGACGCCAAGTCCAAGCTGTCTAAGGGCTTGTTGTTCCAGCCTTGGAACTGGGTGATCGGCTCGGGCATCTATCTCGACAATATGGAAGGGGCCATCGCCGAGGCGGTTTGGGGGCTGGTTCTGTCGGTGGGGCTGGTGATGGTGGTCGTGTTGCTGCTGGCCTTGATGGTCTCGCGCAGCGTCACCCATCCCATGAAGCGCCTGACCCTTTGCATGCATCGCCTGGCGGGCCACGATCTGACCGCCGAGGTGACCGGCGTCGACGGCTCGGACGAGCTGTCGGAAATGGCCCGCGCCGTGCAGATTTTCAAGGACAACATGCTGCAGGTGGACGAATTGCGTCATCAGCAGGAAGAAGCCCGCCATCAGTCCGAGCAGGAGCGCGCCCAGGCTCTGTCGCAAATGGCCGATCATTTTGAGGTCTCGGTGAAAGGCAAGATTCAGGAGGTGGAGGGATCGTCCTCGGCCATCCGTAAGACTGCCCATACCATGGCCGAACGCTCTCAGAGCAGTGGCAGCCAGTCCTTGAATGTGGGGCTGGCGGCCAAGATCACCATGGAACGGTCCGAAGTGGTGGCCGAGGCGACCCGCCAGCTGTCCATCGCCGTCGACGAGGTGGCCCGTCAGGTCGCCCAATCCACCGAGATTACCCGGCGCGCCGTCGAAGACGTCAATGCCACCGCCGGGCGCATGGAAGATTTGTCCTTGGCGGTGCAGTCCATCGGCGACATCGTCAATCTGATCAACGACATCGCGGCCCAGACCAACCTTCTGGCGTTGAATGCCACCATCGAGGCGGCCAGGGCAGGAGACGCCGGCAAGGGCTTCGCCGTTGTGGCCTCCGAGGTCAAGACCCTGGCCAATCAGACCGCCAAGGCCACCGAGCAGATTTCCCAGCAGGTCAGCTCGATCCAATCCTCGACCGAAGAGATGCGCGCCAGCATCCAAGGTGTGGTGGCGACCATCCGCTCGGTCAATGACATTTCCACCAGCATCGCCGGTGCCATCCAAGAGCAGGAAGCCACCACGCGCGATATTGCCACCAATATCGACGAAGTGGCCCATCAGGCCGGAGAGGTGTCCAGCAGTGTGGCGCATCTGTCCAAGGCTGCAGCAATGGCTTGCGCCGGGACAATCCGTGTGATCTGGAGCGCCAAAACCCTGACTCAGACCGTCGATGGCTTGCGGGACGAGGCGGATAGCTTCCTGAAAACTGTTCGAAGTTAGGGCTTCAGGGGAAGATATCCACCCATTCGGTATTGCGGTTGATGCTATGCTCTGGCATAGCGTAGGGTTAAGTTTATAGGTGAACCGGTGATCGCAAGCCGGAGTGAAGATCAAGTCTGCGGCAGTGGGCGGCGCCAGGGGGAACCGGGCGTCGAGAGGGCTGGTATCAGACGCGCAGGAATGGCAGGAGCATTTGAATGAACTATAAAATTTCGGATGTCGGCGGCGTTGTGCAGGTGTCGCTGGATGGCAGCTTGAACTTCTCGTGTAACGAGGATTTTCAGGGCCTGCTGCAGAAGCTCCTGCAGAGTTCGAGCAAACGCGTCGAGTTCAATATGGCCGGCGTCGCCAGCATGGATTCCGTGGGCTTGGGCTTGCTCTACATCGCCCAGGAAGACCTTTCCGGTCATGGCTCCAAGCTGAGCATCACTTCGCCCAGCGAGAACGTGCGCCGTCTGCTGGAACTGACCCAGTCCAACCTTGTGTTCGATGTGCGCTGAGCTTTCCGGCTCTTGAATTGCTTCGCCGCCGCGGCGATCCTTTTGCCTCGTCAAAAGGGTCCGCGGCGGTTTTCGTTTGTGGCGGTGGCTTCCGCTTCTGCCCAAAGCCGTTGCCAGCCATAAGCTGCTAAAGGTGTTTCATGCAGGTTTATACCATCGGCTATAAGTCGACTGACGGAACCAAGGTGCTGGAGATCACTCATGATCGTCAGCTCACCTCTGCCGAGTTGGAAGCCTTGGTCTGCGACGTCCTGCCCGATGCCGCCCGCCGTCACATCGCCGCTTTGGCCGAAAAAGAACGCAAGCGTGGACAGATCCCGGAAGAGATCTTCGAGACCTGCTTCATTCCCCGGGTGACCTTCAATCATCTTTATAAGCATGTGGCGGACCTATTGGTCGAACGTCACGGTTTTCAGCATCTGACTTATGCGGCGGCCCTGACGGTCTTTGCCGTGCCCGATCTGCTGGTGCGCGGCGATGCCTCCGGCGATCCGGACGGCGACGACGCTCTTCAGGAGCGCCTGAGCGATGCCATGGCCAAGGCCGGCCTGCCGGTGGTGACCATGGAGGGGCGCGACGCCCAAGAAGAGGCCAAGATCCAGGTTCTGTCCCCGATCCGCCGCGAACGTCGGGCCCAGCGGGCCGTGGCCCGTTTCAAGGCGACCGGCCATAATCCCTTTCTGACCGAGGATATGGATCTGGTCAGCGTCATCTTGTCGCAGCTGGCCGAGCGTCCCTTGGCCGAGGCCGAGACGGCGGCTTTGCAAGAGCTGCTGCCGCCTTTGCTGGAGCAGCGCCTATCGCCCGAGCAATTGGGGCAGGCTTTCCTGGACAAGTTGGAATTGGTGGATTTGGCCGCCGTTCTTGGTGTTCATCCGGCGCCAGAAGAACCTGCGCCAGAAGAACCTGCGCCAGAAGAGCTCGTGGCGGAAGAGACGGCAGAAGAAGAGCCGCAGGACGCCGAACCTCAGAACGAAGAAACCGCCCCCGAGGAGATCATCCCAGAAGAGGCGGTTTCAGAAGAAGGTGGTTCGGAAATCGTCCAGCCGGAAGAGGCTGTCGCTCCTCTTCCTTAATGATGGCCGCCGTGGGCGCCATGTGCGGCGGCGGCGTCATCGCTGCTGCCCGAGGTGCGGATCGACCAGACCAGGCTATAGACGACGAAACAAGCGGCGACAAAAGCAATAGCCATGATCATCTGGGGGCACCTTTCTTAAACGGCGGTAAGAAATCTGGGGGCAGGCTTGCACGGGTCGACCCGTCTGTCAACGCCGCCCTGCGGGGGCCGCCGTCATCATCGCTTGATAGAGCCTGCGGTCGTCGGCCTGCCATTCCGGCCAGGGATGGTGATAGAGGAACGAGTTGCGAAAGCGCGGGTCGCGGGTGACATCCTGTGCCGCCCAAATGGGCACGGCCACGGGCGTGGTCTGGCGCTGCAGCTCGATCTCGGCCAGCACCAATCCGGCATTTGCCCCCAGAAATTCGTCGATCACCCAGCATTGGCCGGCGAAGCTGACGCTATGGCGCAGTTTTTCGACCGGCGGACGGGAGCAAATCTCTTCCAGCATATAGCGGGCATGGTCGGTGGGGATGTCATATTCAAACTCGGCACGGCCTTGCCCGGGATCGCGGCAAGATTGCTTGATGGTCAGTTTGGCCTTTTCGCCAATCAGCCGGACCCGCACGCTGGGGCCATCGGACGAGGCGATATAGCCCTGCAAGATGTGGGTGGGCACGGCGCTGACCGGCCAGGAGTCGGGGCGCACCAGGAATTTTCGTTCGATTTCCTGCGGAATCTCCATGGTCCCCTCCATGGTTGGGCCTTCGCGGCTGCACAAAAACTCTGCGCCGGAATCCTCTCCCGTTGAATCGCGGGACTCATGGGGCAGGGATGCACTGAGCGCATAAAGATTATGCCTGGGGAAGCTCTCCGCCGGGAAGGCTTGGTTCGATGACATTTCCGCTCTCGTCGAAGAGCGGGCCTTCCACATCGACGAATTCCTGCGAGAAGACGAAGCTGTCTTCCAGGTGGCGTAGATGCTCGGCCATGTCGGCCAACTGGCAGAGCAGTTCTTTGACCTCGTCGGGCATGGAGTCGAAGCCGCCCAGGGCCTCGACGGTGCTGTTCAGATTGGTGGCGGCTTCCGACATGCGGAAGGATAGCCCCAGGGGAAAGCCGCTCTCCATGGAGCGCTTGGCCCGATCCAACAGCCGCTGGGCCTTGTCGCCAATCAGCTTGACGCCGGTAGCCAGCAGGCGGTCGCGCATGTCCTGAATGCCCTCGGACAAAGGCTCGCGGATGCTTTCCGAGACCATGCCGATCCAGGAGATCAAAAGGTCCAGCAGATTGCACAGCCGCTCGGCGGCCTCCAGCAGATCGTCCTTCAGGCGGTTGCGCTGGCGCGACGATAGGCTGTCGTCCTTCAGGGCGTTGCGGAAGCCTTCGATATCCTCGGCGACGTCGCGCGCCGCCCTCAGAGTGATGACGGCCTGGATTTCGGTCTTGCTGGTGGGATTGATCGGACGCTGTGCCATGGCCATCGAGAACGGGGAAAGACTTGGCATTCCTACTCTTTTCCGAGGGGATTCGTCCAGTCTCGCGGCGTTTTTAAAAAAAATACCGGGGTGTGTGGTCCATCACAGCCCCGGGGGGTGCGAATCGCCATTCTATGCCCATGGGCAACCCCCAATGGATTTAGAAAGCCGGGTGGCGCTGCCTTTGAGCAAACAGCCCCTGGCTTCGGGAAATGGAGACCGACCATGTTGAAACTCTTCGTCGCCGCAGAAATTTTGAAGCTTCGCATTAAGTCGATGATCGGCAATGACTCCGGTGCCACGGCCATCGAATACGGCCTGATCGCCGCCCTGATCTCGGTGGTCATCGTCACCGCCGTCACGGCGATCGGCGGTGACTTGGCCACCAAGTTCACTGCCGTGGACAACTCGCTGAAATAAGAAACCGCGAAAGGCCTGGGTCGCTTCCCTGGTTTTAGCGGCCAAGGTCCCAGAAGAGCCAGTCCCACTGCCATGGGACTGGCTCTTTCCATTTGTTCCACAGGGTTTCAAATAAAAAATAAAATAATCAGAGGGGTGTGAAGACCGTCACAGCTTAAGGCGTGAATAAAAGGCATTGTTTGTCTATGGGAAGCCCCCAACGGAATTATAAGGCCGGATGGAGTGGCTCAAGACAAAGTCTAAATCCGGCATTCGTAAATGGAGAGCCATCATGTTGAAGCTGATCGTGTCCGCTGAGATTCTGAAGAACCGTGCTGTTTCTTCCATCAAGTCGATGATTGGTAATGAGTCTGGTGCGACTGCCATCGAATATGGCCTGATCGCCGCCCTGATTTCCGTGATCATCATCACCGCCGTCACTAGCATCGGCAAGGATCTGGCGACCAAGTTCACGGCAGTGGACGCCGCGCTGAAATAAGCATTCGCCAAAGGCCGTGGTCCTCATCGGCCAAGGTCCCGGAAGAGCCAGTCCCACTGCCATGGGACTGGTTCTTTGATTTT
>Ga0302193_10001904_pt1 | contig 17555 bp, 14 predicted proteins | sample II_Bog_E3_3_FD_200228 | JGI IMG/M metagenome (GOLD analysis project Ga0302193, IMG submission 200228) | Peat permafrost microbial communities from Stordalen Mire near Abisko, Sweden - II_Bog_E3_3 | ecosystem: Environmental > Terrestrial > Soil > Wetlands > Peat | place: Sweden: Abisko...
CAAGGCAACGAATACTGGTACTTCTTCTGCCGCGGTGTTCAAGACCACACCTGCGACGCCCCATACTCCAACATGGACAGGGTCGAGGAAGCCATCGAGGAACACTACAAAACAATTCAATTCCGGCCCGAGTTCATCACCGCCATCCGCCAGAACATGGAAGCCGCTCTCGCCGACTCAGAATCCTCCGTCCGGCTACTGATCAAGCAACTGCACGACCAACTTGCCGCACTGAACGTCAAAGAAGAAAACCTCCTCGACCTCGCCGCCGACGGCACACTGCCACAAGCGAAAATCCGCGAACGCCTGCGCACCATCGCACGAGACCGAGAACGACTCACCGCACAACAAACCACGGTGCACAATGACCTCACTGGTGGCATGGCATACATCGATGCGCACCTCGCACTCCTAGAAGACCCCTACGAGCTCTACCGCCACGCCTCCGACGAAACACGTCGACAACTAAACCAAGCCATCTTCGCCCACATCTACGTCGTCCACGACGAAGTAACCGGCGACGAACTCAACTCACCCCTCGCCGAACTCCTCGCCGCCGAACGCGGCTGGAGCGCCTTCCAGACCGACCTCGACGCCGAAGCAGCCCTTGAGGAAGCGCGACGCGAGCTAGCCCGACACCACCCCGAAAACAAACAAAGCGCCCCCGAAGGAAACGCTTTGTCCAATGCTCTACTCAACGACCTACTCACCACCGTTCAAAACGGAGGCGATTGCAGTAACCCGTCTATGGTGCGCGCACGAAATCGACAACCTCTACGTCGTCGATGGGTCGTTCATGCCGTCCATCGGTGCGGTGAATCCGACCCTCACGATCATCGCGAACGCGATTCGGGTCAGCGACCACATTGCCAGCCGCCTCAGCTAACGCGAAGCGGCAGGGCACCGTCGTCTACGCGACGGGGGTCGTGCAGGGAATCGTGCTCGTCACCTTTCCCGCAGCCAGTGGGATCCTCAGCGCGAAGAGCTACTACGGGCTGAGTCCGACCCTGTACGGGCTGATGTTTATTCCCCAGGTTGCGGCCGCGATCGCCGCTTCACTCGCTGGCGGGCGACTCAGCCGCAGGTTCGGCACCAAGCGCATATACCAGGCCGGGCTCGCCGCGGGCCTCGTGGCCATGGCGGTGCTGTTCGGATCGCAGTTCGTCGCCCACACCGAAGCGGTTGCCTACCCGTTGCTGCTCGTCGCAACGGCGTTCGTCGGGCTTGGATTCGGATTGACGGTTCCGACGCTCAATGTGCTGACGGCGGCATTCCATCCGAAGTCGGTGGATCGTTCAACGCTCATCCTGAATGCGCTGCTCGGTGTGGGAACCGCCCTTGCGCCGATCTTCGTCGTGGTCTTTGTTGGGCTGGGATTCTGGTGGGGGCTGCCCCTGCTGTCGGTTCTCATCCTTGCCGCGCTTTTCGTCATCTCAGTTCCGTTGCCACTCGCGGGCGATGCCGCGCAGGGTGCCGCCAGTCGGTTCACCCCCGTACCCGCTGGCTTCTGGCTTCTCGCCGCGCTCGCCCTGCTCTATGGCGTCATCGAGACGATGAGCGGAAACTGGGCTGGCTCGCTTGTGAGCCACACCTCCGGTGGCGATGCTTTCGCGGCCTCTGCAGCATTGACAGCATTCTGGGCCAGCGTGACAGCGGGCCGATTGGCCAGCGCCGGCCTCCAGCGATGGATTCCCGCACGGTGGATCTACCGTGTGCTTCCGCTCCTTGTCGCTGCGGCATATATTGCATCGTGGATGCTGACGAAGGGCCCGGCGATCCTCGCCATCTTCGCATTTGTGGCGGCCGGATTTGGCTGCTCAGCTTTGCTCCCGCTCACCGTCAGCCTTGGCGAAGAACAATTCCCGAAGTCATCGACGTCTGGCCCCCTTATCGCGACCTACCAGGTCGGCTACGGGATCGCGGCGTTCGGCGTCGGGCCCCTGACAGCGGGCGGTGTGGGCCTTGGATGGGTATTCCTCGCAGCGGGCGCGGTCGCGGTTGTCGTGTCGATCCTCGCGTTCGCGACCACATCCGGGGGAGGCAGACCATCCCCCAGCGTGTGACCGGAGCAGGGTCACGCACGACAGGGAGCATTGAACCTGAGACGGTTTATGTATCAACGCTGACCCAACTCATCACACAGTCGCGAGGGCGATACTCGTCTTTCGTAATTCGGTCAGGTCTCTCACTGGCTCACTCATCGATACTCGCAAGATCGTTCATCGTCGGCATGTCGGCTCCCACGCGCGAAACCGTTATGGCGGCTTCCCTGGCTGCTCTCGTTCCGATGCGGATGAGGCTTTCCCGGTCCAGCATGCGGGTTCGTCCTGTGAGCTGCGCCTCGATAAGCGATGCCATGATCGTGTCCCCTGCACCGATAGTGTCGCGCACGGGGCCAGGCACCGCGGGTACATCGACGCTGGCGTCGCTGCTGGTCAGGCTCAAACCATCAGCACCCCGCGTCAGCACCACCAACCGTGGGTTTTCGTTCAATAGTGCAGCCACAACGGAGAGCAACGAAAGGTCCGGGTATAACCAGGCTGCGTCTTGATCGCTGAGTTTGACGATCGATGCCGCGCGGACGACTTCCAGCGTGCGGGCGAGCGCGTCAGTGCGTTCAGGCGCCAGCGCTGGCCGAATGTTCGGATCGAAGGTCACGCACGTCTGCAGTCCGGAATGCAGTCGCTCCAGCAGCCGGTTACGGCCGGCCTCGGACAGTGCTGGAACAGACCCGACATGCAAAACGTCCAATTGCCCAAGTGAGAGGAGCTCCGGAGTTTCCCAGATCAAGTCGAACAGGTAGGAGACATCGCCACCGGCGCTTGTTGTCGCAGCTGCCGTTGAAGTGCGAGGGGCCGACACGGAGCCGGGCGCAACAATTACGCCCGAATTGTGAAGGCGGCTGAGAATCTCACGGCCGTAAGGGTCGTCGGCGAGGTTTGTTGCAAAGGTTGTGGTGATGTGACGGCGGGCGAGACCGAGCGCGACGTTCGCTGCGCTCCCACCAGGGATGGGCTGCCCGTCCACGACGTCCATGATCGATTCACCCACCACTGCGACCCGCGTGTGCTGCGGCACGGTTTCAACCCTGTCCATTCATGACCGGCTGCTGGTGGACTGGGTGACGCTGCTTCGGTCTTCGAAACATACGACCCCCTTGTCGGAGCGACTCGTCACGGAGAAGATTACGTGACCGGAGAAACGATTCGCAACTACTGATGCTGACATTCCTTTTCACTCGCTGCCGCCCCACCTGAAAGACGAGATTCGCCCGCCCGCGGTTGCGCTCGTTCAGGTTTAGCCTTACGATCCCAAATGCCGGAAAAACGATTCGATACTCGTTTGCCCGGTCGGTTCAGACAGAAATGTGCACTCTCGAAGGGTTATCAATGACGACATCCGCTACTCCATCCGGTCTCCTTGGGAGTTTGACTCGAGCGGGCAAGGGGCGATCCGCGCGAGCGTCGAGCTTTGACCAGTCAGGGCGGAACCGTGACAACTGGATCGTCATGCCAGGCGAGGAGCGCACTTTGGCCGACTTGGCGGGCCCTGGTGCGATCACCCACATTTGGATGACTCAGTCGTGCCGAATCCAGCCAGGCCCGGGGCAGATCGATCCGGCGGTAGTTGGCGTCCCGATGCTGGAGATCCACAATGCGCTCGGCGTGAGTTGGGAGGTAGTCGACCCCGACTATTACCGAAAAATCTTGTTGAAGATCTACTGGGACGATCAGGAAACGCCCAGCGTGATTACTCCTCTGGGTGATTTCTTCGGGCTGATGAACTCACTTTCGGGCTCGTACGAGTCACTGCCCCTGTCTGTCTCAGCGAAGGAAGCCGAGATTCACACTTTCGGCGGCAGCGCTGCATTCAACAGCTACTTCCGCATGCCGTTCAATACACGCGCGAGGGTGGTCGTTGAAAACCAGAACGACATCCCCTACCTGCAGTACTTCTACATCGATTACGAGCTCTCGCCCGAGCCGTTCGACGAGGAGACACTGTATTTTCATGCCCACTGGCGGCGAGCCCTACCCAATGTGGGGTGGGGCCCCAACCTCCAGGCCAACAGCATCGAGACAACCATCCCCAACCTCACCGGCAAGGACAACTACGTGGCCCTTGAAACTGAGGGACGAGGCCACTATGTCGGATGCAATATCGCTGTTCGTCATTTCCAGGGATCCTGGTGGGGTGAAGGCGACGACATGATTTTCGTTGACGACGACACCTGGCCCCCAAGCCTGCACGGTACCGGGATGGAGGATTACTTCGGCCACGCGTGGGGTATGCAGCACAACTCGTATTTGTTTAACGGAACCATCGTCCACGAAGAAGACGTACCCGGTTTCCACCACAGCTACCGGTTCCACATGGTCGACCCGATCCGCTTCGAGAAGCGCATCAAAGTCAGTTTCGAGCATGGTCACGGCAATCACCTCTCCGACGACTGGTCCTCCACGGTGTACTGGTACCAGACCCTTCCCTCGCCGCAGCTCACGGTCCCGGATGTGCCTGAGCGGTTGCCGTTGCGTCCCATGGACCGCGTGATCACTGCCCCCGCTCCCGCACTTACTCCCCTGCAAGAAGCAGCTCAGGCTGAGGCAGCGGCTCGGATGGAACGTTTCGTCGCCGCACGCGACGCGTTGCGTGTCGAACGGAAAGCCGAAGTCGATGAATGGGAGCAAGGCAACCTGGCGCAGGCGAAAGAAATCAAAGCACGATTCGACCGAGATCGGGGCTAGGCGGTGCGGCCCACATTCCACTTCACTGCCGAAACCGGTTGGATCAACGACCCGCACGGCATCACCTACCGCGATGGCGGCTACGACGTCTTCTTCCAGTACGTTCCCGGCCAGACGGTTTGGGGGCCGAATTGCGAGTGGGGCCACGCCCGTGGAGCTGACCTCCTGAGCCTCAAGCGACTCCCGGAAGCGCTGGTTCCGGGCGACGGGGATGACGGAATCTGGACCGGTTCCCTCATTGCCGACGAGGGAGGCATCAACCGGATTTTCTATACCTCGGTCCAGCAACCCGACATTGGAATTGGCCGCGTCCGCGTCGCCACAACCACCGATGCCGCCTTGGCCAGTTGGGAGAAGGGCGCGGTGCTGATCGAAGCGCCGAAAGACCTCGATGTCATCGCGTACCGTGACCCATTCGTGTTCCGCGATGGCAACTCGTGGCGAATGCTCGTAGGAGCGGGCCTGGCCGACGGCACTGCCGCCGCGATCGGTTACACCTCGCCCGACCTTGTGAACTGGGATTACCAAGGCCCCGCCGTCGAACGGTCAAGTAGCGAGCGTGAGCCGGTGTGGATGGGTGCCCTGTGGGAGTGCCCCCAGCTCATTGCCGTCGAGGGACAGCATGTCCTTGTCTCCTCCGTGTGGGATGACGACGTCCTCTACTACGCCGGCTACGGCATCGGCGCGTTCGAGCACGGTCACTTCTTCGCTCGCACGTGGGGACAACTCACGTTCGGGCCAAGCTACTACGCGCCCTCGTACTTCCGCGACGCGGATGGGCGACCGTGCCTCACGTTCTGGATGCGCCACATCGAAGACGCGGCCGCAGGATGGGCTGGCGCCCACAGCGTCCCCTACCTCCTCGGTATCGCCGACGGCCGACTGACCGCATCAGTACACCCCGACGTTTACAGCCATCTCGGCGCTCCTCTATCCAGTTCCGAAACGGTCGGGACGGGGGCGTTCGTGGGGGTGTGGTCCCCTGCGGGCGAAAGGGGACGCCTCGAATTCACAGCCGAGGGCAAAACCGTTTTCGATTTGAACCTGGTCGGCGCCGTCATGACCGCAAACACGGGCGGCAGTGAGCCGATGACAGTGCCGGTCTCTGGACCGGTCACCATCATCGTCGACGGGCCGGTGGTGGAGATCGCATCGGACGGAGGCCTCCTCGGGTTCCCTATCGCGGGCGCCTCGGAATTCGTTGTCGGTGGCGATACCTCAGAGTTGGAAGTGCGCCTCTGGATCGGCGGCCCAGCCACGTGATGCTTCGTCTTGACAGGAGTTTTCTTCAGCCATAATCTCAGAGAAACGATTCGCCTCGGTTGGCTGAATAGTGACGAACTGATTGGACCCGCGTGACGACTATCACAGACGTTGCTCGGCTTGCCCAGGTTTCGGTGTCCACGGTCTCGCATGTGATGAACGGCACGAAGCGGGTCAGTGACGATACTCGAGAGCGGGTCGAGAGAGCGATCCTGGAATCCCAGTTCACCCCGCACCAGGTTGCTCGATCTCTGCGCAGCGGCCGCACCAACTCCATCGGTCTGGTGGTGTCGGACACCGGCCAGTTCATCTTCGGCCAGATGATCTCGGAGATCGAGCGTGGCACCCGCAAGGCCGGTCAGACCCTCCTGCTCGCGAACTCGGGCGAAGACCCCGAACAAGAAAAGAGGGTAATCCGGGCGCTGCTCGACAATCATGTCGACGGCATCATTATTGCTCCGGTTGCCGACTCGGATCCCGAGATCTTTACCTACTGCACGAAGGCGAACTGCCCTGTCGTCGTGATTGACCGAATCTCTCAACCAGGGCTTGACCAGGTTGGCATCGACAACCGTTCCATCATGCGGGGTCTAACGCAGCACCTGATCGACATCGGGCACACCAATATCGCACTGATCGCCGGCGACGCGAGCGTGTGGACGCTTCGGGAGCGCGCGATTGGCTTCCGTGAAGCCCTCGAACGAGCGGGCCTTCCGTTCGACGAGTCCTCCCTCGTCAGCACCGGGCGCGGCTTGGTGGATGGCGAGCAGGAAATCGAGGATCTCCTCGACCGCACGAACCGCCCCACTGCGGTTATCGCCGCCAGCGGATTGCTCACGCTCGGGGCCTTGCACGCCTTACGGAAACGAGCTCTCCGCGTCCCAGACGATATCGCGTTCATCAGCTTCGATGGGGTTACCAACTCTGAGTTCTTCAACCCGACGCTCACCTCATTCATTCACCCGGTCGAGGCGATCGGGAACGAAGCGATGAGCTTGATGCACCGCCGACTTGCAGACCCGGGAGCCACCCCGAAGACCATCAGAGTGCGGGGAGATGTTTTCCACGGTGCTTCCTGCGGCTGCGGCGGGAAAGTGCCGTTGGTCGTGGAGTACGACGACCCGACCTAACCACTACCAATGCATCCGCATTTTGTCGCTGCAAAATGCGCCCTGATCAGTGGCCGCCTGCCTCGACCTGAAAACTAACAGTTCATCCCTTGACAGCACCCATCGTCATGCCAGCAACGACCTGTTTCTGGAAGACCGCGTACAAGATGAGCTGCGGGAGCAGGATGATCGTGCTCGCGGCCATCATGGCACCATAGTCGGTGCTGTACTGGCCCTGGAACTGCGACACCGCAAGAGAGACCGTCGTCATGGCGGGGTTGTTGATGAGTATCGACACGAACGGATACTCGTTGAACACATAGATGATGTTGAACACGAGCAATGTCGCCAACACCGGGCGCATCACCGGCACAACTACCGACCAGCACAATCTCCACAGGCCGGCGCCGTCGATGATGGCCGCTTCTTCAATCTCGCCAGGAAAGTCACGAAGAAACCCGGTCAGCAACAGAGTATTGAAAGGAATTGTGACAGCGACATAGGGCAGGATCAGCGAGAGGTAGGTGCCGAAGATGCCTAGCGCGATGTCGATCCGGTAGACGGGGAATAGCAGGATGTAGATCGGTATCGCAAGGCCGGCCAGAAGGTACAGCCGGATTCCGGACTGGAACCGTCGCCGACGGAACACCATCCGGGTCAACGCGAACGAGGACATGAACGAGATAACCGTCCCAATTGCAACGGACGACACCGCCAACAGAATCGTGTTGGCGTATTCCGTAAGCAACGGCACGGTCGTGATCACGTTCACGTAGTTCGACCAGGTGAACGTTTGCGGTGAGAGCGGATTGTTCAGGATGTTGCTGTTCGACTGGAAGGAGAGCACAACAATCCAGACCAGCGGGAGGATGATCAGAAATGTGATCAGGTATGCGGCGATACCCGCAATGATCAGGCCACGACGTGTGCGCCGCGAATGCGGTCGCCGCGGAGGCCGGAGGGTCGGGGTGGTCATCGGCTGGTCTCCGAGTCTCGGTTGCGGAGCAGGAAAAGGTATCCAACCGAAACCAATGCCCCGAGGACAGTGATAATGACGGCGAACGCCATGCCAGGCCCGTACTGCTGGCTCGTAAAGGTGATGAAGTACATGTAGCTGACCAGGGTCTCGGATTTGTGTACCGGTCCACCTCCAGTGAGCTGATAGACGAGCTCAAAGATTTTGAAGACGTTGGTGATGACCAGGACCGTGGTGATGGCGAAGGTTTCGCGGAGCATCGGCACGGTGATGTTCCATATCTGCTTGAATCCGCCAGCACCGTCGAGTGCACTTGCCTCGAGAACGTCGCCGGGCAGTAACTGCAGTCCAGCGTAGAAGATCGTCATTGCGAATCCGATCGTGCTCCAAATGAACACGATCGCAACCGAAATCGGGCCAAGCGTGTTACCCCCGATCCATTCGGGCGGGTGCGCCACACCGGCATCCTTCAGCAGCGCGTCCACCAAACCGAACTGTGGGTCGAGGATGAACACCCAGATCAGGCCGACCAGGATCGGGGCGATGATTCCGGGCGCGAAAACCAGGGCCCGAAGGATGCCCGCACCCCGGAAGTTTCGCCGCATCAAGGTTGCGAGCAGGAAAGACAGGGGGATGAGGACCACGACGCTCAGAACGAGGATTACCGCCGTATTCCGAAGCGAAACCCAGAACAGTGGATTGGTGAACAACGTCAGGTAGTTGGCCCCGCCGACCCACGCCGCGGGACCGAAACCGATGAAGTTCGTGAAGCTGTAATAGAGGGAAAACCCGACCGGATAAACGACGAATACCGTGAAGAACGCAATGGTCGGCACGAGCATCACAAGCAACTTCCAGCGTGAACTGAGCCAGATCAAGCTGACAACCTCCTCATGACGGCGGGAACCCTTACGGCCCGTTGTGGATTCTGGCACAGACGTGTGTCCGGGAGAGCAGGCCCTCCCGGACACACCGTGCGCTCATTGTGTGTTTAGCTGATGCCGCTATTTGTTGGCGACGATAGACGCCGCAACCTGCTGGATCGCCGCCTGAGGGGCCAACTGACCTTCGATGACGCCATAGATGCTGTCATACATTGCATTTTGCGACGCCGTCGACAGATAGAGGTCGGGCTGGTTCACGGGGGCGGGCAAACCCTTTGCCGCGTTCAGAACTGCCTGGAACACGGTGTCCTTGGCCGGAACCTTTGGGGAATAGGTGGTGACCGGTGACTGCCCGTTGTCCGCAAAGATCTGCTGGCCAGCGTCGCTGTAGTAGAACCCGATGAACTTCTCGACAGCGTCATACTTGGCGGTCCCCGGCTTCAAGCTCGCGCTGAACGACAGGGGGGCACCGTACACGTTCATGACGATGTTCTGATTGCCCACGCCGTCCGTGAAGTGCGGTCCAGCCCAATACCCGGTATCGCTTCCCACCGACGACGTTTGAATCGAGCCCGCGGCCCAGACCCCAGCATCAAGGAACGCCGCTTTACCCGCCTCATAACTGCTTACCGCCTGGTTGTAGGTCTGGTTGGCCACATCCGGAGAGAAAGCACCAGCCTGCTGCAGTTTCTGCAGGTCCGTGTAGAACTTGAGGAAGTCAGGGTTGTTGTAGCTCGACTTGCCGGCCAAAATCGACTGAATCTTGCTGTCATAGCCGAACCGGTCCAAATCGGTAAGGAACGACCACACGCTGTACGCGGACTGGTTCGCTCCATCTGCGATCGTCACGATGCCTTTCGCATGAAGCACCTTCGCATCAGCGATCAGATCATCGAAGGTGACGGGCTGCTTCAGACCGTTGTCGGCGAGGATCTTCTTATTGACGTAGAGGCCGGTGAGCAAGCCTTGATACGGGAGTCCGTACTGGATGCTCCCCTCCTTGAAGTCGCTCAGCGCGGTCTTGGTGAACTTCGACTCAAGCCCATCCGCCTTGATGATGGGCGTCAGGTCGAGGAGCGCGCCGGACTTTGCCAGTTGCGCTCCAGCGACTGCACTGTTCACCCAGAACATGTCCGGAAGGGTATTGCTTTGCGCGGCCGCATCGATCGACTGGTCGTGTTGCGCTACGGGCTGACCCGTAACTGTCACCGTGATATTCGGGTACTTCTTCTCAAACGCCTGGACGATGCCCCACGTAGTTGGATCGCCGGTCTTCACGTCTGTCTGCTGCATCGACAGCGTCAGAGTGACTTTGCTGGTAGTGGAAGTGCCGCTCGGCGTGCTCGTGCATCCGGCGAGCAAACCAACGGCGGCCACGACCACTCCGAGGGTGAGTAGCGTCCGCCTCCGTGGACGGGTAATTGCTGCGTGAAACATTGATTATCTCCAATGATGAATCAATCGAGACTCCCACAACCGACTTCAACGGCCGAACGGTTGATCGAGGCCGTTTTGGCGAATCGTTTGTGCGAATCGTTTTTCTAAACCTAGATGGGCTCCACATTCTTGTCAAGAAGATCGGATCATCCGCTCCGCATTCGGGAATGCAACGCCCAAGTAAGCGTCAAAACAGCGTGTAACCGCCATCAATCGTCAGGATGGAACCGGTCATGAATGACGATGCGTCGCTCGCCAGAAACACTATTGCGGGGCCAAGCTCTTCTGGCTCACCGGCGCGTCGGAGCGCGCTGTCCTCTATCCAGTAGCGCTGGTATTCGGGCTTGTCGACGTTCGATGTTTCGACCCTCATATATCCGGGGGCAATCGCGTTCACTCGGACGCCCAACGGCCCCCATTCGCCCGCGAGGCTCTTGGTCAGGTGATGTACCGCGGCCTTCGATGCGTTGTAAGGGGCCTGCCACTGGGGCCGGTTTACCACATCGCCGGACATCGAACCCACGTTCACGATTACTCCCTTCCCCTGGGCGACAAAATGCTCACCAAAGACTTGGCACCCTAGCCAGACTCCGTCGACGTTCGTGCTCATGACCCGGCGCCACTCATCATCGGTAATAGACAGCGAGGATTCGTTGATGAAGGATCCTGCGTTATTTACCAGGATGTCCACCCGCCCCAGCTCTGCGACTGTCGCCTCACGAACGGCGAGCCAATCCGAGCGTTCACGGACATCGACATCAACTGTGAGCGCCTTTCGACCGATTGCCCGAACAGCGGCGGCGACGTTCTCGGCGGCAGCGGACGAATGCCCGGCGATGACGATGTCGGCACCCGCTTCAGCAAGGGCCAGCGCGAAAATTCGCCCCAATCCGCGCTGGGCCCCGGTGACTACCGCAACCCGATCGTCCAATCGAAATTTCTCAAGCATGCTGCTCCCACCTTTGGTTGCGAATCGATTTTCCAATCTATAGCTGAATTGGAGGGGCGATCAAGGCGATGAGATTGCTGCCTGGGACTTGATTTTTCTCAATAACCTCGGCGCGGGGACCACAACTGAGGAGCATCGTACGCGGGTCAAGGTGACCCGCGATCGCCGTCGTGATCAGCGCCGTGGTCAAAACTAGGTCAAATTCCACGAGAACGAGGAGAGTTTCGAGTTATAAGCGATTTAGAACTATGCCTCTGACCAACACTTTTGTAGCGAGGGCGGGACTCGAACCCGCGACACCACGATTATGAGCCGTGTGCTCGAATCGCTCGCTATGAGGTGATCACGTGAACGGCAAATCAGTTGATTTCTCGCGATTTCACATCACGTCGAGACCATTGGATCACGTGGAAACTTCACCGGATGTGGTCAGTCAGAGTATGGTCACGCCACCGATGTCCTGAGACGTTGCATGAGACATCACGCGTGATAGATCACGTGAACAGGGCCACAGAAAACAGCGCCACCTTCGGACTGCTCGGTGCGCGGGGCTCAGGTGTGTATTCAGCGCCCACCGACGAAGGCCCTCCGAAGCCCCCTACGAGTCTTGGCTCAATTTGACAAGCCATTCACGAATGAGCGCCTCGAACTCGATTTCTCGCTTGTAGTTCTTCCTCAGATCCTTCACGAAGTCAAAGGGAACACGAGGGAAGCTGTCGTGCTTCAGGGTTGAAGGCAGTCTGTCCAGCCTCGCCAGCTGGCCATAGGCCACCTGGGCTATTTCAGCAGGGTGTGCAACTCCCTCAGCGTCAAGCGGCGACCCCGCACTGATCGGCCACTTTGTCTCACTGGAGTCGTCTAGGAGCCATCGACTGCCAGTGCGAGCTCGTCGAGCGGCGTCCTGCTAATCGCGTCAGAAGTGTGCGACATGGCCATGCGCAGGTTGTCTCACGCAGCTCCGGGAACGGCTGGGCCAACTCTGCACGACTTTGCCTGCTATCTCGCTTACAGCGCGGCTGATACCGCGGTATTCAAATGAAGTACGACCTGCACATGCGCCGCGACGGCCAACGGCGCATCGAATGCTTCGGTGATTGCCTCGCGTGCGTTCGCCACCACCCCCGACAGCGCCGAACGGGGGGTGTGACGGGCAGCTGGTGGAACGGTGCGATCCAACTCGTCTCATCGAAGGTGATATCGACGTTGAACGGTACGAATCGAAGGAAGCACCGGAGGGTATGTGGTCCCGCCGGGACATCCGAGCGAACGGTGTCTACTATCTCAGACAGCAAATGGGAATAGCCGCCCGAGACTTAAGTCAGGTGCGGTTTGATGGCGGGATGATCGCAAAAGGCTTACTCGTATGACGTCAGGAGCTCGCCCGGTGCGCGCGTTTCGCGGCTCGCAGCTCCACACCCTCGGCTGGCCGCAGGAGGCGGCGCTGCGCATGCTGCAGAACAACCTCGACCCCGAGGTCGCGGAGCACCCCGACTCGCTTGTCGTCTACGGGGGCACCGGCAAGGCGGCCCGCGACTGGAACAGTTTCGACGCCATCGTGCGCACCCTCACGACGCTGAAAAGCGACGAGACCATGCTCGTGCAGTCCGGCAAGCCCGTCGGCGTGCTGCAGACGCACGAGTGGGCCCCTCGCGTGCTGCTCGCCAACTCGAACCTGGTCGGCGACTGGGCCAACTGGAACGAGTTCCGGCGCCTCGAACAGCTCGGGCTGACCATGTACGGGCAGATGACGGCCGGATCGTGGATCTACATCGGCACCCAGGGCATCCTGCAAGGCACCTACGAGACGTTCGCCGCCGTCGCGGCGAAGCGGTTCGGCGGCTCGCTTGCGGGAACCATCACCCTCACCGGGGGACTGGGCGGGATGGGCGGCGCGCAGCCGCTCGCGGTGACGATGAACGACGGCGTCGCGATCTGCGTCGACGTCGACCCGTCCCGCATCGCACGTCGCATCGAGCATGGCTACCTCGACGTGGAGGCGACATCGGTCCACCACGCGCTCGAGCTCGCCTCCGCGGCCCGGGATTCGAAGAAACCGCTGTCGATCGGCCTGCTCGGCAACGCGGCATCCGTGTTCCCTCAGCTGCTCGCCATGGGCGCCGCCATCGACATCGTGACCGACCAGACCAGTGCCCACGACCCACTGGCCTACCTGCCCGTCGAGTACTCGTTCGACGAATGGCACGCGCGCCGGGACACCGACCCGGAGGGGTTCGCGGATGCCTCGCGCCAGTCGATGGCGAAACAGGTCGAGGCGATGGTCGGCTTCCAGAAAGCAGGCGCCGAGGTGTTCGACTACGGCAACAACCTGCGCACCGAGGCCAAGACGGCCGGGTACGCGGACGCGTTCGCCTACCCGGGGTTCGTGCCCGCGTACATCCGCCCACTCTTCTCCGAAGGCAAAGGACCGTTCCGTTGGGCGGCGCTCAGCGGCGACCCCGAGGACATCTACAAGACCGACCGCGCGGTTCTCGAGCTGTTCCCCGAGAACCAGTCACTGGCGAAGTGGATCCGGCTGGCCGGCGAGCGGGTGCACTTCCAGGGGCTGCCCGCGCGCATCTGCTGGCTGGGCTACGGCGAGCGCGACCGGGCGGGCCTGAAGTTCAACGACATGGTTGCGTCGGGCGAGCTCTCCGCGCCGATCGTGATCGGCCGTGACCACCTGGACTCCGGCTCGGTCGCCTCGCCGTATCGCGAGACCGAAGCGATGAAGGATGGCTCAGACGCGATCGCCGACTGGCCCCTGCTCAACGCGCTCGTCAATACCTCGTCGGGGGCGACCTGGGTGTCGATCCACCATGGCGGGGGAGTCGGCATCGGCCGGTCCATTCACGCCGGGCAGGTCACGGTCGCCGACGGCACCGCGTTGTCGGCGGAGAAGCTCGCCCGTGTGCTCACCAACGACCCGGCGATGGGCGTCATCCGGCACGCGGATGCTGGATACGATGAGGCCATCGCGGTCGCCGACGAGCGTGGCGTCAGGGTGCCGATGAAGGAGACTACGGCGTGAGGGTAAATTCGCTTCTAGACGAACTAGCGAACATCGGCACCAACCGCTCAGGCGGATACGACCGCCTGGCTTGGACGCGGGCCGACTCTGAATGCCGCGAGTGGTTCATTTCGCAGGCGCAGTCCCGGGGACTTGACGTTGAGATCGACCGGAATGGCAACCTGTGGGCGTGGCTGAACCCGACGCTCCCCGGCAAGGCTCTCGTCGTTGGATCTCACCTCGACAGCGTGCCGCGCGGGGGCGGCTTCGACGGCCCCCTGGGAATTGCGTCCGCGTTTGCCGCGCTGGACCAGCTTAACGACATGCTTCCCTCCCGCCCGATCGCGATTGTCGCATTTGTCGACGAAGAAGGTGGACGCTTCGGCATCGCTTGCGCGGGCTCACGGCTGATGACCGGGGCGCTCTCCTCCGCATCGTTTCTTGCGCTTACGGACAGGGAAAACGTCTCAACCGCGGAAGCCATGCGTGCGGCTGGCCAGTCCCCTGATCTCGTCGGCCTTGACGCCGAACGACTCGCGTGTATAGGTGAATTCATCGAGCTCCACGTTGAGCAAGGGCACCTCCCGACCTCCTCCGGTGTTGATGGCCTCACGGTAGACGAACCCCTTGGCCTCGCAACTGCGATCTGGCCCCACGGGCGCTGGCGGGTCGACTTTGAGGGACAACAGAATCACGCTGGCGCAACCAGGATGGATGACCGGCAAGACCCGATGTTGGGTCTAGCTCAGGCGATCTTGGATGTACACCAGATGGCAGTATCACGAGGAATCCTTGGAACGGTCGGCAAGGTGTCAGTCAGCCCCGGAGCTGTCAATGCGATTCCAGGCACCGCATCGCTATGGATCGATGCACGAGGAAGCGAAGAGATTATGGTGCTGCAGGCCATGGCTGAATTCGGTCGAAACGCTCTGCGGGAGTCATGGACGCCCTCCACGTCCTTCAGCGCTCCGCTCCTTGAAGCCATTAGTCGCGCCATCGGACGGGATCTCCCCTTGCTTCCATCTGGAGCCGGACACGACGCCGGAGTTCTCGCGCTTGCGGGCATTCCCACCGCAATGATCCTTGTGCGCAATCCCAGCGGCATATCTCACGCACCCGAGGAATATGCAGAAGACGACGATTGTGAAAGCGGAGTCCTCGCTCTCGCAGCAGTGATAAGAGACCGATCAGCGTGAACAGCTTTTGGTGCGAAGCGGCGGCTGTTGGCGATTTGGTGAAACGCGGGGTGCGAATCGAAGAAAACTCCGGAGTGATTACGGCAGTTCACCTCGATGTAGATCCAATACCCGCGGACACAATATTGATGGGACTGGTGCTGCCTGGCTTGGCAAACGGCCATTCCCACGCCTTTCATAGAGCCCTCCGCGGGCGCACGCATGGTGACGGAGGAACTTTCTGGACCTGGCGCGAGGAAATGTACCGTGTAGCGAATGCTCTGGAACCAGATACCTACCTCGAACTCGCGACCGCGGTCTATTCAGAAATGATGCTCGCCGGGTACACCCTCGTCGGAGAATTTCACTATCTTCACAATCGACCCGATGGATCCCCTTATCCAAGAACCACAGCGATGGAGGATGCCATTGTTGAGGCCGCGAGGCGCGTGGGAATTCGGCTAACACTTCTCGACACGCTCTACCTAAGCGGCGGAACAAACGCTCCGCTGGAGGCAAGCCAACGTCGATTCAGCGACGGGTCGGTTCGAAATTGGGTTTCGCGACGCGACTCGGTGGAATTCGGTCCCCTAGCGCGCGGAGGATCTGCAATTCATTCACTCCGCGCGGTCGCGCCAGACCAATTTGACGTTATTCGCGAGGGCAGTGACAATCGTCCACTGCACGCCCATGTGTCAGAACAAGTAGCCGAAAACTTGAGCACGCTGAAGGCTTACGGAGCCACGCCAACAGCCCTTCTAGGCCGCGCCAACCTTCTCGGCACCCATTTCACGGCGGTGCACGGTACCCATTTGAGCGATGCAGATATTTCACTTCTCGGCGACAGCGGCAGCACAGTCTGCTTTTGCCCGACCACCGAGCGAGACCTCGCGGATGGAATCGGGCCAGCCACGCTCCTCCGGAACGCCGGCGCCAAAATTAGCCTCGGTAGCGACCAAAACGCGGTGATCGACCCCTTCGAGGAACTCCGCGGATTAGAAATGAATGATCGCCTCGCAAGCGGCCAACGCGGCCGCTTCACGCCCGCTCAGCTAATTGAGGCGGCGACGGCTGCCGGCTATACGTCCCTCGGTTGGCGGGGTGGTCGACTCGAGGTCGGCTTCGTATGCGACCTTGTCAATATCGATATGGCCTCGCCGCGAACAGCCGGCGCGTTCCCCGTGCAGGCATGGATCGCCGCATCATCCGCAGACGTACGTACCGTGGTGGTCGGCGGCACAGTCCGAGTCGCGCAAGGTCGGCATACCCTAGGCGACATCGGTGACCTACTCAACCGAGCAATACAGCGACTACAGGGATGACCTCGACGCTGATCGATAACATCGAGCCACTCGCAAAACCAGACGCCGAACTGGTGAACGTTGCGTTGCTACTCGAGAATGGGCCGTTTTCCTGGATTGGCAAACCTGCCCCCGCAAGCGTCATACGCATCGACGCTGAAGGTCGCTGCGTAATTCCCGGCTTCGTTGAGAGCCACAGCCACCTGATGTTCGCGGGAGATCGCTCGGAGGATTCGAAGCGCGTATGGCTAAGCGGATATATTCGGCCGGAGGAATTCGCCAGACAATTAATCGAACCCGCGCGACGACCGATGCCGAACTCCTTTCCGCGGGATCAAGAATCGTGGACGAAATGAACAGCCAATGAACCACCACCGTTGAGATCAGAAGCGGCTACGGTCTCACCGTCGATACGACGAGACCCGCGCTCTCCGCTCGCGTCGAACCTGACTACTGAGAGAACCTAACAGGGGGGCCATATTGTGCCGCCCGAATTTACCGATGCTTAGCCGGATATGTGGAACTTGTCACCGGCCCAATGCTCGACGCCGCCGCGCCGCGTGCGCGCTGGATTAACGTATTGGGCGATGCTGGCGCGTTTGATGTTGAGCAGGCGCGCACTATCCTTTCTGCGGGTATTCGCCAGGGGCTGGGCGCGCGAATGTATTTGGGGCAGTTGGGCGAATCCGGCGGCGTGCGACTTGCCGTC